>Ga0302324_100000499_pt1 | contig 105013 bp, 91 predicted proteins | sample Palsa_T0_1_FD_201949 | JGI IMG/M metagenome (GOLD analysis project Ga0302324, IMG submission 201949) | Peat permafrost microbial communities from Stordalen Mire near Abisko, Sweden - Palsa_T0_1 | ecosystem: Environmental > Terrestrial > Soil > Palsa > Peat permafrost | place: Sweden: Abisko... | reverse complement strand
CCCGAACCATGTGGGGACAGCCTCCCTCGGCTGTCCGCCGGGCAAAGCCCGGGCCAAAATGCGGTTGGGCTCCCCCTCTTCCCGGTTAGGAAGAGCTTCGGGGAGCCAGAACACGCGGTTATGCCAGAATCAGAAGCAACCCCAAGACCACTGTTCCGAACGGAAGGATTAGAACTCAGGCTCTAGAGTTTTCAGTGAGTTAGCGGCGAATCAGTTGTGACGAAGGCTGCGTCCGCGAGACCACCGTCTCAGCCTGAGACGGAAATCTCAACCGGAAGAGCACAAACCATTTGACCGCAAGGTTTCTCAGCATGGAGCAGAATGCTCCCGCGCGGCTAGGCTGTAACGTTATCCCCTTCCGACCAGCCCGCTGAAACTATATTTTGCGGCGATATCCACAGGGGAAATCGACCCTTCCCGACTGACTAACCTGTTATCCTCTTGATAGCGCACCGACTGTGTTCATCGAACGCATTCGCCTGTTCATGGTGCTCGTCTTTGGGTCAGTGTGAAGCACGCTCCATAAAACCCTGTTCACAGTAGCCATTTTCGGCATCCAATCTCGACCGCGGATTCCGCGAAGCTCGGGCTTCGCGCAGAGACCCTACTAAGAAAAGCTTGGGAGACACGCCTTCTATGAAAACCACTCTGAAGAAGTTAGTCCTGTGCAGCGCTCTGCTGATTGCGCTCGCCACCATCGTTTTACCCGCAAGATCAGCCGCTCAGGATCAGGACGATCCGCCCGGCCGCGTCGCCCGCCTGGGATATCTGCAAGGTTCGGTTTCATTCCAACCCGCCGGCGAAACCGATTGGGTTGGTGCCGTTCCCAACCGTCCCATGAGCACCGGCGACCAACTCTGGACCGATCAGAACTCGCGCGCCGAAGTGCAACTGGGTTCAGCCGTGATTCGCCTCGCGCCCAACACTGGGTTCTCCTTCCTCGATCTGGATGACAATACGGTGCAGATTCAGCTCACGTCCGGCGCGATCAACGTCACCGTGCGCCGCTTGAATGACGACGATGATTTCGAGATCGATACGCCCAACCAGGCGTTTACGATTGACCAGCCCGGACACTATCGCGTCGAGGCCGGCGCGGACGGAGACTACACCATCGTCAGCGTGCGCGAAGGTGAGGGCGAGGCCACGGGCAGCGGCCAAACCTACACGCTGCGCGGCGGCCAGGTCGGCACGTTCAGTGGGACCGACTCTCTTTACGTCGATGTGGAGCCGATCGGCGGTCCCGACGACTTCGATAACTGGGCCTACGGCCGCGATCACCGTTATGACTACTCGCGTTCGGCGCAATATCTATCGCACGACGTGGTCGGCTATGACGATCTCGACGACAATGGCGACTGGCGCGACGACTCCAACTACGGACACGTCTGGTTTCCCAATCAGGTCGCCGTTGGCTGGGCGCCTTACCACGAAGGCCATTGGGATTGGATCTCTCCCTGGGGCTGGACTTGGGTGGATGACTCGTCGTGGGGCTACGCTCCATTCCACTACGGGCGCTGGGTGAGCGTCGGCGGTCGTTGGGGCTGGGTTGCCGGTCCCGTGGCCGTGCGCGCCGTGTACGCGCCGGCACTGGTCGTGTTTATTGGCGGAGGACCGGGAGGATTCGGCGGCAATGTAGGATGGTTTCCGCTCGGTCCGCGGGAAGTTTTTGTGCCGTCCTATCACGTAAGCGAGGCTTACGTGACTCGCGTCAACATCAGCAGTACCACGGTAAATGTGACGCAGGTGACCAACGTCTATCGCACGACGATTATTAACAACACCACGAACATTACGTATGCGAACCGGAATGTCCAGGGCGCGGTGATGGTGGTTCCGCAGCATGCGTTCACGAGTGCGCAGCCGGTGGCGAAAGCGGCAGTTACGGTAAGCGCGCAGCAGATAGCGTCCGCACCCATGAGTTCGCGGGTCGCGGTGGCTCCCACACGCGAGAGCGTACTGGGCTCGAAGGCAACGACCGCGGGCCATGTGGCCGCACCGCCGGCAGCGGTTGCCAGCCGTCAAGTCGTGGCCAAGAAGACGCCGCCTCCACCGCCGGTGCCGTTTGCCAAACAGCAACAGGCGCTGGCCGCTCATCCCGGACAACCATTGGCCAAGAGCGAAGTGCAAACCCTGCGTCCGGCCGCCACCGCGGCGGCGCGGCCCATGGTGAAGCAGGCCCCACCGGGAAAACCGGCGACGCCAGCCATGGGCCATCCGGGAAAACCGCCTGCGAACCAGCCCAATGCTGCGCGACCGGGACAGCCCGCTGCAGGCGCTCCACCGAATCAGCCGGCGAACCGTCCGGGAAATCAGCCTGCTCCGAACGAGCGACCGGGTGCGACCAGTCCGGCGCAGCCGAACCGTCCCCCGGCAGAACAGCCGAAGCCGACAACGCCTCCAAACAATCGACCGGCCCAGCCGGAAGCGAATCGTCCGGAGCCCAATCGTCCGCCGGCGGCGCAGCCGAAGCCGGCAACGCCACCGAACAATCGGCCGGAAACAAACCGTCCGCCCGCGGCCCAGCCGAATCGTCCGGAGCCGAAACCGAACGAGCCGGCTGCGCGACCAAATACGCCTCCAGCGGCCGAGCGCCCGCAGCAACACACTCCGCCTCCGGCAGCCGCGAAGCCGGCACCTCCGCCAAAGAAGGCGCCAGCAAAGCCGCAGACACCCGAGGAGAAAAAGCGAGAGGAAGAAAAGAAATCTCCGGGAGACTAGGCTGGTTTCCAGAGCTCGGATGAAAATGGTCTGCACCCTGAGTCTTTCTCAGGGTGCTTTTTTGTGCGCGTGCCCCATTTCTCGCGTTCTTTGCGAGAAAGCCTGCCCTGAAGCGAAGTCGAAGGGTGGGCGGGCGGAATGAGCCATCGTGCTCCGGAAATCCACAGGGTCATGTGACATCTGACCTTGTGCCGGCCATTGAAGTTGAGCGATCATGACCGAGGCCGTGACGGTCGGGAGAACCCACATCGTCGCGCCCCTAAGTCCTTTGTTTTGCCGATTTTAGTTCTAAGTCCTTTAGGCTCCCGATTTTGCGGGGAATTTCGTGCTAACTCGATGATTCCATTACGCGCCAGTGGGAGGGGGTATCGATCACAGACGGGTACAGCGCACTCGGAAAAGCGTAAAGCCGACTCCGCGCAGTGTTCAACGCGCTCCCTTGAAAATATTTTCGCAGCCGAAATCCACAGCGGGAATGTGTTCCGACCGCATTATCAGAATCACTGCAACGTGTGGCTCGACGGTCCCGAGCTTGGGCTGCCGCTGATGTTGTAGCGCTTGAGTTTGCGGTAGAGCGTGGCGCGGCTAATGCCGAGCATGCGTCCGGCGAGGGCTTTGTCGCCTTTGACTTGTTCGAAGACGCGCTGGATGGTGGCGCGTTCGATGTCTTCGAGATCGGTGGTGGAGAGCGGCGGTGCGGCTGCGCCTCCGGTCGAACGCGACTCGGCGGAGGCCGCGAGATCGGAAACCAATTCGGGTGCGGACTCCGAAGCCAGGCGCGATCCCGACGAATTCATTCCCGCGATGGCAGGCGGCAGATCGCTGAGGTCGATGAGATTTCCGTTGCCCAGAGCCACGGCGCGCTCCACGCAGTTTTCGAGCTCGCGCACGTTGCCCGGCCAATCGTAATTCATGAGAGATTTCATCGCGGCATTGGAGACGCGCAGATCCGCGCCGGGAGCGTACCGCTCGCAGAACCAATTTACGAGCGTCGGAATATCACTGCGGCGCTCGCGCAACGCGGGAACGTGCACCGTAACGACGTTAAGTCGAAAATAAAGATCTTTGCGGAAGGTTCCATTCTTGTAGGCGGCTTCGAGATCGCGGTTGGTGGCGGCGATCACGCGCACGTCCACTTTCACGCGCTGGTTGCTGCCCACAGGACGCACTTCCTTTTCCTGCAGCACGCGCAATAGCTTGGCTTGCAACTCGAGCGGCAACTCGCCGATTTCATCGAGGAAAACCGAGCCGGTGTCGGCGGATTGAAATAATCCACGCTTGGATTTGAGAGCGCCGGTGAAGGATCCTTTTTCGTAGCCGAAGAGTTCGCTCTCGATCAGCGTGGGCACGAGCGATCCGCAATCCACGGCGACGAAGGGACGGTTGGCGAAGGCTCCGCGGAAATGGATAGCGCGCGCGATCAGCTCTTTGCCGGTACCGCTTTCGCCGGAGATCAGAACCGAAGTGCGCGTGTCCTTGAGGCGCGAGGCCACGCGCAGCACTTCCTGAATTTTGGCGGAGGAGCCGATGATGCCATGCACGGCGGTTTCGGAATCGGTGCGCTGGCGCAGGAATTCGTTTTCCTCGACCAGGCGGATTTTCTCGGCCATGCGGCGCAGAAACAGGCGCAGTTCTTCGAGCGGAGAAAACGGTTTGGTGATGTAGTCGTAAGCGCCGAGGCGCATGGACTGCACCGCGGTTTCGATGGAGCCATGTCCGGTCATGAGCGCGACTTCGGCGCGGGGCAGAAGTTTCTTCACCTTCTCCAGGAATTCCAGGCCCGACATGTGCGGCATGACCATGTCGCTGAGGATCATGTGCACGGGCTGCTCTTCGAGCAGGGCCAGAGCGGACTCGCCGCTCTCGGCTTCGAGGCAGACGAAGCCCAGAGCTTCGCCCACCGTCATGCAAAGCTTGCGAATACTCTGATCGTCGTCGACCACCAGCAGGCGGATGCGGAGTTCTTCCTTGGTCAGAGCGGTCTTATTGAGAGCGGTGTTGATGGGCGCGGGGTTCACCGGGCTTTCCCCATGGTCTTCTCGACGGCCGAGATGAGGTCCTGCACGCGGAACGGCTTCTCCAGATAGAGAGCGCCGATTTTTCGCAGCGTGACGACGGTTTCCTCATTGGCGTAGTCGCCGGTAATGATGACGACTTTGTTGACCAGGTCGGGGCGATGGGCGGAAATCCAGGAATGCACCTGGGCGCCGTCGACACCGCCGGGCGTTCGCATATCGGAGACGACGCCGAGGAACTGGCCCTTTTCGAGCAGGCGCAGGGCTTCCGCGCCGCTCTCGATGCACACGACGTCATAGCCGTTGCGCTCGAGAGTGGCGCTGACCAGAGCCATGATGGAGGGCTCGTCTTCGATGAGCAGGACGGGCAAGAAAGCTCGTTGAATAGCTGGGGTTGTCATGTTTGCAACACTCCTGCGGCCACACCCAGAGAAGCGGTGTGCGGCGCGGCGGGAAAGCGGACGATGAAGGTGGCTCCCTGCCCGTCGGTGTTGTTGTGGCAGAGAATCTCGCCTCCGTGCTCCTTCACGATGCCGTAGCAGATGCTGAGGCCGAGGCCGGTTCCCTTGCCGACCTCCTTGGTGGTGAAGAAGGGATCGAAAATGCGATCGGGATGGGAAATGCCATAGCCGTTGTCGCGAAAAGAAACTTCGACGGAATTGCCGGCTTTGGTGGTCATGATCTCAATGCGCGCGGGGCGGCCCACTTCATGCACGGCGTCGTAGGCGTTGTTCAGGATGTTGAGAAAAACCTGCTGCAGTTGGTGCGCGTCGCCGACGACCTCGGGAAGTCCTTCATCGAGATGTTCGACGATCTCGATGCCGTGACTGTTGAAGTCGTAAGAGCGCAACTGGATGGTGCGGCGCAGAATCAGGTTGAGATGCAAGGCGTTGCGCTGCGGCGGCATCTGCCGGGCGAAGCTGAGCAGGTTCTGCACGATCTGCTTGGTGCGCTGCGCCTCCTGCAGGATGACGCGAAGATCTTTGCGGGCAGTTTCCGGAAGCTCGGGATTTTCGAGGAGAAGGTCGGCAAAGCCGAGAATCGCGGTTAAGGGATTATTCACTTCGTGAGCGACGCCGGAAACCAGTTGTCCGACGGCTGCCATTTTCTCGGCGTGGACGAGTTTGCCGCGCAGTTCGGCGGAGTCGGTAATATCGGTCATGACCACGACGATGCTGGCGATATTGCCTGGCTCGTCGCGCATAGGGCTCAGGTTGACGGAGAACTGGCCGACGTGACCGTTGCCGCGCATGATCTGCAATTCCAGATTGTCGACTTGTCCGCCGCGAAGAATGGCCTGCAGCGCGTCCGCCAGAGGACGCACGTAACCGGGAGCGGCCAACTCCAACAGGGGACGCCCCAGAAGCTCGCGCTGCTCGAAACCGGCTTCGTGCCAGCGGCGGTTGGCATAGCTGATAAGACCGGCGGTATCAGAGACCAGGATGAGGCTCTGCGTGTTGCTGAGAATCTTCCCGGAGAAATCGCGCTCGCGTTGCAGCTCCGATTGATAGGTGTGAAGTCCGGTGACGTCGAGCATCAAGCCGCGAATTTGCAGCAAGTGGCCCAGGTTGTCGTACATGCCGAAGGCGTTGATGAGAACGTAGATGGGAGAACCGTTCTTGCGGCGAAGCATAGCCTCAAAGTTCCGCAGAGTACCGTTCTCCTCCATGGCCTGGCTGTGGAGCAAACGCTGCTCGGGAGAGAAATAGACCTGGCTGGGGATATCGACCTGCAGGAGTTCTTCGCGGCTGGAATATCCAAGCATCGCTACCAGAGCGTCGTTGACCTCGATAAAGCGGCCTTCGGGCGTGCTGAAGAACAGGCCTTCCTGGATGTTGTCGAACAGTTCGCGATAACGGCGCTCGGCCTCGCGGCGGTCGGTGATGTCCTTGAGCACGTGGATGGTTTGCAGGTTTTCGCCGGAAGCGCCGTGCACGCGCGAAGTCGAGACGAGATAGGTGCGATCCAGCGCGGGATGAAGGAATTCGTCGCTGTCTTCCCCCATGGACCGGCAAAACGGACAGGAATAGAGCGCGACTTCGCTGGTGAGAGCCAAAAGAGCGCGCATGTTCACGCCGATCAGTTCGCTGGGCGCAACGCCGATCATGGCGGCCAGAGAGCGGTTCACGCGCAGGACTTTGTCGGCCTCATCGTGCACCACGATGAGGTCGGTGATGGCGTCGAAGATTTCCAGCCAGTGGCGGTTGGCTTGTTCGATGCGAGTGAACAGGCGGGCATTTTCGAGGGCCATGGACGCGTGTCCGGCGATGGCTTCGAGCAGGTCCCGGTCTTCCGTGGCGAGCGGGCGGGAGCGGCCAGAGAGGCAAAGCAAACCGGCAAGTTCTCCATTGGAACCCGGAAGACGCACCACCACGCAATCGTTCCAGCCCAAGCTCGCCGCCAGTTCAGGACCGAGCAGCTCGGCGGCAGCGCCGGAGACGATCGCTTCGGAGCGCTTCGTGACCAGTTCGGAGAGAGAATTCGCGAATCTCTGCTGCAGAACATGATCTTCATTGCGGGCGGAGGCTTCGTCGCGATTCTGGTGTGGCACGATTTGCGCGGGCAGAGCGTAACCCGGCAGACTCGGAGAGTCGTCGAGACGGGCTTCATCGGATTGCAGATCCGGCCTGAAGCGGCCGTTTGAGGCAGCCAAATGACCGATCGCGGCGGGTAGAGGATGGAGCGCAACCGTCTGGAATCGTCCCTCTTGAAACAGCGCAAACGCCCCGGAGCGCGCACCGGCCAATTCGACGGCGCGCTCGACAAATTTGCGGGCGAAATCCGGCAAGCGGAGCAGGCCATCGATCTCCCGTGCCAGCTGAATCAGCACGTCGGAGCGCCGGCGGTTTAGCTCGGACTGGTGCAGGTTGTGGGCGACTTCGAGCACCACGGAAACCTGGGCCGCCAGTGCGCGGGCGCGGCGAATATCTTCCTCGGAGATGCCGGCGCCATCGAGACGATCCAGCACTCCGAACATGCCGAGGACGCGGCCGTCGGCGGCCAACAGAGGAACCGCCAGCAACTGCCGCGCATCGTACTGGGCGAGGCGCTCCAGATCCGCGCCGGGCAACTGCCGGAGATCGTTGGACCAGAACACTTCTTTTGCGCGCAGCGCGCGGGTGGGGATGCCTTCCGGGAAAATGGTATCGACACGGCGCGGCTCACCCCGTTTGACGCTATAGCGCACGTGGAATTGCCCATCCTCCAACAGGGCGATGAAGCAGCGGCCAAAGCCAAGAAAATCTGCGGCGCGGACCACGGAGGCTTGCAGAAAATGTTCGAGATCGCCGCTGGAGCTGAGTTCGGATGAAATATCGAGCAACTGGTGCAGTTCGTGAGCCTGGCCTTGCGCGGTAGCGCAGAGTTCGGCGTGAGCCACGGCGACCGCGCCGAAGCCGGCAATCGCCGATACCAGCGACTTCTCCTCGGCGGTGAAGACTCCGTCGTGGCGAGGATAGACGAGGATCGCACCCTGAGTGCGCGAGCTTCGGAAAGGCGCTGCAATCAGCATTCCGGGAGAGACCAGGCTGCCAAGCGAGTGCAGATCAGCGCTGATGGAGATGGTGATGGCCTCTCCGGCAGAAACCGCGCGTTGCGCCAGATCGGCGGCAAAACGAATGGTCTGACCGTCATGCCTGGCCCGGAAAGAGTGGGCGAGCTGAGGCGTTTCAGCGGAGATTGCACGAAGTTCGAAAGGCCCGTCGGAGCGCAGCAGAACCGAGACCAGACGGGTGCGCAAAAGTAGGCGGAGTCGGTCGGCCAGAGCTTCGATGACGGCGGACACATCCGGAATTTCGTGCAGAGCGTGCGCAACCTCGGCCAGGATTTCGGCGCGGCGGTGCTCCTCGCGGGAGGCTTCCCCGAGCCGGCTGGCCTCGAGCAAGCTGCCGAGTTGCCCGGCCAGAATCGTGGCTTTGGCGGCGAGGTCCTCATTAAAGAATTCTTCATCGGAATCATGCAAAAACGTGGCCGCGCCGATAACTTCATCAAAGACCACCAGAGGAGCGGCCATCAGGGAGCGGCCTCCAAACGGTTGCAACGCCGGGATAAACGCAGACGGGACCTGATGATTGGCGACGATGGTGTGGCGGCGGCGGACGGCCTCGGCGGTGACCGTGCTCTGTTGGGGAAGCAGACGTATGCCGACGAAGCGATCCGCGAGCTTGCCGTCGGCCTGCTCTCCGATGAGTTCGTCGGCGGCGTGGCGGCGCCAGAAATAGACGCCGGTGACGTGAAAAAACTCGCGCGTGGCGCGACAAAAAAGTTGGATCAGCGAGGCCGCGTCGGCGCGTTCCGCGGCTTTAGCGGCGATTTTAAGAAGAAGCAGCTGAAAGATATCGTCAGGGCAGGGCTGGGCGCGGCCCTCGGGCACTGACGTCGAATTGCCTTCGGCGGGGTTCAGAATGGCTCCGCTGGCCCGCGCAGGATTTTCGCGATTCTCATAAGTGATTGAATCTAATGGAAAACTATCCCTTTATCTCAATTTGAGTCAAGGAAATATCGAGGTGGGGTGCCTAAGTGTGAAATCCCGAGAAATGGCGAGGGTGGCAGATCTCAACTTGAGAACGAGGAGTAGTAACGCCGAAAATGAGACTGCGCTAACCAGTAGGCGGCGCTGCGGACAGATTTTGCTGCTCTGATTAAGTCTTTATTTTGAGACACATCCCGAAGGTGACTTTGGTTTTTCCAAAAAGTAACGCGTGGCCACGGCGTTGCTCGATTGGGGTCACCAGAATTATCGCCGGGAGGAACTGTGTCTTTGCGACGGGCGGGAGTGGTGTTGGCGGTAGTTGCGATGACAGCTGGGATCGGAGTTGTGGGGATTCGAGCACAAGAGGCACAAAACGAAATCACGCGCCGCGCTAAGAGCAAAGTGCCGCCCTTATATCCAGAGCTGGCGCGGAAGATGAATATCACCGGCATCGTGAGGGTGGAGGTTGTGGTGTCGCCCAATGGCACAGTGAAGGATGCGAAAGTGGTGGGTGGGCATCCCGTGCTGGCGAATGCCGCGTTGGAGGCCGTCAGGAAGTGGCGTTTCGAACCGGCGGCGATGGAGAGCTCCGGCGTGGTGGATTTTAAGTTCGAAGCTCATCAGTAGGAACAAAGGGCAGGCAGGCGGCGGGAGGGAATGGCATGACGATCGGCAAGAAGCTTTACTTGAATTTCGGAATCATCCTCAGCATGGTGGTGGTGCTGTTCCTGGTAAACCTGCTGGCGGTGCAGCGCGAGCATGCCGCCAAGGCCGCGGCCACGGCGTCGCTTGAGCTGGCGGATGCCACCAACGAAGTGCGCTTCCAGATGATGCAGAACCGCCTGTACCTGAGCAACTACCTGCTCAGTGGCGACACTCGGGAAGTGGAGCGGATGAGCGATGGGCTGCGAATGCTCGGCGACAAACTGCAGCAGGGCACGAGGCTGGCCAACTCCGAGCAGGAACGGACGGCGCTGGCCAAGGTGGAACAACTGGAACAGGCCTGGGGCAAAGAGTTTGCCCAGCCCCTGATCGATAAACGCAAGGACGTGGACGCGGGCAATGCGACCGTGGCTGAATTGCAGATCTACTACCTGCAAAAGGACGCTTCCTCGTGGGTGAAGAATTCGACGGACGCCCTGGACGTGGCCGACGGGGAAAACCGCAAACTGGTGGACGCACGGCGCAAGTCGGATGAAACCGCCAGCACCTGGACGATCCTGGCGGCCATCGTCAGCACCTTGCTCGCTCTCGGCTTGGGCGTGGTGGTCGCCTTCACCAGCGCGAAATCGATCACCGGACCCCTCAACAATCTGATGGTGGTGTCGCGGCAGATCGGCGACACCGGCGATCTGGAGCACAGCATCGACGTGAAGCGCGAGGACGAGATTGGAGAATTGGCACGCACTTTCGCCAAGATGGTCACCTATCTGAAAGAGATGGCGGGCGTCTCGGAATCGATTGCCGGCGGAGATCTTACGGTTGAGGTCAAGCCGCGCTCGCCCCACGATACGCTGGGCAACGCTTTCGTGCGCATGGTGGAAGGTTTGGGGCGGCTGGTGCGCAGCGTGCGCGACGCCTCGGCGCAGGTGGCCAGCGCCAGCGGGCAGGTGGCCAATGCATCCGATGATTCCGCCAAGATCGGCCTGCAGACTTCCTCGGCCATCGATGAGGTCACCAGCACCATGCACGAGATGAGCGTGAACGTGCAGAACATGGTGAAGAGCACGCAGGTGCAGGCTTCCAGCGTGAGCGAAACCTCGGCCTCGATCGACCAGATGGTGGCCTCCATCCAGCGCGTGGCCGACACCGCCAAGGTGCTGCTCGACATCTCCAACCGCTCGCGGGAAGAGGTGCACAGCGGAATCTCGACCATGGAAAAAGCCACGGACGGCCTGAACCGCATCAACGCAACCATTACCAGTTCGGGAGAAATCATCGGGGCGCTGGGACAGCGCGCCGACGATATCGGCAAGATCATCGAAGTGATCGACGATCTGGCCGAGCAAACCAACCTGCTGGCGCTGAACGCGGCCATCGAGGCGGCGCGCGCCGGCGAGCACGGGCTGGGCTTCGCGGTGGTGGCGGACGAAGTGCGCAAGCTGGCGGAAAAGTCCGCGCAATCCACCAAGGAAATCTCCGAGCTGATCCAGAGCATTCAGAAGGAAGCGCGCAAGGCGGTGGAAAACATGGACCGCTCCACCGGGATCGTGAACGAAGGCCTGGATCTGGGCGGGGAACTGAACGCGGCGCTGCGCAAGATCTCGAACGTGGTCACCGAAGTTTACAAGTTCGCGCAGGAGATTGGAGCGGCCACCAACGAACAATCGCACGGCTCGTCACAGATCGCCCGGGCCACGACCCGGCTGAACGAAATCACCCACGAAATCAATTCGGCGGTGGAAGAGCAGGCTTCGGGAGCGCAGGCCGTGGTCAAGGCCATGGAGCGGATGCGCGAACTGGTGCAGCAGTCGACCTCGGGATCGACCGAATTGGCGGCATCGGCGGAGCAGATGTCGAAGATGTCGCGCGGCCTGCTCGACTTCATGGACCGCTTCACGCTGGACGAGACCTCGGCCTCGCGGCAGGCAGTGGCGGACGAGAAGTCGTATCACGCCCGCCGGGCCGCGGCAGCATCCCGCTCCTAGGACAAGCGATGAATCACGAAATCCATGTCGTGGGCTTCCAGATCGGGCGCGAGACTTATGGCGTGCCCATCACTTCGCTGCACGAAATCGTGCGTGTGCCGGAGATCACCGCCGTGCCCGACGCGCCCGACTACCTGGAAGGCGTGATTAATCTCCGGGGCAAGATCGTCTCGGTGATGGACTTGCGCAAGCGCTTTGGCGCAAAACAGGCCGCGCTGAAAAGGCAGAACCGGATTCTGGTGGTGGAGCACGCCGGCAGGCTGGCCGGACTGATCGTGGATTCGGCGTCGGAGGTATTGAAGATTCCCAGCGAAGACGTGGAAGCGCCGCCCGCTGTATTCCAGGAAGGCGGGCTGAACTGCGTCACTGGATTGGGCAAGGTTCGGGGCCGCCTGATCGTACTGCTGGATATGAGCAAACTGCTGGCTCCGGCGAGTCTGTTGCAGCAGAGCGGAGCACTGGAAGGCAAGCCGGCCGCAGCCGAGGCGCGGGGTGCTTCGGCCGCTAAGTAATTCCGACGGCTAAGGCGATGGGCGCGGAGCGAACTGCAGCCGCGGAGGACGAGAGAAAACATGAGTACATTCGGAGCGGCACCGGCTCCTGTGTTGACGGAAGCGGAACTTCGGCTGCTGCAGGCGCTCGTCTACCAAGAGTGCGGCATGCATTTCGACGAACGCCGGACACACTTCCTACAGGATCGCCTGCTGCGGCGTCTGAAGGAATGCCGCGTCGATTCCTTCTATTCCTACTACCGGCTGCTGATCAGCCAGGAGGGCAAAGCGGAACTGGCCAAGCTGGTGGAGAACCTGACAGTCAACGAAACCAGCTTTTTTCGCCACAAGGCCCAGTTGAATCTGTTCCAGAAGTATGTGCTGGAAGACATGCTGAAACAGAAACAGGCGCACCGGGAATATTCGATTCGGGTATGGAGCGCAGGCTGCTCCACCGGGCAGGAGGCCTACACGCTGGGCATGATGGCGGCCGACACGCTGGCCTATTATTATCTGCGCAACCCGCTGTCGGTTGAGGTCACGCTGCCCAAGCCGCTGATTCCTCCGCCGTGGCGGGTAGAGATCCTGGCCAGCGACATCAGCTATTCCGTGCTGCGCACCGGCCAGGAAGGCACGTACAGCGAGCACCAGATGGCCACGGTCGACTACACCTTCCGCCTGCGCTATTTCGATAAGGTCGGCGAACGCTACGCGGTCAAAAAAGCGCTGAAAGAGATGGTCCACTTCGACTTTCACAATTTGAAAACGGAGTACTTGCCGCAGCGCAACGATGTGATCTTCTGCCGCAACGTGATGATGTACTTCGACGAGGCGGAGCAAAAGCGGCTGATCGAAAAGTTTTACCGCTGCCTGAACCCCGGAGGCTACCTGTTCGTGGGCCACGCGGAAAGTTTGCTGGGCCTGACCGAGAAGTTCCATATGGTGCACCGTGACAGCGGCACGGCCTATCAGCGGATTGAGGTGCGCGAGTGACGAATCCTCCCGATGAACGCGGAGCGGAACTGCGGGAGCTGTTCTTTGAGACTTCCCAGGAATTGCTGCAGGCGCTGAACGAAGAGTCGCTGAAGCTCGAGAATCATCCCGGCGATGAAGAGATCGTGCGCTGCATCCGGCGGACGGTGCACACGCTGAAAGGCGATTCGGCGGCTTGCGGCTTGCGCGAGTTGAGCGAACTGGCGCACCAGTTCGAAGATGCGCTTTCATTGGACGCCGCGGCTGGCCATGGGACCCTGGCGGAAATCGCCCTGGCGGCCGCGGACATCTTTGCCGAGATGGTCGCGTCCTACCATGGCGGTGGCCCGATGCCCGCCACGGACGGCTTGCGGCGGAGAATCGACGAACTGACGGCGGCCCCGGCGGCTAAGAAGTCGCGGCGCAAGAAAAAGTCCGAACCCGCACCGCAGACGAAAAAGGACTGGACGGAAGCGGAGAAACGCGCCGTCGCCAGGGCGCAGTTGGAAGGGCTGGGCTTATACGAAATCGTGGTGAAGATCGATCCGCACTGCACGATGCCGATCGCGGGGCGGCAGTTGATTCAGAATGCGATCGCCGGGATCGGTCAAGTTCTGGTGGTACGCCCAAACGCAAAAGCTCCAGCCGCCTCGAAGCAGGTTGAATTTGTGTTTGCCAGCGCGCAAACGGGGGAGCAAATAGCGGCCAAGTGCCGCATTCCGACGATTGCCGGCGAAGTGAGCGTGGTCCTGATCCAGGCGGCAACGCCGCCAAAGGCCTCCGCGAAAATCGCCGATGCGCCGGTGGAGTTGGTCCCGCAGGCTGCGCCTTCTTTGACAGCACCCGCGGCGACGGCAGTGCCACCCTCCCCGGTTCAGGCGGAGCCGCCAACCCCGGCGTCCGAGCCCTCGCCGCAGTCCGTAGGGGAAAACATTCTGCGCGTGGAAGCGGGGCGGATCGACAACGTTTTGAACCTCGTAGGCGAGCTCATCATCGGCAAGTCGATGCTGCAGCAGGCGCTGAATGAGTTTGGCAAACGCTATCCCAGGGAATTGCTGCGCGGCAAGTTCGCCGATGCCATGGCCTTCCAGGCGCGGGTGTTGAACGATCTGCAGCGCTCGGTGATGAAGATCCGCATGGTGCCTGTGGACCAACTTTTCCGGCGCTTCCCGCGCATCGTGCGCGATGTGGCGCGGCAGTGCGGACGAGAAGTGGATCTGGAACTCAGTGGACAGGAAACCGATCTCGACAAAGGCATTCTCGACGCCATCGCCGAGCCCCTGACGCACCTGGTGAGGAACGCGGTCAGCCACGGCATTGAACCGCCGGAGCTGCGCCGCACGCTGGGCAAGCCGCCGCGAGGAAAGATCCGGCTGAATGCCTTTCACCAGGGCAACCAAGTAGTGGTCGAGATCGCCGACGATGGGCGCGGCATCGATGCGCAGAAGATTCGCGCCAAGGCGATGGATTTGGGAATGCTAACCGCGGAAGAGGCGGCGCGCTTAAGCGACGCCGAGACGCTGGAACTCATCTTCCGGCCGGGATTCAGCACTGCGGAGGTAGTCACCGAAGTCTCCGGCCGCGGGGTTGGCATGGACGTGGTGCAAAGCGTGCTCAATCGGCTGAAAGCCACGATTCACATCGAGACTCGTCCCGGCCAGGGCACAACGTTCCGGCTGAAACTGCCGCTTACGCTGGCCATCATCAAGGCCTTGATGTTTTGGGTGGAGCAACGCCTATATGCCATTCCGTTGAATGCGGTCAGCCAAATTGCCCGCACTACGGAATCCGAAGTTCACCAGGTCGACAACTACGAGGTGCTGCAGTTGCGCAATCAGGTGCTCCCGTTGCTACGCCTGGGACGTCCGTCCGTGGCCGAGGGCGACCGGAAATCGAACAAGCTGTTTGTGCTGGTGATCACCGTGGGCGAGAAGAAATATGGACTGATCGTCGACGCACTGGAAGGAGAAGAAGAATTGGTCATCAAAGCTTTGGACGACCAGACCTTTTCGACCAATCTGGTGAACGGGGCTTCAATTCTGGGGAATGGGAAAGTGGTGCTGATCCTGAATCTGCCCGCGGTGGTGGAACACGTCGCGCGCATGCGCCCGCAGGAAACCGGCGCGGCCAATTGCGGACTGTTGCTGAACCATGCCGATCGCGCGCGGCTGGCTCTGGGCGCGGGGGGAGGCCAGGCATGAACAAAGTACGCGTACTGGTGGTGGATGATTCCGCCTTGATGCGCAAGCTGATCCCGCAGATGCTGGAGGCCGACGGTTCCATCGAGGTGGTGGGCACGGCGATGGATGGGAATTTCTGCCTGAAGAAGATCGAGGAGTTGCACCCCAACGTGGTCACGCTCGATCTGCAGATGCCCGGCATGAACGGCATCGATACCTTGAAAGAGATCATGCGCCGGAGCCCGTTGCCGGTCATCGTAGTGAGTTCGCACTCCACCGACGGCGCTTCCATCACCTTCAAGGCGTTGGGGCTCGGCGCCTTCGATTTCGTCACCAAGCCGCAGGACGCTTCGGCGCACATGGCCGAAACGGCCAAGCAGTTGATCGCCAAAATCAAGGCGGCCGCGGATTGCAAGATTGTCCGGCCGGGAATTTTGCCGGGAATGCCGGCACGACCGGAAAAAATCTCAGCCGGAAGACCCTCACCGCCGCCCACCAAAACCGTGGCCATCGGGATTTCCACCGGAGGACCGCAGGCGCTCGAATTCTTGCTGCCGCAACTGCCGCCGGAATTTCCGGGAACAATTTTGGTCGTGCAACACATGCCCGAAAACTTCACCGAAATGTTCGCGCGCCGTCTCGACGAGTTGTGCGCTGTGCGGGTGAAGGAAGCGCAATCGGGCGACTTGCTGCAGGCCGGACGCGTGCTCGTGTGCCCGGGAAACCGCCACATGAAAGTGAAACGCATGGCTAGGGGAGACCTTGTGATTCTGAACGACGAAGAGCGGGTGAATGGCCATCGGCCCAGCGTGGACGTTTTGTTTCACAGCGTGGCCGAGGAGTTCGGCCCGCTGGGCATCGCCGTGTTGATGACCGGCATGGGCGATGACGGTGCGCAGGGTCTGGGCGCGGTGAAGAAAGCCGGCGGCATGACCTTGGCGCAGAGTGAAGAGTCTTGCGTGGTCTATGGCATGCCCAAGGCTGCCATCGAACGCGGCTATGCCACGCGGGTAGTGGCTTTAGACGTGCTCTCGTCCACTTTGCAGGCGCTGTGTGGCCGCCCCGAAGGCCGGGAGAGCGCTGGGGCGGACAAATCGCTTCGCGCCGCGCGCTGAAACGAGTTGCTGGACAAAAGTCCCGTGACCTGGGTCCTGTGACCTGCGTCATCTGGCCGGCGGAAGACCGCCGTGATGGAATCTGTCAGAGGAGGTTGTTATGGAGCAGTTCGCACCAGTGAAACGCAGCAAGGACGGCCAGCCGATCCGTTACTTGATCGTGGACGATTCCGTGTTCGCGCGCAAGAATCTGGCCCGCATGATCGAAAGCTTTGGCGGGCAGGTGGCGGGCGAGGCCGGAGACGGGTTGACCGCCATCAGCGAGTTCGAGCGCACGCATCCCGACATCGTGCTCATGGACATCACCATGCCGCAGATGGAGGGCATCGAGGCCGCCGAGAAGATCGTGCAGGCTCATCCCGAGGCCCGTGTCGTCATGGTGTCTTCCGTCGGTTATCAGGAAAACATTGTGGCCGCATTGCAGCGCGGAGCGCGCCATTTCGTGCAGAAGCCGGTGAAGCCGGATGTGCTGTACGAGGTCATCAAGTACGTACTTGGAGAAGACGGCGTCGTGGCGACTGCGGCCAGCGCGGGGGTCTAATTCCATGAAGATGGATCTGATTCAGCCTTTCATCAACGCGGCTGACGCCGTGCTGTCGCAAGGCCTGCAGGGCACGACCAAAGTGGGCAACCTTTCGATGGAGGAGGACGCCTACCGCCGCAAAGGTGTGGCCGGCATGGTGGCGCTCACCGGCGACATCGAGGGCCGCATCGTTTTGGACCTCGAGCCGCAAACCGCCGTGCGCGTGGCCAGCCACTATGCGGGCGCGGAGCTGCCAGAATCCGACGGGCTGATTAAAGAGACCATCTTCGAGCTGGCGAACCAGGTCGTCGGCAACGCCGTCTGCGCGCTCAACGATCAGGGCTTCCACTTCCGCGTGCATCCTCCCGTGCTGCTCACTTCCGAGCAAGGCGACCGGACCAGCGAAGACGTGGAGGCTTTGATGATCTGCTTCGAAACTTCGCTCGGCAATGTGTTTATGAATGTCGCTCTGCGCCACAACAAACGGCGCATGTCCGACCACGCGGTTGCGGCACGGTAGGCAGTTGCCCGTTGTCAGTCTCCAGTTCTCAGTTCTCAGGTCTCAACTCAAAATCTGCTGCGCGCGGGTTTCCTGACCTCGCCTCCCGCGAGCCGATGAAAGCGAAGTTTTACGAAGAGGAACCTTGGACGAACGAACTGGAAAACGTCCTGATGCCCATGATCGAAAAGTATGAAGTCGTGCTGGTGGAAGATTCCGAGGGGCTGATACGCTGGTGAATCACGGGTGTCGCGGGCTGGCCCACTTACAATACTCCTCGGTTTTCTTGGCCATCCTAACTAAGGATGCGACACAAGGTGGGCCAGCTCCGCGTCTTCACTCACCAATCCGAGCCTTTAACTGGGTCGGTGCAGGGTTGACTTTTTACCAACGATCCTCCTTGCGCAGACAGGCTGGGGTTTGACAGGCAAGGCAACCCGACTGGCCTACGACGGAGTGAGGACCGACCAGGTTGCCTCCCGCAACTGCATCCAATGCGGGCTCATCCAAGTCGCGCAGCGTCACCTTCTTGATGGCAAGTTTCTTCAGTGTCTTCAGCTTCTTCATGTTGGTCTCCTTGAACAGCATCAGCCTGGCAAATAACTGCGACTGATTGCTGAAACACGGCATTATCGTTCCGGCTGCGAGGGCTGTCAAGGATAGTACTGAAGGCCTGGTGCATTGGTGAGACGCGTTCGCAGACCGCTACGAAGGATCAATCCCGCACACCCACACGGGTTGAGATGGACGCGGACACCGCCGTTTGCCGCTCATGGCGTCCGCAAATAGCCGTGAAGAACGTAGCTCGCGTCGACGTAGGCTCCGGTGATAGTTCCCGCCGTGTTGATCGCGTAGGAAGCGGTTCCCTGGCCTGTTGCTGTGCCTGCGCCCGGCGCGTTGAAGTGCGCTATCGTGCCGCTGGCGGTCCGCTCGAAGCCGTGACCCACATTGCCGGCGTCAATGTAATATCCCGTGATCGTTCCCGCCGTGTTGATGCCGTCGGCGATGGTGCCCTGATTCGCGCCCGTGCCCGCGCCCGGCGCATTGAATTCGGTCATCGTGCCGGTGGCGGTCCGCCTGAAGCCGTGATAAACGTTGCTCCCGTCGACGTAATATCCGGTGATAACCCCCGCCGTGTTGATACCGATGTCGAAATCGAGGGTGATGTCGAAATTGCCGCCCGTCCCCTGACCGGCGCCGGTGCCTGCGCCCGTCGCGTCGAAGGTGGTTATCGTGCCGCTGGCGGCCCGCTCGAAGCCGTGAGCCACATTGCTGGCGTCGATGTAATAACCCGCGATCTCCCCTGCCGTGTTGATGCAGATGCCGCCCGTCCCCTGACCTACTCCGGTGCCTGCGCCCGACACGTTGAATTCGGTTATTGTGCCGTTGGGAGCGCGCTTGAAGGCGTGAACCACCGTGCTCGCGTCCGTGTATAACCCTGAGATGATTCCAGCAGTATTGATGCCGAAGGCGAAAGTTCCCTGTCCGGGGCTGGTGCCCGCGCCCGATGCGCTGAATTCAGTTATCGTACCGCTGGCGGTTCGCACGAAGCCGTGCCACACACCACTCGAGTCGTGGTAAGTCCCGGCGATAGTTCCCGCCGCATTAATGCCGTAGGCCTTAGTCCCCTGTTTTGCTTCCGTACCTGCGTCCGGCGCTTCGAATTCGGTTATGGTTCCGGTGGTGGCGCGCACGAAGCCGTGATTCACGTTGGCTCCGTCAATGTAGAATCCCGCGATATCTCCCGCCGTGTTGATGCTGGTGGCCACGGTTCCCTGATTCTCTCCCCCGCCCGCGCCCGCGGCCTCGAAGGTGGTAAAGGTTTGAGCTTGTGCCGCTCCGGTCGCCAGGACTGCCAATACAAGCATGATCGATAAAGCCAGTGCGGAGACTGCTGCTCGCCCGCATACTCCATGAATCCAGTTTCCATGCTGCGTTCTTTTGCTCATTCGGGGTCCCCTTGAACTCTTACCTTAACTCTTAGCCTCCAACTTAAGGCGGCCCATTGTATATCTGTTCCCGTTGATCGCGATAGTGTGAAACAATTTGCAACGTCCAGCACCGGTCTGCCCCCGGAAGAGCGGATCTAAGCCCGCAGCGGCAGCTTTGGGCCAACATCCTCGCTGGAATCTTCCGCTGGATCGGCAATCCTTCTCAACTCGGGATACTTCTGGATCAGCGTAGGCGGGGCCAGCACTCGCTTGCCGCTGATCATGGCCTTCAGCTCCAGCGCATTGACTCCGGCTTTGCTTTCGAAGTGGTTATTGGTGATCACGTAAGTGCTCTGCGCGCGGGCGGCTATGCTGGCGATTCTTTCTTTCCAGCCTGCGAGTTCGCGCTGGTTGTAGAGATAGTTGTAGCGGTCGTTGCGGTTGTCGGCATCGGAACCTTGATCGGCAAACCCCTGATCTGCAAACCAATTTTCGTAGTTGCGGCCGTGCAGGCGGACGTAACCGATCGCAGAGGTCACGTGTTCGGTGGGCGCCAGCGACCGGCCGAGCAACGGCTGGTCGATGTTGCAGAAGCCAACGTTCTTTTGCGTGAAAGCCCCCAGCGTTGCGGCATCGTTCCAACTGGAGTGGCGCACTTCGACCACGCGCGGATATTCGATGAACTGGCGCAGCAGGCTATCAAGATATTCGCGGTTGAGAGAAGTGTTCTTGAAAGAGACGGGGAACTGGATGAGCAGCGCGCCCAGGAGTCCCTCGCCGGCGATGGCGTCGAGGCCTTCGCGGGTGCGGGCTTCGTCTTCGTCGGTGGGACGGATGGTCGCGGCCGAAGTTGGCTCCATCACTGCGATCGGCGAGTGCGTGAACGCTCGGTAGAGTTTCGCCGTGAACAGAAAATTCTTATTCACGGCAGCGACCTTGCGGCACCAGAGCTTGGCCCACTCGGGCTTCATCGGCCCGTAAAACGATGTGTTGATTTCGGTGGTATCGAAGAAGCGCGCCAGATACTCCAGCGGATGCTGCTTGCGGCGCTGCATGCCCGAAGGGTAGAAGATGCCGTCCCAGTCTTTATAAGACCACCCAGCCGTGCCGAGGCGGACCTGGTGCGTGAGTTCCATGGCGAACCGCAGACGCAGGGCAGAGGAAGATTAGCACAGGAGAGTTTGGGTAGTGGCTCCCAACTTGACCAACCACAGAGGGCACAGCGTCACACAGAAGCGTTGTTCTTCTGTGCTCCTCCGTGTCCTCTGTGGTTAGCTTCATTTCGGCGGTGTGAAGTGGTCCGGGTTTGGCTTCGCCTCGCCCAGAATTACGTCGGCAATGGCTTCGGCGAGCGCAATACGCTCGGGGCCGGGGATGCCTTCGAGATTGAACAGGCCTGAAATCGCTATTTGTCTCTCGGGCACGAAGAAAACAACTCCGGCGACCTGCGCTGTTCCACCGCCGTAGAGGCCGGCCTTTATCCCGTGATAGTCATCGAAGAACCAGCCCAGGCCAAAATTGTCGATGGTACCCTTGAGCAGCTGGTATGGGTCAAGCATCTGTTTCATCGTCGCCTGAGAAACAAGCCTTCCGGCCATCCAGGCATTCATGAATCGAATCAGGTCGGGAGCGGTTGTGATCCATCCGCCCGCCGCCATTTTGCTGCTCATGTCGGACCAGCGCGAATTCTTCAATTCGCCGTCTTCGATCACGTAGCCCCGGGCGCGATTAGGGATTATGGCGCGCGGGTCGTCGTCGCGAGTGTGCGTCATGCCGGCCGGTTCGAAGATTGCCTTGCGCATAAAGGCCCGGTACTCCTCGTGGGAAGCACCTTCGAGCACGCACCCCAGGACAACATATCCCCAGGTGCTGTACAGCATGTCCGCGCCGGGCTGCAGTTTTAGGGGATCGTTTTTAATCATGTCGATTGCATCGGAGACGTGATCGTAATGACGAATATTGAACGCCTCCGCGTCAACATTAGGCCCTTCGTAGTGCCGGATACCGCTGGTGTGGGAGATGAGATCGCGCGCGGTAATCGGCCATTGCTTCTCGGGATAATGGGGACAGTAGGTCTGAATGGGAACGCTAAGATCAAGCTTCCCTCGTTCGACGAGTTGCAGGGCAGCGGTAGCCGTCATCGGCTTGCCGATCGAGGCAGTGCGATAGGCGGTGTCGGGCGTGGCCTTGACTTGATTCTCGACGTCGGCATAACCGAATCCCTCGGACCAGGCAACCTTGCCGCCAAGTCCGATGGCGAAAGACGCTCCGGGGGCGCGATGTGCGTCCATCGTCTTCCTGATAAGGGCGCGGATCGACTCGATCTGGTCGGCGGTGAGACTGAGGGGGTGAGCTTGAGCGGCCGTCGATCCGGTGAAAACCAACGCGCAAATCGCGAACAGAACTCTGAAAAGTCTTTCTTGCATAGGTGTTCTCCAGAACCTTAGACGCTCGAAGTGCGATTTGGCTGTTCGGGGACCTCAACCGCTGAATGTATGGTGCCCAGACAGGAACTTGCCGTCGCTAGCCAATTGTGCGACATAGAGCTATGCGTGCCCACAGGTTTCTTGCTGTCATCCTATTTGTTCTGGTGAGTCAAGCTATACCCCTGGTCGCACAAGACCAATCAAAAGCCGCCGCCGAGATTCGCTCCCTGGAACTAAAGTGGACTGAGTCGTATAAGCAACGGCAAGTCGCGATGCTCTCCTCGTTGCTGGCTGATGACTTCGTCATCACCATCGAGGATGGCAGCACCTACAGCAAGACGGGCTACATAAGCCATAGCGCCGAGCCTTCCGTGCACGTCGAAGTGGCGGAAATGTCCGACCTCAAGGTTCGCATGCATGGAGACACGGCGGTGGTGACGGGCGCTTATCACGAGCGAGGCGAGTCCAACGGAAAACGCTACGAGTATCACGACCGCCTGACCGATGTCTGGATGAAAAGCGGAGGCAAGTGGCAGGTCGTGGCGTCGCACTATAGCGTGCCAGTGAAGTAGTGCGTGTCCGCAGCACCCGTAAAAAGGCGACCGAACTCCTCGGATTATGCTTTACGTAACGCATAATCCTGTCTATACTGAGTTGTGATCCTCGGTTACCGCGACAAGCGGACCAGAGATTTCGCGCTGGGCAAACGAGTCAGCGCCCTCTCCGGCATTGAACGTCCGGCGCGCCTGAAACTGGACCGTCTAGAGGCCGCTGTCACTCTGCGGGACCTTGGCGCGTTGCCGGGCAACCGTCTTGAGGCGTTGAAGGGAAACCGAAAAGGACAATACAGCGTCCGCATCAACGATCAGTGGCGGATTTGCTTCGACTGGATGGAAGGCGCGTCTGGTCCGTCGAACGTGGAGATTGTCGCTTACCATTAGGAGAATGCCATGCCAATAGCTGCAATTCATCCCGGGGAACATTTGGCCGAAGAGCTCAATGCACTGGAAATGAGCGCCGCCGAACTGGCGCGGCAACTCGAGGTTCCGACCAACCGCATCACCGAAATCCTGAATGGACGGCGCGCCATCACCGGCGACACGGCGCTGCGCCTGGCCCATTTCTTCGGCACGACCGCGGAATTCTGGCTAAATCTGCAGAGCTTGTATGAAATCCGGCTCGCCCAGAAGAAGTCGGGCAAGTCCATTAAAGGACTGCCCACGTTGAAGCGCCTCGAACATGTTCACGCCTGAAGTTTGATTTCTCCGCTCAGTCCAGCGACAACACCAGCCAATACACGCCCGTAGGATACGTCTCCGTGCGGGCATAGCACGTGCCCACCGAGAAGCTGCGCAGATTGTGGCTGGAGAGCACATGGCTGGCGTTTGTGGGCAGCGTTTCCGGATGCAGGCTGGTGTAAGTCAGTACGGTGTAGAGTTGCGCGAGCTGATGAATGGGGGAGGTGCCGAGCTTGTCCGCTTGCGCCATGGAACAAGCCGCATCGTCCGCGGTCGGCAAGTCCCGGCGGGCGAGATCAGGCTGTTTGGCCTGATGCCGCGCTTGCGCCACTGCGGCTGCAACCCGTTCCTTCACTTCGACCGGAGAATAATTGGGGAGGGCATGGCCGAAGTCCTGCACAATGTAGAGCCGGTCGCCGCTGCGAACCACGCCCAAACCGACCACGTTATAAGCGGGGTTGAGCAGGTTCGCGCGGTGCGGAGGGGAGAGCATCAAATTTTGCTGGGCCTGTGCGGCGTCGGAATCGAGCGCGACGTTTTCGCCTTCCTGCTCGAGTTGCGTGCGGGTCGCGGCCGCCAGGCGTTGGGGTAGGGAGGGCTCGCCATCGAACTGATGCGAAAGCTGCCGCGCGGCAAACATCGTTTCTGCGTGCGCGCGGGCGGCCCGGCTCATGCCCGCATCAAGCGTCAGGCGGGGCGCGCCAGCTTGCACTCTCGCCTGATTGGCCAAGGCCAGAAGCTGCTGCTCAGCTTCTGAATCGTAGTCGTTGAAGGGAATATCGGGGGAGGTTGCCGAGGCCGGTTTTAGAGTCGGGTGCTGCGCGGGCGCCTGCGCGGCGTCCGCATTTCCGTCGGAAGCCATCAATCGAGCCGACGGCGGAACCGATGCGGCGCTCATTACCAGCAAAAGCACCATTACGAACCTTCGACCGATTACTTTAGGGGCCCTTAGCATTTCGCTTGTGCCTACGCAACTCGATCCTGGGAAGGATGCGAACTCGGGCTCAAACTTGCTGCTGGTGCTACGCTAGAATCTGAAATCCAACCTGAGAAGTTACCTTCGCTATGGGACCAGGTATTACGGGGGTTATTGGCCTGTTGTTTGGCAGCTTGATTGCTTGGCTGGTGCTGCGCTCGCGAACCGCAGCGCTGAACGCGCGTTTGTCCTTGATGGAAAAGGAATTAACGGCTGAAAAGGCCGATCTGGCGCGGCTTCAGCAGGCTCACACCGACTTGGTGGCGGGCAAAGCCAGGTTAGAATCCGCTCTGGAAGCGGAACGGAAGGCCAGCAACGAAAAGATCGAGTTAGTCACGCGGGCCAGCGAGGAATTGCGCAACGCCTTCAAAGCCATGGCTTCCGACGCGTTGAAAAGCAATAACTCGTCATTCCTGGTGATTGCGGAGGAGACGCTGAAGCGCTTCCAAAGCCAGGCTCGGGGCGATCTGGAAGCCCGGCAGAAGGCCGTAGCTGACATGGTCGCGCCGGTGCGCGATTCGCTGAATAAGGTGGACGCGCAAATTCGGCAGATGGAAGTGGCACGGGGCGATGCCTACGGCGAGTTGCGCGCGCAGGTGCAGTCGCTCATTACGACCCAGAAAGAACTGCAATCGGAGACCGGCAATCTGGTGCGGGCGCTGCGCACTCCCAACGTGCGCGGGCGCTGGGGAGAGATTCAACTGCGCCGCGTGGTGGAGATCGCCGGCATGCTTTCTTACTGCGATTTCGCCGAGCAGGAGACCGTGCATACCGAAACCGGCAGGCTGCGTCCTGACCTGGTGGTGAAGTTGCCTGGCGGCAAGAACGTCGTGGTGGATGCGAAGACGCCGCTGCAAGCCTTTCTCGACGCGTTCGAGACCACGGATGAAGAGGCGCGGCGCGCGTGCCTGGCCAATCATGCGCGGCAGGTTCGCGATCACATTGAAACCCTGAGCGGCAAAAGCTATTGGGCGCAGTTTGACGCCACGCCGGAGTTCGTGGTGATGTTTCTTCCCGGGGAAACGTTTTTCAGCGCGGCGCTGGAACAAGATCCTGGCTTGATCGAGCATGGAGTTCTGAACCGCGTGATTCCGGCGTCGCCCACCACGCTGATCGCGCTGCTGAAGGCCGTGGCTTATGGATGGAATCAGGAAAAGCTGGCGCGCAATGCGCAGCAGATCAGCGCCCTGGGCAAAGAACTGCACGACCGCCTGCGCCTGCTCGCGGGGCATATCACTTCCGTGGGCACGGGGCTTGATCGCGCGGTGGAAGCTTATAACAAAGCTGTTGGATCGCTCGAAAGCCGTGTGCTGGTTTCGGCGCGCAAATTTAGCGAACTGGGCGCATCCGTTGCCGAGGACATTCCTGAACTTGCGCCCATCGAGACGACTGCACGGGCGCTCTCGTTTGAGTGGGACGAAGACCTGCCCCCGGAAGAGACAGAGGGTGAACGGAAGGCAGGGTGAAAACCCGTTGAATGTTCCGGCCGGAACATAGCGCTTGAATGTTCCTTCGGAACATTGTGTTTCTGCAATATTATGCGTATCGAACTGTACGTACAACACCCCCAAGTGAAGAGAGCCACAGGAGTTAGGGCTGCGAAGCGGCTGGGGGATGGCATCTGGCTCACATTTTCTTCTGATTCCCCGTCAATCATGAGGGCATTCTTATGCTGCCGGGCAGTTTGCTGTGCGTCGCTGTGAAAGCGGGCGCTTCGGCCTCATCCGAAGGGGCATAGTTAGACCTACACTCCGGTTTCCCGAGATACGCCGCCCCACCTAATTTTCAGGCTAAAGATTGCCACGGCGCCGCCGATAGCCTAATGGACGAGGCTGCGTGACGCGGTAATGCTGACCCTCGTTCAGATCCCCTTCTCAGGAAAGCAACGCTGGAGGAATCTTAGGGCTCGTGAAGCGCGCTACGGCATCTCGCCTCGTCAAGGCAGGGGTCGCCATGCCTCTGGCCACAGGCTCGCTTGACGCGCCGATCGAGGCCCCCCTGCGCCGCAGAGTCACCATCGGTTTCATCGTAGCGGTGCTCCTGACCATCTTCATCGGCTTTTCATCCTGGCGCGGCGCCCGGCGGGCCGAGCAGGATGACTACTGGGTATCTCACACCCACGAGGTGATGGAGGCGATCCAGCGCACGACCAGACATTTGATCGAAACGGAAACCAGCGCCCGGGCATTTGCCTTGACCGGGGAAGAGCCGTTGCTGGCGAGCTACCAGACCGCACGAGACAGCCTCGACCGGGACGAGGACGCGTTGCGCCATTTGACGGCGGACAATCTAAGTCAGCGGCGGCGACTAGACGTACTCGAATCCGAGGTGCGGACTGCGCTCGAATTCGGCGAGAGCATCATCGCCAAACGGCGCAAGTTGCAGGCCTATCCTGGCGGCAGCGACGCTCTTGAAATTGAGAGGCTCATCGAAGTGGTGCGCGCAACCACTCGAGACATGTACGCCGAAGAAACGCGGTTATTGGGCCAGCGCACCCAAAGAGCCCAGGCGGGACAGCGGTTGACGAGGATCACCGCTGTCGTAGGTATTTTCGTCGGACTAGGTTTGTGGGTGCTGGCCAAGCTCGCCGTCAACCGCGAGATTAATGTCAGCTCACGGGCGCGGGCGCAACTGAGCACGCTGAACGGCGAACTGGAGCAGCGGGTGGAGCAACGCACGGCGGCGCTGCGAGCGAGCGAAGAATGGTTCCGCCTGTTACTCGATGGGGTCAAAGACTATGCGATATACATGCTCGACCCGGAGGGTCACGTAATCAGTTGGAATGCGGGTGCGGCGCGCATAAAAGGCTTTCAAAGCGAAGAAATCCTAGGCAAAGATTTCTCCTGCTTTTATAAGGCGGAGGACATCGAAGCGGGGAAACCCGCCCGCGACTTGCAGGAGTCCGTCGCCCAGGGCCGCTTCGAGGAGGAAGCACGGCGAGTCCGCAAGGACGGTTCCATTTTCTGGGCGAACGTCGTGATCACCCCGATGTACGACGGCTCTGGCACCCTCCGGGGCTTCTCCAAAGTCGCCCGCGACATCTCCGAGCGCAAACAAGCGGAGGAGCGGCTCACTGGGCAAACAGAGGAACTGTCCCGACAAACCGAGGAATTGCTCCGCTCGCAGCAGGCGCTGGAGAACGAGACGCGCATGCTCCAATCCGTGCTCAACAGCATGGCCGAGGGGTTGGTCGCCACCGATGAGCAGGGAAAATTCATCATCTGGAATCCGGCCGCAGCGAAGATCCTTGGCATGGGTGCAACGAACTTGCCCAGCCTGGAATGGACCGCGCACTACGGCCTGTTCCTGGAAGACACCGTGACACCTTTCCCCACCGATCAGCTGCCCCTGGCCCGAGCCATTCGTGGAGAGGCGAGCACCGCTCAGATATTTGTGCGCAATCCCGAGGTTGACCCAGGGACCTGGATTGAGGCCAGCGGGGGCCCTTTGAAAGACAAAGACGGCGCGGTGCGTGGCGGCGTGGTGGCGTTCCGTGACGTCACGCAGAGGAGAGCGGACGAGCGGGAAATCCGCAAACTGAATGAAGAACTTGAAGAGAGGGTTGCACAACGCACCGCGCAACTGGAAGCGGCGAACAAAGAGCTTGAAGCCTTTACGTATTCGGTTTCTCACGATCTGCGCGCACCGCTGCGCCACATTGGAGGGTTTTCCAGGATCCTGATCGAAGATTTTGCCGCCAGGATGGAGCCTGAAGCACGGGCTCATCTGCAGCGCATCGAAGAAGGCTCACACCGCATGGGGCTGCTGGTGGATGAACTCTTGAATCTGGCACGGGTTGGCCGTCACGCGCTCAAACTCCAAGTGGTCAGCCTGAATTCGGTGGTCGAGGAAGTCGTGTCGATGCTGCAGCCGGAAGTTGCCGGCAGGACCGTGAATTGGAAGATTGCGAAGCTGCCATCCGCGGAGTGCGATCCCATTCTGATCAAGCAAGTTTTTCAAAACCTGCTGGCCAACGCACTCAAGTTCACCCGGACCCGTGAGCGCGCGGTCATCGAGATCAGCTACCGGCAAGAAAACGGGGAGATGGTCATCGCCATTAGCGACAACGGGGTTGGATTCAACATGAGATACAAAGACAAGCTGTTCGGGGTTTTTCAGCGCCTGCATCGGGCCGAGGAATTCGAAGGCACGGGCATCGGGCTGGCCACGGTGCAACGCATCGTTCACAAGCACGGAGGCCGGGTTTGGGCGGAAGGGGAACTGGATAGGGGCGCGACTTTTTTCTTCACCCTGGGAGCCGCCGCATCAACCCAGGTGAAACCGGAAGACCTTAAGGCAAATGAAGCTGAGAACAAGTCCGCCGCGGCGGGAGGTCAAGTATGAGCCCAACTGAAGTCGATATTCTCCTGGTCGATGATAGTCAAGAAGACGTGGCCCTCACTCTGCATGCTTTGCGGTCGGAGAATCTGGCGAGCCGCGTCTTCGTCGCACACGATGGGGAGGAAGCTTTGGATTTCCTTTTCTGCTCCGGACCTCATTCGGAACGGTCTTTCGATCATCCCCCGAAGTTGGTTCTGCTGGATCTGAAAATGCCAAAAGTGGATGGGCTTCAGGTTCTCCAGCAGATCAAAGGCGATGCGCGAACCAGGACCATCCCTGTTGTCCTCATGACTTCTTCAAGGGAAGAACGCGACATGGCGAGCGGCTACGACCTGGGCGCCAACAGCTACCTCCAGAAACCGGTCGACTTCGATGAGTTCCGGAAGATGGTGAAGTTGCTGGGGCTGTACTGGCTGGTCACCAATCAGGCTCCCGTAAGCAACGGAAAGGCACAGGCGGCAAAGCAGGCGCAATGAGCAGTGCGGGAACCAAACTCGAAACGCAGAGCCCGGCCGCTCCCAAAGCCATGCTGCGCGCCTTGCTGGTAGAAGACAACAAGGCCGATGCCGAGCTGATATTGCGGGAAATGCGCAAGGAAGGGTTCGAAGTGTCCGCCAACGTAGTGCAGACTGCTGCCGAGTTCCGGCGGCGGGTCAAGGAAGAATCCCCCGACATTATCCTGGCCGACTACAACATGGGGGAGTGGAGAGGAGTGGAAGCGCTTGAAATATTACACAGTGAGTCTCTGGATATCCCGGTGATTATCGTAACCGGCGCGCTCGGCGACGTGACCGCCGTGGAATGTATTAAGCAGGGAGCAACGGATTATGTGCTCAAGGATGGTCTGGCGCGCCTGCCGCAGGCTATCCGCCGTGCCTTGCGGGAAAAACAAGAGCGCAGCTTGCGCCGCCAGGTGGAAGAGGACTTAGCCAAGAAAGTGGATGAGCTAGCGCGCTCGAACGCGGACCTCGAGCAGTTCGCCTATGTGGCTTCCCATGATTTGCAGGAGCCGCTGCGCATGGTCGCGGCCTATACGCAACTTCTCGGCGAACGGTATAAGGGCAAACTCGACGAAAATGCCGATAAATTCATCGGCTATGCCAGCGAGGGAGCGCTGCGCATGCAGGTGCTGATTCAGGATCTGCTGGCGTTTTCGCGAGTGGGACGGAAAGAGGCTTGCGAAAGCGTCGATTGCAACGCCGTGATGAAAGAAGTCTTGCAGACTCTCGCCTCGGGGATCCGGGAGAGCGGAGCGTTGGTTACCTGTACCGAGCTCCCGGTGGTCTGGGCGGATCGTACGCAGATGGCGCAGGTCTTCCAGAATTTGATTGGAAATGCCATCAAGTTCCGCGGGAAAGAGCCGCCGGTGGTTTCCGTGCGGGCGGAAAAACAGGGCCAGAGCTGGCTGTTCACCGTCAGCGACAACGGAATCGGCATTGCACCCGAGCATGTGGAAAGCATTTTTGTGGTCTTCCAGCGCTTGCATGCCCGCACCGAGTATCCCGGCAACGGCATTGGCCTGGCCATCTGCAAGAAAATCATCGAGCGCTACGGCGGAAAGATCTGGGTCGAATCGCAGCCCGGACAGGGATCCGCATTCAAGTTCACGTTGCCTGGTCACGAGCCGGAGAAACAGGAGCAGACGCACGCATGAAAGCGGCGCCCGAGGTTCTCATCGTGGATGACAATCCCGCCGACGTGACTCTGGCCCGCGAAGCGCTAGCCGGAAGCGCCCATCACAGCCGGATCAGCAGCGCCGGCGACGGCGAGGAAGCGCTGGCCTTTCTCAACCGGACGGGAACCTATGCCAGCATGATTCGGCCGGACCTGATCATCCTGGACCTGAATCTTCCGAGGAAAGACGGCCGCGCCGTGCTGGCGGCTGTAAAGGCGGATCCGGAGCTGCGCCGCATTCCGGTAGTGATCTTCAGCAGTTCGCAGTTGAGCCGGGATATTTCCCGCTGCTACGAACTGGGCGCGAATTGCTACGTCAGCAAGCCGGGGAATCTGAATGAGTTTTTCCTGGCGGTGAAGTCAATTGAGGAATTTTGGATTGGTTTTGTCAGCCTGCCACAACGAGGAGAATAATGGATCACCAAGCCACGAACGTACTGCTGATTGAAGACAACCCGGGAGATGCGGATCTGGTCCGCCTGCGGCTGGTCGAAGGCAAGTCTCCGGTAAATGTGAACTGTGTCAACCGTTTGAGCGATGGCCTCGCCTCGCTAACCAACGAAACCCCCTCTGTGGTTCTGTTGGACCTGAACCTGCCGGACAGCCGCGGCGCGGAAACGTTTCGCCGGGTCATGGATCACTCGCCCAACGTACCGGTCGTCGTGCTTTCCGGCCAGGACGATGAAGTGCTGGCGATGAAGGCCGTCCATCATGGCGTGCAGGACTACCTGATCAAGGGCGACATCTCGAGCAAGCAATTGGAGCGCGCCATCCGCTATGCCGTGGAACGGCAAGCCCTTCTGCACTCGCTCGAAATGACTCAAAAACAGCAACTTGAGTTCAAGAACCAGTTTCTCTCCCACGTCTCACACGAATTACGGACGCCGCTGACCTGCATTCACCAGTACGTGACCCTGCTTCTGGATGGAATAGCCGGCCCCGTGGCGCCGGACCAGGCCGACCACCTGAAGACGGTCTTGAAGAGCGTGAATCAGTTGCACGCGATGATCCGCGACCTGCTCGAAGCCACCCGGGCCGAAAGCGGCAAGATGCGGATCGAGCCACGATGCATAACGCTCGGCGAACTGGTTCAGCAGACTATCGCGATGCTGCGGCCCACGGCGGAGGAGAAACAAATCGGGCTGGAAGTCGGAGTGGATCAAAGACTGCCGCTGGTTTATGCCGATCCCGACCGTGTTCTCGAGGTCCTGATCAATTTGGTGGACAATGCCATCAAGTTCACGCCGGCGGATGGGTCGGTCATGGTCCAAGCGAGCATGGTGGACGCCGACCCCGGCTTCGTCTACGTTTCTGTCAGCGATACCGGCCGCGGCATCAATCCCGAGGCCAAAGCGCTGGTCTTCGATCGCCTCTACCAGGACAGCGATTCTGTGGACAACAACCGCTCTGGATTAGGACTGGGGTTGTTCATCTGCAAGGAGATTGTCCGGCTCCATGGGGGCCGCATCTGGGTTTTCAGCGAGCCGGGCCAGGGCAGCACCTTCACCTTCACGTTGCCGGTTTACTCCCTCCCCAAGCTGCTCTTCCCCGTCATCACTTACGAGGAGAGTTTGCGGCCAAGTTTTGTCCTGGTGCGCGTCGAACTCACGCCGCTCTCCTATCCTCCCCGCGGCAATTGGAAGGAAACCTGGCAACAGTGTTTGGAGACCCTGCGGCGCTGCGTCTACCTCGACAAAGACCTGGTCCTGCCACCGCTGAGCGCGTCGGGCGCGGCGGAGACTTTTTTTGTCGTGGCGTCCACCGATCTGCAGCAATCCGGGGTCATGACGGCGCGCATTCGCGAGCAACTGGAGCGCGTGCCCAACCTCAAAACCAAAGCCACTCTAACCATCATGGCGGCTTCAGTTGAGCTTCCGTCCGGCAGTCCCGGCGCATCGCTGGAACAGCAGGTTCAAACCGTGGCCGACGCTGTAACCGGCATGATTATGGCCAGCATGGAAAGAAAAAAGTCGCGCGCCGGAAGCGGCCCGCGAGATTCCAACTAACCCAACAACAACCGAAGGAGAACCTCAATGCAAAGACCGAAAGTTCTGATAGTCGATGACGATCCCGATCTCTTGCGGGCTCTGCGCCTACGTTTGCGGGCCAACAACTACGAAGTCACCACCGCCAGCGATGGCTACACGGCCATCGCTTCCGCCCAAAAAGAGCGGCCCGCCCTGATCATTTTGGATCTCGGCCTGCCGGTCGGGGACGGTTTCGTCGTGCTGGAGCGGTTGCAGAACATCGACGCCCTCGCCAGCGTTCCAGTTATCGTGCTGAGCGCGCGCGATCCCCAAAGCAACGAAGAACGCGCCCTCAAGGCAGGGGCGGCGGCGTTTTTCCAGAAGCCCGCCGACAACGACGAGCTGATGAACGTGATTCGGGTCAGCCTTTCGCCCGGACAGTCACAGCCGGCGCCATGGCCGTCGTAGGATTCTTGGCCGTTTCCCGAAGGCTCGGAAGGCGAGGGTGGCGATGACCGGGGCACGTCCCCGCAGCTGATGAAAATCGGCGCGGGGACCTCCACGCACCGGTCCGTAGGCCTTCCTCTTTCCAATCTGCCTTCCTTGCCTGGTCACCGACCGGTCCGCAGGTCAGAGTCCGTCGATTCGGCTCCAATATCTCCTTCCTAAGCCGATACCAAATTCCACAGAAACATCCACAAAAACGTACCGGGCGTTCAAAAACCCATCTATAATCTCGGAAGTTGCTTTAGATGCGGTACTTAGGCGGGATCAGAGCGGAAATCGACATGGCAGCGAAGTTGCTCATTGAGGATAGGCGGGGCTTGATTCCTGAGCCTTTTCAGCCCCCTCAGGGTTCGGGGGTGTCGCCGAAACCCATGAACCGCGAAAGTCAAGTCCGCTCCGTTGCGGTGCTATTGTTTCTTCTGACAGTGGCCGCCGTCGTTTTCGCCGGTTTGAATTTCCAGAAAGAGAGCGAATTCGCTGGTCCCGATGACGGCGTCTCCTGGGTGGAAGACGGTGGCCGGTTGATGGCAGACCGCGTCGAGCCCAATGGCCCCGGCGAGAAAAGCGGCATCAAAGCGGGCGACCAGCTAACCGCGGTAAACGGCCAGGAAGTCACGGATATGGCCGGGTTGGAGCGCCAGATCTATCACACCGGCGTTTGGTCCAAGGCGGCGTATTCGTTGGTCCGGCAATCGGTCGCCCTCGATTCCAGCGTCATCCTGGTCCCGGCGGATCGTTCCCTGAACAACTGGCTGCGGCTGATTGCGCTGATCTATCTCGGCATCGGCGTTTACGTCCTGTTGCGCCGCTGGACCGCTCCCGGATCCACCCATTTCTATATTTTCTGTCTCGTCTCATTCATTGCCTATTCCTTTAAGTACACCGGCAAACTGAACGATTTCGACTGGACGATTTATTGGAGCAACATCGTCGCCTGGGTGCTGCAACCGGCGCTGTTCCTGCACTTTGTCTTGACCTTCCCGGAGAAACGGCAATTCGTGCGCAAGCATTCGTGGCTGCTGGCGCTGGTTTATCTGCCGGGAGCGGCCCTGCTGGGAATGCGCTTAGCGGCGATGCGCTGGTTGGAGGCCACGGGACGCCTCAGCCGCAGCATGGACCGGCTGGATATTTCCTACGGAGCCGTGTTCTTCCTGGCCGCCGCCGCCGTACTCTGGCACAGCTACCAGCGTGCCAGCACCACCATCCTGCGTCAGCAGTTGAAGTGGGTAACGCGCGGCACCATCCTCGCCGTCGCGCCATACACCGTCTTGTACGTGCTGCCGTACGTATTCCCGCACGCTCTGGGCTGGCTGCCGCAAACCGCGATGAAAGTGTCGGTGCTCTCTCTCGGTCTGCTGCCGCTCACTTTCGGCTATGCCATCTTCCGCTACCGCTTGATGGATGTGGATCTCATCTTCAAGCGCGGCGTGGTCTACACGCTCGCAGCGGCGATTGTGGTGGGAATGTATTTCGCGCTGGTGGCGGGTGTGGCCGAACTAGTACACAATTGGCGGCCCAGCAGCGGTCCGGTGGGTCTGATCCTCGCGGTGGTGGTCACTGCGCTGCTGTTCGATCCCGTGCGCAAGTGGATCCAGGACCGCATCGACCAGTTCTTCTACCGCACGCGCTATGATTACCGCCGTACGCTGCTCGAGTTCGGACGCGAATTGAGCTCGGAGACCGACCTGAACGCGATGCTTTCCTCGTTGCTGGACCGGCTCTCGCGCACGCTGGCGGTCGACCGCATGGCGATTTTCCTGGCGGGCGAAGAAGCGGAACGATTTGCGCTGGCCAAGTCCTTCGGCCTGTCCGCGCCGGGCAATATCGACCTCGCTTTCCTGAACGTGCCGCGGGCGGAACAGGCCGGGCATCTTTTTTTCGAGAACACGCACCAGGTTCCCCGCGAGATGCCCGGCGCGCAGCAAACCATCGCCCGGCTCGATCTGAATTACTACATTCCCTGCCGCGCGCAACAGAAAACCGTCGCCGTGCTCGGCTTGGGTAAAACCACGCAAGGCGACTTCCTCTCCAGCGAAGATATGGAGTTGCTGGAAACCCTGGGCGGCTATCTCGGCATCGCCATACAGAATGGCCAACTCTATGCATCGCTGCAGCAGAAAGCGGCCGAGTACGAACGCCTCAAGGATTTCAACGAGAACATCGTGGAATCCATCAACGTGGGCGTGATGGCGCTCGACATGGAAGACCGCATCGAGAGCTGGAACGCGCAGATGGAAGTGATGTACGCGGTACCACGCTGGCAGACCCTGACCCAGCCGCTGAGAGCTATTTTTCCCGCGGAGTTCGTCGAGGAGTTCTATCGCGTGCGCCAGAACACGGGCATTCACAACCTTTACAAATTTCGCCTCAAGACTCCCGCGGGCGAAGTGCGCACCGTGAATGTGGCCATCGCCCCGCTCGTGACCCGCAAGTTCCAGGTCATCGGCCGGCTGATCATCATGGACGACATCACCGAACGCATCGACCTCGAAGCCCAGCTTTCCCAGGCCGATAAGCTTTCCTCCATCGGGTTGCTGGCGGCTGGCGTGGCGCACGAAGTGAACACGCCACTGGCCGTAATTTCTTCCTACACGCAGATGCTCGCCAAGCAACTGCAGGGCGATCCGCAGAAATCCGGCCTGCTCGATAAAATCACGCGGCAGACCTTCCGCGCCTCCGAAATCGTGAACAACCTGCTGAATTTTTCCCGCACCAGCGGCAGTGAAGTGGGCGATGTGGATGTGAACAAGGTGATCGCCGACACGTTATCCTTGCTGGAACACCAGTTCAAGGTGGCGAAGATCGAAGTGCAGAACGCGCCCGCGCCCGCGCTGTCCGCCATTCACGGGAATTCGGGAAGATTGCAGCAAGTGTTTCTGAACCTGTTTCTCAACGCCAAAGACGCCATGCCGGGGGGCGGCACGCTGCGCGTGGCCACGCTGAATGGCGACAGCGTCAGCGTGTGCGTCTCCGACACCGGCTCGGGCATTGCGCCCGAACATATTCAGCGCATTTACGATCCGTTCTTCACCACTAAGACCTCGCCTCGTGAAGGGCAGAACCGTGGCACCGGCCTCGGCCTTTCCGTCACCTACGGCATCATCCAGGAGCATGCGGGCAAGATTCGCGTGGAAAGCCATCCCGGCGCAGGGACGACGTTCACTCTGGATTTCCCCCTCAGCAGGAAGGCGGTCAAGGCAGAATATGTCTGATTCCGCAGTTATTTCGCGCACGGCGTTGCGTGGAAATCCGGGCCTCGCGGGCGCAGTCCTCATCATCGACGACGAAGCCGAGATTCGCGAATCCTTGCAGACTCTGCTGGAGATGGAAGGCTTCGCTGTGGAAACCTCGAACAGCGGCGAAGCCGGCTTGCAGCGCATCGGCGAACATCCCTTCGACCTGATCCTGCTCGATCTCACCTTGCCCGGCCGCAACGGCATGGAAGTTCTTGCCGAGATTCGCTCCCACGAAACCGGATTGCCGGTGATCATGATTACCGCCTACGGCACGGTGGAGAATGCGGTGCGCGCGATGCAGTCCGGCGCCGCCAATTTCGTTCAAAAGCCCTGGGACAATGAAAAGCTTCTGGCCGACGTTCGCGCCGCCATAGGCTGGCGCCGGGCTGCGGAAGAAAACGTCCAACTGAAACGCGCCCTAAAGCAGCGCTACAACTTTGAAAACATCGTCGGCAAAAGCGAGCCGATGCTGAAGATTTTCGATCTGGTCGCGCAAGTCGCCAACAGCCGCTCCACGGTGCTGCTGCAGGGCGAAAGCGGAACGGGCAAGGAAGTCATCGCCAAAGCGACGCATCTGAACTCGCCGCGCCACGACCGGCCCTTCGTCCCGGTCAACACCGGATCCATGCCAACGGATCTGCTTGAGTCCACGCTCTTCGGCCACGTGAAGGGCGCGTTCACCAGCGCCATCGCGTCCAAGAAGGGCCTGTTCGAAATGGCCGACCGGGGCACGCTGTTTCTCGACGAAATCGCCACCATGGGCCTCGAAACCCAGGCAAAGATTCTGCGCGTGCTGCAGGACCGCCGCTTCATGCACCTCGGCGGAGTGCAGGAAATTCAAGTGGATGTGCGCATCATCGCCGCCACCAACGTGGACCTGCGCCAGTTGGTCCGCGAAGGCCGCTTCCGCGAAGATCTGTTTTACCGCCTGAACGTGATCACTATCGAACTCCCGCCGCTGCGCCAGCGCCGGGAGGATATTCCCCTGCTGGTCGATTTCTTCCTGAAAAAATACGCCGAAGAGAATGACCGCCCCGTGTGGCGGATCACGCCGGAGGCGCTGCGTCCCTTGATGTCCTATTCGTGGCCGGGCAACGTGCGTGAATTGGAGAACGTGATCGAGCGCGCCGTAGTACTGTCTTCCGGCATGGACATCACTCTGGATCTGCTGCCCGACAATCTTTTGGGCCGCGGTTCGTCGTTCACGCTGCACGATCCGCCGGCGGATGCGTCGCTGTTTGAAATCGTGGAAGACGTCGAGCGGCGCATCATCACCGACATGCTGGAAAAATGCAACTGGAACCAGACCGAGGCCGCCGAGCACTTCAAGGTGCCGCTCTCCACGCTGAATCAGAAAATCCGCCGCTTGAACATCGAGATCAAGAAAAAGGCCCGGGGATAGAGAGTTAACAGCTCTCAGCTTTGAGAAGTTCTCTGTTATAGTTCGGAAAAGCGAAGCGTCGCATCGCCGTGCTTCCCCGAACCGCATGGAACTCATTTCGCCTACCGATCTCGCCAAAGAGAAAGTCCAGACGGTTCAGGATTACATCCTGTTCTCGACACAAGCGGTCGCGAATATTTTTCGAAAGCCATTGTATTTCACCGATATGGTGCGGCAGGCGGATACGATTGGCGTGGGATCTTTGCCCATCGTCGTGCTGACGGGCTTCTTCACCGGAGCTGTGCTGGCGCTGCAAGCCTCCAACACTCTGGAGCGCTTCGGTTCCATTACTCTGGTGGGGCAATTGGTTTCAACCTCGATGGTGCGCGAACTGGGGCCGGTGCTGACCAGCCTGATGGTCGCCGGAAGAAATTCCTCCGGCATGGCCAGTGAACTGGGGTCGATGGTGGTGACCGAGCAGATCGACGCCATGCGCGCCCTCGGCACCGATCCCATGAAGAAGCTGGTCACGCCGCGCGTAACCGCCACCGTCTTCATGCTGTTTTTTCTGACCATCGTTTCCGATCTGGTGGGCCTGACCGGTGGCCTGGTCATCGCCAAAGTGCTGCTGCGCCTCGATGCCCGGCAGTACTGGTCCAACGCCTGGGAAACGCTGGTGTTCCAAGATGTGTTCATGGGACTGATGAAGCCGGTGCTGTTCGGCTTCATTATTGCGACCGTGGGCTGCTTCTACGGCATGAACGCGCGCGGCGGAACGCAAGGCGTGGGCCGCGCCACCACGCAGGCCGTGGTCGCGTCTTCGGTTCTGATCCTTGCGTTCGATTTGTTCCTTACGCGATTCCTGATGGCCGTGCTCTCGTACCATTAGCCTCATGTCCGCGCCGACCTTGCCGCTCGATTCCGCTGCCTCGACCACGAAGGAAGATTCCGCGCCGGTCATCGTGTTTGAGGAGGTGGAGCTGGCCTTCGCAGAGAATGAAGTGCTGCGTGGGATCTCTTTCCGCCTGGCACGTGGCGAGACCAAAGCGGTGTTCGGCGTCGCCGGCTCTGGCAAAAGCCTGATTCTCAAGCTAGCGCTGGGTCTTCTTCGGCCAGACTCGGGACGCATCGTGGTCCTTGGCCAGGACGTGACCCAGATGCGCGAAGAGGATCTGTTCGAGTTGCGCGGCAAGATTGGAATGGTCTTCCAGGAGAGCGCGCTGTTCGATTCTCTCACCGTGCGCGAAAACGTTGCATACAGGCTGACGGAAGAGCATGGCATTTACGACGAAGACGTTGACCGCCGGGTGCGCGAGGCGCTGCGCTTCGTCGAACTGGAACACACTCTCGATCTGGACCCTTCGGAGCTTTCGGGAGGCATGCGGCGCCGCGTGGCCATCGCGCGTGCGCTGATTACGCAGCCGGAGCTGCTGCTCTATGACTCGCCCACCGGCGGCCTCGATCCCGTAACCTCCAACACCATCATCGAATTGATCGTGAAGCAGCGCGACGTGTACAAAACCAGCGCTTTGCTGGTGACACATCGCTTGCAGGACGCATTCACCATGGCCTCACATCAGTTCGATAAGCAAGCCAACCGCATGGTCCTGCTGCCGCAGGGACAACATTGCGAGGTTCCGATGAGCTTTTTGATTCTGCGCGACGGCAAGATAATCTTCGACGGCGACCTGCGTCAACTGGCACACACGCAGGACGAATACATAAGAGAGTATATCTCGTAGGAGTTTGGCAATTGTGTAATTTTGTAATATCGGTAATTTAAAAGGCGCTTGCTCCGGCCTCGAATTACCAAATTAACGGATTACCCGATTACTCAATTTGCCCTCACTTCCCTGCCATTAGCTTTTCCACCTCTTCCGCTTTCGAAGGCAAAGCCGCGCTCAGCTTGATCAGCTTGCCGTCCTGGTCGACGTAGTAGTCATCTTCGATGCGCACGCCAAGGTTTTCCTCGGGAATGTAAATTCCCGGCTCGATGGTGAAAACCTGGCCCGATCCGAGCGCGGCGTTGGGATCGGTGGCATCGTGCACGTTGAGCCCGACGGGATGGCCAAGACCATGGATGAAATATTTTCCCAGCGGCTCGCCGTGCAGATCTTTGCCGTGAGTATTGATGTAGTCGTAGGCGACTTTGTAGAGCGACTCGGGGGTATCGCGCCTCATGGTGGACTGGCCCGACTTGAAAGCGGCTTCGGCGGCCTGTTGCGCGCCCAAAACGATGTCGTAGATTTCGCGCTGGCGAGCGGTGAAGTGGCCGTTGATGGGAAGCGTGCGCGTGATGTCGGAGGCATACATCGAATACTCGCCGGCGGCGTCGATCACCACCACGTCGCCGGACTTCATTACTTTGTCATCGTCCGAATAATGCAGCACGGTCGAGTAGTAACCCGAGCCCACGATGGGGGCGTAGGCGGGCCGCTCGCAGCCGCGCTTGCCCCATTCATATTGCATGAGCGCGGAGACTTCGCGCTCGGTCACGTTCGGCTTTACCGCTTGGAATGCGGCGAAGTGCGCCGCCACCGAGGCATCGACCGCCTTGCGGATCAGCGCGAGCTCGCCCGCGTCTTTGGTGGTGCGCAGCGAATCCACCATCGGCTTCACATCCTGAAAGCTGAGAAATGAATTGATGTTCTTCAGCAGCGTCAGCGGCTCGGTGCTGGCCGAAGTCTGACCGTGCGAGGCGACGTCGGTATAGATGACGGGACGCGCGCCGGAAGTCGACTTCATGACGTCCTCAGGCAGCTTGGTCATGTCTTCGACGCGATCGAAGCCGGTGATCTTTGGCGCTTCGGGGTTTTCCGGGCCGAGTTTGGGGCCAGTCCATTTCTCCTGAATCAGATTGCGTGGAGCCAGAAAAAGAATCTCGGTGTAGGAGTGGGAAGACGCATCGGCTTCGACGATTGGCGCAATCAGTAACGCCGCGCCGGGCTCGGTCAGTCCCGAGAGATAGTAGAAGTTGTCTTCCTGGCGAAAACCGTAAAGGTCGTTGGGCCCTTCGCTCTCCATGGGCGCGAAAAGAACGACAACGCCTCCCACTTTTTTCGCCAGCGCTTCGCGGCGGGCGTGATAGTCCGAGTTGGGCTGGCGATCAAGCGCTAAACTTAGCTCGCTTGCTGCAAGGAAACAAACGCTGGCAAGACTTGCCAGGAAAATAGAGAGCTGGCGCTTTCGCATCGTGTTGATCCATCCAATGGTTCGAGAGTGCGCCCGTCCCCAATCAACTACGGAACGGCGTTGCCCGTCAACAAGAGACCCTCTTCGGCTATTTCTGCGCGCCGGTCGCGCTTTGCTTCGCTTGCAGGAATGAGTCTACGTTGCTCTTGTCGATCAGGGCAGAACCAGTATCTACGAAGGAAGGGATCGGCGCAAAGCTGTCTTTCGACCAATCCGTATCGAGCGTGGGCGGCTTTTGGTGATACAGGTTGTCGAGCATCTGCATGCCCACGAAGGCCATGGTATAGGGCTTCTGTGCAATGGTAGCCGCGATGCCGCCCTTTTGGATCCATTCAAGCGTTTCAGGATCGGTATCCATGGCCATCACAACCTTGCCGGTGACGTGGTAGCTGCCGAGGACGCCAGCCACTTCCTTGCCCGACTGTGCTTCCAGACAGACGAAGGCATCGACCTGATCTTTTTCCTTGCCGACGATTTGCGTGGTGGTATCGAAGGCGATGCGCGGATCGCCCTGGATATCGACCACGCGCGTGATCTTGATGCCGGGCGTGTGATCGAGCGCATCGCGATAGCCGCGCAGACGGTCCTGCAGGTTGGGCTGGTTGGGCATGCTGAATACCACAACGTTGCCTTTGCCCTTCAACTCCTGCGCCAGGCGCAAGCCGCCGTTCACGCCGGCCTGATAGTTGTTGGTGCCGATAAAGAAGAGCCGCTTGCTGGCGGGAGCGTCGGAATCCATCGTGACCACGGGAATTCCGGCGGCGATTGCTTTGTCGATGCTGTCTTTAAGCACCGTGGGATCGGTCACCGCGAGCAGGATGCCGGTAGCTTTTCGCTGTACTGCATTGTCGAGGGCATCGCGCTCGGCCTTTGGATCGTAACTGCTTGGACCAACGAAATCGGAGCGCACCTTGAATTGCCCGGCTGCCTTGATGAAACCCGCGCCGGCAGCCTGCCAGTAGGGCACCTGTAAATTGGCCGCCACAAAAACAAAGTACTCGTTGGAGTCGTGAGCGCCGCAACTTAACAGCCAGGTGACAAGAAACGCCAGAGCGAGAAGAGAAGACGGCTTGTGTAAGCGGAGCATCGGATCCTCCTTCGAACCGCGAAACTACGTGACACGGAGTTCAACCAGCGTGCGAGCCCGATGAGAACTTTTGGCGAGTGGATTGTAAACGAGCCGTCAAGCTAAAGAAAGCCGCAGCGCAAGACTTACACTCCCACCGGGAAAGGCTTTGTGTGCGATTCTGCGCTGAGCGCGACGCCCGAGAATCGGCCCTGCAGCAGGGACATCAATCCGGTGTACCAGTAGCCCACTACAAATAGCAGCAGAAATGGAATGGTAACGTAGTTCTCATTCTCGACGGCGTAGTAAACCGTGAGCGCAAAATAAGTGCCGATCAGCAGTTCGACCCACGGCACCCAGCCCAGGCGCTTGCGGTATTTGGTGGCGCCGACTTTGTCTTTTTTCGATTCCACGTTGTATTTGGGCGTGCGCGCGAAGGCGCTCTCCTTGCCGATGAGCGCCTCGATTACCGCTTTCGTGTTGGTGATGGTCAATCCGATGCCGAGCGCCATGAGAAACGGCAAATACAGCAGCGCGCGCGGCCAGCTCTTAGGAAAGAGTTCACGCTGCGAAACCAGGTAGAAACTGGAAATCGAAAACGTCGACGCCATAAAGAGCGGTAGGTCGATAAACAACATCTGGAACCATCCTTGATAAAAGCGAATGATCATGGCCGGCAAAATCAGCACCGAGAGCACAATCATCAGCGGATAGCTGAGGTTCGCGGTCAGGTGATACCAGGCTTCGATCTTGGTGTGCAGCGGCGCGTCGCTGCGCAGCACGCGCGGTAGGATTTTTTTCCCGGTCTGAATCAGTCCCTTGGCCCAGCGCGCCTGCTGGGTCTTGAACGCGGTCATCTCCACCGGCAATTCGGCGGGGCATTCGACATCCTGCAAATAAATAAACTTCCATCCCTTGAGCTGGGCGCGGTAGGAGAGATCGGTGTCTTCGGTGAGCGTGTCGTGCTGCCAGCCGCCGGCTTCGTCGATGGCTGCCCGCCGCCAGATTCCGGCGGTGCCGTTGAAGTTGAAAAAGACGCCGCTGCGGGCGCGACCCGAGTGCTCGAGCACGAAGTGGCCGTCGAGCAAGATGGCTTCCACTTGCGTGAGGAAAGAGTAATTGCGATTAATGTGCGTCCATCGCGTCTGCACCATGCCGATCTTGGGATCGGTAAAGTGATGGATGGTGCGCAGCAGAAAATCTTCCGGCGGCGTGAAGTCGGCGTCGAAAATTGCCACGAACTCGCCTTTGGCTGTCTTCAGGCCCTCGGCCAGCGCTCCCGCCTTGAACCCCTCACGGTTGGTGCGGTGATGGTAGCTGATGGGATTTCCCAGCGCGGCATAGCGTTCCACCAGATTGCGCGCCACCTCGACCGTCTCGTCGGTGGAATCGTCGAGCACTTGGATGTCGAGCTTTTCGCGAGGGTACTTGAGCTTGCAAATCGATTCCAGCAATCGCTCCACGACATACTGCTCATTGAAGATAGGCAGTTGCACGGTCACGCGCGGCAATTCCTCGAAATACTCAGCCGGCTCCGTGGTGCGGTTTTTCTTGTGCTTGTAATACAGGTAAACCAAAATGTAACGGTGCATCCCGTAGCCGGCCAGCAGGATCAGCACAATGAAATACGGAATCAGCAGGGCGCGATCGAATGCGTCGGTGTGGTAAAGACCCTGAAAAGTCTTATCCAACAGATGCTGGCGGAGATAGTGCCCGATGCCGTTGGGGGCAGCCCACGCGGCCAGCGCGGAAGACGAGATGAGATCAGAACGCAGCAAGGGATGCGGTGAAAACCTCTATTCTACCGGATTCGGGGGGATTGGTTCTGGCCGAGAGACAAACCCGACCATGCTACCTTCTCACGCATGCTCAGCGGATGACATGGATTCTCACGGTCACCTTGAGCTTCTTCCATGCCTTCTCTGCGGTGTACACGGGAACCTTGAGCGCGATCGCCAGTGCGAGGCACGCGCGGTCTCCCAGCGAGAGCCCAAGATGCCGGGTCTGAGTCACCAGATCGCCGGCAATCCGCGCCTGTTCCTCGTCAAATGGCACAACCTCTCGAACCGGGCTGGTGGCATCCTCCCATGCTTGCGCGGAAGTCCAGCCGCGGCTCACCAGCTTGGTTTGTACCTCTGCGAGATTCACGGTGCTGCCGACGGCGCGGGCCAGCAGGTCGGCAGTCAGTTTCTCCGCACCTGGCTCACCACTAATCACCGCGAGCATGGCGGAAGCATCAAGCACGACCCTATTCATCTTCATTCTTGCCTATTCACGCTTGGCGGCCTCGCGGCGTTCCGCGAGCAACTCATCGACCAGCGATGTGCCGGGTTCTACATATTGCCGGGCGCGGCGCTGCGCCCGCTGGATGCGGCGCTGCTGGGTCGTGATACGCAGTTCGTCGTCTTCGATCCGCAGCACGACTTCATCTCCAACCTGGATGCCAAGCGCCTTCCGAAATGAAGACGGGATCACGACACGGCCGTTCTGGTTCACACGCGTTCGGGCTTCTTCTGCCATGGCACACTCCGGCTGTAATGACACAACTATAGCATATTGTCATACATCAGCTTTATTGCCCTTTCCCGCTCCTAATGCCGCGTGGCCCAGGCTAGCCCATCAGGGTCCTGGCCAGCATTGATGCGGCTCACCACTTCCAAAGAATGCAGGTCGACGACCGCAACATAGCCATCGGGAGAGCACGCCACGAAGGCGCGCGCGCCGTCCGGCTGCATAACGATGCCGGCTGCGCCGTGGCCAACCGCGATTCGTTTGACGGTTTTGCGCGTCGCGGCGTCGATGACGGTCACTTCTGAACCTCGCAACGTAGAAATCAGCGCAAGCTTTCCGTCGGGGGTGAACTTCAGCCGGTTCGCGCCACCCACATTGGCTTCAAGCGTTTGCGTTACCTGCTTGCTCGCAAGGTCAATGACGGATACGGTTCCGTCCGCAGCATTGGCCACCCAGATTTCTTTGCCGTCAGGAGAAACATCGAACCCTTCGGAGCCATTGCCAACGCGAACCACCATCTCATTCCAATCTCCTCCCGGAGCACCCCTTGAACCGCCAGGACCACGCGGCGGGCCCGCTTGTGGACCGCCCTGACCGGGACCGCCGATGGTTTTCTCGATGATGCTCACTGTGCCGGAACTCACGTTGGTGGTGACAATCAGTTTCATGTCCGGCGAGACATAGATCATGTGCGTTCTGTTCTGGCCGGTGCCAAGGATCCAATCCACTCGCTTGGCCGCTGGATCATAGCTGCCAATTGCCTTGGCGGCTTCCGCGGTGAACCACACCTTACCGCCCACGAAAGTCAATCCATGCGGACCGCGCAGTGGCCCAAGATCGATGGAAGGCAACGCCCGTTGCGCGACCAGATCCACGACCGCAAGCGTGTGGTAGGCTCCGAATCCGTAGTTCGAGACGTAGGCCGTCCTACCGTCCGTGGACGCGATCACTTCGTGCGGATCATTGCCGACCGGTATCCGCGCGATCACCTGCAAGCTTGAAGGATCGACAATGGCCAGCATGTTGTCGCGCTTTGCGAGTACCAGCAACGCACTTGCGGGCGTGTCCGCAGCCTGAAGGACTACGCTACTAAGCATAGCGGCGAGCAGAATCAGGGAAGTCAGTGCGGGTTTCATAATTCCAAAGCATACGCCATCGCAGCCACCAGTGGCGCGTAAGGCAGCGAGCTACGGCTGGTCTTCGACCGCGGGAATCGTCCTAAGCTGCACGCTCATGCGGTCGCCTTCGTTGACGTGCAGCGCCTTCCCTTGGCCGTCGTAGCTCTTAAGAAATTCGGGATTGTAATAGGCTTCGCCGTCGATGCTCTCCCAGGCGAAGAGCGTGTAGTCGCCCGGAGGCAGGCCGCGCAGGGTGAAGCGTCCGCTTTGATCGGTGCTGGCTTTCCGGTAGCGGTCGGGATGGCTACGCCAGCGCGCTTCGGGTACGGCGATGACCACCACATCGGCAACGGGCTCATCCTTCTGATCGGTAACCGCGCCTTCAGCCACGGCTCCATTGGCGCTCGCTACGAGATCCAGCGTGGTTGTACCGCCGCTCACGCTGAATCCAGAATCCGTCGCATCGCGTCCTCCAGCGGACACGAACTTCAGAAACCATTCCGGCATCGCACTGCCATCGGAAATCTGAACCGAGTAATGCCCCGCCGGCACGTTCTTCCACTCAAAGCTGCCATCGGCATTCACGTGAGCCAGCGTGGAAAAACCCATGGAAAAGCCTTCCCCCATGGTGACGCCGCCGGGCGCGTCGTCATCGACGTCGGCGGAGCGCAGCAGAAGAAACATCTGGCTGGGATCTGGCCGGGCGTTGCCCCTGGACTCCATGCGAAGACGGCCGCGAAGAGTACCGCCGGGCTGGGGCGCGAGACGTAGTCCCTCCACATTTGCGGACGTTACCTGAAGCGATTGGCGCGCCATCATCGGCACTGCAACGTTATCCACCGTGGCCAGAATCGTGTAAGCCCCGGGAGAAACATCCCGAATCTCGAAGCTGCCGTCTTTGCGCATCTGCGCGCCGTTCAGCACAAGATTGAAATCTCTGGATTGCAGCATGATCGCGGCGGTGGAACCGGGCGGCAGATTCACGACCGAACCGCGGATGGTCAAGCTGGAGCTGGGCGTGAGCGAGAAACTCGCCGGGAAGTCGTCGCCGGCGTGCAATTGGATTGGCGCTGCCTGGCCGCGATCTCGGGTGCCGGGATAATAGGTGGTTTGGTAGGCGGTAGGCGCGGACTTGTCGGCGGGTACGGCGCTGTTGCCCGACGCGGGAGCGTTGCTGGCGGCTTCGATCAGACTTCGGAAGTCGGGCGGCGGCGTTACCGAGACAAAATAGTTGCCGGCAGCGAGGCCTGCGATGCGGTATTCTCCCAGGTCGTTGGTGCGCTCGGCTCCAGCCTGCTCCCAGTGAATGCGCCCCGCGACGAAAGTTTGGCGCAGGACGGCGACCTGCGCCTCGGGCATGGGATCGCCGTCCTCGTCGGTGACGCGGCCTTCGACCACCGCCGCGGCTTGCAAACGAATTACGAGATCTTTCATCTCCTGGCCTGCGCTCAACGTGAGCACGCGGCCGTCGGAGCGGCGATGGCGCTTGTCGATTTCCTGATAGCCCGTGCGCTCGACGAACAAGCGATAACGGCCAGGCACGAGGTTTTCGAGGTGAAAGCTGCCATCCACGCCGGTGAGGGCGGTGTAGTTTCCGCCGTCCCTTTGGCTCTCGGCGATCAGTTCGATCAGGGCTTTCTTCAAGGGCACGCTGCCGGGATCCTTGGTGACCACGCCTGCGATGGCTGCTCGGGTCGCTTGCGTGGTTTCTCCCGGCGGGGTCTGGGCCAGCAGCGCACCGGCTCCCACCAGGACAGTCAGCAGCGATGCGTAAGCGAGCTTCATTCGTTGCGGTTTTCGTTGCGATCTGGGAGATCTGGAATGCACTTCTCACGAGCCGACCGTGAGGATCGGTCGAGCTTCCTAGCGCTTCCATTCTAACCGCACTCTGCTTTACTGTTTGCGGAAAAATGCGAGGAGCCAGCCTTCTGTAACGCCTCTTGCGCGGAGTGCGCCTCGTCCGCGCCGAGGCTTAATTTCAGCGTGGCCTGCAGGTTGGTGTGAGCTTGCGTGATTCAGTTCGGACGTCAGCAAACGTGGAATCTCTTTGTCGACTACTTTCCCCAGAAAACGCAGCTCTGCGAAATACCGTCCGAACCCGGATGGGTTCGTACAGCGAGCACACGGATCACAGAACGGCGAAGCGATTATCAAGGAGAAGAATCTTGCACCCCGTGCCAGCGGTTCCACCCTCACTTTTCGGCCCGTGAGCCTTACTTTTTCTGGTTGCCCGACCGTTCAAGGTCGGGCACCAGGCCACAGCCTTCCTGTCTGCTGTGGCCTACGAGCCCAGACTTCGGCTCAACTGTGATTAGATAACCGGAATTGCCAAGTCAAGGCAAGGGACAAGACAGGACAACTCGGGACATCTTAGGACATAGGCAACAACGCCCTTCCTTCCTTCGGCTTACGTGGTTGCCGGAACGGGTCAGCCGCTGGAATGCGCAGTTTCTTGCAGCCGGCAGCGATCTGGCTTACTCTCATGTTGAGCAACCCGAAGCCGCTTTTGCGGCAACGAATTGAACACGGTCGGCCCGAGTGTTGGTCAGGGATCGAACGGTTGAGGAGGATTCCCTTAGAGATGAACAGCAAGTCGCGTTTCTTAAGTTCCTGTTTCTTGGCCGCCGCGCTGTCGTTTTCAGTATTGAGCGCGGCTTGCGAGCATCATTACTACCGGGTCTATGACCCCTACTACAGCGACTATCACGTCTGGAATCACGACGAAGTCGTTTATTACCAACAGTGGTCCCACGAAAACCACCGCGACGAACATAGAGACTTCCGCAAGCTGCGGCCCGAAGAACAGAAGGAATATTGGACCTGGCGCCACAGCCACGGGGATAACGACCACCATTAACCGGATAGCGCTGCCTCAAGCAGGGACTTTGAGGACGCATGTCCCTGCTTGAGTTTCCAACCAACCAGCCGCCGCGGATCGGCCTTTGCGCAGATACTGTCTTTGCGCGGATCTCTCGATTCGGAATTTTGGCGGGCCGCCGAACCCATCCTTTGTGTTCCAATGCTGCCTCTTGACGTATCGGGAGGCGCTTGACCGCCATCGCACCACGAAATGCCGGGGCTGCACGTGCGATCTCTTTGCGCCTGCAAGCAGGGTGTTGGCCAGGGGCCAACCATGGTTCTATCTGAGACTCTCGACCAAGCGCCGCACTATGGCTTGGTTGGGTTGTCCGAGGGAGCATACGGTTGCCCGTGAGACTGTGCGCCTAAACCTGCCATGGATACTTGCCCTCGAACCCGAGCGCTCAGCCATCGCCGGACTTCGCAACCGATCAAAAATGATGGCTCCGCGTTCCGATGACTCTGCGCGCTTAAGCTGCTTGTGGCTTCAGATGTTCGGCGTCGAACCTTTCTCCTTGTTGACGTAGAATCGCCATCTAACCACAAACTGCGGGGACCGCGCGGTCAGATCGCCCCTCGCCCAAGGTGTAAAATATCCACTCACGTCCTACTCCAAATTTCTCAGGTTTGAAGACCAAGGCTTGAAAGGATTACTCCTATGGCAACTCTAGAAAGCCCCGTCCGGCCGCGCACATCTTCAACATCCCAGCAAGGCCCGTTCATCAACGAGCCCTTTTTTGACTTCACCAGAGAAGACAATGCGCGCAAGATGCGCGCCGCCATCGAGCGAGTCCGCGGACAGCTCGGCCGCGAGTATGACCTCATCATCGGCGGGCAGCGCGTCACGACTGCCGACAAGATCAAATCGCTGAATCCCTCACGGCCTTCGCAAGTCGTCGGAATTCATCAGAAGGCGGGAAAAGAGCACGTGGAGCCGGCGATCACCGCCGCCTTGAAAGCGTTCGACTCCTGGCAGCACTCTCCCGTCGAAGAGCGCGCCGGCCTGCTGTTCCGCGCCGCCGACCTGCTGCGCCAGCGCAAAATGGATTACATGGCCTGGCTCGTCTTCGAAGTCAGCAAGAACTGGGGCGAGGCCGACGCCGATATCTCGGAAACCATCGACTTCTGCGAGTTCTACGCCCGCGAAGCGCTGCGTTTCGCGCAGGCGAAAACGCCCGTGCAGTTGTCCGGCGAGCGCGATTCGCTCACCTACGTCCCGCTCGGCGTGGGCGCGGTAATTCCGCCGTGGAATTTTCCTTGCGCCATTATGGCTGGTCTGGTGGTCGCTTCCATCGTCAGCGGCAACACCGTGATCCTCAAGCCGTCGAGCGATTCCCCTACCATCGCGGCGAAATTTATCGAGTTGCTCGAAGAAGTCGGCATGCCCGAAGGCGTAGTGAACTTCTGCCCCGGCGCGGGCGCAAGTTTCGGCGATGCGGTAGTCGCGCATCCCAAAACCCGCTACATCGCCTTCACCGGCTCCCGCGAGGTGGGCCTGCACATCAACAAGACTGCCGCCACGCAAGCGCCCGGCCAACTCTGGATCAAGCGCACCATCCTCGAAATGGGCGGCAAAGACGCTATCATCGTCGATGCCGACGCCGACATCGACTCCGCCGTCGAAGGGGTGGCGCAAGCCGCATTCGGCTTCCAGGGCCAGAAGTGCTCGGCCTGCTCCCGCGCCATCGTCGACCAGCGCATTTACGACAAGTTCCTTGATCAACTCAAGGCCCGCGTCGAAAAGATCACCGTCGGCGATCCCGCCGAAAACACGGGCATGGGCGCGGTGATCAACGAAGGCTCGATGAAGACGATTCTCGCCTACATCGAGCAGGGCAGGAAAGACGGACGGCTCCTGACCGGCGGCGAGCGCGCCATCGAAGCCGGCGAAGGCTACTACATCCGCCCCACCGTCATCGCCGACATTCCCGCCAAGTCAAAACTCGAGCAGGAGGAAATCTTCGGTCCGGTGCTCGTCGTGATTAAAGCTCAGGGCTTTGACCACGCCCTCGAAATCGCCAACGACACCGAGTTCGGACTCACCGGCGCCATCTACACCAAGTCGCGCGACAAGATCGACCGCGCGGTGCGCGATTTTCACGTGGGCAACCTCTACATCAACCGCAAGTGCACGGGAGCGATGGTCGGAGCGCATCCCTTCGGGGGCTTTAACATGTCAGGCACGGACTCCAAATCCGGTGGCCCAGATTACCTATATCTATTCACGCAAGCGAAGTCGGTGGCCGAGAAGCTCGGCGAAGGCTAGCGCCTCGCGTTTTTGGGAACAACGCACTGGACGGCGAAGAGCCGCCGAGAAGCGCTGCAAGCCTCACTCCGTTTCGATTCGGCACAGATCATCCTTTCGTAATCATCCCCTGCACATTTTTCGTTGCACTTTAACATTCGTGAAATATTTCGCGGCTATCATCCATCTAGGAGAGAGCGCAGCCATGGGTTCGCCGCGCATCACGAAATCGCTGCCGCTGCAGGTAGCCGCCGTCTGCTTCCGCAGGCGGGGAACGGCCGTGGAGTTCCTGCTGGTGAACACTAACGGCGGAAACAAGTGGACTTTCCCCAAAGGGTCAACCGATGCCCGCCTCTCTCACAGCCAAGCCGCCGAGCGCGAAGCGGCGGAAGAAGCCGGCGCCCTCGGCACCATCGAGCCACGCCACTTTCATCTCTACATTCATTCGAAGGGCGTGTTCTGGCAGCCCGGCGGGGTGCAGGAATTTGTGGTGAAAGCTTTTCTGATGGAAATCCACGAGTTGCACCGTCCCGATGAATCGCTGCGCCATCCCACCTGGTTCAGCCCGGAAGAGGCCCGGCGCCGATTGGCTAAGGGTCGCGAAGTCAAGTACGCGCACGAATTGGAAGCCGTAATTGATCGCGCTCTCGAGCGGATTCGGTTCCACGGCGAGTTCTGGGGCCGCCATCCGGAAAGCCACAACGTCCGCGCCTCCACGCACTCCTGATCTTTCTCTCGGATGCCGTGGCTCGCGCTACATCTCTCGACACTCGGTACTCGGCGCTCGGTTTTTGTGAGACCATAAATCCAGCCCCATGATCCAGCTTTCTGGCGCCGGAAAACGTTTCGGCCACAAACTACTTTTTGAAAACACCGACTGGCTGATCACCGCCCGTGACCGTGTCGGTCTGGTGGGTGGGAACGGTACCGGCAAGTCCACACTGATGAAGGTTCTCGCCGGCCTGGATACGTTCGACTACGGCTCACTCATCGTCGCCAAAGGAACTACGGCTGGATATCTGGCGCAGGATGGCCTTTCGCTTTCCGGCCGCACCGTGTTTGCGGAATGCATGGCGGTCTTCACCGAACTGCATGCCATGGAGCGGGAACTGGAAACGCTCACGCATCAAATCTCCGAACTCGATCATGCGAGCCCGGAATATGCCGACGTCGCCGACCGCTATCACAGCCTGGAGCATGAATTTCGAACGCGCGATGGCTACTCGATTGAGGCCGAAGTCGGACGCGTTTTGATGGGCCTGGGTTTTCGCAAAGAAGACTGGCAGCGGCAAACCGACGAATTCTCCGGCGGCTGGCAGATGCGCCTGGCGCTGGCCAAGCTGCTGCTGCAGAAGCCCAATCTTCTATTGCTCGACGAGCCTACCAACCACCTTGACCTGGAGGCACGCAACTGGCTGGAAGAGTATCTGCACAACTATCCGCACGCCTTTGTGCTCATTTCGCACGACCGCTATTTTCTGGATGTGACGGTCAACAAAATCGCGGAGATCTGGAACAAGCGCTTCTGGTTCTACACCGGCAACTACGACAAGTTCCTGGCGCAGAAAACGCAGCGCAACGAGCAGTTGCAGGCCGCCTACCGCAACCAGCGCGACCGCATCGATCAACTGGAAGTGTTCATCAACCGCTTCCGCTACCAGGCCACCAAGGCCAAGCAGGTGCAGAGCAGAATTAAAGAACTGGAAAAGATCGAGCGGATCGAGATCCCGCCGGAAGAAAAGACGATTCATTTTTCATTCCCGCAGCCCAAACCAAGCGGGCGCATCGTCGCCGAGTTCGAAGGCCTAGCCAAGAGTTACCCGCGCAAGAGTGATCCGGGAACGAACGGAAGCGAAAAAGAAGTTTTCCGCGATGTCAACTTCTTGATCGAGAAAGGCGACCGAATCGCGCTGGTCGGAGTAAACGGAGCGGGCAAGTCTACGCTGATTAAGCTTCTCGCGGGCGCGGAACTGCCGACGCTCGGCGACTTCCGCCTGGGCCACAACGTTCAGGCCGACTATTTTGCGCAGGATCAGTACAAAGAGCTTGATGCGGACGCGCGCATGATCGACGATCTCGGCGCGGCGTCTCCGCGCTCCACGCAGACCGAACTGCGCAGCCTGCTGGGGTGCTTTCTGTTTTCTGAAGACGACGTTTTCAAGAAAATCGGAGTGCTTTCCGGCGGCGAACGCGGACGCTATGCGCTGCTGCGCCTGCTGCTGCACCCCGCAAACTTTCTGCTGCTCGACGAGCCCACCAACCACCTCGATCTGCGCGCCAAAGACGTACTGCTGAGCGCTCTGATGGAATATAGCGGTACGGTCGTCTTCGTCTCGCACGATCGTTACTTCATCGACAAGTTGGCCACCCGGGTTTTCGAGATCGGTGACGGAAGAGTTGAAGCCTATCCCGGCAACTATGAAGACTATCTCTGGGGTAAACAGGGGGGCAGTGCGAAGCAGAATGAAGCCATCCGCCAGCAATTAAAGGCGGTTGAGCGCGCCCCGGAGGCGCCTTCAAATGGCAATCGACCTTCGGTTGACGCGTTGCCTGCCCAGGGAAAGCGTCTGAATCCCATCAAGCGCAAGAAGATAGAAGATCGCATCCGCGAACTGGAGGCAAAAATCAACCGCGCGGAGGCCGTGATCGCACAGTACGAAACCGCCTTGCAGAACTTCGTCAGCGCCGACGAGAGCCAGCGCCAATCGCAGGAACTCGAACAACACAAAACCGCCCACGCCGCCTTCCTCAAGCAATGGGAAGATCTGAGTCAATCGCTGCAGGAATCCGATTAACAGACAAACCCTCGGCGCAACCGTTCAGCCTCTTCCGTAATGTAAGAGATTGCTTACCTATGTGCGATAGTCGGATTGGCCTAAGGGGGCGAACCGCCCGGCGGCCAAAATCCAGACCAACTCGCATGGGTCGGCGCCGCCAGGAGGCGCCGCGCGCGGGATTAAGGAAGGTCGCATGCTCCAGTCCTCAGAAAATTCGTACGGCGTGAAGTCCAGTTCGCCAGCCTCCAACCCTAACTCTTACAATCCAGTCAAGACCGTCAGCGCGCCCATCGAGCAGGCCACGATTGGCCGCACCCTCATCATCAAGGGCGAAATCAGCGGTGCGGAAGCGCTTTATATTGATGGCCGCATCGAAGGTAAAATCAGTCTGCCGGATCATCGCCTAACCATCGGGCGTAACGGCATCGTGCAAGCTAACATCGCCGCCCGCGAGGTCGTAATTATGGGCAAGGTTACCGGAAACATCGATTGCGGCGACCGCGTGGATATTCGTAGTGAAGGTGTGGTGAACGGCGATGTCGCCACAGAACGCATCAGCGTAGAAGATGGCGCAGTGCTTAAGGGCGGCATCCAGGTGCGGAGCGGTCAGCAAAAGCAACAGGCGCAGTCTCAGGCGAAACCGGTGGAAGCGCCGACGATGCCGGCAGAGCTACCGAAGCCCCTGGCCGCGACCGCCAGCGCCTAACGGTTGCAGATAACATGGAAGCAAAAGCAAAGGGCACATTTCTGTGTGCCCCTTTTTTGCAACTTTCTTGACCGTGGTTTTGGCAGTCTTCTCCCCGCGTCATGTCTTCCGCGATTCGATGTTTACTTCTTCTCCTTCGGCTTTAGGTCGAGCGCCGCGGAGTTCATGCAATACCGCAACCCGGTCGGAGCGGGACCATCCTCAAACACATGCCCGAGGTGAGCGCCGCAGTGCGCACAACGCGCCTCGGTACGCACCATCCCGTAGCTGGAATCCTTGTGCTCCACCACGTTGCTCTCGTCCTTTGGTTGGTAGAAGCTTGGCCAGCCCGTGCCTGAATCGAATTTCGTTGACGAATCGAACAGCGGCTCTCCGCAACAAACGCAGTGATAGGTCCCCGCTTCCTTCGTCTTCCAGTACTTGCCGGTGAAGGCAGGCTCCGTTCCCGCTTCGCGCGTCACGCGATATTGCTCCGGCGTAAGTTGCCGCTTCCACTCCGACTCGCTCTTTGCCACCTTCTCCGCCATAGATTTAGGCCTCCCAGTCGAAAGATGATTGCCATATCGCTGCCCAGCGACCCATTCGACCCCTCATTTAGATGTTCCGCGCCAAGAAAAGTGAAAAACCGGCCCAGTTCAAACTTGCCGCGTATGTGACATCCGTCACAGCGGCATTGTGACATCTAACCTTGTCATGACCGGGCCGGGAAGGCAAATATGATACCAACGTCTGCGAGTCGCTCCGGCCCGGCGCCCGCCCCCCTCACAGGGCGCCGGGCTTTTCTACGTTCAGTCGGAAACCTCTTCGATTTTGCGATATTTGCCCCGGAAAAATAACAGCGGTTCGCCCTGCCGCACCACCACGTCCTCTACCTCGGCAATGAAGATTGTGTGGTCGCCGGCCTCCTGCGTTGACTGCAGCCGGCATTCCAGATAGGCCAGCGCCCCGTGCAATATCGGAGTGCCGTGCGCCGTGCGGTCAAAGCGCGCGCCAGCTTCCTTTTCGGCATGTTCGTGCACATGGATCGGCCGGGCATAGTATTGCGAAATCAAACACTGGTGCTCGGCGAGAATGTTGACTCCGAAGCGCTTCTTCGCGTGCAGATGGGCATGGGTTTGCGCGTTGTGGTCGACACATACCAGCAACAGCGGCGGGTCGAGCGACACGGATGCTAACGCGTTGGCGGTCATGCCGTGGACTTCGCCCTCCAAATCCAGCGTGATGATGGTCACTCCCGTAGCGAAGGCTCCCATCGCTTTTCGAAATTCGGCCGCAGTGAGGCTCATGGCGTATCTAGGTGTTTCGTACCGCGACTGCTTACAATACTACGCCGGCCCCGCCGCTGCCCGCGTCCAGAGGAACGCGACTGATGTATGATTCGATGCATCGGGCACCCCTGCGGAAATCGAGCACCGTGACTTCAACTGCCATTAAGACAGCCACCCCAGTCCGCCGCTCATCGCGTGCTGCAAACTTGGCCGATCTGCAGCCCGGGTTGCCTATCTCGCACGACCTTGCTCTGCGCCTGATCCGCTGCCGTGATAATGATCTTCCTGCTCTGCTCGCCGCCGCCCGCGCGGCAAAAGAAAACTTCAAGCCCGGCGTCATCACTTACTCGCGGAAGGTTTTCCTGCCCCTGACCAATCTCTGCCGCGACTATTGCGGATACTGCACGTTCCGCCGCGATCCCGGAGATCTCGGCGCACACACCATGACCCCGGATGAAGTCCTCACCATCGCCCGCGCCGGTGAAAAGCTCGGATGCACTGAGGCCCTATTCAGCCTCGGCGATAAGCCCGAATTAGTCTTTCCCGAGATGCGAGACACGCTTCGGCATTTGGGCTACAAGTCCACTCTGCACTATCTCGAGGCGATGTGTGAACTCGTGTTGCGCGAGACCACCTTGCTGCCTCATCCCAATCCCGGCCTGCTCAGCGCCGAGTGGATCGCCCGTCTGGCGGCCGTGTCGCCCAGCATGGGCCTCATGCTCGAAACTACCAACCGCGCTTTACTTGCCCCCGGCGCGGCCCACGACAATGCTCCCGACAAAGTCCCGGCCAAGCGCCTGCGCACCATCGAAGAAGCGGGAAAACGGCGAGTCCCATTCACCACAGGCCTGCTGATCGGTATCGGCGAAACGCTGGAAGACCGCGTCGATACTCTGCTCGTCATTCGTGATCTGCATGACCGCTATGGCCACATCCAGGAAGTGATTGTCCAAAACTTCCGCGCCAAGCCTGGCATCCCCATGGCTCACGCGCCTGAACCCGGTCAGGGCGAGATGCTCCGCACTCTGGCGGTAGCTCGCTTGTTACTGCCCAACGTCAATATTCAGGCGCCTCCGAATCTCAATGCGCCGTATTATGAGGAGTTGTTGGATGCTGGCATTAACGATTGGGGAGGAATTTCGCCGCTGACTCCCGACTATATCAATCCCGAGAAGCCCTGGCCGCATCTGCAACAGCTCCGCCGGCGCACCGAAGCCAGGGGATTTCAGTTGCGCCAGCGGTTGCCGGTCTATCCCGAGTTCTTGCCCGCAGTCATGGCGAGACCGGAACTGTCGAGATCTGGATTGCTCGCAGAGAAAATTCAAGCCGCCCGCGACAGTGAAGGCCTCGCCAAGATCAAGAGGGTCGCATGATCTGTGTGCTCACTGGCGGCACAGGCGGCGCCAAGTTTGTCGATGGTCTGCGGCAAGTGATTCCGCCGGAAGAGATCACGCTCATCGTCAACACCGGCGACGACCTGCTCTGGTGGGGACTCTACGTTTCCCCGGACATCGATTCCATCACCTATGTTCTCTCCGGCTTGCTCAGCCGGGAACGTGGCTGGGGCGTAAAGGGCGATACCTTTCTTTGCCTGCAAGCCATGGGGCAACTGGGCGAGCCCACGTGGTTTCACACCGGCGACCGCGATCTCGCGGTACACCTCCTGCGTTCACGCCTGTTGGCGGAGGGCAAAACCCTTTCCGAAGCCACGACCACGATCTGCGAGAAGCTCGGCGTGAAGGCGCGCGTTCTTCCCATGAGCGATTCGCGTGTGGAAACGCGGGTGGACACGCCTTCCGGTGAGCTGAGTTTCGAAGAGTATTTTGTACAGCGCTGGTATCAGGATCCCGTGAACTCAGTGCGTTTCGCCGGATCCTCCGACGCCGAGCCTGCGCCGGGAGTGATCGAGGCTATCGTCTCCGCCGACGCGGTGCTCATCGCTCCCAGCAATCCCATTACCAGCATCGGCCCTATTCTTGCGGTGCCTGGAATTCGCGATGCTCTGCTCCGGGCGCGCGGTCAAGTTGCCGCCGTAAGTCCAATTGTGGGAAATGCCCCGGTCGCCGGACCCGCCGGCATTCTCATGGCTGCGCAGGGACTGCCTTGCTCGATTGCCGGCGTCGCTCGCGCCTACGAGGACTTTCTCGACCTCCTCATCTGCGATACGCGCGATGCCCGCGCCGCCGAAGCTCTTCGCGGAAACGGGCTGCGCGTGCAGTGCACGCAAACCATCATGCGCTCCCGCGAAGACCGGGCCGCGCTCGCGAAGACCGCCCTCTCGTTCGCCACAAGCGGACTGCGCTCCGACGCACCCGCAACCTGCGCCGCGTCCGACCAGCCGTGATTCTCATCCCGGTCAAGAATCTGTCGTCGGCAAAGCAGCGGCTCGCCGCCGTGCTCGATCAGCCCGCGCGCACGGAATTGGCGCAGAATATGCTGCATGACGTTGTAGCAGCTCTCGCAGCCTGTCCACGCCGGCCGGCCTGCGCACTCGTAACCAGCGACCCTTTCGCGCTCAACCTCGCGCAGCAGTTCGATTTCGACCTGATCCCTGACCGCGCGAATCCCGGCGAAACCGGCGCCATCGAGATGGCCACGCGCCTGTGCGTGGCACGCGGCATCGACAGCACGCTCGTCATTCCCGCGGACATTCCGCTGATTCAGGCCAGCGAGATAGATCAAATCTTCGCGCAAGCTCCCGACGAAGGCTCAGTTCTGGTGCCCGCCGCCGACGGCCGCGGAACCAACGCCGCCTTCCGCCGTCCCGCGAATTTGTTCCCCTTGCGCTTCGGCAACGACAGCTTCAAGCCTCATCTCGCCGTGGCTCGCGCCACGGGTAAACCGTGCGTTGTGCTGCACCTTGCGAGCATCGCGCTCGATGTGGATAATCCCGAAGACCTGCAGCGGCTTCTCGCGCATCCCGGCGAGACCCGCACTCAAAGCCTGGTTCGCCGGTGGGCGCTTGATAATCGCTTTCTGGTGACAGGAACGGAGGCCGTGTGAGCAAAGCTCGTCGCATCGCCAACCAAGCTACGGGCGAGCAGCACGAGAAGCATGGCTTGAACCAGTTCCACACAACGCTCAGTGTTATCCCGATCCCTCTCGCCGACGAAATCGGCCCTGGTGATTCGATCGCCGACAAGTTGCTGCAATCGCTGCAGCAATCTACCCTCGCCTTCGAATCGGGAGACATCCTCGTCGTCAAACACAAGATCATTTCCAAGGCCGAGGGGCGGATCGTTGATCTGGCGACCATCAAACCCTCAGCCCATTCTATTGCCTGGGCGAAAAAGTACAACCTCGACGCTCGCGTCATTGAACTCGCTTTGCGCGAGAGCCGCACCGTCATCCGGCGCAAGAAAGGCGTGCTCATCACCGAGACGCGACACGGCTTCATCTGCGCCAACAGCGGCGTGGACGTCTCGAACGTCGATGGCGGCCGCCACGCCCTGCTTCTTCCGGTCGATCCCGATCGTTCCGCCCGTGAACTTCACCGCGAACTCAAGAAGCGCACCGCGCTCGCCATTCCCGTTCTCATCACTGACACGTTCGGCCGACCGTGGCGGGAAGGCCTGGTCGATTTCTGCATCGGCATCGCCGGAATGAAGCCGCTGCGCGACGATCGCGGACTCCGCGATCCGCACGGCTACACTTTGCACGCCAGCCTTGAAGCCGTCGCCGACGAACTAGCCAGCGCCGCCGCGTTGCTCTGCGGCAAGCTCAACCGCACACCAGCGTGCATCATTCGTGGATTTCCCTACGAGTCAGCTCGCGGTCGCATCCGAGATTTGCTTCGCCCCGCTGCCTCTGACCTATTCCGTTAGGCCCTCGCCAGAAGAGACTCCTAAGGTGTAATTTGGAATACCATCAGGTTTGGAGGAACTCGTGCCCCGCCGACTCTCAATATTGGAACTGGAAAGTTTCCCCTCGCTCGATTGGTTCGACGTTGCCTCTCGAGTTACACCGGCCGTGCGCTTCCCTTTGGAAAGAATCCTCGAAACTCAAAACGGCAATGCCGTCTCGCAACAAGAGGCTTTCGCGCTGGCTCACGCCGAAGGCGATGACCTGCTCGGCCTGCTCGCCGCCGCCAACCTGCTGCGCGCCGAACTTTCCGGCAACCTCGTTACCTACGTCGTGAATCGCAACATTAACTTCACCAACATCTGCTTTGTGGGATGCAAGTTCTGCGCCTTCAGCCGCGGCCCGCGCGAATCCGACACGTATTTCCTTGAACCGAATCAAGTCGCACAAAAAGCCATCGAAGCCGCGCAACTCGGCGCTACCGAAGTTTGCATTCAGGGCGGCCTGCCACACGGCCTGCCTGCGTTTTATTATCGCGATATCCTGCGCGCGGTGAAGAGCGCCGTGCCCGCAATGCACATCCATGCGTTTTCGCCCATGGAAATCGTCTACGGCGTCGAACTTACCGGCATGCCGCTCGCCGACTATCTCTCGATGCTGCGCGATAACGGCCTGGGCACACTGCCCGGTACCGCCGCCGAAATTCTTGACGACGAAATCCGCCACATTCTGTCGGCCAACAAGCTCTCCACCGCGCAGTGGATCGAAGTGATTCGCACCGCCCACCGCAGCGGCATCCGCTCCACTTCGACCATGATGTACGGCCACACCGAAACGCAGGAACACTGGGTGCGCCAGATGCTCCTGCTGCGCGCCATCCAGGATGAAACCGGAGGCTTCACCGAATTCGTCCCGCTTGGCTTCGTGCATCAGAACACGCTGCTCTTCCAACAGGGACTGGCCCGCTCTGGCCCCACGCTGGCCGAGCATCTCAAAGTTCACGCCCTCGCGCGCCTGCTGCTCGCCGGCTCCATCAATAACATTCAGGTTTCGTGGGTAAAGTTGAACCGCCGCCTTTCGCAACTCTGCCTGCACGCCGGAGCGAACGATTACGGCGGCACTCTGATGGAGGAAAACATTTCGCGCGAAGCCGGAGCCACCGCCGGGCAATACACCAGCCCGGAAGACTTTCAGTCGCTGATTCTGGAGATGGGCCGCATCCCGGCCGAGCGCAACACGCTCTACACGCGCATCAAGCTCAAGCTGCCGTTGCCAGAGTTCACCACAGAAGAAATGCAGGAGCCGGAATTTGCTTGAGCGGATTTTGCTGAGAGAGATCGAGTGAGGAAGAACGAATGAGCGATGTCCCTTCGCGTCCCATCGCCGTTCTCGGCGGCACCGGACCCGCAGGCATGGGCCTCGCTCTGCGTTGGGCGCGCGCCGGAGAAACTATCATCATCGGCTCGCGCGACGCTCAGCGTGCGCAAGACGCGGCCGACAAGATCAAGCAGAAAGCCGGAAGCGTGTCCATCGTCTCCGGCATGGAGAACTCCGCAGCCTGCGTTGCCGCAGATCTTCTTGTGCTGACTGTCCCGTTCGAAGGCCAGGCCGCCCTGCTTAAGCAACTCAAGCCCGCGATCCGTCCCGGCAGCATTCTCATCGATGCGACCGTCGCGCTCGCCGCCGGGGTCGGCGGACGCGCCTCGCGCACGCTCGGCGTCTGGCAAGGCTCGGCCGCGCAGCAAGCCGCCGAACTCGTACCCAAAGGAGTAAGTGTGGCCGCGGCATTCCACAACCTGTCGGCTGATCTTCTGTACGGAGACGACGCCGTCGACTGCGACGTCATCGTCTGCAGCGACGATCCCGCCGCCGCTCAACTCACGCGCTCTCTCGCCGCCAAAATCCCCGGAGTGCGCGCGCTCGACGGCGGCAAACTGGAAAACGCCCGCACCCTCGAGCAGATCACCGCCCTGCTCATCGGCCTCAACATCCGCCACAAAGGCCACGCCGGAATCCGCATCACCGGCCTGCCGCCGGAGGCGTATCGCCAATAACTCCGCCAGGCTAGGGCAGGATCGCGAGGCGGTAGCGCTCGATTGCTCTGGGTGTTCTTAGTCTTCCACCGCCTGCGCCGTCATTTCCGGCGGCTCGCCGCCTGCCGCCGCCTGTGCCACGATCAGCCGCCGCGCTTCCACCCGAATTTTCGGCAGTTGCAATCCGAACCAGCAGGCGCCCACCACCGACGCCATGCCGCCGATCGCTACCGTGGTCTGAGCGCCTAAGCGGTCGGCCAGAGCGCCGCCCAACAGCGCTCCAATCGGCGCCATGCCCATGAACATCATCGAATACACCGCCATCACGCGGCCACGCAGCGCGTCCGGCACCATCACCTGAATCAGCGTGTTCGACGATGACATCTGCAGCATCATGAAATAACCCACCGGCAGCAGCAGAACTACCGAAACCCAGAACGTGTGTGAAATTGCAAACACCACCAGACTGGCTCCGAAACCCGCGCAGCACCATGCCACCCAACGCCCCAGACCCTTCACGCCCTCGCGAAATGCCAGGGTCAGCGCGCCCAGCAGCGCGCCCACGCCGGTCGCGCCCATCAGTATGCCTAACCCCCGCGCCCCGCCATGCAATATCTGGTCGGCAAAAATTGGCATCAGCACCACATAAGGCATTCCCACCAAACTTACCAGCCCCAGCAGCAGCAGCAACGCCCGAATTGGTGCCGTCCGATTGACGAAACGGAAACCCTCCATCATGTGCTCGAACGGCGATGCCATCGAAGCACGCTGCCGGCTCTGCACCCTCATCATCAGCAGCCCGATGATCACCGCGATGTAACTCACTGCGTTGGCGAAAAAGCACCAGCCTTCTCCGATTTTCGCGACCAAAATCCCGGCAATGGCCGGACCGATCACGCGCGCTCCATTGAACATGGAAGAATTCAGCGCGATCGCGTTCATCAGGTCCTCTTTGCCGACCATGTCGACGAGAAATGATTGCCGTCCGGGAATGTCGAACGCATTCACCACTCCCAGCAAACTCGCCAGCACAAACACATGCCATACGTGAACCTTGTGGAGCAGCGTCAGCGCCGCCAGAACGAACGCCAGCAGCATCGCCGCCACTTGCGTGGAGATCACGATGTGGCGGCGGTTAACGCGATCGGCCGTGAGCCCGCCGAGCGGCGCAAACAGAAACACGGGAATCTGGCTGGCGAATCCCACCGACCCCAGCAGCAACGCCGAACCAGTCAGCCGATAGACCAGCCACGACTGGGCCACACTCTGCATCCATGTGCCGATGAGCGAGATCAGTTGGCCGCTGAAGAAAAGTTGGAAGTTACGATGGCGCAAGGCCCGCGAAGCCACCTGCCAGCGCGACCCGGGGCCGGAAGCGGCCGCCGTTCCCCCTAAGGCCGTGATTTCCTGAACTGGAATTTTCGATTCAGACACGATCACTTCTTTCGATGATGCTACCCGCCCTTCGGATTACTATAACTTGCATCTTGCCCGCGCCGCAGGTAATGCTGGTTTCAGATAGCCTCGGCAACCCTGGTTTGCGATCTCGATACTAAGCAACTGCATAACCATCGCAACACCCCTTAGTTCGATGAACGATACTGGTGACCAATTTGTGACTTCCCAGAACCGCCGGACTGCGCTAGAGTTGCAGTTGTCTTCCCGTCGGCAATTCTCTAAGGAAGGACGCGACCATGACTCCTCCGGTCCACGTTGAACGCCGTATGGGACAGCGCTTCGCCTTCAACCTTCCAGTTTCCCTTCGCCAAGTTTCCACCACCGCCGAAGGCCTCGGATTCACTCAGGACATCAGCTCCCGCGGGGTATTCTTCTTCACCGACATGGCGCTCAGTGAAGGGGCCGAAATTGAACTCACATTAAGAATGCCTTCGGAGATTACTCTCGGCGAGAGCATGCGCGTCCGCTGCCGTGGCCGGATCCTGCGCATTGTGAAGCCTGCGGACAATAGCAAGTCCGCTCTGACCAAAATCGGCGTGGCCGTGTGCTTGAAGGGCTACGAATATCTTCCCGAAACGGAAGACACTTCCGCCGACTTCCGCCGCATTTCGGCTCTTCACAGCCCGAGCGAGCCGGAAAGCCCCGAAACTCCTGCGGGTCCTCGAGCCGGCACCCACTAGCCCGCTGGAAGCAAGGTCGCGGGAACCACAACGCCCGGGTTCCCGCTCTGGCCGGGCCCAGTGGACTTTAGTACTTCTCAGTTGTCTTCAGTCCTTTCCAATCGCCTCCACTTGTCTTAGAATGCTACTCACTGGTGCGGGTTCGTTCTGAGAGTCCCCCCGCTCTGCGTCCCTCGTTGGGGTTCTGTCGCTTGCCGCTCGCCGGTCTTCAGTATCCTGCGGAATTGAACGCAGTAGGCTCTCGAACCGTTACCTAGGTCACTTGGCGAAGAGTACTTTCTCTTTCTAACATGCAAACACCAAGAGAAATCAGCGAGAACCGCGCCATGCATGGTGTCGCCGTAGCCCTCCTCTCGGAGGATCGCGAACATTTGTCCACGCTGCAGAGCCGCTTGGAGGCTACACGCCTGGCCCGAGTCGTGTTCAGCAACGTCGGCTTTCCGGCCGGGCCCACCGACGCCATTTTGCGCCAAATTCAGGATCTGCGCGCCGAAGTCGTCATCGTCGATATCTCCGCGGAGAATCCTCAGCGCGCCATCAACACCATCGAACTCATTCAGGCCAACACTTTGCAGATCGCCATCTTTGCCAACGGCAGCCTGCTGCAGCCCACCACCATCGTGGCCAGCATGCGCGCCGGCGCCGGGGAATACATCGATGACAACGCCGGGACTGAGGCTCTTCTCGAAGCTCTGACCCGTCACAGCTCCAGCCGCACCCGGACTCGCGGCGGCGTCGGCAAAGCCCGCATCTTCACATTCCTCAGCGCCAAGGGTGGCGCCGGGGCTACCACCGCCGCCGTCAACACCGCTGTCGCCTTGCAGCAAGCCCACGGCAACGTTGTCTTGGTGGACTTTGCGCCCGTCGGTCACTGCCAACTCCATCTCAACCTGCGCCCCAGCTTCGGAGTGCCGGATGCGCTCGAGAATCTGCACCGCCTCGACGCTTCCCTGCTCGACGGCCTGATGACCACATCCAAAGACGGATTGCATCTTCTCGCCGGCCCGCAGCAACCATATCAGTCCATCCCTACGCCCGCTGAATTGGCGCGCCTCTTCGATCTGCTGGTGAATCATTATCGCTACGTGGTCGTCGATGCCTCCAGCCGCCTCGATCCCACAACACGCCTGCTCTCGGATCTCTCCAACGCCGTGCTGCTGGTCGCGCAGACTGACGTCGTCTCGCTGTGGAGCGCGGGCCGGATTCATGGCTTCCTCGAAGAAGGCACAGGCCGCAATCGACTGCGCATGGTGCTGAATCGATATAAGAAAATTCCAGGCTTCACCGACGAAGACGTGGAACAGGCCACGCGCTGCAAAGTGCTCTGGAAGATTCCCAACGCGTTTCAGGCGGTCTCGCCAGCCATCGACCACGGTACGCCGGTGGTGCTGCAGGAAGGCCAGGAAGTAAGCCGCTCATACCGGGCGCTGGCGGCTGCGCTGGCCGAAGCATCCTCCACGGACGGAGGCGGACTCGATCTCGTCTATGCCCAGGAAAAAGCCGACACCAAAAGGAAAGTCCCCGGCCGCCTGGTAATCACTCCTGCACGGGCTGGTCAGTAGCTCGAGTACCGACTACCGGGAAAAAACCAGACCCATCTTTTTCATCTCGGTACTCGCGACTCGGTATCGCCACTAATTCTGCGGAAACATCTTCAGCTCCTTCCCACCAAACGATTCCCCTGCCTTGGAGACCTTTCTAATATCGGGTTCTGTTTCGCCATGGAAGCCTCATTGCATCTAAGATAGAACGATGCGCGAAGCGCCGGGCACACTATTGGAACAGACCGAATCACCGGCTCCGGAGCTCCGCTTGCTGATTGTGCCCGAGCCCTGGTCACGCGGCTTCGCGCAGAATCTGCGCGATCTGTTTCGGCAGCGCGAACCAGCCTCGTTGCAACTGCGGTCCGCTCCCGCGGATTTCTGGCCCGATGTTTTCGTCGACCGCGAACTTCCCTGGCGTCGATTCTTCGAGTCTGGCGGGTATCACGTTCTCGCGCTCGTCTTGATCTGGGCGGGATCGCGTTTGCTCGCATTGCAACCTCGCGTTGCGCCTGCATCCACGTTCGCGCACGCCGACGTTGTTTACACACCATCGGAATACCTGCCGCCGCTTGACACTCGCCGCTCGACTTCGGCTCGCGCACGGAAACCCGATCCGGAAATCTCTGCGCAGCCCATTATCTCCGTGCCTCCGGAGGCCGACAACCGCTCGCAGACCATCGTTGCGCCGCCCAACCTGCGGCTCCAGCATGACGTGGATTTGCCTAATATCGTTGCCTGGTCGGGCGAGCCGAAGATGCCGATCGCGCCCGCGCCAGCCGTTCCCGCATCGGAGATCTCGCGCCTCGCACCGCGGATGGAGCGGTCGGTCATCGCGCCTCCGCCTCAAGTGCAGAATGATCTGCAAGACGCTCTACAGACGAACGCGCGCGGTCCGCAGCCGGCGGTGATCGCTCCGCCGCCCGCGATGGAAGCCGCTTCCAACCAGCGACTGGGCCAACTCAACATTGGGCAGAGCGCTGTGATTGCACCGGCTCCGCAGCTTGCGGTTGACGCGCAACGCGCGCTTGCTGGCCGAAGCTCCGCTCTGGGCAAGCGAACTACGCAAGTGATCGCTCCGCCACCTTCGCTCGGCGCGTCGGGACATTCCCGCGCAGGCGGAGGCGTGATCGCGCTCAGCCTGCGTCCAGCGGTGGGCGCGCCGCCAACGCCGGTTGCCGGAAATCGCCGCGGCAACTTTGCCGCAACTCCCGAAGGCCATCGCGGAGCATCCGGCGAACCCAGCTCTGCTGGCGGGTCCGCGGCGAGTGGAAGCGCGGGCAAGAAGAGCGCCAGCAACTTGCCTTCGGGACTCTACGTTGGGAAGACAGCAAATGCCAGCTCTCCGGTTGCGGGCGATCCCGCGCCGAAGAGCGCGAGCGCCAATGCCGTCAACCCGAACCTGATTGCCGGGGTTCGCCCGTCGCGTTTGCCGGCGCGAACCATGCAGACGGAAAGTGTGAGCAAACTCTCCGAAGCCGAGCGCGCCGTTTTTGGCGACCGCAAGATCTATTCGCTCAGCCTCAACATGCCGAACCTGAATTCAGCGGGAGGCAGTTGGATCATTCGCTTTGCCGCGCTGAAGCCGGATGCAACTTCTGGCTCTGGCGCAGCAACTTCCCGCGATTCTGCTTCCGGCGAGCTGTCATCGCCGGTGGCGACGCGCAAGGTCGATCCCGCTTATCCGCTGGAGCTGATGCGGCAGAACGTGGGCGGAACGGTGATTCTTTATGGCGTGATTCACGCTGACGGAACGGTGAGCAACGTGCGCGTGCTGCGCAGCGTCGACGAACGGCTCGACCGATTTGCCAGCGACGCGATTGCCAAGTGGCAATTTCAGCCCGCTTCGAAAAATGGAACTCCGGTGGAAGTGGAAGCCACGTTTTGGATTCCGTTTCGGCCGGCGAAGACGAGATCTGATTTCTGAGGAGTGAGGTTCAGTTCTCGATTCTCAGTTCTCAGTTTCCGGCTCTCAGTTCTCAATTTCCGGTTCCCGATTCTCGGGTCTTGCAAACTCTCCGTGCGGGTTGTGGGTTTCTGGCCGCAAATAATTCTGACTGCGGTTCGCCAGTGAGAGCGTTGGGAGAACGCAATCTTCATTTGCTCTCGATACCCCCCCACCCTATGGGGGCGATTGCAATCACCGAGTTATTTCTTTTGATCTGGATCGAAAGGCGATGCAGCCGCAGTGAGCGCGACCCTAAAGTCACGCAGGGAGAGTTCGAGGCCACCAAAGTCAGGGTGGTCGTTGTGGCCGATGGTGAAGACGATGTCGATGGCGTCTCCGGCCAGAAGCGGTGATTGCTGCAGGCGCTCGGCCATGCGCCAGCCGAGGGCGTCAAGAACAGCTCTCCGTTCCTGGGCACTGCCGTTTCCGTTCGCCCTCAGCTTAAGCTTGATGTGTTTGTCTTTCAGGATCTTGGGAGGCGCGGTCAAACGCACGCCGCGGGCCTTGAATGCGGGCTCGTGATTGCCCGCTCCGTAGGGTTCGAGCAAGCGCGACATTTGAAAGAGTGCGGGGGTGATTTCATCCAGTTTCAGTTCCGCTTCCAGGTCGAGCACGGGATCGAAATCCGCCGGAGTGAGCCGCGTGCGGGCGAAGGCATCGAGTTCCGCACGCAGCTGCGCAACGTTCGCCGAGGGCATGGCGAAGCCGCAGGCGTGCGAGTGTCCCCCGTAGCGGGTGAACAAAGCGCTGCTTGACTCGACGGCTTCCAGCAGATGAAAGGCGCGAATGGAACGGCCGGAACCGTGGGCTTCTTCGCCATCGCGCGAGATCACAATGGCGGGCCGGTGGTAGCGTTCGACCACGCGCGTAGCCGCGATGCCGATGACGCCGCGGTGCCAGCCCTCGCCATCGACCACGATGCAGTAGGCCTCGCACAACGCGGGATCGCCGCTGATGCGTTCGTCGATGGAGAGCAGAATGCGCCGCTCCTCTTCCTGCCGGTCGGCATTGAGCCGGTCGAGCTTGGCGGCTAATTCGCGGGCGCGGACGGGATCTTTCGCGCTGAAGAGTTCGATCACGTCGCGGGCGATATCCATGCGGCCAGCGGCGTTGATGCGGGGCGCAATGCGGAACGCGACTTCCGTGGAAGTGGGCGGACGCTTCGTCGAAATCTGCGCCACTTCGAGCAGCGCTTTCAGGCCGGGATTCACCGCGCGGCGCAGAGCGTCGAGGCCGAGCTTGGCAAACACGCGGTTCTCGCCGGTGAGCGGCACGGAATCGGCGATGGTCGCGATGGCCACAACTTTCATGAACGACAACAACAAACGTGTCTGATCTTTTGTGTCGAGGCGGCGCTGCATCAATCCCTGCGCGACTTTGAAGGCCACGCCCGCTCCGCAAAGCTGCTTGTAGGGATACTCGCAACCCGCCTGATTGGGATTGACCACCGCCTGCGCCCTGGGCACGCCATCCGGCCCGGGCAAGTGGTGGTCGGTCACGATCAGATCCACGCCCAGGCGCTGCGCGGTCTCGGCTGGAGCAAATGCGCGAATGCCCATATCCACGCTGATGATGAGGCGAATACCCGCGGCAGCGGCGCGCTCGATCACGTCGTCGCGCAGATCGTAACCCTCGCGAATGCGGTGCGGCACATGAAAATCCGCCGCACCACCGCAAAGCTCGATCGCGGTCTTCAGAATGATGACCGCCATCGTGCCATCGACGTCGTAGTCGCCGTAGATGAGGATGGGTTCCTTGCGTTCGATAGCGGCATGCAGACGTTCGACGGCCGCGCGAAGGCCGCTCATTTTCCAGGGTTCATGCAGATGGCCCAGCGAAGGAACGAGAAAGCGGGCAGCGGATTCGACATCCGTTATGCCGCGCCGGATCAACAATTGCGACAGCGTGTAAACGGCGCCACTGCGCCTCGCATCATGGCGCACCAGTTTCGAGGCGCTAAACGGCAGACCGGGAAAATCGCGGAGGCCGTCAGCCAAGCTCAGCACGCGTGCCGGGTCTTCCGCGGCCAGTTCCCAGCGCACGGCTAGCTCTCGTCATCCTGGTCCGGCTCGTCGATGGGAATGCCGCCGAAATCTTCCGACACTTCGAGCAGGCGCTGGTAGCGGTCGTACCAATCGGTGCTGGATTCGCACAAAAACATCGAGCCCTGATAGGCCCAGCCCAACTGCAGGAAGCCGATCTTGCCGAGGTAGGCGCGCAGCCAGCGCGCGTCTTCCACGTCGTCCCCGTCGGTGAACTCGGAGTGGGAAAGCCGCTCCACCAACTCGTCCAGTTCCTCCCGCTCCAACTTCCAGGAATGCATGGTGAGGAACGGCGCTCCGGCGGTCTGAGCCAGTTCGACGAAGTCCTTCCAGCCGTCGGGATTCGTCCCCGTTTCCCACATGATGCACTGCACCTCATCGTAATCCACGTAGCCGTGGAAACGGCTCATGCCATGGCCTTCGATGAAAGCGATCATGTCATCCTTAAGAATGGTGAGGTCTTCTGGAGTGGGCGCCATAGCGGAGTCTCTAACGTAACCCAGCATTGTATGCCGTTTTGCCATGAACCTGCCAGCGCCGGTCGTTCCCTATTCCGGAAATCCGGATTGTATCCGCCAACCTCGATCGCGCCGTGAAGAAATTTCAGCGGGGCCAGGCTGTGCCGTGCGCGAATGCCGTGTTACACTTTATGATTCACACGCAAGGGCCTTCTGACACAGGGACATTCTATCCGCACATGCTTCTTTCCAAGGAATACGTGGGCTACCTGGCCCGCGAAGTTACCAAGAAACTGATCGCCGGCAAGGCCATTGAGACCTCGGCCATTCCCAAGGTCACCGAGCGCGTTCATGCCGCGCTGCTCGAAGAACTCGCCCTGGAAGACCGCATCAACGATGAGGTACGGGTCATCCTCGAGGCCTATTCCGAAGAGATGAACAAGACTGGCGCCAACTATCAGGAGATGTTCCGCAAGGTGAAAACCGAACTGGTGCGCAAGTACAAGGCGGTGCTGTGAGGCTGAGCCGCGACAAGGTGAACGTGCTGGCGCGGGCAGTCGCCGACGCGCTCAGGACGATGGATGAAGTCGACTTCATCGAAGACCCCAACACCATCCGCCAGGAAACCCGCAAAATCCTCGAAGAGCTTCTCAATCACGAAGCGAGAATCGATCAAGCCGCCCGGCTGAAGATCGAAAGCCAGAAGCGCACCATCCTCGAAGGCTCGCAGGAGTGGGACATTCTCTACCGCAAGTATTACAACGAGGAAGTGAAGAAGCTGGGGATCTGATGGCTGGCGCAGGGCGAGTCCGTTGTTGGGTCTTTAATTGTTCCCCACATAAAAACGCCCCGCGCTATTCGCGCGGGGCGTGATGGTCTGGAAGACCACCTGGTGAAAACCTTCAGGCAGCTTCGCGCCGCTGTTGAATGGTCTGCAGCAGCTGACGGTACTTTTGCGCATTGCCCATAATCTTTCGTTGCGGCAGGCTGACAAGCCGCTGGTCGTAAGGGATGCCGCGGCGTTCGCGGCGAGTGCCGACGTTGCCCCGATGCAGCAGACTGGTCGGCCGCTTCTGGTCGGTCTGTTGCTGCCAGCCGCTGCCGGAATTCACGTTGAAGATCCCGATGTAGCCCCCTGCCAGTAGCTGCAACGGATTCTGCATCTTGCTCATGCGATCAAACTGAGCGGAGCCCTCGGTACGGAAACTTTCGAACCACGATGGGTAGACGAAATCGGAGACCAGGATGTTATCGATTTGATAGCCGAGGCTATCATCTTCACAGGCGTCGCAGACTTCGTAGGCGTAGAGAGTTCCGGCGGTGTTGCTGTTCTGCACGAAGACGGTCAGGTTGATGTTAGGATCGCCCAGCATCTCCAGCAATTCGTGGCTGGCGGTAACCGTCCAACTGGTTCCGGCTTTCAGATCGCTGGTGACGAAGACTTTGCCGATGGGCAGCCCGTCGCTGGTAAGGTCGTGGTAGCCGAGAGCGTTGGCCTGGTCTGAGTCGTCGAGCAGTACGAGCCACCAACTCCCAGTGGGGGGTTGAGCGCCTTTGTTGACGATGGTGAGTTCGGCGTCCGTGCCCCAAGCGGGGCGGAAGTCGGTGGTGACTTGCTTTTGCAGCGCCGCCACCGCCGGCGTGACATCCGCGTCGGCCAGAACGGTGCTTTCGTTGATCACGGAAATTTGAATGGTGGGGGTTTGCACATGGGTGGTTTGCGGCATAGAACTTCTCTCCTGGAAGACAAATTCGGAGAACGCGCAGCGTAAGTTGCGTGACTCTGTGATTAAGAGCCTATACGCAGAAGCAGTGGGGAAAATGCTTTTGCGGCTTAAAATTAGAGTTGGATTTCCAAATTGGAACTAACGCTTTCGCAGCGTAGTCTCAGCAACTCAGATTCATGTTTCCATCCACTACGCCTCGATCGGTTGAGATCACGGCCGCGGTAAGGCTGGCGGCCAGAGAAGCCGGCTTTGAACTCGCGGGCGTTGCCGGGGTCGAGGACACTCCGGAGTTGGAGTACTTTCCCCGCTGGATTGCCGATGGTCACGCCGGCGAGATGAAATACCTGGAGGCGCGCGATGACCAGGGCCGGCTGAAGCGCGCGTCTCTGGCGCACGCCGCCCCGTGGGCTCGAAGCGTGGTGGTTTGCGCCATCAACTACAACACTGCGCAACCGTATTCCACTGACGCGCCGGATGAAACCCGCGGCTGGATCTCGCGCTACGCCTGGGGTCGGCGGGACTATCACGAATCTGTAATGTTGCGGCTGCGGCGCGTGGAAGCGGCGGTTAAGAGCGCGGCTGGAGTTGGGGATCTCGTCACACGCTGTTACGTGGATACTGGCCCGATCGTCGAGCGCGTTGTTGCCAAGTACGCTGGAATCGGCTGGATCGGGAAGAACACATGCATCATTAATCAGAAGCTGGGATCGTGGCTGTTTCTGGGCGTGATCCTTACCTCGCTCGAACTCGATCGTGATCTCGAACCGGACCTGCCCGCGCCGGATCGCTGTGGCAGTTGCACGCGCTGCATTGATGCCTGCCCGACTGACGCGCTGGTCGCGCCGTATCAGCTCGATTCCAACAAGTGCATTTCTTATCTCACGATCGAAAAACGCGGCGCGATCCCTGAGGAGCTTCGCTCCGGGATGGGGCGCCACATCTTCGGCTGCGACATTTGCCAGGATGTATGCCCGTGGAACCGGAAGGCTCCGGCAACAAACGCCGCGGAATTTCAGCCGCGTGCGGAGTTGGTGAATCCCGCGCTCGAGTGGCTGGCCGAGATTAGCGCGGAAGAGTTTCGTGAGAGCTTCCGGGCATCTCCAGTGCGGCGGGCGAAGCGCGCGGGCATGCGCCGGAATGCGGTCATCGCCATGGGAAACAGCGGCGAGCGGAAGTTCCTTCCGCTGCTCGAGAAGCTGGCGGCGGACGAGGACTCAGTCGTTGCCGAAAGTGCTGCCTGGGCTGGCCGGAAGCTGACCGAGATCCAGATCAAAAAAAATACAGATCGATCTAGCTAAAATATCTGGAATCAGTCATTTACGGAGTTTTGACCTGGCTGAATCCGGCCAAAATATAGGAAACAAAAGACTTACCCGTAAAATATTCCATCCAAAGGACTTAGGGGATTCCGTGTGGGCTAAATGCCTTGGAATCAGCCGCCCGTCCTCAAAATATTGAATTCGCTGGAGTTATCTCGCTGCTATTGGGATGTCAAAGAACCAATGCGTAAAGGATATGGTCGCATTCTTGGAAGTTGGAGTCAAGGGAATTCGAGGGGTCACAGGCCGGCTGGCTTATGTATAATGGCTGGCGCTCAAGCTATAGGAAGGAACCTATGAAAAGCCGAAAAGTGTCGGAGCAACTCATTAAGGCGGCCAAGGCCTTGCTGGATGCGATTCCGCACGAAAGCGATGACGAGGGAAAAAAGGTCAAGAAGAAGAAGAGTGTTCTCCGCGCCAGGGTGATTCTGCGACATCTGCCTCGTCCGGTCGGTGGCGGTGGTGGAGTCATCGGTGGAGGGGATATCTGAGGTTGGATTACCGTTGTTGTCGAAGGGCGGGATCACGCCATAGCAATTCCAGATCCGGATCGTTCTTCACGAATATCAGCAGCGGATCGTCCGGCCGAAGCGACTGAACTATTTGAACGGCTTGACGACGATTCCCCAATAGTTCATAGGTCGGGACGAGGCGGTCCGCGAATGTATTCCGCGATTGCGGCGGAATCTTGTTAATTTCGTCCTCCGCTCTGTCCTTGCGCTTCAAGGTCGCCCAATATTCGGCGAGATCAGCGTGTGCGCTATCATCCGATCGCACAGCTTCTAAATGTTTCTCGGCGAGTGTGATCGCCTTGCGAAAGGCGTCCTTGGCCTTCTGCTCGCTGTCAGGTATGTGCAAATAGGCCTCGCCCAGATCTCCCCAAAGACCGTAAAGGTTAGCATCGAGCTGAATCCCGGAGTTGAAGGCCGCCGCAGATTCCGCATAACGGCGCTGATAGTAGTAAGCCATCCCCAGGGTCAGGTAAGTTCGAGCAACCGGCTCAAACTGGGTCGTCTTGGCGATCCGGTCCGAAGCCTCGCGGAACTTTCCCTCGCTCATATCCAAGACCGCTAAATTTCGATAGAGAAGCTCATTGTTGGGAGTAAGGTTGAGTGCCGACAGGTACGCGCTGCGGGCGTCTGCAATTCGTCCGCGATCAAAGTAGAACAATCCGAGCAGGAGGTATCCATGCCAATCGGACGGTTGCCGCCGGATTGCCTCGCGGTATTGGGTTTCCGCCTGCTCATATTGCCCGTTCCGGGCATAGGCCTTGCCCAGTATTCTGTAGGCTTGCGCGTTGTCGGGCGAAATTCGTAGTGCGCTCCGCTCCTCTTGAACTGCTTCCGCTGGGCGCCCAGTGTCGGCGTAGACTTCGCCCAGGCTGACGTGGCCTTCGGCAAGACCAGGCGCCAGACGAATAGACTCTAGAATTGATTTAATCGCCACTTCTCTTTCCTGAGCATCGTTATTGATCCTGGCTTTCAGCCACTGGGCTCGACCGAGGGATGAGAAGGCACGGGCGTAGTTAGGATCAAGCTGGACAGCAGCACTCAGGCTCTCGATCGCATGATCGACATTGCCGCTTACATCGTAGCGTGCCAGATAGCCAATCCCTTTCAGGTACTCAGCATAGGCGGCGGATGTGGATGTTTCGCCCTCGGAGATTTGGCGGGATTCTTCGGGAGTGAGCTTCAGTTCCAGCATCCGGAGAGCGCCACTAGTTACCTCATCTCGGAGAGCAATCGGATTGGTCCCGTCGAATTCGAAAGTTCTTGAAGCGATCTGGTGGAGCGTGCTTGTGTCCACGAGGTTCAATGTGAACTGAATACGATTGGCCCACTGCTGGGCGCTGCCGGTTATGGCAAGGTTGACACCATAAATGTTGCGTGCTGTTTCCACGCTGGTGAGGTGACGGGTTCGGACCTCGCTGGCCGGAACGACCATGAGCTTTCCCTTGAATTCTTCAACCTGGCTGAGCTTGGAGGTTATGGTCTCGACTATCCCATCCGCGAGCACGCGAACCGTTTCGTTGTTCCCAACCATGACGAAAGGCAAGACGGCGATGCGAGTTTCGCTGGGTAGCGAATGGCGGGATCCTAGATTGCTGACGAAGCGCTGGATTTGGGGGAACTCTTTTGCAAAGAAAAGGCCGATAACCAGAAGTCCGGCGGCGGCCGACAATATGAGCGCCCGATGGCTTCCAAACCCCCTGATTTTCTCTTTAGCGTCGTGGCTTGGTTGGTCGCCTGGCACGGCTTGCTTTTCGGCGACAGCTTGTTCGTGCTCGACGACCGTTACCTTTGCTGCGAAGCGGTAGCCGCGTCCAGGTATGGTGACAAGGTAGCGATTTTCTCCTTTCGAGTCGCCGAGAGCTTTGCGCAGGACAAAGATATGGTGCGCCAGATTTGATTCCTCGACGAATGTCTCAGGCCACACCGCCTTCATCAGATCGTCCTTGCTGACGATCTGTTGGCTGTTCTGCACCAGCACCATCAGAACATCGAAAGCTTTGGGTTGAAGCGGAATGGGATGGTTTTCGGCAAGGAGAAGGCGGTGATCAGGATCCATCCTGAATCTGCCGAATTCGTAGAAGCACCTTCCTTTGTTTGGCTTAGCTGCTATCAAGAATCCTTCAGAATTATTCATGGCGATCTAAAAGACTATTAAAGGCCGGATGATGCAGGATCGCTCACGTTGCAGGCGGTTGAGAAGCAGCCAACCACTTGCCAGAGAATTTAGCACGGACTCTGGCAGCGGGAAAAGGCTTCTTTCGCCCATAGCTGCAATATACGAGTGATCCCCCTCCCAAAGGTAAGGGACGCAAGGGGAAATAAGGAGAAGAGAGATGACCATGCTGAATAACCCCAACGGAATTCTGTTCAACAGTAACAAGACTAAACTCTACGTCGCCAATTCTGGCGGTAGCCAAGTGCTGGTTTATACGGAAAACATCGGGCCGCCGTTTAGCTTAACCCAGCAGGTTGGCGATACCATCTCCAACGAGATTAGCTCACCCACGCGGCTTGCATTCGATGCAAATGGGTTTCTGTACGTGACCAACCTGGGTAACAACACCGTCACCGTGCACAACCCGAGCACTCCCGCTGCGAAGCCCGTCGTCATTAGCCAGCACATATCCCGGCCGCTTGGCGTCGCGGTCGATCGGTCGGGCAACGTCTATGTGGCCAACAACAGCGCCGACAACATTACGGTCTATACCGGCGGTCCAACGAGCGGGTTCAGCTATTCACACACCTTGACGCAGGACGGCAAAGGGCACACGTTCTTAGCCCCGGGCGCCCTCACCTTCGACGTTCAGAGCGGACTCCTGTATGTTGGTCTTGGGCCTACGAGCGGGGCCGACTCGCTGTTGCAGTATCAGCCTCCGCTGAAGAGCACGAGCAGCCCCATGGGCGTTCTAACCAACACGGACTGCCCGACTAACCCGACCGGCCCGACGGGAGTCTGCGTTGTTGACTTCGGCGATCCCGAAGAGACACAGGTCTACGTCAGCAGTTACTACAACTCCAGCGTCACGGCGTACTCCCAGCAACAGATCACCAATGGTGGATGCGTCACCGTCCCGCTCTTCACGTCAAGAGGCGGCAAGAGCGGCATTGCCCAGCCTGAAGGCGTAGCCGTCGATCTTTCCCGCTTCGTCTTCGTGTCGAACTCAAGCGCGAACACGATCACCGTCTACTCTAATCTGCAAGACAAGCCCGTATATACCCAGACCTAAGGAGATTCCAATTCGGTAGTGCCCGGGCACATTGCCGGGTGCCCCCGCGGCGACTTCCCAACGCAGCACGTCGTCACCGCCTCCACGGCCGCAGGATCAAGACGCAAACCAGCGTCCTGACCCTGCGGCCAACTAAAACAATTCAACCATCGGCACTACGGGTGCCGAAAAAAGGAGACTAAAGTGAAAAAGGAAAAAGTGAACGGGAATGCGAAACTCGCAATCAAGAAAGTGACTCTGCGAGATCTGGATGAACCCACGCTGGCAGCGGTGATGGGAGGTGGAGTTCCAAGACCTGATGGAGCTACACAGCAGCAGATTGGAGAGTCGCGTACTTGTTGCCTCAAGTTTAATTGACTGTTCGAAGCCCGCCTGCTTGGACTTGGACTGGACGAAGTAGGCACGGCGTGAGTGTCGGCGGGAGTTCGCGACTTCCGGCGCAACATGCCGACACTCTTCATGGCCGCAGGGATCAAGGCGCAAACCAGCGCCCTGATCCTGAGGCCATTTTCCCCTCCGGATCGATCGAGCGCCAGATTTAGCATTCCTTTCACACTCCCGTATCTATTGGTTTTTCAATCAGGTACACACTGTACCGGGTTCCTGTCGCTGGGTTGACTTCGGTAACTCGCGTTCCTCATTTTTGGCAACTAATGTCTATGGTAGGGGTTCTTATATCTAGGGATGGCTATGCCTAGACTGGGGAGAATACGGCGCGCCGTTTGCACGTTGTTGGTGCTGGTGGTGGGGTGCGCTTGCTTGGCCAGCGCGTCGGCCACTCTTCTGCTAGAAGAGCCTTACGGCAAGATGGGATTCTTTACGGCCACGGGACATGCGGCGGTGTATTTGTCTGGAGTGTGCGCGGAGACGCCGGTGGTGCTGCGGCCCTGCGCCCCTGGAGAAGTGGGATCCGTGATCAGCCGCTATGACGGGGTGGGCGGGTACGACTGGATCGCGATCCCGTTGATTCCTTATCTTTATGCGGTGGAGCGGCCGGAGGATATTCCGCTGTTTGTGGATCCGAAGATGGTCCTGTTTCTGCGTGACCAATACCGGCGCAAGCATCTGGAAGCGGTTGCGCCGGATCTGGCCGATAGCGAAACGCCGGGCGGGAACTGGTATGAACTGGTGGGCTCCGCCTACGACCGCGCGGCCTACGGTTTTGAAATCGAAACCACTGCGGCGCAGGACGAGGCGTTCATTCGCGATTACAATTCGGCGCCGAACCGTTCTCATTTCCATCTCAGCTACCGCAACTGCGCCGATTTCGCCAAGGACGTGATCAACTTTTATTACCCGAAAGCCCTGCACCGCAGCATCGTTGCCGATGTGGGAATCACCACGCCCAAGCAGATGGCGAAGACGCTGATCAAGTTCAGCGGGCGGCATTCCGACTTGCAATTCTCGCGATTTGTGATTCCGCAGATTCCGGGAAGCGCGGCGCGGAGCACGCCGGTGCATGGAGTGGTGGAGTCCTTCCTGAAATCGAAGAAATATATCGTTCCCACTGCCGTGGTGAATCCGATCCTGGCGGGTTGTGTGGTGGGAGTCTACCTGGGCACGGGCGCAGGGCGCTTCGATCCGGCGCGGCAGGCGCTGGTGTTCAACGCGCAGCGAGATCTGGAAACGCCTCTGGGGGCGGAGGATCGCCGAGCGTTTCTGAGCGCCCTGAACCACCTCGTCACCGATCCTGCGACGGAAAGCGGCCGCGGCCGCGTCGAAAAATTCGGACGGCTGTTGCACAACGCGGCTCCGGAGCTGGATGCTGAGGGACGTCCGATGCTGCGCATTCGTAGCGGAGAGGGAATGGTGAGCGTAGGCGTCACCGGGAGCAACATCTTTGCTTATGACGCTCCGGAGACAATCGTGCAGCAGCTTCTCGAGGCACGGCTTCGGGAGGAGTTGCGGCGCGGGAATCCGCCGAAGGTCTCTGAAAGCGACGTCGATCACGACTGGAAGCTGCTACAGAAGGCGCTGAATATTCCTGACGATCAGGTAGCCACCCAGTCTGCCAGGCCTTTGCAAACTGGCTCGCAACCGCGCTGGGAACGCGCGGGGAATCGGCCGTGAGGGACGAACCCCGCAAAGATCCAAGTTAATACCTGCAACTAACAGCCGTTTCTCCCAACCAGCTTTATTGTTGGTCTTGCTGCTGTTGGGGTTGCGGCGACCGCTGCGGAATCGGCATGCCAGGAGCCGGAGGGTAGACGCCCGGCTGCTGCTGCCCGCCCTGTTGCTGCTGCATCTGCAGTTGCCGCTGCTGCATCTCCTGCAACATTTGCTGTGGAGTCTTCACTCCAGTCTGGTCCGGAGGGATTGCTTGCGGCTGTTGTTCCGCTTCCGCTGCAGCTTGATCGGCGGCGTCATCGGTAGTTTCCTCGGCCGCATCGGCCTCGGGAGCGTTCGCCGCCGCATTGGCATCCGGCGGTGCACCGGCCTGCGCCGCGCCGGGTTGCGGTTCGCCGGGCGTAGCCGTATCCGGTCCGGTTTTGGCCACCAAAACCACCCGCACCAGCGCATTGGCATCTTGCGGGGAACCCAGCAGGATGTAATTGAAGCGCGATCCGTTCAGCAGTTCGGCCATCACTTCCCGGGCCGGCCCGGGACCGAGGCGCGTCACGACTCGTTCGCTGGCGGTGGCGGGAACTTCGATGTCGGCTGCGGTATGCTTGCGCACGCCACGCAGAATGTCACCCAGGGTGGAGTTCGGAGCGACGATCGTCAGCAATCCATCCTGGTAGCTCACTTGCGGAGCCACTGCCGGGATGGCATCCAGAGGAATCTGTGGCACGGGCCCTTGCGGCCCCGAGGGCAGCGGCGGTGGCAACTGTTGTTTCTTGACCTTGTTTAGCCGGTGCGTCGTCTGCGTGTCAGCCCGCCCCACAACTGGCAGGCACAGGACGCCTGCAACCAGCAACCCGGCCAACTTCAATCCTGCGCTCATGACAAGCCCTCTCGTTTGCCTTTACGATCTGTCCTAATGTTTGGGGAGACTAGCGGTATTGAGTGCAATTCTAGCACCGCTTTTTGACCCTCGCCGCCGGAGAACATGGGAATCGCATTTCCCCTACTCTATAGAATGGATTGACTTTGCGCTCTTGCAGGCCGAATGTGAACATTGCGCTGGAGGTACAAATGTGCAAATCCTTGCACTTACTGGATGAGCGCAGGGAGTACAATTCCCTCCGGAGAACGGAAAGAAGTGCGTGACTCAGAGTTTCTGAAGAGCTCCTTCCTTAGGCATAAGACGACGAGCACGAATTGGCGCCGGCGGAAAAACCTGTTCGGTGCCGCCGTGCTGAGTTGCGCCGCGCTGGCGTGGCTGGCGTGCTCTGCGGCGAGCGCCCTCGCGGAGAGTTGCGCTACATCCACCGACATGGACGACGCCACCCGCACTGCTCTGGTCGCTGCCGGTCAACGCTATTTCGATCTTATATCCAAAGGCGACGCGGCCTCGCTTCGCCAGAGCGCCATCCCCAGCATAGCCTCGGATTTTTCGGGCATTGAGGCCATCGTGAAGGACCGGCAGGTTGCATTGGCCGGTTCCAAGGGCACAGCCCGTCCGCCTTTTCTGCTGAACGCGGAAGGCGCGACGCCCATCGCGCGCGCGGAATTTTTCTGCGGCGTTTTCGGGAGCAAGGGCCAGACTCGCGACAGCGCGGTGTTCTCGTTGAGTGACCTTCCGCCGGGCAAATACGGCGTTGTCATCCTCGACGCACCGTCCTCCAAGGGCGCATACACGGTTTCGCTGATCTTGCAGCAGCAAGGTTCCGATTGGAAGCTGGGCGGCCTCTACATCAAAGCGGCATTAACCGGGGGCCACGACGTAGAGTGGTATACCACGCGCGCGCGCGACTTTCAGGCGAAGGGACAGGCGCACAATGCGTGGCTCTACTATCTCGAGGCTCGATCGCTGGTTTCACCCTTGCCGTTTATGAGTACTGCCGTCACCGACAAGCTTTACGACGATTCGCAGAAGCTGCAGCCGGCAGATCTCCCCGGGGAAGGCAAAACCACGGATCTTTCCGCCGGAAGCTCGGCCGGGACCGTGACCTACAAGCTGACCGCGCTTTTTCCTGAAGTCGTGGGCGACGATCTGGATGTGATCGTGAGATATCAGTCGAGCGATATTTCCAACACCACGCTGGCTTACCAGAGCAATGTCGCGGTGATGAAGGCATTGATCGCGAAGTATCCTGAACTCAGAGACGCATTCACCGCCGTCGTGGCGCGTGCCGTGGACCCCAGCGGCCACGACTACGGCACGCTGCTGGCGATGAAAGACATCAAGTAGTTCTCGGTTCTCAGTTTTGGTCCAGCAGGCAATCTTTCGGATCTTTGTCATCGCGCAGACCTAAGAACACTGGGGCTCGCAACTTCGGCCCGCTGCCTGCGCTTGCACCCCCGGTCCACTCGGCGTATTCGATCTCTGCCACAAGTTCCGGTTTCAACCAGTACACTTTTCGCAACGCCTCGACCTCGCCGCCGAAGGGATTTTTCCTGGTCTCCCGTGGTTTGAGCAGTTGCCAAACTTCGTCGAGCGATTTCTGATCGAATCCGCTGCCTGCCTGGCCAACATGAATCAGCCGGCGTTGCTTGTCGTATAGTCCGAGCACAATCGACCCAAAATGCGCGCGGCTGCCTTCCGGTTCGGTGTATCCGCCGATCACGCATTCGAGCCGGTGAGTGATTTTGATTTTCAGCCACTCGCTGGTGCGGCGCTCCTGGTAAATGCTGCCGCGCTTTTTTGCGAGGATGCCTTCGAGGCCTTTTTCCCGAGCCATTTCGAACAGCGCCTTGCCCTGCTTCTCGTAATGATCGGAATAACGCACGGAATCGCCCGCAGTCAGGATTGAAGCCAGCTTCTTTTTCCGCTCTTCCAGAGGAAGTTTGCGCAAGTCGTAGCCATCGAGATAGAGCAGATCGAATGCGTAGTACAGCACGGGCACGTCCGCGTTGGTGGCGGCGCGGCGGCCGCCGGGACGAAAGCCGGTGCGCTGCTGCATCAAGCTGAACGAGGCGCGTCCCTGCTCGTCGAGCGCGACGACTTCGCCGTCGAGGATTGCGTTTTTCGCTTTTACGAACCGGGGCAGGTCTTTGAGTTCGGGATAGCGCTGGGTAAGTTCGTTCTGGTTGCGCGAGACCAGCCGTACTTTGCCGTTCTCGATGAACGCTACTGCCCGGTACCCGTCCCATTTGATTTCGAACAGCCAATCCGGCCCATCGAACGGCTCGTCGATGGATGTGGCAAGCATGGGATGAATTTCGGTGGGCATGGGGCGCTTGACGAGGTCACCCAGAACAAAACTCTTTGCCGCAGAGGACGCAGAGAACGCCGGGGGTTGTGATTTCTTATTTAGCGAGGCGGAGGCAATTGGCGGAACTTTCTCAGGAGGGTCCGGTTTTTTCCTGCTCTTCCCGGCGTGCTTTGCGTCCTCGGCGGTATTCAGTTTTTTTTTTGGCCGCCTGCCGCGGCTTTCTTCTTATCGAGTTTCGCCACGGCATCGGCCAGCCATGCGGCCTTCAACTTGCCGCGGCTTGTGGGACGGCTCGTCCACTCTGCCGAGCCAGCGTCTCCGGCGATCTCCGCCAGGCTGCGCTTGCTCAGCACCGACTCGTCATAGGCATCGATGTCGTATCCCTCGACAACGCGGTCATCATGCTTCTTGATCAGCAGCCATTCGTTGCCTTTGCTTCCGGGACGGCGGCCCTTCATCTTCACCAGCGCGAAGTCGCCCTTCAGCTTCTTGCCAGCGAGACGAAATTTCAAGTCTCCCTTGGCCAGCATTGCGACGGCTTCGGCTTCCGTTCCCGGCACATATTTTCCCTGCACTGGAATGGGAGATAGCGGCTGCCACGTACCCACGTCCCACACCATCACCGTGCCCGCGCCGTAGTTGTCTTCCGGAATGATGCCCTCGAAGTCGAAATACGAAACGGGATGATCCTCCACCTGCATCGCGAGGCGCTTGTCCGCCGGATCGAGCGACGGACCCTTGGGCACGGCCCACGACTTCAGCACGCCTTCCATCTCCAGGCGAAAGTCATAGTGCAGCCGGGTGGCGTCGTGCTTCTGCACCACGAAGCGGTGACCGGTTTTGGTCTCGATCTTCGGGGGAGGCTCGGGAGTTTGCTCAAACTTGCGCTTTCGCTTGTATTCTTCCAGGGGCATGGAGAACACCATTTAAACACAGAGACACCCCTCGGCTTCGCTCGGGGCAGGCTCCGTCACGGAGAAAAGCGGAGCAGTGCTCTCTTGAATCGTTACAGAGGCGTCACCCGAAACCCGGCGCCTTTCATCCGGGTGAGGGATCTCGTGTGTAGCAAGCACGAAGGCGACCCGCGCGAGATCCTTCGCTCCGCCTGAAGAACGGCTGCGCTCAGGATGACGCCGCCGTTGGGGGGACATGCTTTAGAATCCTTGCACCATGCAACGCGAATTCCCCGAAGTACCGCTGGTCGGAGTGGGCGCAGTCATCATTGAAGGGGATCGCGTAGTTCTCGTGAAGCGGCTTCACCCGCCGCTGCAGGATAAATGGTCTATTCCAGGAGGCGTGCTCGAAGTGGGCGAACGGGTGCGGGAAGCGGCCATGCGCGAGGCCCGCGAGGAAACTGGACTCACCGTCGAACCCGGCGAACTACTTGGAGTCTACGACCGCGTGCTGCGCGATGCCGAGCAGCGCGTGCAATATCACTATGTTTTGATTGATTTCCTATGCCGCCGGGTTGCGGGAGATATTGCTGCCGCCAGCGACGCGGGCGAAGTTCGGTGGTTCACGCGGGAGGAACTGCCGGGGCTGAAGTTGGCGGAGGATACGGTGGATGTGATTGGGATGGGCTTCGCGAAACTAGGGGACAACCCGTAGTTGTGGCGCGGCTACTGGCGGGACGTCGGACGTCACAGCAGCAACCGGCGTTAGTCAAATTCCGGCATTCGCTCCTTCGGCCACTTGAATGGAAAAACCTTTCCGGCCTCTTCCGCTGTCATTTTGATGCCTGCTAACTCGGCCGCCCGAGCCAGTATAGGATCTCGACCCTGGACAATGTCGGCCGGGGCCGGGAGGATTTTCTCGTCCGGAATAACGCCGATATTCTCAAGACTCTGTCCATCAGCCATGATCATATCCGCGGTCGAAACCTCGATTCCATATTGGGCTACAGTGGTCGCGTCAAGTTTAACCGCGTGAACGTATACTCTCCCTTCCATAACTGCACCCTTCGAGCGGTCACCAAGGACAGTGCCACGTTTTCCCAGCTGGACAAGACGAGAAAAGATCTCCGCCGCGGAAGCTGTTCTGCTGTCTATCAGAACTATCAACTTGCCCGCAAATGCCTTTTGTCCGCGAGATCGTACCATTTCCGCCTGCAATGTCCCTCGTCCCTTGACATCGGCTAGTTTTATGTCGTGATCAAAAAAACCTCCAACGAATTTCTCCAGAGCCTCCGTCAGCCCTCCGGGGTTACCTCGGAGATCGAGCACCACCGTTCTGTATGAGCGGCTCCGATTCAGCAGACCGTCCACCGCGCTCGGTTCGAGGAGGAAGTCCGGCAATCTCCAGAAGAGGACCTCGCCATTGCTGTAGTACTGGGAACGATCACTTGGCCCATGATAGTTACGTAGCCAGGTCATTACATCGGAGCGATGAATAATTTCCTGACCTGGCACAACAGTTGCCATCGCCACGAGGCTTCGCTCGACTGCACCCGGAGACCGCACGACCAAGCGAAGTCCCGACTGAGGGACAATATGATAGGCGTACTCGATGAATCCAATGTCCTGTCGTGTAACCGCAATGCCGTTGACCGACACAATCTGGTCTCCCGGCTTGAGTCCCTTCGTTAGCGCATCACTTTCTGGGCGTACAGCCGTGACAAAACAAGCGGAATCCCCAATCGCTTCCATGAGCCACCCGTAATCCACCCCGTAAGGACGAGCGGGCGGATTAAAATGAGTGTGGGAGTCGTTGACTGCAGCAACCGCAGCCGCAATGTCCAAGAGTCCTTCGTCTTCGGATTTTGCACCGGCGATTTCCTGTCTTGCCTTATCGAACCTCTGACGCAGGTCCAGGCCATGGATGGCCGGATCGTAGTAATGGTCCCTTATGTCTGCCTGAGCAGTATCCAGCATCTGAAGCATTTCTTCTGTCTTGAGAGCCCTGTACTTCTTTTCAGCGGCCCAAGCTACACTGACAATCACTAACGTAAGAAACGCTGCATTCACCCATATCTTCAATTGTTTCACCGCGCCCCCGAACCGCTGTTAGGATCTCAAGAAAAATAGGCTTAGCTATCAGCCGAATACGTACTTGGTTGCAGACACTAGATCTGAGGCTCGCCCAACCCCTCTACTGCATCGTCCTCCCACTCCGCATCGCACGAATGGCAGCGCCACCCCGATCGCTGCAGGGGCATCGGCAAGCGGAGGAATGCGGTCATGTAGGCGATGGGACGGTCCAACTCCTGGAAGTTCACATCGAGCGACTGGCACTTGGGACAGCGGGGCTGCTCGTACAAGCCGATGCCTTGCACGTAGAGACCTTCGAGAATCGGTTCGTCGAGGAGATTGCGCGCGTCCGCCACATCCACGGCGCGCACGTTGAGTTTGATGCCGCCGATGAAGTTCGAAATGAACCAGTCCAGCCGGACCAGGTTTTCGTCGGCCAGAAAGCATTCGATGCCCGCCGACTCCAGACTGCCCTTGGCCAGCAGCGCCTCCGGCAGATCGCGAAATTGCCGGATGGTAACCAGTTCCCGCACTTCCATTTCCTGCCGCGGTTGCGGCACCGGGTCTTCGGGACATTCCAGATTCCTGCGGTCCATCTCATCTTCGAGCACATCCCAGGCTAAGTCGGTCAGAGATTCCGCACTCCGCGCCAGCCGCTGCAACTCGCCATCCGTCATGCGAGCATAGTTGTCGGCGAGCCGCCTGCGCTCACGCTGTTCGTTGATAAGAGAATCGCCCAAATGAGATTCCGTCCAGAGATGCCCCCGCCAAGCATACTTCGAGCCGGTGCAATCGGCCAACTGCGCAAAAGAATCGAACAGCCCTACGGCGGGTTTCGTCTAGACCTGGAGCACGTCGCCGTCGCGCGCCACCATCTGGTAGAGGACTGGGCTCACGATCCGGCCCAAGAATAGCCGCGAGATGAGTCCCGCCACAATGACGATGGCAAACGGTTTCTGTGAGTCCGAGCCCACGCCGGTGGAAAGCGCCGCGGGCAGAAGACCCAGGCAGGCGACCAGCGCCGTCATCATGATGGGGCGGAGGCGGATCAGCGAACCCTCCAGCGTGGCCTGGAGGATGCCCTGGCCTTCGAGACGGAGCTTATTGATGTAGGAAACGTCGATGATCGCGGTCTCCGCGGAGACACCCATGAGCACGAGCAGGCCAAGCACGGAGGAGACGCTGAAGGTGGTGTGCGTGAGCTTGAGCGCCAGCAGCGCCCCGACCGGTTCGGTCATCACCACGCCGATGACCACAGTGACCGGGAACTTGAAATTGCCGTAGAGCGCGAAAAGGATGATGAAGATCAGCAGAACAGCGAGCGGGCCGATCACCGCGAACTGCTCGCGTGCGGCGATGTATTCGCTGTATTCGCCGCCCCAGTCCAGCCGGTAGCCCTGGGGCAGTTTGACGGACGACTGCACGGCCTTTTGGGCCTCGTTCACGGCGCGGGCAAGGTCGCGCCCCTCGATGCTGAATTGGACTCCGATGTAGCGCGAATTATTCTCGCGATAGATGAACGACGCGCCGTTCCCCTGATGAATGGTGGCCAGCTCGGAAATAGGAACCTGCTGCCCGGAGGGAGTGGGCACCAGCAAATTGCCGATGGCGTGCTCGCTGGAACGGTATTCGGGCTTCATGCGCACCACCAAGTCAAACAGTTGCTCGCCCTGGATGACTTGCGTGGCTGCCTGGCCGCCCACGGCGGCCTGGATCACGCCCTCGACATCGGAGACGTTGATGCCGTAGCGCGCGATTTTTTCGCGGTTCACTTCGATCTGCACGCTGGGCTGCCCCAGCTCGCGCACGACCGTGAGTTCGGTGAAGCCGGGCACCTGCTGAAGCACGCGCTTGATCTCGACCGCCTTGTCTTCGAGTGTTTGCAGATCCGGGCCGAAGATTTTAACGGCCAGCGCGCTCTTCAAGCCCGTGAGCGCCTCATCCACGGCGTCTTCGGCGGGTTGGGTGAAGTTGAAAATCACTCCGGGATAGGAATCGACCTTTTTCTGAATGTCCCGAGTGAGATCGGCCTTGTTGCGGATCGATCCGCGTCCCCACGTCGCATCCTTGTAGGGCTTCAACCCGACATAAAATTCGCAGTTAAAGAAGCCGGTGGGATCGGTGCCGTCGTCAGGGCGGGCCAGCTCCGAGCCCACTTCGGTGACCATCGGGTAGGCCATCAGGATCTTGCGGATCTGCGGAGCGAATTTTGCCGCCTCCTCGAAGGAGATGGTGTAGGGCATGGTGGCGCGGACCCACATGGCTCCTTCGTCGAGATGGGGCATGAACTCGCCGCCGATGAAGGGAATGAGAAGGAGCGAGGCGAGGAAGATGACGGTGGCGATGACCATCGTAAGATTCGGGCGGTCCAGGCACCAGCGGAGTTCCGTGGCGTATTCGTCCTTCAACCAATCGTAGGCGCGGTTCGTCTTTTCCTTCACTCCCTTGGTGAACCAGTAGGAGGCGAGGACGGGAACGAATGTCAGGGTGAAGATGAGCGAGCCGAGCAGCGCCCAGGACATGGTTTCCGCCATGGGGTGGAAGAGCTTGCCGGATGGGCCGCTGAGCGCGTAGATGGGAATGTACCCAGCGAGGATAACGGCGATGGAATAAAAAATGGGCCGGTCCACGTCGTGCGCCGCCGCGATGATCACTTCATGAAGTTTGTATTCCTGCCCGTGGCGCGCGGCCAGTTCGCGGTGGATGTTTTCCATCATGACGACGGTGCCGTCGATGATGATTCCGAAATCGATGGCCCCGATGGAAAGCAGGTTCGCCGGGATGCCGCGTGCGTGCAGGAAAATGAAAGAAAACAGCAGGCTCAGCGGGATGGTCAAAGCGACGATGATCGCCGCGCGCACGCTGACCAGGAAGAAGATCAAGACGATCAAGACCAGGCCCATGCCGAGCAGCAGGTTATGCTCCACGGTGTCGATGGTCACCTGGACCAGGTCGCTCCGGTCATAGTAGGGCCGCACTTTCACGTCATGCGGCAGAAGATCACGGTTGATCTCCGTGGTCTTCTCTTCCACCCGTTTGAGGACATTCTGCGTCTGCTCGCCGGTAAGCATGAGGATGACGCCCTCGACCCGGTCGTCATCGTTCTGGAAGCCAAATTCTCCGAGGCGAGGAGCGTGGCCGATGGTGACCTCACCAACGTCGCGGATACGGACGGGGACGCCATTGTTGTTCCCCACGACGATGTCGCCGATGTCTTCGGTCTTGGTCACCAGCCCAAGGCCGCGCACGTAGAAGAATTGCGAACCCTGCGAGTAAAAGCCGCCGCCCGCGTTGGCGTTGTTGGCGGCGAGGGCATTGATGACTTGCGGCATGGGAATGTGGTAGCTGTAAATCTTGGCTGGATCCAGAAGCACCTGGTATTGCATCACCGTGCCGCCGAAGCCGGAGTCGTCGGCCACGCCGGGCACGGACTTGTAGGCGCGCTCAATCACCCAGTCCTCGTAGGTCTTCAGCTCTTGCGGCGTGCGGTCCGGGCTCTCAATCACGTAGCGATAAACGAGGTTGGACGGGCTGGATAAGGGCGCCAGGCTGCCCGTCACATTAGGGGGCAGATTGGCGGTCGAGAGCCGTTCGAACACGACTTGCCGGGCAAAATAGTCGTCCGTGCTGTCCTCGAACGTCATGATCACGTCGGACAGGCCATAGAGCGAGATCGAACGCATGAACACCATGTGCGGCACGCCGTTCATCTGCAGCTCGATGGGCAGCGTAACCAGGCGCTCGACTTCCTCAGCCGCGTGCCCGGGCCACTGCGTGATGACCTCGACCAGCGGGGGCGAAAGGTCCGGGTAAGCGTCCACAGGCATGCGCTGAAACGAGAAGGTGCCGGCAACGACGACGAGCACTGCCAGCATCAGGACCAGGAAGCGCTGACGGAGAGCGAATTGAACGATGCGATGAATCATCGGTCCTGTTCCCCTCAGCGCTGGAGTGAATTCTGGAATTGCAGGAAAAGGCTGCCGTCGCCGACCACATGGTCGTTGGCTTGCAACCCGGTGAGGATTTGCGTTTTTCCGTCCTGGCTTTCGCCGAGCGTGACGCCGCGCCTGGCGAACTGTGTGTTTCCTGTCTGCAGATAGACGTAGGGCATGTTTTGATCGTCGCGCAGCACCGACGAGTTGGGGACAAACAGCGCGTTGGGAATCACGCCGGCTTGGACCTGCGCGGTCACATACATTTCCTTCTTCAGGCGCTCGCCGGGATTGGGAGCTTCAATGCGCGCCTGGAGCGTGCGCGTATTGGGGTCGAGCGCGGGAGAAATGTATTCGATCTTGCCGTGCACGACAGCGGGATACGATTCATTGGCAATCGTCACCGGGTCACCGACGTGAACGTAGGCCACGTCGTTCTGGTAGATGTTAATAAGAATCCACACCGAACTCATGTCGGACAGGGTGAAACACTGGGTAGCGCCGGCCGCCAGCAATTGCCCGGGGGAGCACATGCGGTCCACCACTTCTCCAGCCACCGGCGAATACAGCGGAATTTCCGGGGAGGGAGGTTTGGTGACAATGGTTTCCGGGTCGGCTATGCCGAGGATGCGGATGGCGTCGGCGCTGGACTCGAAATCCGCCTGTGCCTGCGCGCGGTTCGATTCAGCTTGCTCAAGGTCAGCTTGGGAAATGGCGTGGTGCTCATAGAGATCCTGGGCGCGGTGGAAGAACTTGTCCGCGAGCTGGAAGGCGTCGCGTGCCTTGACATAAGCCGAGCGCAGCAGCGAGTAGTCCGGGCTGGCGACGTAGAGCAGCGCCTGACCGGCGCGCACGTGCTCACCCTTCACCACCATAACGCGGCTGACTGGCCCACCCACCTGCGTGATCACCGGCGTAGTTTTAAAGTCGTTGTACTCGACGGCGCCGCTCAGGCGGAGCGTGCGCGCCAGCGGTCCCTGCTCGACCGTCACCACCTGGATGTGGGACATCTGGTCGGCGGGCAGCGAGAACAGCTCGGCTTTGGACTCGCGACTTTCCGCCGTCGAGAACGAGGTCATCTTGCTGGCTTGCTCCCCCGCTCCTCCACAACCGGCAAGCACTACCATGATCGCGGGAAGGATCGCCGATACGGCGGCCAGTGCGGCGACTCGCTGCCAACGATTCTCGCCGAGGTTCATGGCAGGTTCCTCGTCCCTACAGCTTCCTTCATTTGTTCCAGAGCGGTCATATAAGAGGCCAGCGCCTGGCGATAGGCCAACTGAACGGACCGGTAACTGCGCTCGGCGTCGAGAAAATCCAACAGGCTGGCCGCGCCGCGCCTATACGCATACTCGCTGATGTCGCGCGAATCCTGCGCCTGCTTAAGATACCCGGAAGTGTAGAGTTGCACAATTTCGTCGTTGCTCCTGATTGCCTCATAGGCATTGGAAACGTCGGAAAGAACCGTATCGCTGGCCGCTTGTTCCTGCTCCTGAGCCTGGGTGAGCGCGTAGCCAGTGCGCGCGATTTCTCCTTGATTCCGGTTGAAGATCGGCAATTCAAAATTCACAAAGATCGAAGCCGTATTCTCGCCGGAAACATGCGTAAAGTCGTAGGTGCCATTTACGTCCACCTTGGCGTTCGCCTTGGCCAGCAGGATTTGGCTTTGTCCCGCCGTTATCCCCAATTCCGCGGCACGGAAGTCGGGGCGCTCGCGCATCGCTTTCATCTGCAAGTCTTCCAGGTTCGCCTTGAACGGCTGATACGCCAGATCGCCGATCACGTCAAAATCGGCCGGCACCGCGTTGTAGCCCAAGAACTCGCGCAGTCCGACCAGCGCCTGCACCTTCGCCAGGCGGGCAGCGGACACGTCCGTCTGAAATTGCAGAAGCTGCAGGCTGATCTTAAGGTAATCGCCTTCACTGATGGATCCCGCCTTGAGTTGCGCCTCGCTAATATCGACAGTCTGCTGGAAGCTCTTTAGATCCTGAAGTGCGAACCGAAGAGTGGACTCCGCCAGTAAAACGCTGACGAACTGCTGGCCGACATTGAAAGCCAGGGTTCGTTCGGCGTCGGTGACCTGGGCACGCGTGACGGCGGTTTGATCGCGAGCGGCTTGCAAACGCCGTTGCCGCTTGTGACCGCGTTCGAACAGGTACCCGATGCCAATATCGAACTGCTGAGTCTCGTTCAGATTTTCCCCGGAGAAATCTTGCGGACTAAAAAATGGAATGAACTGGGTATCAGCATCGAAGGTCGGATTCGGACGGAAGTTCGCCGTGATCTCCTGGGCCTGATTCTGAAGGATCAGAGTTCGCGTGGCTCTTATGGAATGGTTGTGCGCCAGCGCCAGATCAATGGCCTCATCAAGACCGATAAGCGTCGTATTTTGCCCACTGCCTGCCCCCACTAGCAGCGGGAAAAACATCGCAGCCGGGGCGAGTATCCGAAAGTACCTGGAGCGCATAAGGTTGCGATCAAAGCGCACTGACTGTGGCGCAACAGATCTCGAACGGGGGGCTCGAACCTACCGAGCACTTCGCCAAGCTCCGTCGTCCGTATCATCTTCCTGAGTAAGAATGCCGCTCAAGCTCAATGGATGTATTCTAATTCACGGCGTTCACGATTCGGACCTGTGGATGAAGATGGCTGGCCGCCGAGAAAGCGGCGTCGGAGCTGGCTCCACTGCATGCATTCCGTGGGTGAGGACAAGCGGAAAGTGGCGATCAGATGGGAGCGGCGTGGGGAATAGTGAACTGGCCTTCGAAATTCTGGACCCATGTTAACTCAGGCAGGGCTGCGGGGAACAACAAACGGCCCGCAAGTTGTTGAACCTGCGGGCCGTCCGGTGGACTGTTTGGGATTGACCAAGAGGTGGTCACTCTACGTGGCCTCTCACGGCAACTCCCGGGTCGGGCCGAAGCCCAAGGATGAAGGCCTTCGCGCGACCGACGCGATGCCGCCATCCGTAATCACCGGCTAGTGTGCGGGCTGTAGCTCCTGGCGCGTCGTTTTTTGCGCCCGAAGCCCCGCTTAGAGCAACCAGCTCTAAGTCTCAGCCACCTCACCTGGTCTTAGACTCCCACAACATATGCCACTACAATCAGAACTTGTCATTCGACCACCTCCTTTCCGGTGTAATCGCAGATTAGTACGGAGTCGCCCTCTGCGTCAACCGGCACGAGAGTGGGTGCCGAGAAGGGAACTACGGCCGCCTCTCCCGGCAGGATACGCACCCCACAGCCCGGAACTTTCGCAACCAGCTCGCGATCAGTTAACATCGCCTCGTGCTACTCGTCGTCTTCGGTGCCGGAGCGTCCTTCGATTCTGTTCCACATCTTCCTGCCCCCGGACCGCCCAGCGAAGGCTTGGCAAATTGGGAGGATCGGCCCCCGCTAGCAAACCAGCTGTTTGACACTAGGAGGATTTTTGTAAACTTGATGGAGAAGTTCAAAGACTGCCAGGCGCTTGTGCCCATTTTGCGGCACTCAGGAACCTCGGTGGAGAAGAAGCTCGCAGAGTTTCAGGAGCAAGCCAAGACGTTCCCCCAAACAAACCGAGAACTGGCTGCAATTCACTTCTATCTTCACTTCGCCCTGTGGGATTGCCAAGACCGGTGGCGTGACAAGCACAGAGGCATTACAAACTTCTCAACATTACTCCGTGAGATTGAACGGTGGCGTTTTGAAAGGAAGGAAAAAGTGTGCTTCGTCACCTTCAACTACGACACGATGCTCGAAGAGGCAATGTCTCAAGTCCTGCGTCTCGAGGTCTCAGACATCGGTGGCTACCGATGGGAAAACTACTCACTCTTCAAGCTGCACGGCTCAATCAACTGGGGGCGCGTGGTTTACGTCATCGATCCGGACCCAAACAAGAATCTTGACCGTCTCTACCAGCGCCTTATAGACGACGCGCTGCCAGGCGCTCAGGTCATCACCAACACGTACAGGTTGTGCGACCACGACATTCGCCCGATACCAATCAAGCTAGGTGCGCGTTACGCTCCGGAAGACACCACGAGTGTGGTACTGTACCCAGCTCTCTCCATCCCCGTGGAGAAAAAGGACGCTCTCTCATGTCCTCGTGAACACGTCGCGGCTTTGGCAGCGATGCTGCCCAATGTGACCAAGATGATCACGATAGGGTGGCGAGCAACGGAAGCGGAGTTTCTGAACATGTTACTAGCCAGCAGGTCGGTCCTAGTCTCCGGTCTTCGCCAGCCGGTGAACTTACTAGTTGTCACGGGGAGCGCGGAAGGGGCGGCGGAGACCGTACAGAACCTTGTCCGTGTTACCGGCGCGAGCCCAGCGCTTTTCCAGGAGAGATTCCCAGTCACTACTGGATTCACGGGGTTGATAATAAATGACTTGGAAAGGCTGGGAGCCTTTCTTCGCACGTAGTCCCCGACCACGCCGAGCGAGAGAGAGCACGGACCCCCTTCTGTTAGCTTAGAAGTCTCGGCGGATGGACCCTGACGATGGGAAGCGCCACAACACTTTCGACGGTGGGAAGTATTCTTCGCCAACGCTGCCCCCGCTGCCGCATGGGAAGCATTTTCCGCTATTCCATTTTCCGAGGATTCCCCAAGATGCACGAGCGGTGTTCCATCTGCGATCTCAAGTTTGAGCGGGAATCCGGTTACTTCCTGGGCGCTATGTATGTCAGTTATGCTTTGGGACTAGTGATCATCGCGCTTATCGCGGCGCTGGTTTGGTCCGCGACCGGGTGGAGGATCACGAAAGACACGATCTGGGGCGTCGTGTTATTCCTGCCGCTCGCGCCCACGGTCACACTGTTTGCCCGCGTGCTCTGGATCTATCTCGACCAGACCATCGACCCCGAGCGGCGGCCTTAGACAGTATTCGTCTTGGCGCCGGTATCCACGAATACTCCGGAAGGCCGATCACTCCCCGCGGCGGAGATTTCCGTTGCCAATTGCGATTGGAAATCGCCGCTAACTTTCTTCAATCGAGCCAGCATGTGACCGGCCTGTTGGCCAACCTCAGCAAGCTTCCTGGGGCCAAAAATAACCAGGCCCAACAGGGCAAGGAAGAACATTTCAGATAGGCTCATGCTTTTTCCTCCGGCACTTTCGGCGTCGGCGCCAACGCGGTCGAGTCCTCCTTTCCTTGCATGGCGGCCTTGAAACCGCGAATGCCTTCGCCCATTCCTTTTCCAAGCTCGGGCAACTTCTTGGGACCAAAGATCAGCAGCGCGATTCCGGCGATGATCAGTAAGTGCATGGGTTGAAATAAGCCTTCGAACATCGGTGTTCCTCCAGTCAAGAATGAGATCTCAGAGGGGCTAAAGCCCGCGTAATTCTTGGCTTTGGGCGGCACGGCTAAAAGCCGTGCCCTACCCAAAACCATTTATGAAACAGGAACTAAACGCCGCGTTGTGCCGCGTCAGCCGCCTCAGCTAGAGCGCTTATGGTGTTGAAGAACTGCTGGCTCTGACCGATGAAGAGACCGCTGGCGGTGAGGCCGGCAACCGCGGCCTGGGCGCCCGCAAATTTATCGGTCAGCGGACGAATGATCGAGACATGGGGGAGGTTGGGCCTGAATTCGCAGGGGACGGGGAAGATCAGGCTAGGCTGAATCAGCGGATTGAGCGGGCTGAAAAAATTGGGGAATGTGAGGCCGGATATGTTGTCCGTAAATGGCGCCACGGCGGCTTGCACTCCGTTGCCGGCGAAATCAACCCATTCCAGGAAGTGAGCGATCTCGTCTCCGCCAATGCCAAGGGTGATCTCGAGCACTTCCGGGTCCGTCACTTTTTGACTCATGGCAGCGTAAAGACTGGATCCGCCCTGTTCAATTTGTCCAAAGTGAAAGGCGGCTACATTCGCGATGGCCTGAATATGGTCGTTGCCGGGAAAGTTGGGATTGGATTTGCCGTCGAAATCGGCATCGGTTCTGGGAATGGCGGTAACCCCGTTGAGAGCGATCGCCTGAGGAAAGGTGGCGCCGAGGTCCGGATTGGTTGCGCTGCGGTAGCGAACGAACCAGCTGGTGTCGACGTTGAGATTCATGAGGTTCGTCAGACGCAGCTTGCCGGATGATCCTCTGGCTGAACTGCCCTGCAAAGTCTCGAACTGAGTCAAGTTGACCGGCTCCGCTCCCCGGAACTCGAGATAGGCGTTGAGAAAGGTAGCGTGGCTCACTTCATCCAGAGTGTTGCTGGCGATATATTGCGGGCCATCGCCATCGAGGTTCGATAGGGCTACCTGATAGGGGTTCAACTGTTCGTTCGGGTCGACCTCAATGGGCGGCTTTTCGCCGATTCCGCCCAGTTCCGCATATTGAATCCAAAGGTCCGACTCGATCAGCTCGGCGGCCGCGAGGAATTGAAGGATCGCAATGTCTCCCTTGGTAATCGTTGCATTGCTGGTTTCGCGGGCGAACGCGGGTAGACCGCTGCCCAGAATGCCAGCTCCTACGGTCGCAACCGCCCCAGCGACCATGCTGTTCTTGAGGAATGAGCGCCGGCTTGCGGAGCGTTCCAGAATTTCTGTGAGTTGCTTCATGATTTCCTCTCTTTCACCGCCGTCGACTGCTTGCATCGGATCGCGGTGTGAAAGGAGAGTAGCGTTCCGCCAGTTGAGCTCATGTCACATGGCAGTCAAAACTTTGTATCTTTTCGGTGAAGTTGTCTCTGCGGGGTCTCTTGGCGGTCAGATTGATTGAGGCTGGCTTCCCGCTGCTAATCTAGGGCAATCCAAACGCATACACGGCGCTGCCTGCCGCGATCGCCGCGTATTCCTTGCCATCCACGGCGAAGGCCATCGGCGCGGCGTAGACTGCGCCGCCCATCTGGAAGTGCCAGAGCGTCTTGCCCGTCGCAGCGTCGAGAGCGATGAAGTTGCCTTCGGCATCGCCGGTAAATACCAAGCCGCCTGCCGTTGACAGCACTCCCGACCACGTCGGCGACGTGTGTTCAAACTTCCATTTGATCTCTCCAGTCGCAGGATCGATGGCCTTCAGAAATCCGCGATACGGCTCGGCTTCTTCCGATGGGAAATAGGCGCTGCCGTAATACGCATGTCCGGCTTCGTAGGGCTGCGGAGCGGTGCTGAAGATGTCGCACTGATCGCGCGCCGTCACGTAGAACAGAGCGGTTTGCGGATCGTAAGTCGGCGCCATGAAGTTCGTCGTACCCAGCGCGCCAGGGCAAACTGTGTGCCCCTCGAGCGTGGGCGAAGCTTCTTTCTTCGCGACCGGACGTCCCTCGGCATCTTTCGTATCGCTCCACGTCGTCTTGCCGTAGGCGTTCGCCGAAATCAGTTTGCCGTTCGTGCGGTCGATCACGTAGAAGAATCCGTTACGGTTGGCCTGCGCGATGAGATGCTTGCCGCCGGAATCGATCATCACCGGCACTTGCGTGGCGTCCCAGTCATGCTCGTCGTGTTTGGTGAACTGGAAATACCAGTTCATCTTGCCCGTGTCGGCATTGAGCGCCAGCAGAGTGTTGCTGAAGAGATTGTCCCCGGCGCGCCCTGCGCCGCGATTCGATGGCGAAGGATTTCCCGTGGGCCAGAAAATCTGGTTGGTCACTGCGTCGTAGGTTCCAGTGTTCCAGGCCGGAGCGCCGCCGATCTTCCACGAATCGCCCTCCCAGGTTTCGTGCCCGGGTTCGCCCGGGCCGGGGACGGTGTAGAGACGCCATTGGAGTTTGCCGGTCGCGGAGTCGTAGGCATCGATAAAACCGCGCACTCCGTACTCGCCTCCGGAAACACCGATCACCACCAGATCTTTCACCGCCAGCGGCGCGACGGTGAAGCTGTAGCCCTTCTGATAGTCCGCTGCCACAACATCCCAGACCACATTGCCGGTCTTCGTATCGAGCGCGACCACGTGCGCATCGAGCGTTCCCAGGAAGACCTTGTCGCCCAATATGGCCAGCCCGCGGTTCACGCGCCCACAGCACGGGCGAATATCCCCCGGCAGTTGATGTTGATACATCCAGATGGGCCGGCCGGTGCGCGCATCCAGAGCGAACGCGCGATCGTCTTGTGCCGTGCCATAAAGAATTCCGTCAACTGCCAGCGGCGTAGTCTCAAGCTTGCCGGTGGCCCCGGTCTGGTACACCCACTTCGCCACCAGCGTAGGCGCACTCGTGATGTTGATTTGATCGAGCGGGCTGAAGCGCCGCCCAGAATAGTCGCCGGAATAAGTCAGCCAATTCTGCGGTTCCTTCCCGGAATTCAGCAGACGTTCGAATGTAACCTGGGCACGAGCGTGAGCGGTTAAGAAGGGGTAAGCAATGCACGCCACCAAGAAATTGGCGAATATCCTTCGCGCCCTCATCTCGCCCCCACGCTGGTCAGGTAAGCCACAATGTCGTCAAGATTTTTTTCGCTCAAAATGGCCGGACTGTACCGCGGCATCAGCGACTCCCGGCTCTTCTGGAACGAACGCAGCTTATCTTTTTCCAGCAGATAGATATTCTCGCTCGCGTCCATCATCTGCACGCTGAAGTTATCCTCGTTCAATGCCACACCCTTGATTTCCTTGCCGTCGGCGGTCACTACGGTGATAGTTTCGTACTCTTGCGGAAATTCTTTCGTGGCCTCGGTTAATCCCCAGGCCAACCGGCGGCTGGGATTGCGCACCGAATCGATGATTGCTTCTCTCGTGCGCGATCCTCCCACCGCGGTGAGTTCCGGCCCTACGCGCCCGCCCTTGCCTTCAACCATGTGGCACAGCGAGCAATTCGCGTCGCCATAGAAAAGTTCCCTGCCATGCGCAGCGCTGCCGGTAGGTTTGGCAGGCGCCTTTACCTCCACGCTGCGGATATAGGTGACGATCTGCCAGATCTCTTCGTCAGTCATGCCCACGCCCTGGCCGTTGGTTCCGTTGGCTGGCATGACGGTGCCCGGAATTCCGTTGCTGATCACCTGAAACATGTCTTCGTCGGAATGAACATGCTTCTTCTGCGCCCGCGTCAAATCTGGCCCGCGCCCGCCGCCGTGCGCGCCCAGACCATGGCAGAGGGCGCAATTGATACGGAATTCATACTCTCCTGCCTTCGCCGCTTTGGCATTGCCCGCAAGGGGATTGCCATCGTCGGCAGCGTGGGCTGCGGTTGCGGCCAGCAGCAACAAGGCCGCACACAATGGCATTACCAGGGCTAGTCGCCGATCGAGATATGACAGGGGAGATTTCTTCCTATCTCGCCCGGATTGAATCGTCAAAGGCATGAATCATCCATCAGGGAATTGGCCGCATTCTACGCTAAGGTGACGAGATCGTCGCTTTGGAAATCCGGGAATCAAGATTTCCCCCTCTCGTACATGACCGCCGGGTATCTGGGAATCGCACGTTGGGCTTTCTACACTGGATTTTCCCCCGATCTGGCGATTTTCCTCCAGGCACAAGACCTTTTGTGTGTATTCGCGTAAGTCGATGATCCCTCAGCCCTTCCAGCGAAAAGCGGCGGGCTGCGGGAGGCCAAGGTGGGCGAGCACGCGATAGGCGAACTCGCGGGCCATGTCCTCTAAGCTTGCCGGCCGGTAATAGAAGGCGGGAATGAGCGGAAAGACGGTCGCCCCGGCATCGGCGGCCCGATACATGTTGCGGATGTGAATTTTGTTGAGCGGGGTTTCGCGCACGCACAGTACCAGCGGACGTTTCTCTTTCAGGCAGACGTCGGCGGCGCGCTCGATCAGGTGCGAGGCGATGCCGTTGGCGATGCGGGCCAAGGTGCCCACGCTACAAGGGAGCACGATCATGGCGTCCGCAGGATAGGAGCCGCTGGCCACGTTCGCTCCGATATCGGCATTCGATTGCTGTTGGATTTTGGACAAGACGCGCGGGGCAGCGCGGGCTGAGGCTTGCGTCGAGCTTCCTGGCGAACGTTTCTTGGTGGCCAGCTTTTCGCCCTCGAAAAGCAACTGGCGGACAAGATTCGAGCGGCCCTGGATGTTGAGTTCTTCGGCCAGCACGCGCAAGGCGGAGTCTGAAGCGATGAAATTCACGGTATGCACGCGAGCATCGCGTTCCACCGCCAGCAGCAGTTGCCGCAGAAATGCCGAACCGCTGGCCCCGGTGGTTGCGATGGTCAGATTTTGCGGGTGATTCGGCAAAGGGCCTCCGACGAGGCGACCCGAACACCACCCCGACGTTTGGAGCATAGGGAGTCGCCGAACCCTAAGTCAAGGCTGGGAGCAGAGAAGAGCGAGGAAGCAAGAGCTAAGAACGAGACGCTGATTTTATGGCATCCACAGTGAACCTGAGGTCCCGTCGCAGCGCCGCTCAGCTCCACGCGCTGGCCGGAGTCGAGCGCGAAATCCGCGCCCAGGATTCGCATAGCCGCCGCAAATACCTCCGCGAGTTCAGCCAGGCCTTCCGCAATTACGATTCTCTTCTCGACTCGCAACAGATTCAGAATGCTCTAAACACCGCCGACGTGGTCCTCATCGGCGACTATCATGCCCTGCCTGCCGCTCAGCGCTACGCCGCATCAGTCATCGAACAGCGCGCACTGGCCGGAGACCGTCCGGTCGTACTCGGCGTCGAAACCATCTTTGCCCGCGATCAGCACATCCTCGAAGAATGGTGGCGCCGCGAAATAGACGAGAGCGAATTGCGCCAGCGTATCCGCTTCGATCTCGACTGGGGATACGACTGGACGCCGTTCCACGAACTGCTGGTTGCGGCCCGCGACCATGGCGAGGCCATCTACGGCCTCGATTGCATGCCCCGCGACAACCTGCGCAAGATCGCGGCGCGCGACCGTCATGCCGCGGCCAAGATCGCCGAAATCCGCGAGCGTCATCCCAATGCCGTGATCTTCGTGCTCTTCGGCGAGTCGCACCTCGCTCCGGGGCATCTGCCGCGCGTGCTGCGCAAGGAACTGCCCGGCGCCGGAATTCTCACCGTGTTGCAGAACGTGGACGCGCTGTATTGGCGCGCCGCGGGTGAGCGGGCCGACAAAGTCGATGCCGTGCGGGTCAACGATGACGTCCTGTGCGTCTTCAATGCCACGCCGCTCGAGAAGTATGAAAGCTACCGCCTGTTTCTCGACCAGTGGAGCCGCTGCGACAGCGGCCCCGACTTCGCGCCCACAATTTACAATCTGATCGACAGCCTGGCCAGCTTTCTCGAAATCAACCGCTACTCTCCGCACAACGGGACTCAACCGAAGTTTCTGATCGACATGCTGCCAGAAGTTCATGGCAACGCGTCGGATGCGATGCTGCGCCACCTGCTCTCGCGCAAAGGCATCGGGGAGCGGCAACTGGAAACCATGCTGGCGAGTGTGGAAGAACGCGGCAGCGCCTATCTGCCCCAGGTCAATGCCTTCCACATTCGCGAATTCAGAATGATGCACGCTGCCGAAGATGCAACTCGCTTTCTGCATCATGCCTGCCGTGGTTTGCCGCAGCGCCTGAACGGACACGGCACAAACGGCAACGGTCTGCAGCAGGACTTAAGCACGGACCTGCCTATCGACGCCTTCTACGCGCGAGTGATCGAGCATGCCGTGGCTTACTTCGGGTCGCGAGTGCTCTATCCTTCAAGGCCAGCGCCCGAGACGGAAGATTTGCCCACATTGTCGCGCGCCGCGGTGGAAAAAGCTGCACAGGCCGCCATCCGCGCCGAAGCGGAGAAGTTTGAATCCACCGCGCAGGATTGGGGATACCGCATCGGAAGCCGGATCTATGACCTTTACCTGGCGGGCAAAGTGAAGCCCACCGGTCTGCGACGACTGTTCCTCGCTCATCTCGACAAGCCAGGACTGGCCCGCAAAGTCTGCATCGCCGTGATTGCCAGACTCCGCGCGGCATCGATGTAGCGCCGCCGTCCCTTCGACAAGCTCAGGGCAGGCTTCGGCGGCTGGGAGCCTGCCCTGCGCGATGTCGAAGGGCTAAGGACGGCTGGCAAGATGCCAACTTTGCTGTCTCGGGCGCGGGCCCCGTCGCGAATGCTAATCTAGAACTCGCGTTGGGAGTGCTGCCGTGAACGCCGAATCCATTCGCAAACTCTTCGAGCAGGTGCGGCGGGGCAAAATTGCGCCCGACGACGCCGTAGAGCGTCTTCGCCATTTGCCGTTCGAAGATCTTGGATTCGCCAAGGTCGACCATCATCGCGCTCTGCGCGCGGGAATGCCGGAAGTGATTTTCGGAGAACGGAAGACACCGTCGCAGACGGCTCAGATTTTCGCGCGACTGGCCAAACATGGAGGCAACGTTTTGGCCACGCGCGCCGACCGGAAGCAGTTCGCCGCCGTAAAGAAGAAAGTGCGCGCGGCGGAATATCGCGAATTGGCACGGGCAATCGTCCTGCAACGCGACCCGCACACCTACGGCAAAGGAATGATCGCGGTTGTCTCCGCGGGCACCAGCGACATCCCAGTGGCCGAAGAAGCCGTCGTGACTGCAGAACTCATGGGCAACGAAGTCGAGCATTTCTATGATGTAGGCGTCGCCGGAATTCACCGTCTTCTGGCAAATCGTGAGGCGCTGACCAAGGCCCGCGTAGTGATCGTCTGCGCCGGCATGGAAGGCGCGCTGCCCAGCGTGGTGGGAGGACTCGTCGGCGCCCCGGTGATTGCCGTTCCTACCAGCGTCGGCTACGGTGCATCGTTCAAGGGGCTGACGGCGCTGCTCGGCATGCTGAATTCCTGTGCCTCGAATGTGAGCGTAGTGAATATCGATAACGGATTCGGCGCGGGGTATGTGGCGTCGCTGATTAACCGGCTTCCTTGAATCTCAAGCAGAGGAGGAATATTTATGGCCGTCACATTGTCCGAAGAGGCCAAGAAACTCATCGATCGTCCAAACTTTGGGCATCTCGCGACTCTCATGCCAGACGGCTCTCCGCAGTCCGTACCGGTTTGGATCGGACGCGAGGCTGAGCATATCGTCGTCTGCACCGGCGAAGGTTCACTCAAGGCCAGGAACACGCGCCGCGACCCGCGCGTGGCTTTGTCCATCGTTAATTTTGACAACCCCTATGAAGAGGTGCAGATCCGCGGTCGCGTGATCGAACGCCGCCCAGATCCCGAGCTGAAAGTAATGGATCCGATCTCGCACAAGTACACGGGCAAGCCGTTCCCAATGCGGAGTCCGGAAGGACGCGTGGCTTTAGTCGTCGAAGTGGAGAAAGAGCGCTACACCAAGCTCCCCTTCGATCACACGCCGCCGAAGTGAAAAAAAAGGCGCGGCTTGCCGCCGCGCCACCTGCCCTCGCAGTAAACGGCATTACATTCCGGATTGTTCCGAGCCCTTCTCCACCACCAGCTTGTTCTCCACGCTGAAGGCGCCGAAGACCGCACCGGCTCGCAGTCCGGCGACAGTCTTGTCCATGGTGGTATCTACAATGCCGTAGAGTGTCACGTGGCCGTTCTCCACGATGATGCGAATCGGCTGCGCCGGGTCGATGGCGTACTTGCTCAGCACAGGGTCGCGGTAAATGGCCCGGGCCATGCGCAGGCGCAAACCCTCGTCGAACGTGGATACCGGCTCGACCGAGATGTTCGCGACCACGTCCTTCACTCCGGGCATGTTCGCGATGTCAGCAAGGGCTTCGTCGCGGCCAACGCCGGTGCGGTCCTCACCCTCCACCGTGACCACGCCATCCTTCACGCCGAGCGCGAAATAATCGAACGTGTTGTCGTAACCAACGCGCACGTAAGTCAGCTTCTGGGCCAGTTTCTCCTCCAGTTGCGCATCGGGAACGTTCGGCCCCGCCACCGTGATCAGATTGCGCACGCCTTGCACGCTCGACATTTTGCGAGCGACCTTGGCCGCGTCCAGTTTGCGCTGGTAGAGATTCACCGTGCCCGTGAGGGTTACGATGCCGTCTTCCACGCTGGATTTCACGTCACGGAACTGGCTCTTCGCGTCCAGCTTCTGCGTGATTTTGGTTTGAATTTGATTGTCGTACCGAGCCGCAGGCGGGGTCTGGGCGACAAGTGTCGCGCCTAGCACGCCCACAGCCAGCAACGAACCCGCCATTTTCAGAAAGCTTTTCGTTGTCATGAGAGGTCACCTCCGACCCAATTGACACAACTTTACGATCTAACTACATGGTTAATTCTTTCGATGCGGAGGCGCCGGGAGAAGATGCACGCGTAGAGATCGCGCAGCGCGGGAAAACGGCCGCAACTGTTTCACGCTGGGCGGGTTGAATCTATCAGGCGGGAAACACGCTTAGTTTGCGCGGTTGTTCGCACGCGAGGACTTGGTGCGCCCGGTTGGTTTAGCGCCGCGGCTTCGCTTGCCGAACACGCGGGCAAAAATCTTATCGACGTTCGTCAACTGGCGAGGCAGGTCGAAGGCATACTCAATCCGTTTTCGCGGAACCTTCCCCGTGATCTCTTTGTCGCCCAGCACTAACTCTTGGAAGTCGAGATCTTCCCTCCACGCCCGCAGGGCATGGGCCTGCACGATGCGGTAGGCATCTTCGCGGGAAACTCCATGCTCCACGAGGTCAAGCAGCAATTGCCCACTGAAGATCAACCCTCGCGTGCTCTCCAGATTGGCCCGCATGCGCTCGGGATACACAAACATCGTTTCGATCAGATTGGCCGTCTTGTTCAACAGATAATCGACCAGCGTTGTCGAGTCCGGCAGAATTACGCGCTCCGCCGACGAATGCGAGATGTCGCGCTCGTGCCACAAGGCCACGTTTTCAAATCCCGCCTGCGCGTTGCCACGCACCACCCGCGCCAGCCCGCTGATCTGCTCGCTGGTCACCGGATTCCGCTTGTGCGGCATCGCCGACGACCCTTTCTGTTTTTCGCTGAAGAACTCCTCGGCCTCGCGCACCTCGGTGCGTTGCAGATGACGGATCTCGGTCGCGATCTTGTCCAGCGTCGACGCGATCACGGCTAGCGTCGCAAGATAGTGCGCATGACGGTCGCGCTGAATCACTTGCGACGAGACCGCCGCTGACTTCAGGCCCAGGCGCGCGCAAATCTTTTCTTCGATCTCCGGCGTGAGATGCGCGAAGATGCCCACGGCGCCCGAGAATTTCCCGACTCGCAAATCCTCGGCCGCCGCCGCGAAGCGCACGATGTTGCGCTGCGTCTCCGAATACCAGTTGGCCAGCTTGAACCCAAAAGTAATCGGCTCCGCGTGTATGCCGTGTGTGCGCCCCACCATGGGTGTGTCTTTGAATTCCCACGCCCGCCGTTCGAGAACCTCCGCCAGCCGATCGAGATCCTGCGCAATCAAAGCAGAGGCCTGCTTGATCAGCAATGCCTGCGCCGTATCGACCACATCGTTGGAAGTGAGGCCGTAGTGAAACCAGCGTGCGTCGGCGCCCACGATCTCAGCCACGGCTGTGGTAAAAGCGATCACATCGTGCCGTACCTCGGCCTCGATCTCGTGGATGCGCTCCACGCGGAAATCGGCGCGCTCGCGGATCGCCTTGGCCGCGCTCTTTGGCACCATGCCAGCCTCGGCCAGAGTCTCGGTGGCGGCGACTTCCACCGCCAGCCAGGTGCGGAAGCGGTTCTCGTCGCTCCAGATGCGGCCCATTTCCGGGCGGGTATAACGGGGAATCAAAGAGGGTGCGCTCCTGTCAGTACCGATGAATCTTGGACATTGGATTCTAAATGGAGTACGAAAAAGAGGCCAGCGGCATTGGCCGCGGCAAGGCGCTTTCAGCTTTCGCTCTATATCGTCCTACGATATACTATGGAGATCCTGCTGGATCGCAGCACGATACAATCAGCGGCATGAAGAAGCTCACTTTGTCGGACTACCAGGCCTTGGCGGAGTTCCGTTACCAGATTCGCCGCTTCCTCCATTTTAGCGAGCAGGTGGTGAAGCAAGCCGGACTGGAGCGCGGCCAATATCAGCTGATGCTGGCCATCAAAGGCATGCCCGCGGAGGTGCGGCCGCGGATCCGCGAACTGGCCAACCGCATGCAAATCCGCCATCACAGCGCCGTGGAACTGGTAAACCGCCTGGAAGCGGGAGGGTTCGTCCATCGCACACGGGCTCACGACGATCGCCGCGAAGTGCTGCTCGCCCTCACCTCCAAAGGAGAAAGAGTCCTCGGAGAACTGGCGATTCATCATCATGACGAGCTGCGTTCTGCCGGACCTCAACTGGTGGCCGCTCTTCGCCGCGTCATGCGGGATGGTAATGAATCTGCACCCCAAAATTCTGCCTTACCACCTGAAAAAGGACGGACCGCCAGGCATCCATGAGCACCCGCAGCGACGAAAATTCAGAGCCTCCCATCGGTTCCGCGGATTCACGTACCACTCTAAACGCCTCAGCTCAAAACAGGGCAGAGAACTCGCCGCCTGCACCCTTCCGCATGCTGCTGATCTCCTTGCTCTCCGCCGCGATCGGTCTGGTCGCTGGCGTCGTAGCCTTTGCTCTCTACAAGTTAATCGGCATATTCACCAACCTCTTCTTCTTCCATCGCTGGTCGGCTGAGTTCTCCAGTCCGCAGCACAATCAACTCGGCTGGCTGGTAATCGTCATTCCGGTGATCGGCGGCCTCATCGTGGGCGTCATGGCAAAGTACGGCACTTCGAAAATCAAAGGCCACGGCATCCCGGAAGCCATGGAGGCCGTGCTGTTCAACCGCAGCCGCATCGCCCCACGGGTGGCCATCCTGAAGCCCATCTCGGCGGCAATTGCAATCGGTACCGGCGGCCCTTTCGGCGCCGAAGGCCCGATCATTCAAACTGGTGGAGCGATCGGCTCGCTGGTGGGCCAAGCCTTCCACACCACAGCGGTGGAGCGCAAAGTACTGCTGGCCTGCGGCGCTGCCGCCGGCATGTCGGCCACTTTCAACACTCCCATTGCCGGCGTGATTCTCGCCATTGAACTGCTGCTATTCGAATTCAAGTCCCGCTCGTTCATTCCGCTCGTGATCGCGAGCACACTGGCGACCGCGGTTCATATGCAGCTACTGGGCGCGGGGCCGATGTTCAGGGTCAGCGCAATGGACTTTGCGATTCCCCGCGGGCTGCCTTTTTATCTTGTCTTAGGACTGATCTGCGGCGTCGCCGCCGTCGGCTTCAGCAAACTGCTCTATTGGGTCGAAGACCAATTCGATAACCTCCCCATCAACGAAGTTTGGTGG
>Ga0302324_100000498_pt1 | contig 105095 bp, 70 predicted proteins | sample Palsa_T0_1_FD_201949 | JGI IMG/M metagenome (GOLD analysis project Ga0302324, IMG submission 201949) | Peat permafrost microbial communities from Stordalen Mire near Abisko, Sweden - Palsa_T0_1 | ecosystem: Environmental > Terrestrial > Soil > Palsa > Peat permafrost | place: Sweden: Abisko... | reverse complement strand
CCCCGGACGCCGCACCAACCGGAAAAACTTAAGAAGCTGTCAAAGAACAAGGCTGTTGTACTCCTTCTATTTTTTCCGTCAATGGAAAATACGCGTTTGTAAGTACATGTATTTTCAATCGAGTGCAGGCCATTCACAGGCCGGTGACAGAATTTGGTGCAGACGCACCGAGCATTTCCCGTGGAAGCCGCATCAGATGCGGGTTTTCGCGTTAGGTATTGACGTGAATCAATGTGAAACCTTGGGCAGGGGATCTTGGTTCGCCTGTGAATATCGCGCACTTCCCTTGACTGGCACGGGATCTGTGGTCTGGGGTCCCGCGGAGTTTGGCAAGCTTAGCGATCGAACCACAAACCCGGGGGCTGAAGCCATGGGTTCATCGTGACGAGTTCTTACGCGGCCCTGAAGGGCCGTTCTTCCACGGATGTACAGGAGTTTCCGGAGTCTCTTTAACGGAGTCTCAAGAGACTTCTATTTTTTCGTCTACCAGGCGCTTGTCGGTTTCGTCCATGCCGGTGAGTTCGAATGAGTTGGTCAGCACGGCTTTGCCTTTTTCGACGCTGGTGATGACGTAGGAGCAGCCGAACCAGTGGGCTTCGGCGAGGTCGGTCTTTGACCACTGGGCGGGGTGGTCGGGGTGGGAGTGGTAGAAGCCGATGATGTCTTCGCCGCGCGCGCGGCCTTCGCGCTGGATACGCACGAGTTCTTTGGGATCGATGTTGTAGCGGTTGTGGGCGGAGTCGGTGCGGGTGTTGCCGGCGCGGGCGGTTGAGGTTACGACGCGGGTTCCGTCGTCTTCGACGCGCCCTAGCAGGATGCCGCAGCATTCGTTGGGATACGTTTCTTCGCCGTGGTGGCGGAGGGCTTCGTAGTCTCTAGGGGAGAGTTTTAGCATCGGTGGAGTCGTCTACGAGAAAGTCGAGATTCCCACCCTAGCCGCAAAGAACGCGGCTAGGATGGGGCACCCATTTTCGATTTGGTTCTCATCAGCCTTCGTTCCAGAATCTTTCGCTTAAGTACTTATCGCCGGAGTCGCAGAGGATGGTCACGATCACAGCTTCGTCTTTTCTCTTCAAGGGCAGGCCGCGGGCGATTTTCAGACATCCTACGACTGCGGCTGCGGCCGAGATGCCAACCAACAATCCGGCGTTGCGGGAGAGGTGGCGGGCCATGGCGTATGCGTCTTCGGTGGAAATTTCGAGATGCTGATCGGCGAGCGTCGCGTCGTAAATTTTGGGCACGATTGCGCTGGACATATGTTTCGCGCCTTCGATGCCGTGGAAGGAGGAGTCGGGCTGCAGCGAGATGCATTGCACGCTCGGATTCAATTCTTTGAGGCGGCGCGTGGTACCGACGAACGTGCCGCTGGTGCCGAGCATGGAGACAAAATGCGTGACCCGGCCTTGCGTCTGCTGCCAGATTTCGTTGGCGGTGCCGTGATAGTGGGCTTTCCAGTTGGCGTCGTTGGAATACTGGTCGGCGTAAAAATATTTTTCTGGATGTTTAGCTGCGAGCTCACGGGCCATGCGGATGGCGCCGTCGGAACCGTCGGCGGGATCGGTGTAAACAATGTTGGCGCCGTAGCCGTGCAGAATCTGCTTGCGCTCGCGGGAAACATTTTGCGGCATGCATAGGGTGACGGGGAATCTTTCGGCGGCGCCGAGCATCGCATAAGCAATGCCGGTGTTGCCACTGGTGGCGTCGAGCAGAATCTGGCCGGGGCCAAGTTGGCCGCGGCGGCGAGCTTCGGCGACGATGTTGGCGGCGGCGCGATCTTTGACCGATCCGCCGGGGTTGTACCACTCCGCCTTACCCAGAAGTGCTACGCCCGGCAGGTCGGCAGTGACGGCGTCCAGGCGCAAGAGCGGAGTGTTGCCGATGCGCTCGATCAGGCTGTGGCCCAGCGTTTCGCCCAGTCCTGAGGCTGCTTCCCGGGGTTCGTTGGGTTCGACGGGAGTCGACATGGAGGCTGTTTTTGTAGTTCCGTATGCCATTGGTGAAACCAAAATGCCGTGACCTACGTAATGTGCTATATGGTTTGAAACGAGGTATGTAGTACCTTGTTTGGCCGAATATATGGATGAATCAGTTTCGTCCCGCGATGCAGTTCGTGTACAAGTAAAGTTGTACCCGGTTCTTATAGAGTACGCATCTAATACAACAGCGCGCTTTTTGAGAGCGTCGTCGGTCAAATAATCGACGAGCAATCGGCAAGGAAAGGTTGAAGTAAACCGCAATGTCTAAAACTATTGAAGCACGAACCTATGAAGAAGCGCTAGCCTGGCTGCGCGATCACGGGTTCGACGTAACCGACGCCCCCGGAGCCACGGTGCGCGTTTTTCTGAGGAAATATAACGTGTCCGCGGCCATCCAGAAGACGCCGGAGGATACGGTAAAGATTTTTGCGTATCCCGGCTACCTGATTGGCAGCGAGATTTCGAAGCTGGTCAACCGGGGATACCAGCAGTTTCTGAAGACCTCGAAAACGGAAATCCCGGCCAGCGCTGACCACCTGAAGGCGCTGCAGTCTTTTTCGGAGGAAATGAAAGAGGGGCTTGGTCTGCCCAGTTTGTACAACGAGTCGCTGGGAACGGTGAGCGAGTCGTATCATTACGACCGCATTGAGGATCGGGACAAGGCTGTTGTGGATCGGCCGAAGCGTCCGTGGGAAGTCGCGGGCAAGGGCGCAGCGGTTGCGGCGAAGAAGGGCCGGGCGTAAAGGATTGGTCGCGCGGCACCGCTGGGGCTAAAGCCCCATTTCTCCACGAGTCGGGACGCGGCGCTGAAGCGCCGCTCTTCCACGTTGGTTCCCTTCTTCCGCCTCGGTTCTCTCCTTTCGCCTTAGTTCTCTTCTTTCGCCTCGGTTCTCTTCTTTCGCCTCGGTTCTCTTCTTTCGCCTTAGTTCCCTTCTTCCTCGTGAGTTGCCTTCACGATGGTTTCCCTGTCCCCGTGAGTTTCCTTCGCGGATCGGTGGGGCTCAGCCTCGATGAACGATCGGCGGACATCTCTGGTGAATACCGTCCCCTGCGGTAGGTGTTCTTGACCCCGCGATTTCGACTGTGCTACAAGCGACGGTCGACCGTAATCGTTAACGGAGCGGCATCTATCGACAAAATCGATTTTTCGAGTATCAATCGTCATCAATCGACCAGCGCTTTCGCCAGACGGTTGATCGCGCGGTTGCGGAGGATTCTTCCATGGAAACGCGTGTGCGTACGACCCTGCGGTTAGCTTTTTTTCTGACTCTTATTCTTGTGCGTGCGTCGGCGCAGACGGCGAGTAGTTCCGTTTATCTCGACCCTTCGCAGCCCATCGACGTGCGGGTTGACGATCTGGTGAAGCAGATGACTCTAGAGGAAAAAGCCACGCAACTGGTGAACCAGGCGCGGGCGATCCCCAGGCTGCAGGTGCCGAGCTATGACTGGTGGAGTGAGGCTCTGCATGGCGTGGCGAATGCCGGGACGGCAACAGTCTTTCCTGAGCCGATTGGGCTGGCGGCTACGTTTGACGATTCGTTGATTCACGAGATGGCGATCGTGATCGGGACGGAGGCTCGGGCTAAACATAACCAGGCGGTGCGGGCGGGACGGCGCGACATTATGGAGGGGTTGGACTTCTGGTCGCCGAACATCAACATTTTTCGCGATCCGCGCTGGGGACGCGGGCAGGAAACTTACGGGGAAGATCCGTTTCTTACGGGACGCATGGGCGTGGCATTCGTGACCGGGCTGCAGGGGGATGATCCGAAGTACTTCCGGGTCATTTCCACGCCGAAACATTTTGCGGTGCATAGCGGACCGGAGACGTCGCGGCACACGATTGATGTGCAGGTGTCGAAGCATGACATGGAGGACACATATTTGCCGGCGTTTCGGGCGGCAGTGACGGAGGGTAAGGCGGAATCGATAATGTGCGCTTATAACCGCGTCAATGGGCAGCCGGCGTGCGCGAATACGTTTCTACTGCAGGACCAGCTGCGCGGGGCGTGGAAGTTCAACGGCTACGTGGTATCGGACTGCGACGCGATCGTGGACATTTTTCAAGGGCACAAGTTCGTTACCAGCCAGGCTGCGGCCGCTGCGGCTGCCATCAAGACAGGGATGGACAACGAGTGCGCTGACTTTTTCACCATCACCAAGGACGACCACGATTACAAGCCGTTCATTGACGCCGTGAAGCAGGGGCTGCTCACCGAGGCTGATCTGGATATTTCCTTAAAGCGGCTCTTTACCGCGCGAATGCGGCTGGGGATGTTCGATCCCGACAGCATGGTTGCGTACGCGCGGATTCCGGACTCTGAAATTGACAGTGCGCCGCACCGCGCGCTTGCGCTGAAGACGGCGCAGGAGTCGATGGTACTGCTGAAAAACGATGGCGCGCTTCCCCTCGCGGCGGGGGTGAAGAAGATTCTGGTGGTGGGACCGCTGGCGGATCAAACCGCCGTACTGCACGGCAACTACAGTGGGACGGCTTCCCATGCGGTCACGGCGCTGGAAGGGATTCGCAAGCAGTTTGCCGGGGCGCAGGTTTCGTACGAACCTGGAACGAATTTTCTGCGCGAGCACCCGGTGGTTCCAACCTCGGTGCTTTCGACCGATGATGGCAAACCCGGTCTTCGGGGCGAATACTTCACTGGGGAAATGACCGGGACGCCGCAAGTGACGCGGGTTGACCCGATCGTCGATCTTCAGACCTTCATGTTCATCCGCGATCCACAAGCCATACCTGCTCCTCAGGGAATGAAAGAAGTTTCGGTGCGCTGGACCGGATTTCTCACGCCCACCGAATCGGGCAGCTACGACATTGGGCTGGCAGGCTCAAACGAGCGCATGTGGCTCGACGGCAAGTTAATCGTGGATGACCCGGTCCTGCACGATCCTAACGTGCAGACGACCACCGTTGCGTTGACCAAGGGGCACCGCTATCCCGTCAAAATTGAGTTTCTCAAGGGCGCGTTCAGCATCAAGCTGGTGTGGCGACCGACGGGGAAGGATCCCATTCTCGAAGCAACCTCCGCAGCCCAGAAGGCCGATGTGGTCATAGCGGTAGTGGGCATCACGTCGAGGCTGGAGGGCGAAGAGATGAAAGTCGAGGTGCCCGGATTCAAGGGCGGCGACCGCACCAACCTCAACCTGCCGGAAGAGGAGTCAGCGCTGCTGGGAGCGTTGAAGGGCGCGGGCAAACCTCTGGTGGTTGTGCTGATGAACGGAAGCGCGCTGGGTGTGAACTGGGCCAACGACCATGCCAACGCGATTCTCGAGGCCTGGTACTCGGGAGAAGAAGGTGGAACGGCGGTCGCGCAGACGCTGGCAGGTGTGAACAATCCGGGCGGACGGTTGCCGGTGACCTTTTATAAAAGCGTGGAGCAGTTGCCGGAGTTCGAAGACTATACGATGAAGAACCGCACGTATCGCTACTTTGCAGGCACACCGCTCTATCCGTTTGGCTATGGGTTGAGTTATTCGAAATTTGAATACAGCAATCTGAACTTGTCGAACGCAGCGCTGGACGCGGGCAGTCCGCTGGCGGTGGATGTGGATGTGAAGAACGCCAGTCCGCGGGCGGGTGATGAGGTGGTGGAACTTTATATTAGCTTCCCGAAGGTTCCGGGGGCGCCGCTGCGTGCGCTTCGCGGGTTTAGCCGGGTTCACCTGGAGGCGGGCGAGTTGCGGCATGTGAAGCTGGCGCTGCAGCCGCGGGATTTGAGCTACGTCAACGAAGCTGGGGATCGGGTGGTTGGGGCGGGGGACTACGTGATTAGTACGGGCGGGGGGCAGCCGGGGACGGGTGCTTCGGCGGCTGACGCTCGGCTTACGATTCGGGGGGAAGTGAAGTTGCCGGAGTGAGGTTCTGCTGGCGCGATCAGCTTGTGCTGGGAGCGGAACAGCAGGTTCCTCCACTGCGCGTGACCTTCCCTTCGGGAAGGCCATGCTCCGGTCGGAATGACAATACTTTTTTGCAGCAAGGTTTCTTTGCTAGCTGAACACTTGATGAAGTGCGGGGTAGATTTTGCGGTAGGTACGGTAGCCCTGCTGCATGGTTTTCGATGCTGCCTGATTGGGAGCGATCCGCGACGCCACGCGAACCACGCTGTCACAGGCCTCGTCGACTGAATTCCAGGCTCCGGCTCCGGTGCCTGCCAGAATGGCTGCGCCGTAGGCTGCGCCTTCTTCAGCGGCGACGATTTCTACTTCGTGAGCGTAGACGTCGGCTTGGATCTGTCGCCATAGCGGCGACCTGGCGCCACCGCCACCTAAGCGGATCGACGTTACTGGAATCCGCATTTCTTCGAAGATGGTGAAGGTGTCTTTGAGGCTATAGGCTACGCCTTCCATGACGGCGCGGATGATGTGGCCGCGGGTGTGAGAGGCGGTGAGTCCGAGCAGCGCGGCGCGCGCGCTGGGATCGAGATGGGGGGTGCGCTCGCCCATGAGATAGGGCACCCAGAAAGCGCCCTCGGAGCCGGCGGGAGCCGCGCTGGCTTCGTCGGCGAGAATGTCGTAGGGGTCGCGTGCGGCACCGTCTTTCGCGCCGCACACGACGCCGAAGCGATCGCGGAACCAGCGCAGAGATAAGCCTGCAGCTTGCGTTACACCCATCACATGCCAGCGGCCGGGGATGGCGTGACAGAAGGTGTGCAATCTTCCTGCGGGATCGAGGGCGGGGCGATCGGTCGCGGCAAAGACGACGCCGGAAGTTCCGATGGTGGCGCTGACCGCTCCCGCGCGGGCGATGCCCATGCCGACGGCGCCCGCTGCCTGGTCTCCGGCGCCGGCAACTACGGGGGTTCCGGCTCGCAGGCCGGTGGCTTCGGCGCCGGCGGCGGAAATTTTTCCGCACACTTGAGGAGATTCGAAGAGCGCGGGAAGCAAACCAACATCGATGCCGGACTTGCTTAGCACTTCGGTCGACCAACGCCGGTTGGCCACGTCGAGCAGAAGAGTTCCCGACGCGTCCGCCATGTCGATGGCTCGTTCTCCGGTGAGGCGGAAGCGGACATAATCTTTGGGCAGCATGACGTGCGCGACGCGGGCCCAGTTCTGGGGTTCGGTCTCGCGCACCCAGAGCAGCTTGGTGAGCGTGAAATTCGTGAGTGGAGGATTGCAGGTGAGCTGGATCAGGGCGTCGCGGCCAAACAACTTTTCGAGTTCGTGGGTCTGCGCTTCGCTGCGCTGATCGCACCAGATGATGGCGCTGCGCACGACTTGATCGGCAGAGTCGAGCAGGACTGCGCCGTGCATCTGGCCGGAGAAACCGACGCAGGCAATGTTTTCAGGTTTCAGATTTGAAGACTGGAGCGCCTTCTTGACGGCTAAGCCGCAGGCGCGCCACCAGTCGCGCGGATCCTGCTCGGCCCAGCCGGGCCGCGGGCTGAGGAATGGCTCGTGCTCTTCGGATCCGGAGGCGATGACTTTTCCGGAGTCGTCCATGACGAGAGCGCGCGTGCCGCCTGTGCCTACGTCGATGCCAAGATAAGCGATGGTTCCTCCTGATTTGTTGTTGTCTGTTAGCAGCTGTTAGCCCATGCTTGCGGCCCGAGAGTTAGCCGAAATCCTCCACCAGTTCGTCCGGCGCCTCCCGGCGTTGCCGCGCACCTTCTTTAACTTCTTTGACTTCATTGACATCTTTGTCCGATTCCCGGGGTTGGCGTTGCAGAAAGAAATCGAGATTCCCGCGCATCAACAGATGGGGAGACAGTGCGACGCGATGCGACCGATTGGTGCCCTCCGCCAGGAACTCGTGCAACATGCGAAATGCGATCTGGCCCTGAGCGCGGGGACGCTGGTAGATGGTGGCAGCGACGACGCCGGACTTAATTTGCGGGATCAGATCGGGGAACAAGTCGGTGGTAATGATGGTCAGACGGTCCAGCACGTTGGCGTCGCGGGCCGCGTTCAGCACCGGAATCGAAACCTCGGTGGTCACATAGATTCCGCGCAGACTCGGAAATCTTTCAAACAGCTCACGGGACTTGCCGTATGCTTCGGCCTCAATGTCATGATCTTCGATGGGCTTCAGCAGGCTGAGGTTGGGATAAAAGGATTGCAAGGTGTCATCAAAGGCGGCGTACTTTTCCGCATGCTCGGTGATGCCCATATCAAACACGGTGATCGCGACGGACCCTTCGCGCGGGCCAATGAATCTTCCCATGAGGTCGGCAGCGATGGAGCCACTGGCCAGAGTGTCGATCGCGACCATACCCAATCGGTCGCTGTCGGGAGCGTCGGTGGCCACGCACACCACCGGAATGTGGGCGCGCGAGGCGCTGCGGATCCAGGGCCGCAGGACTTGAGGACGGCTGGGGAAGATGATCATCCCATCCACATTGTCCTGGATGGCGGCTGCGAAGGCCGCTTCGTCGTCTTCCCCAAGGCGGGCATAGGTTCGGAACTCAAGCTCAACATTCTCGAGCACGACGGATGCAGCTTCTTCGCGAATTCCCTCCCTGACCTCATCCCAAAAAGAGGTGGTGCCCTGCAGAGTGTTAACGGAGATGCGCAGAGTTTTCCTGGACGATAAATAGCGCGCAGCGAGGTTGGGGCGGTATCCCAGGGTCCTTGCCATCTGCAGGACTTTGGCTTTGGTTTCGGGACTGACGCCGGGGTTGTTATGCATGGCCCGATGGACGGAGCCAATGGAGGTTCCGAGGGCCTTTGCAATGTCACGGAGAGTCGTGGGGGGCTTGCCCATTTTTCTTTTGCCGTGTTCTTGAGGAACGGTCCTGAAGCGTCGGAGCATCGGGACCGCTCGGAGACGTAAACGTTAACGGAACTGGCTTAAATGCGCAAGGCGGGGCGAAATAGTCGGGGTTGGGGTTGAAAAAGCGTTAACCACGAAGGGCACGAAGGTAGACGAAGGAGGACAGACACACGAATTCCTCCGCGATCCTTCGTGGCCTGTGTGGCTGATGTTTTCTCTCTGGGCTTACTTTTTCTGGGCACCGACGGCGCGGCCTTTTTCGTCTGGAATGCCAGAGAGGCGATAAATCCAGTTGGTGATGGCGTCGCGCCAGACGACGGCTTCTCCGGCCTGATATTCGAGTCGCGCCAGGATGTCTCGGTAGCGCTCGTCGTCGATGTGACCATCGAGCATTTTCCATTGCGAAATGAAATTGCGGGCGCGATCGGCGCCTTCGTAGTGCGAATCGTAGACGTGCTGGACTACTGTTTTTCCAGAGTGCAGAACATAGGTGTAGGGCACGTGATGGAAGAACAGGAGCAGAGTGTCGGGGCAGCGGGCGAGCGATTCGTAGAACTCTTGCACTGCCGGCGGATATTGGCCGATGAATCCGGTTCCGGTCGCAATCGTGCGATCCATGCCGATTCCCAAATGATCGGCGCGGTGCCATTGTCCCCAGCCGTTTTCTTCGGAGGACTCGGGGCCGGGGTCGTAGTGATTACCGGTGATGTTGGTGAGCGTTCCCGCGCCCAAGGGACCAGTATAACTTTCGTAGACCGGCCAGGAATTTAGCTGCATTCCGGTTATCGTCTTAACCACGAGCGGGTCACTGCTGAAGGTGAGGCGCGTCCATTCGTCGATAATTTTTTCGGCGCTGAGATTGGGATCCCAGGCCAGGCGTCCGAAGCCATAGAGATTGGCCATGGCGAGCGGGCTGCCCAGCCAGTTTGCGTCCATGCCTACGTTGGCCACGCCGACGAAACCGCCGACGGGACGATGGAAAAACCGGCCTGCGACTAGATTCTTCACCGGCGCAGCGTTCCCATCAACGTGCATGTCGAAGTCAAGCGCCTCTTTCCACATCGGGACGAGGAAGCAAAGATGGCGCTGCTGTCCGGTATATTCCTGCGTGATTTGCAGTTCGATGGCTTCATTGGTGCGGTGCAGACCAGCGAAGAGTGGAGAAACCGGCTCGCGCACCTGGAAATCGATGGGGCCGTTCTTGATCTGAATGATCACGTTGTCGTCGAATGCGCCATCCAGCGAGTGAAAATTGTCGTAAGCGGCCTTGGCGCGATCATTTTTCAGATCGTGCCAGTCGAGATGGTGGTTGTAGACGAAGGCGCGATAGAAAACCACGCCGCCATGGGGCTTGAGGGCGCGCGCAATGACATTGGCGGCGTCGGCATGCGTTCTGCCGTAGCTGGAGGGGCCGAGGCGGCCCTCAGAGTCAGCTTTCATGACGAAGCCGCCGAAATCCGGGATGCGGCGGTAAATCTCGTCGACTTTCTTGCGCCACCAGTCGGCGACTCGGGGATCCAGTGGGTCAAATGTGTCGAGACCGCCGATGGCTTTGGGGCTGCTCATATCGACGGACATAGAGAGCTGAACGCCCCAGGGGCGAAACACATCCGCGATGCGACTGACCTGGGCAATGAAACTCTCTTCGAGAATGCCGGGCGCCGCGTTGACGTTATTGATGGTGCAGCCGTTGATGCCGATCGACGCCAGTAAGCGTGCGTACTCGCCGGCTCGGGTCAGATCGCCGCGGACTTTTCCATCGGCGAAGAAGATGGAGGGGCCGCCGTATCCGCGCTCGATGCGGCCGTCGAGATTGTCCCACTGATTCACCCAGCGGATAGGAGCGTAGGGCTGCTGGACTTCATCGATGTTGGTGAGGGTTTCTGCGCGGGCAATCTTGCTCAATAGAGCAAACACTCCATACAGAACGCCACGTTCGTTGGCACCGGCTACGATGAAGCATTTAGCTCCGTGGATTTTTGCGCTCTTGAGCCAGTAGCCGTCGGAGCTTAAAGTTTGATCTGGGTGAAACTCCGGGAAGGGTGCGTGCAGTTCGGTCAACGTTCCGAGAACGAAGGTATTTTCCACGCGCGGTCCAGCACCGGTAACGCCGGGAGTTACACGCAACGTCCTGCCTAACATTTGCGCAACACCGCGAATCAACTCCTGTTGCGCGGTTTTAAGCAACGGCGAATCGCCAAGCAGCAAGGTTTTTTCCGGCAGGCGCTCGTAGTTCTTAGCGGCTTGCGGGGTCAAAGCGGAGTAGCGCAGCCAGGCCTCGGCGCCCGTCTCGGCGGCGAGTTCCGGTAACGCTATCGCGCACAGGAAAGCGGTTCCCATGACTGCGAACCGCAGTAACGCGCCGGTAGAGCGAATTGATTTCATCGCAAGCGGGCTCCGTTGAGTAAGCGAAGTCGAAGGCAAGTATTCGAGTATAAGAGCAGAGGGACGCTGACGCGATGTGGAATCCGATTGCTTTTCATGCTGTGGAAGCCTAGTATTCACGCGGAGGGCCCGCCATGACTGCGTTTGGCCCGATGTGTAACCGGTTAAGGTACAACCGGCTGTTGAAACTCGCCACGCTTACCTTCCTGACCGCTGCCGCTTTTTCTCAGGCACTCCCCAAATATGATCCCGGTACGGAAGGCAAGTTCAAGGGAGTGGTACAGGAGTTGAAGTTCGTTCCTCCGACGGGTGGCAAGCCCGTAGCTTACCTGGTGATGAAGAGCGGCCCGGACTCGGTACAGGTTTTCCTTTGTCCCAAGAAATTTCTCGACGACATGGGCATCGACTTCAAAGCGAACGACGAGATCGAGGTTACGGGTTCCAAGATCAAGCAGGACGGCGCGGACTTAACCCTGGCGCGCGAAGTGACCAAGGGTGGCGACACGGTGACGCTGCGCTTCAAAGACGGAAAGCCCGCCTGGTAGAGTTACAGATTCCATCCTCATTCTGGCGGCCATTTCCCTTAAAGCTCTGATCGGCGGATCCGCTCGGCCCGCGGCATCCGCGTCCATATCGCGCTTCCTGATAGTCTGAAAGCAGACCTTTATACGACTTTCAGGAGCCAATTCCCTCTTTGCCGCCACTGATTAACGTACGCAGCATTTCGAAAGCCTTTGGAGCCGACCCTCTGTTTCAGAACGTCTCCTTCACGGTTTCCGAAGGAGATCGCATCGGACTGATCGGTCCGAATGGGTCGGGGAAATCTACGCTGCTGAGAATTCTTGCCGGCACCGAGGATACGGATGATGGAGAGATCGCGTTCCGCAAGCGGCTTCGGCTGAGTTATGTGGAACAGGAATCGGAATTCCGGCCCGGGGACACGGTGCGGTCTGTGGTCGATGCGGCTTTGAAAAAGTCTGCCGTGCCCGAGTCGGAACGTGGCACTCGATTCGCCGAGACACTGGGCCGCGCGGGCTTCGTGGATCTGGAAGCGGAAGCGGCTTCCCTTTCCGGAGGCTGGCAGAAGCGGCTGGCGATTGTTGAGGCTCTGGTGCAGGGTCCGGACATCTTGCTGCTGGACGAGCCCACGAATCATCTGGATTTGGCGGGCATTGAATGGTTGGAAGAGGTGTTGGCGCAGGCCGGGTTCGCGTGTGTGGTCATCAGCCACGATCGCTATTTTCTGGAGAATGTGGCGACCGAGATGGCAGAATTGAGCCGCGTTTATCCCGACGGATTGCTGAGGGTGAAGGGGCGGTACAGCGTTTTCCTGGAGAAGAAGGAAGAATTTCTGCACGCGCAATCGAAGCGGCAGGAGGCGCTGGAGAACTTGGTTCATTCCGAAATCGAGTGGCTGCGGCGCGGGGCGAAGGCTCGCACCAGAAAATCGAAGGCGCGAATCGGCAAAGCCGGCGAACTGATGGAGGAGCTTGCCGACCTGAACACGCGCACCCGCACCAGCAGCGCGCAGATCGATTTCTCCGCCACCGATCGCAAGACCAAGCGGCTGATCGAGCTGCAGAATGTCGCTTATGAAATTGGAGGGCGGCGGCTGTTTGAGGGGTTGAATTTCATCGTCACGGCTGGGCTGAGAGTTGGGTTGGTCGGTCCGAACGGGAGCGGCAAGACGACTCTGCTGCGGCTCTTGCGCGGAGAAGTGGCCGCGACTGAGGGAGAGATTCGCCGAGCCGACAAGTTGCGCATCGTGTATTTCGATCAGCGCCGCGAACTCGACCCCAACGTGACGCTGCGGCGGGCACTGGCGCCGGAGGGCGATTCCGTCATCTATCAGGACCGCGTGACTCACGTGGCGTCGTGGGCGGCGAAATTTCTGTTCAAGGGCGAACAGCTCAACCAGCCGGTCGAGCGGCTCTCGGGAGGCGAACGCGCGCGGGTATTGATTGCGCAGCTGATGCTGCAGCCCGCCGACGTTCTGTTGCTGGACGAGCCTACCAATGACCTCGACATTCCGACTCTCGAAATTCTGGAGGAAAGCCTGCTCGAGTTTCGCGGCTCGCTGGTGCTGGTGACGCATGACCGTTACATGCTCGATCGTGTCTCGACCATCGTGCTCGGGCTCGACGGTCGGGGCGGCGCCGAACGGTTTGCCGACTACTCGCAGTGGGAAGCGTGGCAGGCAGAGCGCCAGCAAGTCTCGCAGGCGGGCGCGCGCGTTACTGCGCGAGCAGCAGGCGCAGATTCTGCGACGCCGGTATCGTCGTCTTCATCCGCGGCATCTTCATCCGCGGCGTCTTCATCCGCGGCATCTTCATCCGCGGCGTCTTCATCCGCGGCATCTTCATCCGCGGCATCAGCGAAAAAGAAACTGTCATACCTGGAAGCGCGGGAGTATGCCAGCATCGAGCAGCGGGTCGCCGACGCTGAACAGGTGATGGAGGCCAAACGCTCAGCCGCCGAAGATCCTGCGATTGCCAGCGACGGCGCGCGACTCATGAAGGCCCACGCGGAACTGGAAGAAGCGCAGAACGAAGTGAACGAACTTTACGCGCGCTGGGCCGAACTTGAGAAGAAGCAGCAGGCCTGATCCGAATCCGGTCAGGAGGCCAGACAGAAAGCGATGATCGTGTTTCCGCGGACGCCCGAAGCTTTTTCCAGTTCTTCGAGCAGGCGCGATTCCAGGTCGTCCGGGTCGGGCTTCATTTCGCAGGCGGCGATCTCTTTGTCCGACGCGCCTTGAAAACAGAGTTCGCACACGCCCAATCCTTCTTCGGACCGCACCGGAGGACCAAACACGCGGCAAGTCATGGGGCGGGATTCGTAAAGTTCGCAGGTTCCTGTCTCCGGATCAAGCGCTGGACAGGGCTCGTCGTTGGCGAAGTCGGCGAATTGTCGCTCGGCTTCTTTTCCCTCACGCAACACGCCGCTGACAGGATTGCCCGGAAAATCTGGCGACAAACGTCGGACCGCGTCGCGCGCACGATCGCGGACTCGCGCGGCACGCTCAGGGGCGGCCTTTTCCAGATCGGCGAGTCCGCGCTGTAACCGCCGGGCGTCGAGCTGATTGATGGCGAACGCTCCGATGCAGCATTGCGTGCATCCCGGTTGGCAGACCAGCCATTTCCCGCTGCGGCGGGTAACGTCGGCCAAGGCGGAGTCGACGATCTGGATCAGCTTTTGATCTCCGCGGGATGGGAAGCGGCCGGGCATGTTTTCAGCTTAACGCGAGATCCCTCGCCCCGCTCGTGAAAACGCAGGGCTTCGGGATGACGTCCAGTTAGAAGGCAGACAAACTGAGCCACCGCCGACAACCGATTTCGGTCCTTGATGCTACATGGGAGCTTCTCCGTGGCGGGGCTGATCTTAGCCTAGTGATCTTAACCTAGTGATCTTTACCATAAATTTTTTGAATTGGACTATCTGTCCGGTCTGCTCCAAAGTAGTTCGCACATCTTCTGCAGAGTCGCAGAAGACCTTCCAAACTTTTTGTAGTTTGGCTTTCCCCGTGAATGGGTTCCTGGTTGACCTTGCCGTCTGAGTGAAAGCCCGCAACTGATATGGTCGCGGCGTTCTAGAGTCCTGATGAAGGATTAGGGGGAGACGTGTCGAATAAAACAAACGTGGTAAGCCTGCGTACCGTCGCCGAACGAGTTGGACTCGCTCCGTGTTCGGTCTCCGCCGTGTTGAACAATACACCAGCATCGCTGGCGATCCCGCAGCGGACCAAGGATCGCGTCTTCCGCGCTGCGAGCGAGTTGAATTATCGTCCGAATTTGTGGGCGCGGTCTCTGCGCACCAAGCGAACCCGCCTGGTTGCGGCCATCACTCCTGATATTGGCCGCGCGCCGGTTGCCCGCGTGCTGGCCGGCGTGCAGAGCCTGTTGCATCGGCGCGGGTATCTGCTTGCTCTCGGAGCTTTTGATTCCGCGTCGGAATGGAATACGATTTCCGTCCAGCTGCAGCAGCGCGGCATTGAAGGCGTGATCGCAATTGATTCAGTTCTGCCGCGTGAACTGGATCTCCCCGTGGCTTCGGTGGATCTTGAATATATGACTCTGCTGGAACCTCTGGCGGATGACATGCAGTCCTGGCTCGCGGAGTGGGGCGCATCTGCGGCTGAAACGGTCTTGCGACAGATTGAGAAGGACACGGTTCCGCGCAGGATGAAAGTTGATCCCAAGCGTCCCAGCACGTATTTTGATCTGCCGAGTTCGCGGCCTGCGATGGAAGTGGACGTGCGCGAACGAGCGTAGAGATCGAAGGCTAAGCTTGGGGCGGATGTCGTAGTCGCTTCAAGTAAAAATTGGCTCGAAGTTCGACGCCCGGCCGCGTAGATACGGCCGGGCGATTTCGTTGTAGCCGGCTTCTTCGGCGACCCATCCAATTGGCGAATCTTGCCTTCCTTATTCCCATTCTCCGACACCGGCGCCCGTGGCCGTGGGACAAGGCCCAGCGGCTGAAGCCGGCTATTGGTCTTCAAAACGCGCGAGAGCCGGCACGCCTGAAGGCGTGCCCTGATACGAACCTTTCCCAAGAACACACCATCATCCGACCTTGCTCTCTCTGGTGCGAGGTGACTCGATGTGAGTATAGTGACGTGAGCACCGCGCGAACGCCGTGGTCTAGGTTCGCGCAGTCTAGGTTCGCGCGGGCCGACTTCACGAAACTTCGGTCGGATCGAGCTTGAGATCGAAAGTGGGATCGACGATGAAATCCAAATGGCAACGGCCGGCTTGGTTCGGAATGTTTCTGTTGCTCGTGAATTGCCTTGCGCTCGCATTTGCGGACGCTCAGAGTAGTTCGCCGGCTGCGAGTCCACAACCCTCCGCTCCAGCCTGGAAACTGGTGTGGAGCGACGAATTCAACGGGCCTAACGGCTCGGCGGTTGACGCCTCCAAATGGGTCTCAGAGACCGGCGGCGGAGGCTGGGGCAACGACGAACTGGAGTACTACACCGGGCGCTTGGAAAACGCATCGCAACAGGACGGCAACCTGGTCATTCATGTCGCGCAGGAAAAATTCACTGGCGCGGACGGCGTCACGCGAAACTACACTTCCGCGCGTTTGAAAACTCAAGGCAAATTTTCGCAGACCTATGGGCGCTTCGAAGCGCGCATCAAAATTCCGCGCGGCCAGGGAATCTGGCCGGCGTTCTGGATGCTGGGCAACGACATCGACAAGCATGGCTCGCACAAATCAGGCTGGCCCGACTGCGGCGAGATCGACATTATGGAGAACGTCGGCAAGGAGCCGGCGCTGGTGCACGGCACGATTCACGGTCCGGGATATTCCGGGGAGGGCGGCATCAGCGCTTCTTTCGGTCTTCCCGGCGGGCTTCCCAGCAGCCAAGGCTTTGCTGACGACTTTCATCTTTACGCGGTCGAGTGGGAGCCGAACGCGATCCATTTCTACGTAGATCAGAATCTCTACGCGACGCGGACGCCAGAGGAGTTGCCCAAGGGAGCGAAATGGGTTTACGACCGTCCGTTTTTTCTGCTGCTCAACGTGGCGGTGGGCGGCGGCTGGCCCGGAAGTCCCGACGCGACAACGGTTTTCCCGCAGACCATGCTGGTAGATTACGTGAGAGTATATGAGCGCGCGGATTCGCCGGCGGCCAGCGCGGCGCAACATTAACAGCGCTCCACTGTCTTGCCGCCCTGCGTAAAAAACCCGATACTACCGCGTCACCGGCTCAGATAAAATCTCAGGATTATTCCGTTTTGACGAGGAGCACTTCATGAGCAAAGTTCGGGTTCTGGCAGGTACGCGCAAGGGCGCATTCATTCTTACGGCCGACGGCAAGCGCCGGAACTGGGAGATCAGCGGACCGCACTTTGCGGGTTGGGAGATGTATCACCTGAAGGGTTCGCCGGTAGATCCCAATCGCATCTACGCGTCGCAGACCAGTGGCTGGTTCGGACAGATCATTCAACGCTCTGACGACGGCGGCAAGACCTGGCACCAGCCTGGAACTCCGCCCGGCGCGCCCGCGGCCCCCGGGCCGCCTAAGTCTGACAGCAACAAATTTGTCTACGATACGTCCGCTGAAACTGGCGCGCCTCTCACGACTCACCAGTTTTACGACGGCACCCAGCACCCGTGGGAGTTCAAACGGGTCTGGCATCTTGAACCGTCGCTCACCGATCCGAACGTGGTTTATGCCGGAGTCGAAGACGCGGCTTTGTTTCGCTCGACTGACGGTGGCGAGAACTGGCACGAACTTCCCGGACTGCGCGGGCACGGTACCGGGCCGAACTGGCAGCCCGGCGCGGGAGGCATGTGTCTGCACACCATTATTCTCGAGCCCGGCAATCCCGAACGTATGTACATTGCGATTTCAGCTGCGGGCGCGTTTCGCACCGACGACGGCGGCAAGAGCTGGAAGCCGATTAACCAGGGATTGTATTCGAAATATATTCCTAACCCGACGGCGGAGATCGGCCACTGCGTGCACCACATCGCGATGAATCCGTCGCGTCCGGGGGTCTTGTTTATGCAGAAACATTGGGACGTCATGCGCAGCGATAACGCTGGCGATCAGTGGAAGAAGATCAGCGGCAACCTGCCGACTGACTTTGGCTTTGTCATCGACGTGCATGCACATGAACCGGAGACGGTCTACGTGGTCCCTATCAAGAGCGACTCCGAGCATTTCGTGCATGAAGGCAAGCTGCGCGTATATCGCAGCCGGACTGGCGGCAATGAGTGGGAAGCGCTGACCAATGGTCTGCCGCAAAAAGACTGCTACGTCAACGTGCTGCGCGACGCGATGGCCGTCGATTCGCTCGATGAGTGCGGCATTTATTTCGGCACTACTGGCGGCCAGGTTTACGCTTCCGCCGACGGCGGCGATAGTTGGAACCCGATTGTCCGTGATCTGCCGGCCGTGCTCTCGGTGGAAGTGCAAACCTTAGCGTGACCTCGATCGCCGCCGCTCGGATAACGGATCAGCCGTACGCGAGAAGCACGCGGACTTTGACTTTGCCTCTCGGCGGATGATAGCGTCGCATGCGCTTTACTCCAGGAGAAATACATGAAGATGGTTTTCGCCGTCGTTGCACTCTCGTTGTTGCTGAACACGGCAACCACGGCGCAGGAAACACAGCATCCGGCCGGCAAGTCAGCGCCGAGCGCGCCCGCCGTGGAAGCCAAGGTGAGAAAGGTCTGGGAAGATTTCAAGAACAAAAACAAGGCTGGGCTCGGGGCCGCACTGGCTGATGGCTTCCGCGAGATGGAAGAAGGTGGAAGCGGCTTCGGCGACAAGAAAGCTGAAATCGCCATGGTGGACGACTTCGAGCTCACCAGCTACGTGCTCAGGGATTTCACCGTGAAATCGCTCGGAGCGCAGAGCGCTCTGGTTACTTATTCGGCGCACTACGAAGGAAAATCCGGCGGGCAGATGGCGAAGTCGGACAGCATCTTCGGCGAAGTCTGGGTTCATGAAGGCAACGATTGGAAGGCGCTTTATATCCAGGAAACTGCGGTGAAGTAAACCGTGATTCGAGTCGAACTACCACAGCACCTTCGCACGCTGGCGCATGTCGGCCGTGAGGTGCAGCTCGAGGTCGAGGGGCCGGTCACGCAACGCTCGGTGCTTGACGCGCTGGAAGCGCGCTATCCCATGCTGCGGGGCACGATCCGCGATCAAGTCACGCAGCAACGGCGTGCCTTCCTGCGCTTCTTTGCCTGCCAGGAAGATTTCTCCCACGAACCGCCGGATTCTCCGCTTCCCGATGCGGTTGCGTCGGGAAAGGAACCGCTTTTGATTGTCGGCGCCATCGCGGGAGGGTAGTGGAGCAGGGTAATCGGCACCAGCCTTCGTGGGCGTGGCGAGAAACAGCAGGTTCCTCCACTACGCTCGCTTCGCTGCGCTCCGGTCGGAATGACAAAACTTAATCGTCGTTTGCGCTGGCGCTCCGGTCGGAATGACAAAACTCTTTGTCACCTGCGCTGGGGCCGGTCGGAATGACGAAACTCTTCTAGTTTCCGTGCCAGTGCATCTGGTATCCCAGATATCGAATCGCGGCTTCGTTCACGGCGGCGGCGGTGGTGGAGAAATTCGCGGCTACGTGATGTTCGAATCCGTTTTCGCAGATGTAGTGCAGCAGCTTTTGCAGTTCGGCGATCTGCACGACACCGACACCGCCGAAAGTGTTCAGGGCGTCGCTGGTAAATGAGCCTTCGCCGACGTAGCCGCGAATTACTCCCGCGGTATCGTCGGTCGAGAAGCGGGCAAAACTCATGGCGCCGGGCTTCACGCGGCCGACGACGGTGCCGAAGGTGTTGTCTTTGCCGACGGTGCCGGCGATGATTTCCTGGAAATCCATGCGGACGTCCTGGAAGAAATGTTTTGGAAGATTGCTGCAGTGGAAACAGACGGCTTTGTTGGGATCGTCGCCGTAGTTGTTGTTCCAGTCGAGCAGCGCGCTTGGAGTCTCCGAGGCAAGGGCCAGGGCGTACATGCTCAACGTGCCGCATACATCGACTTCGCAGGCTGCTGGAATCAGGTTGTTGCTCATCATGCTCATGATGGTGCAGGGGACCACGCCGAAATATTCTTCCATCGAGGTCCAGCACTGGACGGCGCTGATTTTTACGTCGGTTTGGGTCATCCAGTCGTCGATCACAAAGCCGAGCTTGGCCATTTTCATGAGCGCGGCGTCGGGGACGCCGCTGGTGGTGACATATTTGTGAATGGCAGCAAGCTTTGCCTGAACGCCGGCATGATCGTCTTTCAACTTGGCGATACGGCCGAAGACTTCGGAGAGGTCGAGGGTCTCGGTGGAAATGCCGTGGGCTTCCAGAATTTTTTCACTGTAGCGTACGGTATTGAAGGCAGTGGGCCGAGCGCCGATGCTGCCGACGCGCAGGTTGCGCATGCCATTGGCCACGCGGCAGACGGCAGCAAACCACGCTAAATCGTTCCGGAAATCCTCCGAGTCGGGACTCACTGTGTGCAGGCGCGTCAGCGAATAGGGAATGCCATATTGCCTGAGATTGTTGCAGGCCGACATTTTTCCGCAGAAGCTGTCCCGGCGGTGCAGGATGGTCATCTTCATCGCGTCGTCGGGCGTGGCTTGCACGAGAACGGGAACGTCAAGGCGAGCCAGTCGCAAGGTGTCGGCAATGGCGCGCTCGTCGCCGAAGTTGGGCAGCGAGACGATCACTCCATCCAGGCGGTCGCTGTTTTTGCGGAATAGCGCGGCGCATTTTTTAGCTTCCTCGTGAGTCTCGACGGCCCCGTGCTTGCTGTCTTCGGGGCCGAGCACCACGCAATCGATGCCAGCCTTGGTGAGCGCCTGAATCATTTCTTCGCGGCCGGACTTGGCCAGCTCTCCGGGGAAAAATCCCCGGTTGCCGATGATGACGCCCATGGTCATTTTCTTGCTAGACATATTTCGCTCCCAAATTCTTTCCCCAGATTCTGTCCCGACTTAGACCACAGTTTGCTGCTAACGCGCACGCGACGGTGCATACCACCAGGAATAGAGACCGCCGATCAGCGTCAATAATCCGCCCCACCATACGCTGGCGTGCAATCGGAAGAGCACCACTTGCGCTTCCGGCGCAGGGGGATGCGAATATTCGTACAATCCAGCGCCCAGAATGAGTACGCCGTTGATCAGAAGTGAAATGCCGATGAAAAACCAGATGGAAACCGATCTGCCTGCCATAGTCACCGCCTACCAGAAAATTATATTCAGCACTACGAAAATGACTGCCACGATGGCCGCCCAGAACAGCGGCTTCTGATACAGCGGAAGATCGCCGACCGACGGAATTTCGGTTTGACCGTAGACCAAGCCAACCAGTTCGCGGTCGGGCCGAGGCTTGGTTGCCAAGCTCACTACGACCGTCACGGTTACGCAAACCAGGAATGACCACAGCGCCTGATACATATCTTGCGCAATGGCTTTGGCGTCGGGCGAGAGTGCGACATAGCGCAAGGCTGAGGGATCGACTTTCACCCACGCCCACATGCTGACCGAAGAGATCGTGCCGCAGAGTAATCCCCAAAAGCCGCCCGCACCAGTCGCGCGCTTCCACAACATTCCGAGAACGACCGTTCCGAACAATGGCGCAATGAAGAAGCTGAAGAGCGCCTGCACGTAATCCATGATGCTGGCCGAACGCATCACGAGATAGGCAGTGCCGACGCTGATGAGCACGCCGACCACGGTGGTCCACCGTCCCATGCTTACATAGTGACCGTCGCTGCCCTTGCTGTTGATCAACGGGCGATAGATGTCGTAGGTCCAGACCGTCGTGAAAGCGCTGACGTTGCCGGCCATGCCTGACATGAAGCCGGCGATCAGAGCGGTGATGCCGAGGCCTAAGAGTCCCGGACCGCAGTAACGCGCCAGCATGAGCGGAAGAACGTCGTTATAACTGTAGCCGTGCGTGGCGACGGCCACCGATTCCGGAACCAGCTTCATCGGAAGCAGGCCCAGCCCGAGCAATCCGGGAAGGATCACGATGATGGGCACCAGCATTTTGAATCCGGCGCCGATGATGGGGGCCATCTCGGCGCTGCGAATATCTTTGGCGGCCAGGATGCGCTGCACGACCAGAAAATCCGTCGTCCAATAGCCCATGGAAATGACGGCTCCCAGGCCAAAGACGATGCCCGTCCAGTGAATGCCCATGGGATTGGTACTGAAGGAACCCAGGCCAGCCCACATATGGACGTATTGTTCGGACGCCCGTTGTGTAATCAGAACTTTGAGGTTGCTCCAACCTCCAGCTTCATAGAGGCCGAGGATGGGGATCAGCAGAGCGCCGGCCCAGATGAGAAAAAACTGCAAGACTTCGTTGAAGATGGCGGAGCGCAATCCGCCGAGGGTCACGTAAACCGCAACTGTCAGCGAAGAAACCCAGATGCTGAAGTTAAGATCCCAGCCCAGCACAATCTGCATGACTTTGGCCATGGCGAACATGTTGACGCCGCTCATCAGCACGGTCATGAAAGCAAACGAAACCGCAGAGAGAATGCGGCTGGGTTCGCCGAAACGCAGTTTCAAATATCCGGGCACGGAGTGAGTTTTCGAGATGTAGTAGAAGGGCATCATCACCAAAGCGAGGAACAACATCGCCGGGATGGCGCCAATCCAATACCAGTGCGTGGCCAGAATGCCGTATTGATAGGCCGATCCCGCCCATCCCATGAGTTCCAGCGCGCCCAGGTTCGCCGACAGGAAGCTGAGGCCGGCGACCCAGGACGTCATCTCGCGTCCGGCCATGAAGAAGTCTTCGCCGGTGTTCGCCTGGCCTTTCAGGTAGAAGCCGATGGCCAACACGAGCACAAAGTAGAAAGTCACGATGACCATGTCCACCGGCGCGAGGTGCACCAGGCTCGATGAGCTAAGAAAAACCGCGGCTAGACTCATTGGGTTTTGACCTGTCCGTAGTAGGCGTTGCGGCCGTGCTTGCGCAGGAAATGTTTGTCGTGCAGTTCGCGAGCGAGCGGCCGGGATGCAGCGTTAATCGACAGCGTGTGTTGAGCCATGCGGGCTACGTATTCGAGGATCACGGCGTTGTGAGCGGCTTCCGCGGCGGTCGCGCCCCAGCAGAAGGGAGCGTGCCCGGCGACGAGAACGGCGGGAATCGCGTCGGGATCGAGCTTCGAATTGGAGAATGTGCGGCAGATGGCGGCGCCGGTTTCGAGTTCGTAGTCGCCGGCAATCTCAGATGCAGTCAGGCGTTCGGTGACCGGGATGGGGCCGTGAAATGAATCGGCGTGAGTGGTGCCGAAGCATGGAATCGGAGTCTCGGCTTGAGCCCAGGCAGTGGCATATTCGGAGTGGGTGTGCGCGACTCCGCCGATGTTGGGGAAATGTTTGTATAGCTCAATGTGCGTCGGCAAGTCGGAGGATGGGCGGAGAGTTCCATCGACGATTTTCCCGGCTAGATCGGAGATTACGATTTGTTCCGGCTTGAGGTCTTCGTAGGGAACGCCGCTCGGCTTGATGGCGACCAGGCCTTGGCTGCGATCGATGCCGCTGACATTGCCGAAAGTGTAGAGAACGAGGCCGCGGCGAACCAGTTCCAGGTTCGCTTCCAGCACCTCTTCGCGCAGTGTCTTGAGCAGCATTGAGGAAAAATTGAGAGTGCTCAACGCTCGGAATCGGGCAGGAAAACCGATCTCGTAAACGTTTACGTAACGGAACATTAAACTTACACGCGTGCCTTTGTCAAAGGCTGGGTTAGCGTTGGCTTTGCCAGGCCCGCTCGACGCAGTTCGAGGGTAGTAGTGCCGCAAGTTCTTGCATCTTGACATCCGGCATCCCTGGTGGTTAAGTATGCAGCCTACGTGATGTGTCGTCCGTAGTGTGGTTGGGCTCCCGGGCCAAGGGGTCATTTTGCGAAACGGGGATACAGCCATGTTGCGGTCATCTTCGCGGTCGTCTCGTCTTACCACCCTCCTAAATTTGTGCGGCGTGCGCGGAGATCGTGCCGTGGTGCGCACGATGGTCCGCACAACGTGGATGCGATTTATCCTGGTGGCAACCGTTTTCTGTCTTTGCAGCGTGCCCGCTATTCGAGGACAGGCGAAGCTTCCGTCGGCCGCAAGTGTGGGGCAGTGGGCGGCCCCGGTCTATTTTTGCCCGAAGGAGCCGTGCGTGGTTGGGGCCAACGCCGTGATGATGTACACCGGGCAGGTGCTCTTCTACTACTACCCAGCAAGCAACACCTATAACTCCCAGGCGGTGCTGCTGGATCCGGTTACAGGCACTGTAACCAGTGTCGCGTTGCCGGTTTCGAGAGACATCTTCTGCTCGGGTGTGACGATTCTGAGCAACGGCAAGGTGATGGTGACGGGTGGAACCGTGGAGAATACATATAGTCCCCACCTGGACAATGACGGCACCACGAGCACGATGATATTTGATCCGAGCGCCTCCACTTGGTCGGTCGGCCAGGACATGAGCTACGCACGCTGGTATCCGAGCAGTGTGGAGGTCAGTGACGGGACGGTGCTTGAGCTATCTGGATCAGACGAGACTGGCACGTATATCCAGACGGCCCTGGAGTCGTACAGTTCGACGACCGGCAAGTGGACTGTTCTGCCTGCTTCGGCCAACTTGCCGAGCACCGTTCTTCAGACCTATCCCCGCATGTCCCTGTTACCCAGCGGCAAGGTATTTTTGTCGGCGCCCGCGGCGCGAACTTATCTGTTCGACCCTAGTTCGAATGTGTGGTCGTTTGTAGCTACGACCAATTTTGGCTATCGGTTCTTTGCTCCCCACGTGTTGTTGCCGGGGCTGGAAAAGATTCTGGTCGCGGGCGGCTCGTTGACTCACGATAACGGGGGCGGCGCGGCGACGAATACCGCCGAAGTGATTGACATGTCCGTGGCCAATCCGACATGGAGCTATATCAGTCCCATGACCTACGCTCGCTACAACGAAAATCTGGTGCTTCTGCCGGATGGAACAGTCCTGGCGGTCGGAGGCGGGGGCGGCTTCGGGGCGTTCACGAACCCAATATTTACACCCGAATTATTCGATCCGAAGACCGGGCAATGGACGGTGATGGCACCGCAGACGATTCAACGGACTTATCATTCGACCGCGGTCCTGCTACCGGACGGACGCGTCGTTTCTTCCGGTTCCAACAACGGCGCCTCCACGGAAATCACATACGAGATATATAGCCCGCCCTATCTTTTCAAGGGGGCGCGCCCGGTGATCCAATCCGCGCCGACATCTCTTGGTTACGGGGCCAAGTTCAACATCAGCACTGCAAATGCGTCCACCATCACACGAGTGGCACTGGTCCGGCCGGGGGCAACGACTCATGCGGATGACTTTGATCAGCGCTATGTGGACCTCACCTATACTGTCGGCGCCGGAGGGATCCAGGCAACGGCTCCCGCGAACAGCAGCCAAGCCCCGCCCGGTTATTACATGCTGGTAATTGTGAACTCGAGTGGCGTGCCGTCGGTCATGCCCTTCCTGCAATTGAAGTAGTGGGAGAAGCGATTTTCGCCGCCATCCGGGTTTTATCGCGTGAATACGCTAACGGTCGCCGCAATCCCTGCGACTCGCTTCTCGACTACGGCCTGGTGTTCTAGAATCGCACCTTGGCCCGCAGCTTCGTCGGCACTCCGGCGATGTCCAGTGCAGATTCTCGCCCTGGAGCGACCGGGACTGTTGAGCGCGAAATAAATGCGTACATCTCTCGCCTTGAGTCACCCATGAGCAGTGCTGCCTATGACGTAGTGATCGTCGGCGCCGGGATTGTCGGCGCGGCTTGTGCGGACGAACTTGCGCGGCGCGGGATGCGGGTTATTGTGGTGGATCGGGACCTGGCGGGTGGCGCCACGGCGGCCGCGATGGGGCACATTGTGGTCATGGACGACTCGGCGGCGCAGTTTGCGCTCACCCGCTATTCGCAGCAGCTCTGGCATGCACTGCGGCCAGAATTGCCGGAGGATGTCGAGTACAACCAGTGTGGAACGATTTGGGTTGCGGCTGATGAAGAGGAGTTGGCCGAGGTGCGCCGCAAACATGTTTACTATTCGGAGCGCGGGGTTCCAACGACCGTGCTCGACCCGCGGGCCTTGCGGCAACTGGAGCCCAACCTTCGTGAAGGCCTGGCCGGCGGTCTTCTGGTTGCCGAAGATATCGTAGTAAATCCGCCGTGCGCGGCGCGTTTTCTGATGGAGCGGGCGCAGAAACATGGGGCGGAGATTCGGATGGGCACTTCCGTCGTACAGATGGGGCAAGGGCGGGTAAGGTTGTCCAATGGCGCCGAGATCGAGGGCGGGATTATTGTGAATGCTGCGGGAGCCTGGGCGCCGGAGCTGACCAGTGGCGTCGCGATCAAGAAGCGCAAGGGGCATCTGGTAATCACGGAACGTAATCCTGATTCCGCGTTTTTGCGGCATCAACTGGTGGAACTGGGATACTTGAAGAGCGCGCACTCGGTGGCCGGCGATTCGGTCGCGTTCAACGTGCAGCCGCGGCGGTCAGGGCAGATTCTGATCGGGTCATCGCGGCAGTACGGAGCGGAACACAGAGATGTGGACCAGGAAATACTTGCGCGGATGCTGGCGCGCGCGCGGGAATATATGCCGGGGCTGGGAGCAATCTCGACGGTGCGCGCCTGGACGGGATTCCGCGCGGCCACGCCTGACAAGTTGCCGCTGATTGGTCCGTGGCCGGGAGATCCGTCGATTTTTCTGGCGACGGGGCATGAGGGGCTAGGGATCACGACGTCACTGGGCACGGCGAGAATCCTCGTGGATCCGATTACCGGAACGAAATCAGAAATTCCGATTGAGCCGTATTGGCCGTCGCGTGCGGTGAGTTGACACAGGAGAATCTCGATGAACTGGAAGGGCGTGATGCCCGCGATTACCGCCTGCTTTCATGACGACCTGAGCATTGATCACGGGTTCGTGGCGGAACACTGCCGCTGGCTTCTGGACAATGGATGCGCGGGCATCGTTGCGCTGGGATCGCTGGGAGAAGGCGCAACTTTGGCGTTTGAAGAAAAGCTGGCAGTGCTGCGCATTTGCGTCAAGGCGATTGGCGGGCGCGGACCGGTGGTGGCGGCGATTTCGGCACTGTCGACTTCCGAGGCGGTGGCGCTGGCAAACGCCGCGACCGATCTGGGTTGCGACGGGCTGATGGTTCTGCCGCCGTATGTATACAGAGGCGACTGGCGCGAAATGAAAGCGCATGTGGCCGCCGTCTTCAACGCCACGCCGCTGGCCTGCATGCTCTACAACAATCCGGTCGCTTACGGAACCGATTTTCTGCCGGAGCAGATTCGCGAGTTGGCAGGGGAGCACGAGAACCTGGCGGCGGTGAAAGAATCCAGCACGGATGTGCGAAGAGTGTCGGCGATCCGTGCGTTGCTGGGTCAGCGGCTGGAGATCTGCGTGGGCGTGGATGATGCCGTGCTGGAAGCGATTGCAGTGGGCGCAACCGGATGGATCGCGGGGCTGGCGAACGCGTTGCCACGCGAATCGGTGGAACTGTTCAACTGCGGTATAAACGGGGAGAAAGACAAAGCGTTCGAGTTGTACCGTTGGTTCCTGCCGTTGCTGCGGATGGACACGGTTCCTAATTTCGTTCAACTGATCAAACTGGTGCAGGCGGAAGTAGGGATTGGGAATTCGCGGGTGCGCCCACCGCGGCTGGAATTGGTGGGGAAGGAACTTGAACACCACAAGAAACTTATTCATGCCGCACTACAGTCGCGGCCTCAGGCTGTGGGAAGTCTTGCTTTGCGGAGATAAGCGCTGGTGTCTTCATCCATGACAAAACTAGCAGGGCGGTCGCTGATTGGATTTCGTGAAGGCGCAGGGACGGGCGACGCAGTGTACGCCGTGAATCCCGCGACAGGCGAGCGCTTGCAGCCGGGATTCATTCCTGCGACGGCGGAGGATGTGGACCTCGCGGTCCGGCTGGCGGCGGAGGCTTTCGAGGTCTACCGGCGGGTTTCAGGACGCGACCGCGGAGCGTTCTTGCGAGCGGTTGCGGCGAAGATCGAGGCGATCGCCGGGGACGTAATCGAGCGTGCCGCTCTGGAAACGGCTCTACCGCAGGCACGGCTGCAAGGGGAAACGGCGCGCACTTGCGCGCAGCTTCGATTGTTTGCGCAGGTCGCGGAAGAGGGATCGTGGGTGCAGGCGCGCATCGACCACGGCGATCCGGATCGCAAGCCTGCGCCGAAGCCGGACATTCGGTCGATGCTGCGACCGCTGGGGCCGGTGGGGGTGTTTGGTGCGAGTAATTTTCCGTTGGCATTTTCAGTGGCCGGCGGAGACACCGCGTCTGCGCTGGCGGCCGGCAATACGGTGGTCTTCAAAGCTCATCCGGCGCATCCTGGCACCAGCGAGTTGGTGGGTCGCGCGGTGCAGGAAAGCGTTCGAGAATGCGGCTTGCCTGAAGGTGTGTTCTCGCTACTGTTTGATAGTGGCACGCGCGTGGGAACCGAACTGGTGAAGCATCCTCTGGTGCGGGCAGGAGCGTTTACCGGATCACGCGGCGGGGGCAGGGCTCTCATGGATATGGCGGCGGCGCGGCCGGAGCCGATTCCGTTTTACGCGGAGATGAGCAGCACCAATCCCGTGTTCATCCTGCCAAGGGCTTTGCGGGAGCGTGGCGAGAACCTTGCCGCCGGCGTGCATGCGTCGTTCACCATGGGAGCCGGGCAGTTCTGCACCAAGCCGGGCATGGTGTTTGTGCCGCAGGGCCCCGACGCGACGGACTTCGTGCGGAAGTTGCAGGAGTTAGTGGCGGCGGCGCCACCCTGTCATCTGCTGACGAAGACGATTCACGCTTCGTATGACTCGGCGATTACGGGGCGCAAGAACCATGCTTCGGTCAGGATGGTTGCCACGGGTGCGCCGGCGGCGGATGCGGGGTTCGCTGTGAGCGCTGCGCTGTTTGAAACGGATGCAGCGTCGTTTCTCGGCGCCCATGGGTCCGAACTGGATGGGGAAATCTTTGGCCCGACTACTCTGCTGGTGCAGCACTCGGGCCGCGATCAGGTTCTGACGATTGCCCGCGGTCTTGAAGGGCACTTGACGGCGACGATTCATGGCACGGAGCAGGATCTGCGCGAGTTTGCCGATCTGATTGCGATTCTCGAAAACAAGGTCGGGCGGCTGGTGTTCAACGGATTTCCGACGGGCGTTGAAGTCACGCACGCCATGGTTCATGGAGGGCCGTATCCCTCGACATCGGATGGGCGGTCTACGTCGGTGGGATCGCAGGCGATTTTCCGGTTTGCGCGGCTGGTCTGTTATCAGGGCTTTCCCGACGGCGCGTTGCCCGATGCTGTGAAGGAGGGAAATCCGCTGGGCATTTGGCGGATGGTCGATGGGGAAATGTCGCGATCGGGCTCGGGCGCCTGAGTCGAACTCCACAGGGCCTGAAGGCCTGCGCTTCCCGAATGCAACGCGGCCCTGAAGGGCCGCTCTTCCACCTCTCAGATTCAGCTCGTCTCAGATCTGGCACGTCTCAAGTCTTCGTATCTCAGATCAAATCTGGCATATCTCAGATCTGGTAGTCGACGTCTTCCATGATTCTTTGCAGTGAATCGGAGAGCGGTTCGCTTGCCACGCCCGAACCTTCAAGTTGCTGCACTCTCTCGCGCAGCTTGTCCATTTCGGCAACTACCGCGGCCAAGGCCTCCGAGAGCGGGTCGTTGATCTGTTTGGGATCGGTGATGACCACGCGTTTGCCTTCGCGGAAGATGATGTGTCCGGGCACGCCGACAACGGTGGAGTCAGCGGGAACGTTCCGCAGCACGACTGAGCCGGCGCCGATGCGGCAGTTCTTCCCGACCGTAATGTTGCCGAGGATTTTCGCGCCATCGCCGACGACCACGCCGTCTTCGATCGTAGGATGGCGCTTGCCGCGCTCTTTGCCCGTGCCGCCCAGGGTCACGCCCTGATAGAGCGTGACGTCGTCGCCGACGATTGCGGTCTCTCCGATCACGACGCCCATGCCGTGATCGATAAATAACCGGCGGCCGATCGTTGCTCCGGGATGAATTTCGATTCCGGTCAGGTGACGCGCGACCTGCGACAGCCACCGGCCCAGCAGAAAGAGACGATGACTCCACAGCCAGTGGTTTACGTGGTAGAACCACACGGCGTGCAGCCCGGCATAGCACAGGTAAACTTCGAGGCGGGACTTGGCCGCGGGATCGTGCGACAGCACGTTGGCCACGTCTTCGCGAATTCGCGCTAGCAGGTGCGGCATAGATTACGTTTTCGCTATCTGCGTAAAGATCAGGCCGGCAGCGCCGCCGTGGGAATCTGCAACGCTTTGTCGCGCAGCTCCTGAAAAAGAATACTGCTCAAATAGCGTTCGCCGAAAGATGGCAGAATTGCCACGATCAACTTCCCTGCATTCTCCGCGCGCTTCGCCACTTTTAAAGCGGCAACCACTGCGGCTCCGGAGGAGATCCCGACCAGGAGTCCTTCTTCGAGCGGCAGGCGACGAGCCATCGCAATGGCATCGTCATTGGTTACGGTGATGACTTCGTCGATGTAGTCGCGGCGCAGGATGCTCGGAACGAACCCGGCGCCGATGCCCTGAATTTTATGCGGTGACGGTTTGCCGCCGGAGAGAACTGGGCTGTCAGCGGGCTCGACGGCCACGGCTTTGAACGAAGGCTTCTTCGGTTTGATGTATTCGCAGATTCCGGTGATCGTGCCGCCGGTACCGACGCCGGAGACGAGAATGTCGGCGCGGCCGTCGGTGTCATCCCAGATTTCTGGGCCGGTAGTTTCGAAGTGAATCTTGGGGTTGGCGGGGTTGTCGAACTGCTGCAGCATGTAGGCATCGGGGGTGCTGGCCAGAATCTCTTTGGCTTTAAGAATGGCTCCGGTCATGCCGCGCGGGCCGGGAGTGAGAATGATTTCCGCGCCGAAAGCGAGCAGAAGCACGCGGCGCTCCAGGCTCATGGTGTCGGGCATGGTGAGGATGAGTTTGTATCCCTTGACGGCAGCAACGAAAGCGAGGCCGATGCCGGTGTTGCCACTGGTGGGCTCGATGAGCACGGTTTTGCCGGGATGAATCTTGCCCGCGCGCTCGGCCTCGGCAATCATGCTGACGCCGATGCGGTCTTTCACGCTGCCCACGGGATTCTGGCTTTCGAGTTTGGCCACCACTTCGGCGACGCAACCTTCGGTTACTTTGTTCAATCGCACGAGCGGAGTGTGGCCGATCAGTTCGGTGACGTCTTTTGCGATTCTCATGTCGCGTCGTCCTCCATAGGCGCGCGGATTTCAGCTGCCTGTTTCGTCCCGTAATACTACCAACAGAGCAGCAGGGATGGGTTCGGCAGGCTTTAAGATGCCGGGGACGAGGGCGGAGGTGCTGTGAAAAGGGCCGCGAGCGAGATCGCTGGCGCGGCCCGATAGATGACTATCTTTTCGGTCAGCGGTGCGTCAGTCCGTAGGTCACAGCGCCGGCGGAGCTTCCGATGTTGACCAGAAAAGTAGCACGCTCGAGCTTGTGATGGCCCGTCTTGTGGAAGAAGTAGCCGACGCCGATCACGCCAACGGTTTCCCCGACAAAATTCACGGCGAGTCCCGTAGAGGAGTGGCCGAACACCCGAACCACGGGATTCAGTTCCTGTCCACCACTCTGCAGGTTGGCGCGAGTCACGGCAAAGTCGGCACCATTCAGGGCCGCGGCGGCGATGATCAGGATGCGGTTCTGAGTATTAAAGAACTTGTGCTCGGGATGCACGCTCGATTGGGCGATGACGGCCGGGGTGACAACAGGTGGCACGAAGGCGACCGGCGAAGCAGGATCGAGCGACGGAGTGGGCGCGTCCGGCAGTGGGGCTGAAGCCAGCAGCGTCTGGGCATGCACGGCTGGAGCGAAAGCAGCGAACATTCCCGCGGTGAACATTCCTGCGGTGAACAGTCCCGCGGCGGCGGTCATGCGGAAGAAGGTCACACGGAGTAACGTCGAGCGAAGTAACTTGAGTAATCTGCGGGAGGTCATAAGAGCCCGCCGGGATTCGGCGCGGCGCTTACATAGGGGCAAGCAGGCGGCCACGCAGCCAACATTAGACTAGGTGCAAACCGCTCACAATGAACTCGTTAGCTTCTATCTTTCATGAGAAGCGAGGGTGGCTGTGCATTGTTTTGCAGATATCTCCGGGGATTTACCTCTGGCAAATCGGCGCTCCTACTTTTTGTAAACAACACCGCCCTTCATCACGAAGGCAACGTTTTGCAGCACGCTGATGTCTTGCAGCGGATCACCTGACACGGCGATTACGTCGGCGAAATAGCCGGGTTCCAGGGCGCCGATTTGACCGTCCCATCCCAGCAACTTCGCGCCATTCTGCAGATCGGCCTGCAGCACCGACAGCGGCGACATGCCGTAGTTCACCATCAGCACGAACTCGCGGGCCTGCGTGCCGTGGGGAAACGGGCCTACGTCGGAGCCTACCGCCATGGGCACACCGGCCTTGACCTGCTTCTTGAATTCCTGCACTTTCACGTCGAGCATCTGACGCTCGTGCGCACCGCGCTCGGGCGTGGAAGCGTGCTCGGCGAAATATTCGAAGATGGTAAAAGTCGGAACGGCGAAAATCTGCTTTTCCTTCATGAGCCGCATGGTCTCGTCGCTGAGCTGATTGGCGTGGTCGATGGACGCCACTCCCGCCTGCGCGGCATAGAGCGTTCCGGGCTCTCCGGTGGCGTGGACCGCGACGCGGCGGCCAATGCGCGCGGCTTCTTTCACCGCGGCTTCCAGTTGCGGCTCAGTGTACTGATAGGGAGTCGAGAATTTTCCGTCGCGAAGCGAGTCCGCTCCGGTTTCGTAAATCTTGATGAAGTCCGCGCCTTCCTTGAATTGCTGCCGCATGACGGCGACTAGTTCGTCGGCGTTGTTGGCGTAATCAGCGTTCGACAGAACGTGCTGGGCGGGGTTGTAGCCGATGGCGTCTTCATGGCCACCGAGAATGTTGATGGCGTTGCCGCTGATGCGCAGGCGCGGGCCGGGGATGCGGCCTTCATCAATGGCATCGCGGACAGCAGTGTCGGCCGAGCCCGCGCCTTCGGTGCCCATGTCGCGCTCGGCGGTGAAGCCGGCCATCAGGTCGTCGCGAGCGGCGAGTGTGGCTGTGATCGTGCGCTGCGGCACAGATTCCTGCACGGTCTGGAGATCTTCGGCGCCGGGATGAAGGAAGAGATGGATGTGAGCATCGATCAAGCCGGGAAGAAGTGTGCGGTCGCCGAGATCGATGACTTCGGCGCCAGCCGGATGCTTGACCAAAGTCCCCACTTCGACAATTCGTTCACCCTGTACCAGGATTTCCCCGGGCTTAAGGATGCGGCCAGCCTTGACGTCGAGCAGGCGCGCCGCATGCAGCACGATGGGATGTGCTGGCACAGGCTGAGACTGGCCTGCAGAGTTCGCGACGAAAGCCAACCACAGAAGAGGGATCGAGGCGAGGGCGAGGCTTCTTATGTTCATATCGCCCGCGATGGTAACACTTGGAATTGCCCGATGCTACACAGCTCGGATCGGCGCGCGCGTGAGCACCAGCACAAATCTGTTCCGGTTGGTTATGATCTTTTCGCAGTGACCTTAACCGGTCCATCGAGGTGACTATGCTGCAGGGCCAGACCGCTCTGGTAACCGGAGCCAGCCGTGGCATCGGGAAGGAAATTGCGCTGGAGCTGGCGCGTAATGGCTACCGCGTTGCGGTGAACTATTACGACGATCCTGCGCCTCTGGTGGATGCCGCCATCGCTGAGATTCGCGCCTTGCCAGTGGAAGTACTCCCTGTCGAGGCGGACATCCGCTCCAGCGGCCAGGTGGCGGCCATGTTCGATCGCGTCATCAGCGCGTTTGGGCGACTCGATCTTCTGGTCAACAACGCCGGAGTGCAGACTTGGAAGCCGCTGCTCGAAGTGACTGAGGAAGAGTGGGACCTGGTCGTCGATACGAACCTGAAAGGTTGTTTTCTGTGCACGCAACAGGCGGCGAGGCACATGAAAGAGCATGGCGGAGGGTCAATCGTAAATCTCGGCTCGGGCTGCAACAAGCTTGCGTTTCCGTCACTGGTGGCTTATACGGCGAGCAAGGGAGGCATTGAAATGTTCACCAAAGAAGCTGCGGTCGAGTTGGGGCCCTATGGAATTCGAGTGAACTGCATTGCTCCGGGATCGATTGAGTCGGAGCGCACGCGAAAGGAAGATCCGGACTATGCGGGCACGTGGTCGAAGCTGACGCCTTTGGGTCGTGTAGGCACAGCCGCGGACATTGCGCCAACAGTCGTTTTTCTCGCCAGCAAGGGTGCATCGTTCATCAGCGGGCAGACCATCTGGATTGATGGAGGGCTATTCACGAAGGCGCAATGGCCGTATAAGAAGTGAGAGGGCGTTTGCTGCGGGGCGGCACGAAGGCGGTGCTCGTAGTACACTTTTCGGCATGATGCCACGACGCCTCGTTCCGGTATACGTCATCGCTCTCGTTCTCGCCGCCTGCGGACCGCTTCTTGCGCAGTCCTCAAAACACAATCCTGGAGTTCAGCAGAAAGCTTTCGGCATACAGGGCGGGAGGCCCGTCAACTTGTACACACTCACCAACGCGAACGGTGTTGAAGTCGATGCGATGAACTATGGCGGCATAATCGTTTCTATCCGTGTGCCGGACCGCAAAGGGCAGATTGCCGATATTGTCCTCGGCCACGAGACGCTCGACGGTTATATTCCGAATCCTCCATACATTGGGGCAGTGGTCGGACGCTACGCCAACCGAATTGCCAACGGTACTTTCACCCTTGACGGCAAGACTTATACGTTGCCGAAGAACGACGGCCCCAACACCCTGCACGGCGGTGTCGACAAAACTTTCAACAAGGTTGTCTGGGAGGGCGAGCCGCTGAAGGGGAAGACTGGCGTGGCATTCACCTATCTCAGCAAGGACGGCGACGACGGCTTTCCCGGCAACATGAAGGTTAAGGTGACGTATACGCTGACCGACAACAACGAACTGGTTCTCGACTACGAGGCGACGACGGATAAGACCACGGTGCTCAATCTCAGCCAGCACAGTTATTTCAATCTGGCGGGCGAAGGCACGGGCGACATTCTGAATCACGAAATCATGATCAACGCCGACCGATTCACGCCGGTCGATAAGACTCTTATCCCGACGGGTGAGCTTCGTCCGGTGAAAGGAACGCCGCTCGATTTCACAACCTCGACCAGAATCGGCGCGCGCATCGACGACAGCTACGAGCAGATCGTCCTTGGCCACGGGTACGACCACAACTGGGTGATCAACCGCAAGGGCGCCGGCCTCACGCTGGCGGCGCGGGTCTACGAGCCCACCAGTGGACGTGTGATGGAAGTTTCAACGACGCAGCCTGGGGTTCAGTTCTACTCGGGAAACTTCCTTGACGGCACTGTCACTGGAAAACATGGGCACGTGTATAAGCGCCGATTCGGCTTGTGCCTAGAGACACAGCACTTCCCCGATTCGCCGAATCATCCGGACTTTCCGAGCACGACGCTGAAGCCGGGGGAGACGTTTAAGTCGGAGACGGTGTTTAAGTTTTCGACAAAATAGGGTCGATCATCATAGGGTCGATCATCGGTGGTCATCTGCCCGCCGGCTGTGATCGGAGGCAGATGCTTAAGCTCGATCTAATTCGCCTAATGGAAGAACACTTAGACATCGCTTAATTTGCAGAGGAATCTCATCCCCTGCTGCCTTGTGCAAATGCCATTCCTGGTGGGATTCGCAGCCGGTTTGCCTTTTGCAGGCGTGGACATCCCGGCAGACATTGGCACTCCGCTTGCACATCCTCAAGCCGTGAGCAACTCCGACCCGCGCGATCCGACCGAAGACCTCGCACGAAAACGCCCACGAGTTCGGGACGTTCAAGGCCGGGCTCTCTCCACGCCGAAAACCGCCCTCAGCCGTTCAATGAAGGACGCTATCAAGCGCTTCCGCTCCATGGAGAGCCTCCTGCTCTCTGCCGGGACCATCGACGATCGCCTCTTGTGCGATTTTCGCGCCGCTGTGAATCGCGTTCGCAATGCCGCCTGGGGAGTGCAGCAATATGTGAGCCGGAAGGAGGTCGGGCAGGATCCCGCGATGGTTTTGAAAATCATCGCTGGAGACCGTATCCGCGCCGCCTACAGCCTGTGTCAAACCATCAGCGACGATCTGAAACGCCCTGACCTCGACTTCCAGGCTGGCAGTCTGGTGGCGCTTCAGGAAGCCGCCCACAAGCTGGGTGCGGACGTCGGGCTTGCGCTGCAAAACATGAAATAACCAAACCCGATTACGAACCTACTCTCCGCGCAGCTCTTCCACCAGTGCTTTTTCGACGTTGCGGCAGTGTTCTGGCTTGAGCTTCGTTCCCGCTGACGTCAGATAGAAAGTGTCAATCGCCATCTGCCCCTCGGTATCGATCAACGCGATTTCAATGTTGCATTTCTGATCCGACAGGCAGGACGCGATGCGATGCAGCAGCCGCGGACGATCCTGCGTAATCACCTGCAGCAGCGTGCTGGTCGACGAGGATGAATCATCGAATTCGATCTTCGTTTCTACTTTTACCTTCGCGATCGCGCCCTTCTCGGCGCGCTGGCGGTCACGCAGCATCTTTTCGAGATCGGCCTCGCCGAGCAGCACGCTGGTCACGCTGCGCGTGAACCGCTCCCACTCGGAAAGATTCAGCTCCAGAGTGCGGAAGCGGTCGGTAAAGTAAAGTGTGTCGACCACCGTTCCGGCCTGATTCGAAAACGCGTTGGCCTTCACGATATTCATGCCCCACGCGGCCAGCACGCCCGAGAGCTTGGCAAACAGAGAAGGACGATCGCGGGTGACCAGCGTCAACTCGTACCAGTGCCGCCCGCGTTTCAACTCGACCTGCACCGGATCGGTGCCTAGTTCGTCGGCCATGCCCATGTGCCGCATGACTTCCTCGGCGGAATGGACCAGCAAATATCTCTGGGGAAAACCTTCCAGAAAACTTTTGAACTTGCTGCTGGTCACCGGGGCGAGAGAGCGCAGACGCGCCAGCTTTTCGTCATTGACATCGGCGTGCACGCGCTGGTCGGCACTGCGGTTCAGGTAATTCTCGGCGCCCATGTAGAGTTGCCAGACGTTTTCAGCCTTCCACGGAGTCAGGGCCTCGGGGTTCACCGCCTTGATGTCGGCGTAAGTCAACAGGGTGAGCATCTTCAGCCGCTCGGGCGTTCCCATCTTTTCCGCGAATGCCGCCACTGTCTCGGGATTGAAAATGTCGCGGCGCAATGCGGCCGACAACTCCAGGTGGCTCTCGATCAGGAACAGTACCTCGGCTCGCTCCCTGGGATCCATGTCGAGGCGATCCATGGCGCGGCCGGCAATTTCCAGGCTGGCTTCCACATGATTGCCGCCCGGCACGCCCTTGCCGGTGTCGTGCAGCAGCAATGCGAGGTAGAGCAGTTCGGGATCCTCGAGTTCGCCGAGGAGTTCGGCGTAGCGTTTATCCCACTCGGACTGTGATTGCTTCAGCCGGTGCAGGCTCTCGATCGCCAGAAAGGAATGTTCGTCCACGGTGAAGCGATGGTAGAAATCGCGCACCACCAGCGAGTCGATAAGATTCAATTCCGGCAAGAGCAAAGTCAAAAGCCGCAACGAATGCATGGCCCGCAGCGCGTCGGCGGCGTGGGGCTGCAGGAGCGTCTCCTGCAGGTAGAGCCAGAGTTCCGCGCCCCGGGGCGGCATGGATGCGAGGGCCGGAAGCGCTTGTTCGATGCGGTATTCGGTGGTCGCGCTCAGCTTCACGCCGTGGTGGGCCATGAAATGGAACAGCCGCAGCAGGACTTCAGGATCCTGCAGCGCCGAAGGCTGCTGTAGAAAGATGAGCCCGTCCACGACGGAGAAATCCGGCGTGGTAAGCCGCGAACGCCAGCTCTGCACCTGACGGTAAAGCGCCGACCAGGCTTCAGGAATTTCTTCCAGCAGTTGCGTGACGGTGCGCTGCACGGCACGGGCGTGGCCGAAATAAATCCGCATCCAGTCGGCCGCCGAAAGCTCCGCAGAATCGGCGACCCCAGGCAGTGCGGCAACTGGCCTGGCTTCGCCAGACGTCGCTTCGCCAGACGTCGCTTCGTCAGACGTCGCTTCGCCAAACGTCGCTTCGCCAGACCTTGCCTCGTCAGGCATCGCTTCAAAAATCGTTGTTCCGACCTTTCGCGCCGCCGCTTCGTCCTGCGCTTCCCAGCTCAGCGTGTTGTCATCGCGACCGTGGCGGAAGTGAAGGAAGCAGCGCGCCGACATCAGAAAATCCAGCGCGGCGTCGAGTTGCTTGCGTACTGGAGGGCGCAGCGGGCTCGCGTCCGGCCAGTCGTGCAGCTTGTCGATGGCCGAAATCAGTGCGAGCCAGCAGGCCACGTTGCAGTCGCGCAATCCGCCCGGCGCTTCCTTCAGGTTCGGCTCCAGGTGATACAGCGTCATGCCGAATTTGGAATGGCGCTCGCGCGTCACCTCGGCCAATCCCTGCAGCAACGCCTTGGACTCGCGCATGACCAGCTTGGGGATGACCTTGTCGTGAAGCCGCCGGAACAAATCGTGATCGCCGGCGAGATAGCGGCAGTCGAGGAGAGAAATGGTGAACTCAGTATTGTTGGGATCGTAACGGTCGCACTCAGCCAGCGTGCGCGACGCTGGACTCAGTTTCAAGCGCAGGTCCCACAATTCCTGTGAGAAGCGGCGAACGGGATCCTTGAAAGCTTGCTCCGCGTTGCGATCTGCAAAGAGAAAAAGCAGATCGATATCGGAATAGGGGAACAACCATCCGCGGCCGAATCCTCCGGTGGCCAGCAAGGCAAAGCTGGCCGGCTTAGCGGGATCGGGCGAAATGATATCGCGCCATAGCCGCGCCAGAACGTCTTCCACTAGCCGGGTACGTTGCGCCACGGCGGCGCGCCCGTCTCCCGATGCCTCGAACTCCCGCTGAATGCGAGCAGATTCTTCGCTGAGGGAACCCCGTAATTCGCTGATCAATGACGACGCTGCCATGATGAAAGTTTTCACCCGGTGACGCGCGCCACTGGGGAAGGCCGCTACAGCCGTTGCCGGTTCCATGCATTCCGGCTGAGTCCCGGCATGACTTGCGAACGCCCTGATGAAAGCCCGCCGCGTTAGCGCGCTACAAAGCTCCCTCGCCGCGCTCATCATTGCGGATGCGAATCGCCTCATCCACGCGGGAGCGAAAAATCTTTCCGTCGCCTATTTTGCCGGTGCGGGCCGCGGTCAGGATGGCCTGCTCCGCCTTTTCCACCAAGGCATCGGGCAGCACCATCTCGATCTTCGTCTTGGGAATCAGATCGACGCTGTACTCACGCCCGCGGTAGACCTCGGTGTGGCCCTTCTGGCGCCCGTGCCCTCGCACCTCGATCACGGTCATGCCTTCGACGCCGATTTCATGCAGCGCAGTTTTTACCGCTTCCAGCTTGGAGTTCTGAATGACTGCCTCGATCTTGGTCATCATGTCGTCAAGTCCTGTTTTGCGTTCTTCATATCGTCACCGCGTTTATGCTCCAGCAATTTCTGGCAGCTTCGACGCGGGCACTCCCTAATCATAGCCCTCTTCACCGTATTGAGAGGCTCGACAGGCATTTCTACTCCCAAAACAGGCGATCGTTCCCATTCCAAGACCGCCTCACTCTACCGTTCGCGGGCGGTCTCACGGAAATCGAAACTATTTATCGTGCCTATCAGGTTTTGTTATTGAATTGCTGGCCCCGCCGCTGGCTTCGCCGGAACCGGGGGCTTGGCGAACTTCGCATCGTCGACCGGAACGTTCTGTTTTACTTCGGTCACCTGGACCGTGAACCGGCCACTCGGCCGCGCCAGTGTCCAGCGGTAAGGAATCTTCACTCCGTTGGTGTCGCGGTAATCCGCATAATCGATCTGCGTGGGAAGCAGACCGAGCGCGGTATCCGCATAGCGCACCAGGCGCACCAGCAATCCGGACTGCTCGTCAAAATATAACTGGAGCGGAGGCTTACCCTCGCTCTGGCCCACGACCTCGTAGGCCTCGTGGTCGCCGATTTTTTCCACGCCTTGAAGCTTCACTTCTTTGAACATCGGCTTCAAATGCGTGGCGAGGTGGAGATCCGCGTCGATTGCCGCCGCATCGAGTTCGCCGCCGTGCATCTCGCGCACTCCCGGGCGACCTGGCGAGACCAGCCACCCGTCATGACCGTCGAAGGCGGTGATGCTATCGCCGTCCGGCATGTGCGTGAACGATATGCGCTTGTCGGGATCCTTCGAATCAATATCGATGGGCAGCGACTTGCCGCCAAAGTCGATCGTGCCCGTCATAATGCGGCTGGTCACCTTGTTGATGGCCGTCGCGCCGCCGACAGCCTGGACATATTTGTCGAGCAGTTGCTCGGCCGTCGGTCCGGCAATCGGTCCGGTGGTCGATCCTGCGGTCTCCTTCGTTGCAGCCGGTGCTAGTCCCATCATTGGTCCGCCCGGCATTCCTGCGCCCATCGCCTCTTTAGACTCCTCGGTCATCACGGGCGGGATCGCCTGCGGCTTGGCGTTGCCGTTGTGGCAGGAATTGCAAGTGACCATGCGTCGACCGTCGAAGTCATCCGCGTTGATGGCGATCATCATCTCCATCATCTTCCTGGCGGTCTGCTTGTTTTTCTTGTCGTCCTTTTCAAAGGCTCCCTGCACATGGCAAAAGTCACACTGCACGCCCAGTGACGCGGTGACGAATTGCATGGTCGGAATGAGTTGCTCGGCGGGAATTCCCTTCAGCACCTGGATGTTCTTGAATTGCTCTTCGGCTTTCTTCGGTCCGGATGTGTTGGCAGCCTTAGTCGCTTCGGGAGCTTGTCCCGCGCCGCTGGACTGCGCTCCAGCGCGCAACTTCACAAATCCAAACGCCGCGAAGAGCACGATCGCTGTAAGTACGACCACTCGTTTTGAGTTCATCAATTCTTAACCTCGCCAGGAAGTTTCAGAGTTTAACAGAGCAGTCCTGCTCGATTTCGCTTCCCTATTTTCGGTGGGCATCTCATTTCTGCTCATGTTTAAGATCGCCTTGCCGCACAAAGAATTTCCACTTATCCATCCCCGCCGCAACTGCGACGTCGAAGAATCCCACCATCATTTCGTCGGAAGTCTGATCGCCCCATGTCACCGTCTTTTCGGGATCGGGATTGTGGGGGTTATTTTTCGAATTGTCATACCACGCAATCGCGCGCAGGCGCGTCCCAGCCTTTAACAGGCGCGGCTCGGCGAGCCGGTAGCTCAACTGCCAGTGAAAGTGATAGTTCACCCGCAACAACACTTCCACGCTGCCATCGTCGTGAACAATGTCGTACTCGAAGCGCTTGCCGCGCAGGTGCATGTGCGGAAAAAGGCTGAGCAGGGTAGCGTCGTTGGGCAGCGTGCCCTGCACTTCCACGCGAAAGTCGTCCGCGCCCGGTGGAATGATGAGTGCGTGATTGTTCAACTGCAGCGTGATCACTCTCTGCTTGGGCTGAGTCTTGGCGAACACCAGCCCGATGCTGGTCTGATCCTGATCGGCTGTGCCATTCGTCGTGTAATGCATCTGAAATACCAGATCGGATCCCGCGGGAACGAATTTCGCCATACCGTCTGGCCACTGGTCGGGCGAACTTCCCGGCGCGTACACCAGCAACAGATCACTGGTCGTCTCGTGCGCCTCGCGCCGTTCCAGAGGATCGTTTAAGGTTGACGCGGTAAACGGTTCGCCGACGGGCGCGTGCCGCAACCACTGTGAATTCGGGGGACGAATATATACCACTGCGTGATGCACGTGCGCGGGGCTTCCCGGGCGGAATTCCGACATCTGCACCCAGCGATCCTCGGCGAAATGCGTCGGCACAATTTCGTACGTATATTCGACTTCGCCCTGTGCCGGAATCTTCACTGCCCGGGGCATTTTAACCACGAGATCGGGCTGAGGAATATTCCATCCTTGCGGCCACTGCCGCGGCGGGGGCGCGTCGCGGACATCTCCGGCGGGCGCTCCCGCTTCAGGCCACGCCACGATCGTCGCGATCTGTTGCGGAGTCAAGGAGGCATCGTTGGCAAAGTGGCCATAGCGCGGATCGGCGAACCATGGCGGCATCATTTTCATTTGAACCGAATGCGCCATGGCTGCAGCCCAAGGGCGCGTCTGCTCGTAGGTCACCAGCGGCATCGGCGCTACTTCGCCGAGACGATGGCAGGTCTGGCAGTGATTCTGTAGAATCGGCGCCACATCCTTGTAAAAAGTTGGGGCCGCAGGCGCTCCCGCCTTCTGAAAAGCAGTTCCGCGAATGCACAACGCCGCGCCTGCAAAAGCCAGCGCACCGAGAACCCTGTAGCCCATGCCGTGATTCTACAAGGCTGCCGTCTTGCTTTCGTGTGCCTGCGGTCATTGAGTGGCGCTTAGGGTGGCGTTAGCTTTTCGCCGTTCTCCGCGCACAACGCATCCCCTCGAAAAATGCTACATTCAACGTTCATGTCCGCGGCCAATTCCAATTTCGTTCGAGCCTGCAAGTCCCAGCCCGTCCACCGCACTCCTGTATGGTTCATGCGCCAGGCCGGCCGCTACATGCCCGAGTACCGCGCGGTCCGCAAGCAGCACTCGCTGCTGGAAATCTGCAAGAAGCCTTCGCTGGCAGCCGAAGTCACGATCACCGCGGCGGAGTTTCTCGGGGTCGATGCGGCCATCATTTTCGCTGATCTGCTGTTGCCTTTCGAAGTAATGGGCTTGCCTTTTCATTTCTCCGCCGGCGAAGGTCCCGTCATCGAGAAGCCGGTGCGCAGCAAGGAAGATATCGCGAACCTGCGCACCGATCGCGCCGCGGAACTTGGGTACGTCTCCGAAGCCGTGAGTTTGGTGGCGAAGCATTTTGGCGACCGGTTGCCGGTGATTGGATTCTGTGGCGCGCCCTTCACGCTCGCCAGCTACATGATTGAAGGCGGCGGCTCGCGCAATTACGTTCACGCCAAGAAAATGATGTACAACTCGCCCGCCGACTGGGACACACTCATGCGCAAGCTGGTCACCGTCACGACGGCCTACTCCGCCGACCAGGTGCGCGCCGGTGCGGACGTCATTCAGATTTTTGATAGTTGGGTGGGATGCCTCAGCGTGGAAGACTATCGCCGTTACGTGTTGCCGCACGTGACCGGCATGGTGAAGCAGTTGCAGAAAACCGGAGTGCCCGTTATTTATTTTGGCACCGACAGCGCCACGCTCTTGCCCGCAATGAAAGAAACTGGCGCCGACGTCATCGGACTCGACTGGCGTATCCCTCTCGACGACGGCTGGGCGCGCGTCGGTTACGAACGCGCCGTGCAGGGAAATCTCGACCCCGTGCTGCTCTTTGCCGAGTGGAAAGAATTGAAGTCGCGCGCCGAAGACGTTCTCCACCGCGCCGCCGGACGCCCTGGACACATTTTCAATCTTGGACACGGCATCCTGCCGGAAACTCCGGTCGACAATGTGAAGAATTTGGCTCGTTTCGTGCAAGAGTATTCGGCCCCGAAGGTCGAGTAGTCTTAAAAGGGAGCGGCTTGTAGCCGCACCGTGCGGTCGCAAACTCAAACCGGCTTTAGCCGATGAGGAATACAACTGACTCGCATCGCCATCATCGGTGGAGGCATCTCGGGCTTGGCGGCCGCCTTCGCTCTCGAAGAGCACCGCCGGAGCGGCGCCGATGTGGACTATGTTCTCTACGAAGCTTCGGCACGTCTCGGCGGCGTGCTCCGCACCGAACATATTGATGGGTGCATTGTTGAAGCCGGCCCCGATTCCTTCATCACCGAAAAACCGTGGGCGAGCAACCTGTGCCGCGCGGCAGGCCTTGGCGACCAGTTGATCGGCTCCAACGACGCCGATCGCAAGACTTACATTCTGACCAACGGCCGGCTGGTCGAAATGCCCGACGGCTTGATGTTCATGGTGCCCACAAAAATTCTGCCTACAGGCTTGTCGGCGCTATTTTCGTGGAAGACCAAGCTGCGCATGACGCAAGAACTGTTCCACCGACCGCGCGATCAGAAAGACGATCACGACGAGTCAGTCGCAGACTTCGTGGAACGGCACTACGGGTCTGAGATGGTCGACCGGCTCGCCGATCCGCTGCTCTCCGGCATTTACGGCGGAGACGCCGCGAGCCTGAGTGTGCGCGCCGTATTGCCGCGATTCGCGGAGATGGAGCGCACGCACGGCAGTCTTGGGCGCGCCATATTGGCCGTGCGAAAGACAACCAAGAAAGTCGGGGCAGTTCCGCGCCAGCCCGCGCCGCCGCTGTTTACTTCGCTGAAGAACGGCATGCAGCAACTGGCTGAGGCTGTGGCGTCTCGCCTCACTCCTTCGGCTGTGCTGACGAATGCCCCAGTGCAGGTGATTCAGCGCGAGGCCGAAAGCTGGGTGGTTTCTGCGGGACTGCAATCGGACCAGTTCGACTCCGTCATCATCGCGTTACCGGCGCCGGCCGCCGCGCAAGTGTTGCGCATGGCTAGCCCAGAATTATCCAGCGAACTCTCTGCCATCCGGTACAGTTCATCCATTACTGTGGGCCTGGGCTATGATCGCCATGTTCGAGAGATGCTTCCGCCGGGCTTCGGATTTCTGGTGCCGCGCAGCGAAGGCAAGAAGCTGCTGGCCGCCACTTTTGTGCACAACAAATTCCCCCATCGCGCTCCGGAAGATCGCGCCTTGCTGCGCTGCTTTTTTGCGGGACGGACTGCGGAAGAAATCTGGGGGCTGGCCGACGATCAGATCGTTGGAATCGTGCGCAACGAACTGCAACAGATTCTGGGTCCGCACATCTTCCCTCCGCAGATCGGCGCTCCGCAGGTCACCGGTCCTCCGATCACGGGCCTGCGGGCGGAGCCGCTTTTCGCCCGCGTTTACAAATGGAAGTCTGCCATGGCGCAATATGGCGTCGGACATCTTGATCGCCTCGATCGCATCGAGCGCTTGCGCCGCCAACTGCCGGGCCTTGCGCTGGCGGGCAACGCTTACCGCGGCATCGGGGTGCCAGACTGTGTCCGCTCCGGCAGCGACGCGGCCAAGCAGATGATAGGGGTCTGATATTTTCCGGCGAACGGCAGGTTCGCTTCGGCAAGCTCAGGGCAGGCTCTCACCGGGCTTTCAGCCCCGGTTCGGAATGCAAAATGAAGTTGCAGCCTGAGCCACTACTGACAGCTGAGGTATCAAGCAATCGCGCGGAGTGGAAATAAAAATCGTCTAGGCCCTGACGTGCGATTCCTTCGCCGCCTCTTCGTAGGCGAGTTCGCTATCTGGTCGGCGCGGCCGCGGTTTTCGTCCAAAGACCGCTTCCTTCACCAACTTCGAAATCGTATACCGGTTCTCGGCCACAACTTTCAGCCACGCGAACTTGCCCATCATGGGGAAATAGATTCCGCGGAAACACAGCCGCGCCAGGAAAATATTGATGCGATATCCCAGTGGCTGGTCATCGAGAGAATCGACAGCCTGGGTCAAAGCTTCCGGACTGTAGGCTTGCGCCCATCCGTGTTTGACTTCCGCGTGGGCTTCTTCGATCGTCATTTTTAGGGGAGTGTGCGCCATGGCGAAGGGAATAAATTCTTTCCAGTGCTTCGGGCGAGTGAGGCGACCGGCGACCTCCAGCCGCTTGTAGAGCGGCGTTGCGGGCAACGGAGTGAGCAAGCCAAAAATCGGCAGGCCCGGCGGCCAGGTGCGTACTTGCGAAAGCGTGCGATCGGCTACTCCAACCGTATCGTTGTCCATGCCGAAAATAAATGATGTGATGGCGTAGACGTTGCGTTTGGCCAACCGTTCGAGCACTTCGGCGTATTCACCGGGCTTGTTGAAGCCTTTGTTCACGTCTTTGAGATTGGCCGGGTCGATCGACTCCATGCCGATGAAGACCCACTTGCCGCCGGAAGCCGCGATCAGGTCAATGAGTTCCTCGTCGCGCAACAAGTTGGCGCTGATCTGCGCCACCCAATGCACCTGCGCCCCGGCCGCAATAATGTCGCGCAGCAGCGATTTGGTGCGCTTCACGTTGATGGCAAAGTTGTCGTCGATGAAAAACACCGCCATCTGGCCTTTTTCCTTGCGGGCGCGGGCCTTCAGAAGCAGCAGTTCATTGACCACACTCTCATTGCTGCGGAAGCGAATGGAGTCGCCGAAGAATCCGGTCACGGTACAGAACTCGCAGCCGTAGGGACAACCTCTTCCGGACTCGACCGGAATAATTTGAAATGTCCCCCAGCCTTCGCCGACTTTTTTCAGCAGCGGGAACGCGGCTTTCGGAACCAGGTTGAACTGGGTCAGGTCGATCGAGTCCCAGGGAATCACCGGATATGGCTTCAACGACGGTTTGCGCTCTTTGCCGTCTTCGTCCGCCGGTATGTAGACTTCTTTGAGTTCGCCGCGCTCGGCATCGTTTACAATCCGCGGCCAGGTTTCGTCGGCTTCGCCCAGCGCTACGGCATCGGCGTGGCGCGGGCCGCCGTCGCGGCCCAGAGCTTCATCGGCGAGCTCGGTGACGTGCGGGCCGCCCATCACAACTTTCACGCCGGTCGCGCGAATCGCATCGGCGATGCGGTAGGCCTTGGCAATCATGCGGGTCATCGCGCCGATGCCGACGAGATCGATCTTCTGGTCGCGGACATACTGCGCGATTTGAGCCTCGTCCATGGGCTTGGCGTTGCCGTCGATCAGAAGCACTTCGTGTCCGGGCGGAGTCAGCGACTGGAGCAGAAACATCCAGAGGTGAGGCATGAAGTTGCGAGTGACACCATTGTCGGGGTTATACAGAAGAATTCTCATGACGCCCTCCTCAGGGAGCGAACGTGCTTTAGCGAACGCTTAAACGTTGCTCACCGCACGGAAGCGTCACGAGCGATGCCAAAAAAATTGGCAGATCTATTTAATTTTCGTGATGAAGTTTGACGGGAATATGAGCCCAAAGGATTGTACACCCAGCGAGTCATCTGCCGTGTTTATTACCCGGTCGATTGTGTAAAGAAATCTATTCCGGTGCTCTTTGGGAAATGCCCCTACGCCGGAATCGAGGACTTGTTCGCATTCGCTTCGCGCCGCAGATGCGCCACTACCAGGCGGATCTCATCGTATGTGATTTCCGGGGGCAAGACGTCTTTCAGGGTCTTCAGGCGCTCGAGTCTTTCAAGACCGAGAGTCGCGCAAGCCGCCTCGATCATCAATTGGCGGCTGCGATCAATCCATTCCGCGCGAAATTCCACTTCGCCTTTCTCCACCAGTCCGGCAACCGAGTTCACTACGGTCGAAATCTGCCGTCCGCGAATGCGGGCAATATCTTCGAAACTCTTGCCTTCCGCCAGAAGTTGCAGAGTCTCGAGCGCCGGGGCAGTCTTTTTTTCGGGCGGAACTGCGGCTCGCGCCCCTTCGCGGTACTGGCGCAGCGCAGACAGGATTCCCTGCCCGTAGAGTTCGGCCTTCCGCTCGCCGATGCCTGTGATCTTCAGCAAGTCGGGAATCGAGCGCGGCTGCGACCGGCAGATCTCATCCAGCGAAGTATCATGCAGCACTACGTAGGCGGGCGCTCCCTGCTCTTTGGCTGTCATGCGCCGCCACTCGCGCAGATATTCTCGCAGCTCCTGATCGGCGTCTGCGACTGGACCAGCGGCGACTCGCACTCCGCCAGAACCGGCGCTCACGGCGCGACGGACTGCTGCCGAAGTGGCTTTCTCAGTCAGCCACTCGGGGGCGGCCCCGCAAACGTCGCAGGCTCCGCATGCCGTCCACTTTGGAGTCTCGCCGAAATGAGTGCAAATCTGGCGATGGCGGCAATTCGCCGCCTCGGCAAACCCCCGGATCGTGTGATATCTCTGCCAAGCGCGGTCGCGCTCGGCGGCATCGAGAATCTGGTTGGCAAAATATCCGAGCAGGCCGGCATCCTGTTTGCGCCAGAGCAGAATGCAATCGGCGGGGTTGCCATCGCGCCCGGCGCGCCCGGCCTCCTGATAAAACTGCTCGACCGATTTCGGCAGCGCCAGGTGGATCACTGCCCGCACGGTCGCCTTGTTAATGCCTAGCCCGAAGGCAATGGTGCCGACGAGCACGCGGACTTCGTCCGACATCCAGCGCTCCTGATTGCGCCGCCGGTCGCTCGAGTCCATCTTGGCGTGATAGCCGATGGCCGCGATTCCCTGGTCTTCCAGAAAATCTACAGTCTCTTCGACTTTGTTAATCGTCGGCGAGTAGACGATGACGTTGCCTTCGTCGTAATGGCGCAGCGCAGTCACCAGCAGCGCGGTGTGTTCCACGCTGTCGCACTGGCGCACCAGGTAGCGCAGGTTGGAGCGGTGAAAACTGGCAATGTACTTGTCAGGATTGCGCAACTCAAGTTGCGCCAGAATGTCGTGGCGCACATGGCGCGTGGCGCTGGCCGTGAAAGCAGCGATGGGGTGACCCGGAAACTTCCCGCGCAGGCTGCTCAATTGCCGGTACTCGGGACGGAACTCGTGTCCCCACTCGGAAATGCAGTGGGCTTCATCGATGGCGAAAAAAGAAATGGGCACCTGCTGCAGCCAACTTAAAGTGTCAGCGCGCTGCAACCGCTCGGGCGACAGATAGAGCAGCCGGAAAGCCCCTTCCCGCGCCTGGCGGATGATGCGAGTTTGTTCTTCGTTGCTGACCGAGCTGTTGAGAACCGCAGCCGGAATGCCCATCTGCGCCAGTTGCGCCGCCTGATCCTGCATGAGCGCGATCAGCGGGGAGATCACGACCGTAGTTCGCTCCGACACGACCGCGGGCAACTGGTAACAGAGCGATTTGCCTCCGCCAGTCGGCATGACCACGCAAGTGTCGTGTCCGGCGAGCAGGCTGCGCACGATCCGCTCCTGCAAAGGCCGGAACGTACTGTAACCCCAGTAGCGACGCAACGGGGTCAGCAGGTCGGCCTCTGAGGTCATGAGACCAGTATAGGACGAGCGGAAACGAAAAATGCTCGCGGCTCAGAGGTATCGGTGAGCGGACTCCCAAGGAGGGACATCATGAGACTTGATCCAAGGATTTGTCATTCCGAGGAGCGTAGCGACGAGGAACCTGCTGTCGCTGGCAGCGGGACTGCCTCGTCGTGAGCGAGTGCGCCAGCGTGATAGACGCGGTCGAACGCAATCCAGAGCGCCGCAATCACGACAAAGCAGAGCACGCTGCCTTCCGGTCCGACCGAGCCTCCCGTGAGCCAGTCAGGGCCGTGCAGGGACGAACTGAGCAAGTGACCGCGCCAGACCGTTCCACTGTCGGGCACGGAGTAGAAGAAAGTCTCGCCCCAATCCCAGGCAGCATGAAAACCCACAGCGAACCACAGATTGCCGGTGCGTCGCAGCGTGAGGCAGAAGAAGAAACCGATGAACGCGGCCGCGAGAATCCCGGGCAGATGTTCGCCATCGTTGCGCAGGTGAATCAGGCCAAATCCAGCGGACAGAACCGCCGCCGCCGGCCAGAAGCCGATTCCGCGGGCCAGGGTGAACTGCAAATATCCCCGCAGCAGAAACTCCTCAAACAGACCCACGAGAAGAAACATAAGGGCCCAGAACGCGGCGAAACGGGCCAGGTGAGCTCCATGCAGCACAACATGACCGAACGCAAACGCGCGCAGTCCATATAAGGCGGATATCAACAAGCTGATGCCGGCGAATCCCCACAGTGCGCCAATCCAGAACAATCGCCCGAGCGCCTGCGTGGTCGGCAGGCCGTAGACTTTCCACGGGCGATGCTCGACTCTCGACAGCACCACCGCCAGGATCACAACCACTACCAGGTCCCCGAACTCCTCCAGCATCATCGACCACAGGCCGCCGACGCCGAAGTCGTGCGCCCACGCCCACTGCACCACGAGCTTCTGCAACAGGAAGAACATCGCCACATAGAACGCGATTCCCCAACCGGGGCGCAGACCATCCGGGCCCAGGAAGAGAGTGCGAGCGTAGGAGGGCTGGGTCACGACGGCGAACGACGGAGCGGAAGGCGCAGACAGGAAATCTGGCGCGGGAGTCCGCGCGGGAATCTGCTCTGAACCGTTCTGCGAGTTCCCATCGAGTTCATTCATTGCAGAAGTTTCGCGTAAACGACCTTCGACATGGTAAAACACTCGGCTCGACCTTATGCGTCCATATTTCACGCGCGAACGCTTCGGACGTCCGCAGTTTCTTGCAGGGTTTCTGCTGCTGGCTTTTCTGGCGCAAGCATTATGGTTGGTGAATTCCGAGTTGAGGACCTCTCAGCAACTAGACGGCTCGGAGGCGATCCGCATCGGCGAAGGCTGGAAACAGTTGCACGGACGGGGCATTGCGACAGCTCCGCTGCTGGCGGCAGACGCGGATGCAAATGTTCCGGACCAGTTTCTCAGCGACGAGAACGGATTCGATAAGGAACATTCGCCGCTGCTCTATATCGTGTCGGCGGCTCCACTGCTGGTATGGCCGCACGATTTTGCGGGTGATGCAGCGACCTACTGGCGATGGCTTCCGCGGATTCCCTTTCTTGCCTGCGGACTCCTTCTCGGCGCGTCGTTGTGGTATGTGGCGCGGCGGCTGTGCGGAAATACCGGAGGGTTCATCGCACTCACCTTCTACTGTTTCTCGCCTTCCATCATTCAGGCCAGCGCAGTCTGGCATACCGAGCCGGAGATTGTCGCGGCCTGGGGAGCCTTTGGGACCATCTTCACCGCCATCGCAGTCGCGCACACGCTGTACGCTCCGCGCGAAGTTGTGTTGTGGAACTGGCGGCGCATCGTGCTCCTCGGCATTTCGCTGGCCATCGCCGTAGGATCGCAGTTTTCACTGATTGTGCTGGTGCCGATGGCTCTGGGATTTCTGCTCTATGTCGCTCCCGTGCGGCGACTGGCGGGAGTGGTCATCTGGATTGCGGCCTGCGTGGTCGGATTTGTTTTGTTGTTCGCGATGTACTCGTTTCATTGGCATGCGTTTGCCGAAAGCATGCGGCACGCGTCGTTTTGGGGAGCGACCTGGCGCGGTTTCACCGTGTGGGGAGTCTACCGGCAGGTTGCAGTGCAGATTGGGCGCGCGTGTCCTGCGCTGGCGCTTGGGCTTCCGGTGACGCTCGTCGCGTATGCGGCGTGGCCCCGCACGCGTTATTTCGGCAACACGGCGCCGTTGCTGGTTGCCGTTCTGTTTTTTCTTCTAGGGATCGCGCATCCGCACGTTGCGGGCGCGGGATTTTTGCTGGCCGCGATTCCGTTTGTATTTCTCTTCGTTTCGGGAGTGCTGGCCGATTTGCTGGAGACGTCGTACCGGCCTCTGGTGGCGGCGGGCGTCGCGGCGATGATGGCGGCTTACGTGGTATGGAGCATAATCAATCTGGCGCAAGTGCCGCAGGGGTGACGCTATGAAGGTGACAACTATGAATGAAAAACGCGCAGTCTTCGGGATATTTCGCGGTTTGGGAATGTGGATCGCATTGTTCAGCGCAACTTTAATCCTCACTGCAGGCGTTGGACTTGCGCAGACAAATGATCTGGGCATATTTACGAATCAGGGAAGCGTTGGCCAGACGCCGCCGGGAAGCGTTGCGCATTACGATGCGGCGAAAGGCGAGTATCGAATTACCGGGGGCGGCGCCAACGTGTGGGGCACTACCGACGCGTTCTACTTCGTGTGGAAGAATGCTTCCGGGGATATGACTCTCACTGCCGACGTGCAATGGGTGGGCACCAGCAGTACGGAGCATCGCAAGGCGCTGGTCATGATCCGGCAAAGTCTCGATCCGGGATCGGCGTACGCGGACGCCGTATCGCATGGCAATGGCCTTACCTCGCTGCAGTTTCGCGGCGCGGCCAATGAACAGACGTATCAAGTCATCACGCAGGTTGAGGGCACCGTGCGTTTGCGGATCGAGAGGAAAGGAAGCCGCTTTACCATGTATGCGGGCAAGCCCAACGAGGAACTGAAGATGGTTGGTCCGGTGGAGTATGTGGGGCTGCAGGATCCTGTGTATGTGGGTCTCGGGGTCTGCTCGCATGTGGCGACGACTTTGGAAACGGCGATATTCTCGAACGTGAAGCTTGAGGGAGCGGCTGTAACGAAATAACCGCATGCACGGGGTTGGAGCTGGGAACCCGAAGCAAACAGCAGGTCCCTCCACTACGCCGTCGCTTCGCTCCGGCTTCGGTCGGGATGACAATTTTTGGGGTAAGCGCAATTCCTTGCCACTCCCCACGTCACCCCCTTGCCGCTTTCCACCCCCACCCTCCCACCAAGAAATACGTCGCACTCCCTTCGGTGAATTGAAGAGAGTGCGGCGTGCTTCGATTAGGAACCTTCGGGTGCGTGCAACACGCGGAAGGAATTTCCACCGTTGGAATAGACGAGTAGCAACGCGTCTTCGCCCTTGGGTACATTCGACAGGGCTTGCTTCACATCCTCTGCCGACTGAACTTTGTGGCGGTTCACTTCTAGGATGATGTCTCCCCGCTGCAGTTGGGCGTTGTCGGCGGAGCTGCCCGGCTGCACCTGCTCGATCACAGCTCCGTGAATGTTGCTGGAAAGCTGAAGCTGATCGCGCATTTCTGGCGTAAGGTTGCCGAGGCCGATGCCCCAGTGCATTTTGCCCTCGCCGTTGCCGGAATCGTCTTTGCCTTCAGAGGAACGTTTGCCGAGCTCTTCGAGCGTAACGGGAATTGTCATGCTCTTGCCGTCGCGGAGCACCTTGAGCATGATTTTCGAGCCCGGCTGTTTCTGTCCGACCAGCACCTGGAGTTCGCCGGCGTCGCTGACCTTTTGGCCATCGATTTCGGTGATGACGTCGCCGATCTGCAAGCCAGCTTTGGCTCCGGGTGAGTCTGGCTCGACTTGCGTGACGACTCCGCCGGTCGCGGTCGACTCGTCGAAGAACTTCGCGTTTTCGGGAGTCACGTCGGCGATACCGATGCCGATGTGGCCGTGGCTGACTTTGCCGTCGCGGATCAGCGTCTCGACCGTGGGCCGCACGATCTGTGTTGGAATCGCGAATCCCATACCAGAGAAAGTTCCGGACGGAGAGATCAGGAAAGTGTTGATGCCGACAACTTCGCCGCGCGCGTCGACCAGCGGTCCGCCGGAATTGCCGGGGTTGATAGCCGCGTCGGTCTGGATGAACTCGCCGGGCTTGCTGCGATCGGAGGAATCAGGATTCGCGCGATTCACGGCACTCACGATTCCGCGGGTGACGGTGAACTGGAATCCATAGGGATTGCCGAAGGCGAGCACGGTTTGGCCGGGGCGAACTTCTTTTGAGTCTCCCCAAGGAGCGCTGGCCAGGCCGGTAGCGTCCACTTTCAGGACCGCGAGGTCGGTCAGCGGATCGGCGCCGATGAGTTTCGCTTTCAGCACGCGACGATTGCTGGTGGTGACGCGGATGTCGACCGCTCCGTCGATTACGTGATTGTTGGTGACGATGTAGCCATCAGGCGAGATCACGATGCCACTGCCCATGCCGTGCTCGATCTGCGGCTGGCGCTGCTGCATGCGCGGTCCAAAGAACTGGCCAAACGGACTGCCCTGGCCGAAGAATTGTTGCATGTCCTCCGGCACTTGCTGCCCGGCCGTCTCTGGCTTGGTCCGCGAGGTTACGGTGACGTTGACGACTGCCGGAGTGACCCGAGCCGCGAGGGTTTCCATCGCCTTATCGAGAGCGAGCAGGGCGCCGACGCTGTCGACGTCGAGGGGCGCCGCGGCGGCGGGTGCCGCTTCGGAAGCCTTCGCTGCGGCAGGCTTTACGCATTCATAGGTTGCGAATGAAGCGACCAGCGCCAATGCGAGCATGGGCACTGCGAGTCGCCGCATCCAGTTTTTCTTGCTGTCTTGCTTCGGGTTATCTTCCAATTGCATTCCTGCATTCATTTGAGTTACATCCTTTCGAGAGTTGGTACAACTAATTCGTTAGTTTCAAAGATTGAACTTCCGCATTTTGCCTGCTGCTTCTCATGACTACGTCTGCATGATTAAGTTTGTTTCGGTGGAATTCTGTTGCTGTTGGGATCGACCACGGGATGAAAAACCACGACACGCCACAACTGGATCTGAACGACTGGCTGGTCGAAAGCTACGGGCTCCGGACTTCCAATCACTACAAAAAAAGTCTCGGTGAAGGCGAGCGAACCCGCATTCGTGTTTGCCAGATGGACCATGGTGGCAGCGCCTTGTTCCGCACGCGTGGACTTCAGCGCAGCGGTTCTTTCTGGAGCCACAGCTTTGCGATGAGTCGCGAGCATAGGCGTCTTCGCGGGGGCCGGCACCCATTTGGCATTCATAGGATGCACGAGAAATGGACGATCCGGCACTGCGCTTGCGAGGCTCGGCGAAACGGCTGCGATCTCGGAACTTGCCGAGGGGCTAACGTCGCTGTCATGAAATGCAATCAGCCGGGGCGCTCTTGAAATGGTTAAGACGCACGCTAGAGCGAACGTCGCCACCAGCGACACAGCAGGCTTCCAACTGCGCGCCCTGCCCGTGGGCCGGTTGACGTCGAGAATCTGGGCAACGCGCAGCGAGGTCTGGCGAACTCGCCCGAGAGCCGCTTGTGCCAGCGCTACGCTTCGCTGCGCGAGAGTGCGATGAACCATACTTCGCTGGAGCAGAGTCTTTTCGGCGAGGTGCGCCAGGCACTCCGCATAGGCGCGAGGCCTGGCGGTTTCCGCCAGCACGGCATCGTCGCAAGCCATTTCGCGTTCGAGCGATACTTGCTTCTCGATCCACCACACTGCGGGATGGAAGAAGAACAACGCCTTTACCAGCTTCTGGGCCAGGTTCGTCCAGTCGTCATATCGGCGCAGGTGAGCCAGTTCGTGAAGCAGGATCTGGTTCAGTTCGTCCGACGAAAGTTCCTGCAGCGCCCAGTTGGGGAGAATCACCGCAGGTCTGATAAGACCGATCGCTGTGGGCACATGCACGCGGTCGGAGGTACAAAGCGCCACCGGCCGTGATGATCCGTTGCGCGCCAAAGTCTGTTGCAGGCGGGCATCCAACTTGGTCAGATCGACCGGAACGCAACTCTGGCGCAGCACGCGCAGATGCCACAGCCCACGGCCGACTCCGAGCAAAAACCATCCGGCGATCGCTGCCCACGCTCCGAACACATACAGAGCCCAGGAACCGGGCAATGTGATCGCGGGCCGGCTCAGAGTCTGCACTGCAACGCCACTTCCGTTCCGCCACGAGACGCCGGACAATGCGGGCAAGGCCGCAATCGCCATCAAGGCAGCGAACCATATTGCAAACTTGGCACTCGAATTCTGAAGGCGCGGCATCCTGACGACTGCGCCAGCAAAGATCGCGATGAGCGTGCCTTCGAGCAGGCAGTCCACGATGCGGAGCGCTGACGTCTGGGCGATCGCATTGGGCTCGAATGTCATCGTCATCATCATCATCGGGTCACTTGCTCCTTTCGAGCAGGCGGCGCAGGCGGTCGAGTTCTTCCGCGTCGATGCTGGTCTCTTCGAGAGCGTTTAACACGAGCTGTTCATGGGAGTTGCCGAAGAAACGGCTGACCAAGTGCCGCACTTCGAAGCGCGTGGCGTCAATGCGGCCGACTTGCGCGATGTAGACGTGAGCACGCGTATCTTTTTCTTTGACGTGCTTCACGTAACCTTTTTTCTCCAGGATGCGAATAATGGTCAAAATGGAATTGTAGGCCAGCGCGGGCTTGGCGGGCAGCGCCTCCAGCACCTCGTGCACGGTCGCCGAGCTGCGCTCCCAGAGCACGTTCATGATGCGCAACTCAGCTTCAGTCAGGGTTGCGGACTTGCTGCGGGCCAATGGTTTCTCCTCGCTTCAGTAGTAAGACGTGCCTGGGATCAAAAGGTCAACTAATTTGTTAGTTGCGAGGAGACGCCATCGAGTTGCCTGGAGGTGGAAGTGGTCAAACTACGCGAGCTCGTGGAACCTGACTTGGTGCAACCTCTTGAATGCAAAAGGTTTCTGCTGGGAGTGACGGAAACTCCCTTTATAAGCCAGTGGTAATACAGGGTTGCATGGGGTCCTTCGCTTCGCTCAGGATGACAGGGTTTTCGAGGGCTCCTCACGATCCCGTAGCGGTAGTTGGAGGTAGTGGCGAGCGTTTTCATAGCAGACGTCGCGTACCAGCCGGCCCAAAAGCGCGTCGTCATTGGGCAATTCGCCGCGGGCGACGTCCTTTCCGATGAGGTCGCAGAGGATGCGGCGGAAATATTCGTGGCGGGGATACGACATAAACGACCGGGAGTCGGTGACCATGCCGACGAAACGCGAGAGCAGGCCGGCGTTCGAGAGAGCGTCGAGTTGCGAGGTGATCCCCTGCTTTTGATCGAGGAACCACCAGGCGCTGCCGTACTGGATTTTGCCGGGCCGGGCTTCACCCTGCCGGTCATTACTCTGCCGGTCACTACTTTTTTCGTCACGATCCTGAAAGCAGCCGGCGATGGTCGCGAACTGAAAGTTGTCGGCCGGGTTCAGGTTGTACAGGATCATTTGCGGCAGGGCGTTTTCGCGGGACAGCAAATCGAGGTAAGCGCTGAGATGCTGGCCCTGGGGAAAATCTCCGATCGCATCATAGCCGGTATCGGCTCCAAGTTGTTGGCGGGCCGAGGTGTTCAGGTTGCGCGCGGCGCCGAGGTGCAGTTGCTTGGTCCAGCCTTTTTCGGCATCGAGGCGGGCGAAGAACAGCATCATGAAAGAAGCGAACTGGGTGCGCTCATCTTCGCTGATTGACTCGCGAGTAATGGACTGACCGTCTTTGTCTTTCGCTTTCGCGGTAAGCGCCTTCGAGAAGATCCGCGCGGCCTCTCGTTCGGAACATGGCGTAGCGTAGCAGTGGTCTAATCCGTGATCTGAGAGACGGCAGCCCATAGAGTGGAAATCATCATGACGCTTGCGCAGAGCTTCGAGAAAGCTGGGTAAGTCGCGTACTTCGACATTCGCCACTTCTGAGAGCTTCTCGACCCAGCCGACGAAATCAGAACTATCGATGGCGAGGGCTTTGTCGGGGCGGAAGGCCGGAAAGACCTGTGTCGACAGACTCGATTTCTCGATGGCGCGATGATGCCGGAGGTCATCGGTAGGGTCGTCCGTGGTGCAGACCACTTCGACGCGGAATTTCTGCAGAATCGCCTGGGCGGTCAAGCTGCCGGACAGCAAGGCGTTCGCGCGCTCCCAGATGGACGGTGCGGATTTCTCATCCAGCAACTCGGTAATTCCGAAGTAGCGCTGCAGTTCGAGGTGCGTCCAGTGGTAGAGCGGATTGCGCAGCGTGTAGGGAACGGTGCGCGCCCAGGCCAGAAATTTTTCATAGGGTGCGGCGTCTCCGGTGATGTATTTCTCCGGAACGCCGTTGGCCCGCATGGCGCGCCACTTGTAATGGTCGCCTTCCAACCAGATTTCGAAGAGATTCGCGAAGCGGCGATTCTCCGCAATGTCGCGGGGAGAAAGATGACAGTGGTAGTCGAGGATGGGCTGCGACGCGGCGAGCTGATGATAGAGACGCCGCGCCGGCTCATTCGATAAAAGAAAATCTTCGGTGAGAAAGCCGTTCATGGGCGAGCGCTCGTCAGGCTTTTAGTACCGTGTTGAACGCCGGAGCACCGGCGATTCCAGCCATGAATCATAACAGTTTAGGGTAGTGGTGCATTTGGGCCCGTCCGAAAAGAAACCCGACAGCCACAAAGGGCACGAGGATCACGAAGGACTTCGTTTGTTTCCTTCGTGTGACTTCGTGTCCTTCGTGGTCAAAGATCCTCAAACTGCGCCACGACCCAGTTTGGCAACGGCTTGACGAAGAGGCCCTGCGCAATGTGTAGTGATCGGGTCGCCCTGCGAAACAATTCAGTGAACTTACCTTCCATATCAGCAGTTCCGGAAACAGTCCAGCCTGGGCCTGCGAGTCCCATCGGCCGACGGCGATGGCTGATCTGTGGTCTGCTGTTTTTCGCGACCACGGTGAATTACATGGACCGGCAGGTGCTGGCGCTGCTCAAGCCGACCCTGCAACTGCAGTTCGGTTGGACCGAAGTCGGGTACAGCAACATCGTCCTCGCGTTCCAATTTGCCTATGGAGCGGGATTGCTGTTCATCGGAAAACTGATCGACAAGTTGGGGACGCGCAAAGGATTTTCCCTGGCAGTGTTCGCGTGGAGCGCCGCGGCCATGGCTCATGCGGCCGCGGGGTCGGTATTTCAGTTCGCAGTGGCCCGGGTTGGCCTTGGACTGGGCGAGGCCGGCAGTTTCCCAGCATCGATCAAGGCCGTGGCGGAGTGGTTTCCAAAGAAGGAACGCGCGCTGGCCACAGGCGTTTTCAATTCCGGTTCGAATCTCGGCGCGATTGTGCCGTCGCTGGTCGTGCCGTGGATTACTTGGCGCTATGGATGGCGGATGGCATTCATCGCCACGGGCGCTTTGGGATTTGTGTGGCTGCTGGCGTGGCTCGTTCTTTACCGCCGGCCGGACGACGACAAGGCGGTTTCGGCCGCGGAGTTGGCCTACATTAAAAGCGATCTCGAAGAGAATCCCGGCCTCAAGAATCCAGGACCAGGTCGCCCAACGACAATTCCGCTGCGAAAACTGCTCACGGTCCGCCAGGCCTGGGCCATCGCGGCGGGCAAGTTTTTCACCGACCCAATCTGGTGGGTCTATCTCTTCTGGATGCCGGATTTCCTGAACCGCAATCTTGGGCTGAATCTGGCGGGCACGCGGCTGCCGCTGTTCGTGATTTACAGCGGAGCCTGCGTCGGCAGCATCGGCGGAGGATGGCTGTCGTCTTCCCTGCTGAAGCGAGGATGGACGGTCAACAGCAGCCGAAAAACTGCGCTGCTGGTCTGTGCGCTGGCGGTGACGCCGATCTTGATTGCCGCGCACACCAGGAATGCATGGCTGGCGATTCTCGTGATCGCGATCGCGGCGGGAGCGCATCAGGGATGGTCGGCGAACATCTACACGCTGGTTTCCGACATGTTTCCTAAGAACGCCGTGGGTTCCGTCGTAGGCTTCGGGACGATGGCGGGGTCGATTGGAGGAATGCTGGTGGCCAAGGCCGTGGGATACATTCTGCAAGGAACTGGCTCGTACGTGCCTGTGTTCCTGATGGCTGGTCTCGCTTATCTGGTGGCGTTCAGTTTCATTCAGGTGCTGGCACCTCGGCTCCAACCGGCGGAGATCTAACGCCGCGTACCGACTGCCCATTTTGTATAATTTCCCGGCTTCGCCGAGAGCGATTTTCACGCTGTATAGCGGATGCTTCCCATGCTGCTCCGACTCTTCCAGGACAAAATTTCGATGGGCCGATCCGCTGCGGAGCAGGCTGCGACTGCGATCCGGCGCGCCATCGCTGTGCGCGGCCGAGCACGGATCATCGCTGCCACCGGAGTGTCGCAACTGGAGTTCCTGGATGCGCTCACGAAGGCGCCGGGAATCGACTGGCCAAAGGTTGAGGCCTTTCATCTCGATGAGTACATCGGCTTGCCGGCGACTCATCCCGCCAGTTTCCGCAAGTTTCTGATGGAGCGATTTGTAAGCAAGACCGGAATCGTCAATTTTCATTGGATCGAGGGCGATGCGGCCGATCCGGTCGCAGTGGCGCGCGAGGTGGGCCGGCACTTGGCGTCGGCGCCGATCGACATCGCGTTCCTGGGCATTGGAGAGAACGCGCATATCGCGTTCAACGATCCCCCGGCGGATTTCACCACCGAAGAACCGTATCTCATCGTGAACCTGGACGAGGCATGCCGGCGACAGCAGGTGGGCGAGGGATGGTTCGCGAATATGTCGCAGGTGCCACAGCGGGCCATCTCAATGTCGCCACGGCAGATTCTGAAAGCTGCGGAACTGCTGGTGGTGGTTCCGGACAAGCGCAAGGCGGCGGCAGTGAAGGCATGCCTGGAAGGAGAGATCAGTCCCATGGCGCCGGCATCGATTCTGCGCAGGCATTCGAATGTGCTTGTTTATCTGGACAGGGATTCAGCGTCGCTGCTGAGTCCCGCGTTGCAGAGCTCGCTGCGGGCGGAGTCGCAGGTGGAGATTGGATTACACTCGGGGGAGTGATGAGTAACAGCGGAGAGATGTTAGGGATGACAAGGAGATCTCGTTGAAGATTACGGATGCCAGAGTTTTCGTCAGTTGCCCGGGACGGAACTTCGTCACGTTGAAAATTGTGACTGACGAAGGCGTCTACGGGCTAGGGGATGCGACTCTGAATGGGCGGGAACTGGCGGTGGCATCGTACCTGAGCGACCACTTGATTCCCTGTCTCATCGGCCGCGATCCGTTTCAGACCGAAGATGTCTGGCAATACCTGTACCGCGGCGCGTACTGGCGGCGCGGGCCCGTGACCATGACGGCAATCGCTGCCGTGGATATGGCGCTGTGGGACATCAAGGGCAAAGCACTGAAGACGCCCGTCTACACCCTGCTCGGCGGGCAAAGCCGAACAGGAGTGATGGTCTACGGGCACGCGAACGGGCGCGACATTGAAGAGACCACGGAAGAAGTCGCGAAGTACAAGGAAATGGGATACCTTGCCGTGCGCGCGCAATCGGGAATTCCGGGACTGCCTTCCACGTACGGAGTGGCGCACGACAAACTCTATTATGAACCGGCGGAAAAAGGCTTGCCGCCGGAAAATGTGTGGTCGACTGAGAAGTATCTTCTGCATGTTCCCAAGCTGTTCGAGGCTCTGCGTTTGAAGTTTGGTGACGACCTTCATCTGCTGCACGACGTTCACCACCGGTTAACTCCGATTGAAGCGGCCCGGCTGGGAAAGAGTCTCGAGCCGTATCACTTGTTCTGGCTAGAAGACGCGGTGACGGCGGAGTTGCAGGAAGGCTTTCGCATCATTCGCCGGCACACGACCACGCCGCTGGCGGTCGGCGAAGTATTCAATTCGGTTTGGGATGCGCATATTCTCATCCAGGAACAACTGATTGACTACCTGCGCATGACGGTGGTGCATGGCGGAGGGTTGACGCATCTGAAGAAAATCGCAGCGCTGGCGGAGATTTATCACGTGCGGACGGGGTGCCATGGTGCGACGGATTTATCTCCAGTGGCGATGGCGGCGGCGCTGCACTTCGATATTTCGGTGAACAATTTCGGCATCCAGGAATATATGCGGCACACGCCGGAGACGGATGAAGTGTTTCCGCATGCTTACTCGTTCCAGGCCGGGTACCTGCATCCGGGCGATGCGGCGGGACTTGGCGTCGACTATGACGAGAAGCTGGCGGCGAAGTTTCCGTACGAACGAGCTTACCTGCCTGTGAACCGCAAGCTCGACGGCACAATGTTCAACTGGTAGGTGCACACGCAATTTCACTCGCAGAAGATTCGAGGGGATATGGGTTACAAGCAGCTGGATCTCAACGGTAAGGTCGCGGTTGTTGTCGGGGGTAGTTCTGGAATCGGCAAGACGATCGCGCTTGGCTTGGCGCAGGCGGGCGCGGACGTGGTTGCGAGTGCGCGGCGCATCGATCTCGTGAAAGAACTGGCAGACGAGATTGAATCGCTTGGCCGGCGGTCGTTGCGCGTGACTTGCGATGTCGATAACCGGGAATCGCTGGAGAAGCTGCTGAAGGCCTGTCTCGACGCGTTTGGAAAAGTCGACGTCCTGGTTTACGCGGCGGGGGTCACGAAACGCGCGCCCACGCTGGATTATTCCGAAGCCGACTGGAACCGGATCATGGAAACGAATTTGACGGGCGCGCTGCGGGCGTGCCAGGTTTTCGGACGGCACATGATCGAGCGGCGCTATGGGCGGATTATTAACATCGCCTCCATGGGGACATTTCTCGCGCTGTTTGAAGTGGCGGCGTATTCGGCCAGCAAATCGGGGCTGGCGTCGTTGACCAAGTCACTCGCGGTCGAGTGGGCGCGACATGGAATCTGCGTCAACGCGATTGCGCCGGGATATTTCCGCACTCCCCTGAGCGAAAAGTTGCTGGTGGGGACGGGGCGCGGGGACGAAGTGCTGATGCGGACTCCGATGAAACGGTTTGGCGAACTGGAAGAACTCGTGGGCGCGGCAGTGTTTCTGGCCTCCGACGCCGCCAGCTTTGTCACCGGAACAATACTGGCCGTGGATGGCGGGGTTCTGGCAAGCGGCGTGAATCAGTAATTCATTTTACGAAGACAAGTGTGCCTTGCTCTCGCGCAGCGCGCTGCGCGCAGAGTTTACGGCCTGCACTAATTCCTGCGCAGCCGAAATAATCTTCTGCAGATTCCCCTCGCGCAGCGCTTTCGTGTCGACGAGGTCGGCTCCTACTCCCAAAGCAAAGGCGCCGGCGGCGATGAAGTCGGCGGCGTTCGAAGCATTCACGCCTCCGGTTGGAATCAGCTGGGCGCTGGGGAAGGGAGCTTTGAGCGACTTCAGATACTTGGGCCCACCGACATTCCCGCAGGGAAAAATCTTGATGAGCCGAGCGCCCAGTTCTTGTGCATTCATCAACTCGGTGGGAGTGAGAGCTCCGGGGATCGCTAATTTCTCTGACGCGTGCGCGACGGCGAGCACCGACGACGACAAGCCCGGGCTTACCAGGAACTCGGCTCCCGCGCGCAGGCAAGACTCCGCCTGTTCAGCGGTGATGACCGTGCCCGCTCCGATGAGAACTTTGTCGCCGTGCTGCTGGGCAACTTCCCGGATGACCGACACGGCGTTGGGAACGGTCATGGTGATTTCGACCACGGGAATGCCGCCAGCGCGAATGGCTTCCACGGCGCGGGTTGCTTCAGCGACGCTCGCCGCGCGAATAACTGGGATGATTCCGACTTCTTCGATCCTGTGAATTACGTCGTCGATGGTCATCGTTAGGACTCGATCCTTATCGTTTGAATCTTTATCGTTCGATGCGGGCAGTCCGCGATTTCATGGCCTGCAGAACTTCCGCAAGCGTGGCCATGGTGGTGTCGCCGGGCGTGGTCATGGCCAGTGCGCCGTGCGCTGCGCCGCATTCGACCGACCATTGCGGATCTTTCCCGGAGAGAAATCCATAAATCAATCCGGAGGCGAACGAGTCGCCGCCGCCGACACGGTCATAGATTTCCAGATTCTCCCGCACGGGCGCTTCGTGAAAACTTCCATCGCTGTAACACAGGGCTGCCCAATCGTTGAGTGTCGCTGTCTTCGCATTGCGGAGGGTCGTCGCAATCACGGCCAGCTTGGGATATTCCTTCATCACGGTTTCGATCATCTTCTTGAAGCCTGAAGTTTCCAGCGTGGAATGCTGCTCATCGAGGCCGGAGACGGCGAAGCCCAGGGCGGCGGTGAAGTCCTCTTCGTTGCCGAGCATCACATCGACGAAGGGCGCGAGACGCCGGTTGACTTCCTGCGCTTTCGCCTTTCCGCCGATCGACTTCCACAGTGAAGCGCGGTAATTCAGATCATAGGAGATCACGGTTCCGGCGCGTTTGGCGGCTTCCATGGCTTCCTGAGCGACGAGCGGCGTGGTCTCCGAGAGGGCACAGAAAATTCCGCCAGTATGAAACCAGCGGGCGCCGTCTTTCGAAAAAATCTGATCCCAGTCGATTTCTCCGGGCTGCAGTTGGGAAATGGCGGTATGTCCGCGGTCCGAACAGCCGAGGGCGGGGCGAATGCCGAAGCCACGCTCGGTGAAATTCAAACCGTTGCGCACGGTGCGGCCGACTCCATCGTACGGAATCCAGCGGACGTATTTCTGGTTGACCCCACCTTGCAGCATGAGGTCTTCGACCAGGCGGCCGACGGGATTATCGGCCAGCGCGGTGACAATTGCGGCGTCCATGCCGAAGCAGCGCTTCAGGCCGCGGGCTACGTTGTATTCTCCGCCCCCTTCCCAGGCGCGGAAGTGGCGGGTAGTGGAAATGCGTTCGTCTCCGGGATCGAGGCGCAGCATGACTTCGCCCAGGCTGACTACGTCCCACTGGCAGTCGCTTCTTGATTTGACCTTCAGTTTCGGCATGATTCTCGGCTAACTCGTTAAACCCGAATATGATACAGCCTGCGGCCTGCACGCTCGCTCTTCCGACTCGAAATATCCGCTGAAAATAAAAGCGTGCGAATTGTAATAACTTGTCCCCGTCGCCGTCTTTAGTGGTGAAAGAAAGCAACGGGGAGGCGTACCCTGCAAAGCGCATTGGCAGAGGAACCGGCAATCAAAATTCCGAGCAAAGTCCCGAGCGAATTCGAGCGCGTATTTCGGGCGCATCATGGCCTGGTCTTCCGCACGGCGTACCGGATCACGGGCAACGCCGCGGATGCCGAGGACGTGTCGCAGACGGTGTTTCTGCGTCTGTTCCGGCGGGAGACGAACACCAATGTCGCGAAGAATGACGCGCTGGAAAATGAAGAGAGCTACTTGCGGCGGGCGGCGATCAACGCCGCCGTGGATGTGATCCGGTCGCGGCAGAGCGATCGCACCGTCGAACTTACGGACCTGCCTGCGGAACCGGCTCACGATTACCGGGGCAATGATCCCCGCGAATTGCGAATGGCGTTGGGGCGGGCGCTGGCTCAACTCAAGCCTCGGCCGGCGGAAGTATTTGTCCTGCGTTTTCTGGAGGGCTTCAGCAATGCGCAGATTGCGCGGATGCTTGGCATTTCTCAGGTGCTGGTCGCGGTGATCGTCTTTCGCGCCCGGCAACAGCTTCGTAAGGAACTGGGCGCATATCGATTGAAGGGCGCGGATTAGCGGAATTTGATTTGGTTCGCATTGATTTAGTTCAGGATTGATGGGCGGATATTTATTCACTGATAGCGAGATATTCAGGAGACAGGCCATGATGATGAATGAAAAGTTTGACCGTTTGCTGGCGACGATTCGGAACGAACAGGTAGATGACCAGGTGGTTGCGCAGGCGGGCGAGCGAGTTTGGAAATCGATTGCCGGGGCTGCTCCGGCGGTGGATTTCGGCGCGCGCACACTGCGCAGTTGTGCCGACTTTCAGGCGCTGATTCCGGTATATCTCGAAACGCAGCTTGCACCCGCGCGGGCGATGCTGTTTAACGATCACGTGCATACGTGCGTTGCGTGCCGGCATGCGTTGGAACGGGCGCGGGCAGGAGAGTCGCAAACGGTCTTGCGGCTGGAGGGCAAGCGCCCTCGTGCTATCTCCTTGCACGCTTCCAGTTTCGCTGGCAGGTCGGTGTTTAGTTCGAACGCATGGGGCTGGGCCATGAGCGCTGCGGCGGTTTTCGTCGCGGCGGTTGGAGTGGTCGCGTTCAGCAACGGGCTGCTTCCGGGGCAGCGCTCTGTACGCGCTTCGGTGCAGACGGTCGATGGATCGCTCTATGCCGGGTCGGGCTCAGAAATGCGGGTGATTCCGGCGGGTTATGAGATCAGGAACGGAGAAGAGATTCGCACGGCGAAGGGATCGACCGCGGTGGTGCGACTGCTCGACGGCTCGCTGGTGGAGATGGGGGAGCGGGCCGATCTTTCGGTATCGCGGGCGTGGAAGGGTACGACGATTCACCTCGACGGCGGCCAGGTGATTGTGCAGGCGGCTAAGCAGCGCACCGGACGGCTGTATGTGGCGACCGACGATGGCCTGGTCTCAGTGAAGGGCACGATTTTTTCGGTGAATCATGGGACCAAAGGCTCGCGTGTGGCTGTGATTGAAGGCGTGGTGCACGTCGATTATGGCGACACTGCGGCTGATCTGCATGCCGGGGACGAAGCGACTTCGAGCGCCAGCGTTTCGAAAGTGCCGATCCCTAGCGAGATCGCGTGGAGCAAGAACTCCGCGAAATATCTTGCGCTGTTGGGCGACTTTGCGGTGCTGCAGAAACAGTTTGCGGCGATTCCGGGGCCGGGATTGCGTTACAGTTCCGATCTTCTGCCCTATGTTCCGGAGCACACTGTGGTCTATGCCGCGATTCCGAATTTGACCAACACTTTGGGAGAAGCCACCCGACTGTTTCAGGATCGGCTGCAGCAGAGCCCGGAACTGCGCAACTGGTGGAAGCAACAGCAAAAGGGAAAGGGACCGAAACTGGAGGACGTGCTGAATCAGGTGAAGACGTTCAGCAGCTATCTGGGGGATGAGGTTGTGTTTGCCGTGGCCAAGGAAGGAAACGAATATTCCGCGCCGGTCGTGCTGGCGAGGGTGAAGCAGAGCGGGCTGGAGACTTTTCTCCGAACCCAGACTGCTCTGCAGACGATTCCAAACCCGGCGGTGGCTACGCCTGCGGCTGGGCGGCCGCTGCTGGTTTATGTGAGCAACGATCTGCTGATCGCGAGTCCGGATCTAGGAGAATTGCGGAAGGCGGCTACGCGGGCGCAGCAGGGCGGCAGTAGCTCTTTCACCGGAACGCGTTTTTACCAGCACATTGCTGGCTCCTATCAGCAGGGGGCGGAATGGCTTTTCTGCGCGGACATGGAACAAATTGTCGCGCAGCACGTAGAAGCTGGTAGCAAACTGCCGCCGGGGATCGGGGACGTGCGGTATCTGACGATGGAACACCGGGAGGTTGGCGGGAAGAGTGAGAGCCATGCCGACCTGATGTTCGCGTCGGAGCGGCAGGGCGTGGCATCGTGGCTGGCGGCGCCGGCGTCGATGGGGTCGCTCGAATTTGTTTCGCCGGACGCCAGCATGGTCACGGCGGCGGTGATTAAGAATCCGAAAACGATTATGGAAGAGATATTCAAGATGATCGGGAGCGGCGAACCGGACTTCGCGCAGCATGTGGCTGAGTTCGAGGCCAAGACGGGCGTGAGCGTGCTGAACGACATCACGGCGCCTTTGGGCGGCGAAGTTACCATGGCTTTCGACGGGCCGATGGTGCCTACGCCGCGATGGAAGTTTATTTTGGAGGTGTATGATCCGGCGACTCTGCAGTCGACGATCGGGAAACTGGTGGAGAGTTTCAATCGCGAGATCAAGCCGCAAGAGCAGGCTCTGCAGTTGACGCAGCGACAGGTGGGGTCGCGGACCTACTTTGTGATCAGCAGCCCAAATAAGCCGAACTTCGAAATTGATTACACGTTCGTCGATAATTATCTTGTCGCTGCGCCGGATGTGGCTACGATCTCGCGGGCGATTCAATCGCGCGAGGCGGGATACACGCTGGCGCATTCGGCTGGATTTCAGGCGCTGCTGCCGAATGACGGCTACACGAATTTTTCGGCGATCTTCTATCACAACCTCGGCCCGGTCGTGGGGCCGCTGGCGGAACAACTGAAGGCCAGCGGAGCGCTGAATGCGCGGCAGCAGCAATCCGTAGACGCGCTTACGGCAAACTCAGCTCCCGGCTTGATTTATGCCTACGGCGAGCCCGACCGGATCGTGGTGGCCACCAACACCGGGTTCATGGGTTTTGATCTGGGCACGCTGTTGACAATGGGCAATAATGGGCCGTTCCTGCCGCAGATGTTTCTGGGCGGCGCGCTGAACCACTCGACACTACCCACTCAATGAGTTCGACGACACAACTCGGAGCGGCAGCCGGCGCAAGCGAACTCGCGCAGGCTGCCGGTCCGCTTTTGCCGCTCATTGAACTGGAGGGTCTCTCGGTTCGCTTTGGCAACCGGGACATCCTGAACGGTCTTACGGCTTCGTTGCGCGGGCGCTCGATTGGTTTGCTCGGTCCGAATGGCGCCGGCAAATCCACGCTGATCAATACTCTCCTCGGCTTCTATAAATCCTCCTCGGGCGCGGCGCGTGTGTTCGGGTACGATGTGGCAACGGAAATCGGAAAGATTCGCGGCGTGGTCGGCTACATGCCGGAGAATGACGCGTTCATCTCGAAGATGAGCGCGGTGTCATTCGTGCAGATGATGGGGGAGCTTTCGGGCTTGCCTGCGGACATGGCTTTGGAACGCGCGCATGAAGCGTTGTTCTATGTCGGGTTAGCCGAGGCTCGTTACCGGCAGTTGGGGACCTACTCTCTGGGCATGAAGCAACTGGCGAAGCTGGCGCAGGCGATTGTGCACGGGCCGAAGGTATTGATACTTGACGAGCCCACGAATGGGTTGGACCCTTCGGCGCGGCAGCGCATGATTCGCATGATCCGCGACATTCGCGACGGCAAGGAGATGCGAATTGTGTTGTGTTCGCATCTGCTGCGCGACGTCGAGGATACTTGCGACGAAGTGTTGATTCTGAAACAGGGGCGAATCGCTCATTACTCGAATCTGGACGAGGAGCGCCGCGCGAATAAGCGATTCCTGGAACTCGAGACCTATGGCGCGAACGGCGACTTCACGGAAGCGATTGAGAAACTCGGCTGTGAATGCGCGGTGACGGCGAACCGCATGAAGATGATTCTGGCGGATGGAGTGGAGACGCGCGACATTTTTCGTCTGGCGGCGGAACGGCAGGTGCGCATCCGGCGGATGAATTTCCGTCGCGACACGTTGGAAGATATTTTTCTGAAGGCCATGGAAAGCTGAGAGCTGATATATCAGACTCGACCCATGGCTGGGGAGCATGAGTGGCTGTCTACCGACGTAACTACAAACCTTATGCAGGGGCGCTGACTCCGGCGTGGTCGCGCTGCCTCGTTCTTTTCCGGTATTCGCGGAGGAACTTGTTCCGTTCGAAATTTCTGACCGCGTTATTTGTGATCTGCTTTTTCTATCCGGTGTTGTGCCTGATGATGATTTACCTGGCCCATAGCGCCAGCTTTCTTCAGGAGATGGGCGTACCTGCCGGCATCGTCTCGATTGACAACAAGTTTTTCTTTCATTTCATCAGCGTGCAGGGGGTGTTTGCGTTTCTTTTGACGGCGTTCGCGGGGCCGGGGTTGATCTCGCCGGATCTCGCCAACGGGGCGCTGCCGTTGTACTTCTGCCGTCCGTTTTCGCGAGTGGAGTACGTGCTGGGAAAATCATCGGTGTTGGCCATTCTGCTTTCGCAGATCACCTGGGTGCCGGGGCTGATTCTCTTCGTGATGCAGGCCAGCTTGGCGGGGGCACAGTGGACGTGGGCGAATCTTTGGATTGCGGGCAGCCTGTTCGTTTCTTCGCTGCTCTGGATCGCGATTCTGTCTCTGCTGGCAATGGCGCTCTCGGCATGGGTGAAGTGGCGAATTGTGGCTGGAGCACTGCTGTTGGGCGTGATGTTTTTTGGGGCTGGATTTGCGCAGGCTATCAACGCTGTGATGCGGACCGAGTCGGGTCATTTTATCGACGTTGCTTATCTAATGGGGACGGTCTGGAATGGGCTGTTCCAGGTGGATGTGGAGCACGCGATTCCGGTCGCTCAGGCTTGGATTGCTTTGCTGTTCTACTGTGGCGTCTGCCTCTGGCTGCTCATGCGCAAGGTGCGCGCGTATGAGGTGATTAAGTGAACCGTGATTCATTCAGCGATAACGAAGTGAACGGGATCAAATGAACGACCGCATCGTCTTCGAAGATGTGTCGAAGTTCTATGGCGAGATTCTGGGCGTGAATCGGGTAAACCTCTCGATTCCGCCCGGCATTACCAGCCTGGTGGGGCCGAATGGTTCGGGCAAGACTACGCTGATGAACCTGATGACGGGCCTGGTCAAGCCGACGCGCGGACGGGTTCAGGTGCTTGGTTATAAGACCGACGATCCAGAAAATCTGTTTAGGATTCTCGGCTACTCGACGCAATTTGATGCGTTCCCGAAAGGATTGACCGGATTTGAGTTTCTGTATTCCTATCTGCGGCTTTCGGGGCGCGACTCGCAGGAGGCGGAGCAGATGGCGTGGCGCGCCATTGAGCGCGTGAACCTGGTTGAGGCGGCTAAACGAAATGTTGCGGCCTACAGCAAGGGGATGCGGCAGAGAATCCGGCTGGCGCAGGCGCTGGCTCACGACCCGAAAGTGCTGGTGCTCGACGAACCGCTGAATGGGTTGGATCCGCTGGCTCGCTCGGAAATGATTGCGCTGTTTCGTGCGACGGCGGAGCAAGGGTGTTATGTGATTATTTCCAGCCATATTCTGCATGAAGTGGATGTTATTTCCGATCAGGTGATCTTGCTGAGCAACGGGTATGTGGTGGCGGAGGGGCAGATCTCTACGGTGCGGGGAGAGATTCAGGAGCATCCGACGCAGATTTTGATTCGCTGCACGCGGCCGCGCGAACTGGCCGCGAAAGTGTTGCAGGACGAGCACACGCTGGAAGTGACCATCCACAAAGACGAAAAAGGATTGTTGCTAAAGACGCGGGATGCCGATGGCTTTTACCTGGCTCTCAACCAACTGGCCTTGAATGGAAGCGACATCGACATTGAATCGATTGCGCCGGCGGATGACGACGTGCTTTCGGTGTATGAGTATTTGATTGGGAGTGAAGAGGTCGTCCGATGACGGAATCGATGACAAGTGCGATGACGAGCGGGACGACGCGATTGACGGCGAAACTCGTGTGGGCGCAGGTCAGGGCCGTGATCCGTCTGGAAATGAGGAAGACATTTTTCGCGAAGCGCGGGCTTTGGATTTACGTGGTGGCTTTGCTGCCGGTTCTGCTTTTCATGGCCTACGCCGTGGCAACTTCCAGCCATCAACGCCGTAGCGCCAGTGTTGCGCGGCGAGGCGACAGGCTGCTGGCTTACCAGGATCTGCTGGCGGTTAAGCCGGGCATGACGCGCGAGGAAGTAATGGCGATTCTGGGCAAGCCTCCGGTCAAGTTTCATTGGGGGGAAGATCGACCGCTCAGTCCTGGCGTAACTGCGAACGTGCTTCGCGAGGATTACCACTACTCCGATGGACAGAATGATTTGTCAGTCGGCTTGGTGGACGGGAAGGTCGAGAGCGTCAACCTTCAAAACGGCGCCAACTCCGGTCAGGACTCGATCATGTTCGCGGGAGTCTTCCAGTTCTTTTTTCTTCGCCTGGCGATTTTTTTCGGATGCCTGGGGATTTTCATGAATCTGTTTCGGGGTGAAATCCTCGACCGCAGTCTGCACTTTTATTTTCTTGCGCCGATACGACGCGAAGTCCTAATGGCGGGAAAGTTTCTTGCGGGGTTGCTGGCGACCTGCACGATTTTCGTGACCAGCGAAGTGCTGCAGACGATCGCCTTTCTTTGGCACTTTCCGCCCGGCGCGCGGGATGTTTACCTCTATCACAACCATGGTCTTGAGCATGCCGTGGTGTATGCGGGAGTCACCGCGCTGGCGTGCGTTGGTTATGGAGCATTCTTTCTGGTGGCAGGAATGCTGTTTCGGAATCCGATCCTGCCCGCGGCGGCGATTTTGATCTGGGAAGCGATCAATCCGTTCTTGCCGGGACTGCTGAAGCAGTTCAGCGTCATTTATTACCTCAAATCGTTGTGCCCGGTCGATATTCCGGCTCCGCCGGGCACTTCGCCCTTCTTCGCTCTCCTGATTTCGAATTCCGATCCCGTCTCCGCCCCACTCGCGGTGCTGGGGATTCTGGTCGTCGCGTTGATCGCTCTTTATGCCTCGAGCGTTCAGGTGCGGCGGATGGAAATTAACTATACGACTGAATAAATACCCATCGCTGTCCCACCGTGGTTCGTGACGACAGGCCTCTTCCTTGTGTAGAGTGTTGTCCGGAACTTTTGCGGAACTTTTATGGGTACTGTTCTCTATGTGGTAAACCGCGGAAGCGCCCGGCCCTGATCTGAACTATCTGGAGGAAATCTTGAGAATTAAACTGACTTCGGTTGTCGTGCTGCTTGCGGTCATCGTTATCGCATCATTGATCATCGGTCCTGTCTCGGCTGCGGCCCAGACAAAACCGGCACCGGCTCACAAGGCGCCGGCCGCGGGCGCAAGCGTCGACATTCCGATTCCCGACATTAAGTACACGAAGTTTGTGCTGGGCAATGGTCTGACCGTGCTGGTGCATGAGGACCACAAGGCGCCGATCGTGGCCGTGAATACCTGGTACCACGTGGGCTCAAAGAATGAAACTCCGGGCAAGACGGGCTTTGCTCATTTGTTCGAGCACCTGATGTTCAGCGGCAGCGACAACTTTAATCACACCTACATCAACGCCATGGAAAAAATTGGGGCGACCAACCTGAACGGCACCACCAACAACGACCGCACAAATTATTTCGAAAACGTCCCGACTTCGATGCTGGACTATGCGTTGTTCGCCGAGAGCGACCGCATGGGACATCTGCTGGGCGTGCTCGACCAGAAGAAGCTCGACCTGCAGCGCGGTGTAGTGCAGAACGAAAAACGCCAGGGCGAGAACCAGCCGTATGGTGTGACCGAGCAACTTCTCACGGAGAATACTTATCCGGTTGGGCATCCCTACTCATGGACGGTGATCGGCTCCATGAAAGACCTGGACGCGGCTTCGTTGAGCGACGTGCAGGAATGGTTCAAGACTTATTACGGACCGAACAACGTGACCGTTGTGATTGCGGGCGATGTGACGCCGGAGGTCGCGCGCGAAAAAGTTGAAAAATATTATGGCGAGATTCCTCCCGGGCCGCCGATCGCCAAGCAGGAAGTGTGGATTGCGAAGCGCTTTGGAACGCACCGCGGGCGGGTGCAGGACCGCGTGCCCCAGGCTCGCCTCTACCGAGTGTGGAATGTGCCTGAGTTTGGGTCGCCGGAAGAAGCGTTGCTGGATTTGGCGGCGGGCGTGCTCGGCCAGGGCAAAACGTCGCGCCTTTATAAACGTCTGGTTTACAAAGATCAGATTGCGACCAGCGCGACCGCGACAGATGACACGAATGAGATCGGCGGGCAGTTCGATTTCACTCTTACGGCGAATCCCGGGGAGGATTTGGGCAAAGTTGAAAAAGCCGCGGACGAGGAGTTGCAGAATTTTCTGAAGAACGGTCCCACTGCGGCTGAGTTGCAGTTGGCCAAGACGCAGATTCTGGGGAACTATGCGCGGATTGTGGAACGGATCGGCGGCTTTGGCGGCAAGAGCGATCTGCTGGCGCGCTGCCAGACCTACCGCGGCAATCCGGACTGCTACAAGGATTATCTGAAGTGGGTGAAGGCGGCGACTCCGGCCACGGTGAAGAAGGCCGCGGATGAATGGCTCAGCGACGGCGACTACGTGCTGGAGGTGCATCCGTATCCGACTTCGTTCAAGACCGACGCAAAACTCGATCGGTCTAAAGAGCCGGCTCCGGGCGGACCCATGTCGCTCAATCTTCCTCCGCTGCAGAAGGCTACTCTCAGCAACGGGCTGAAGGTCGTGCTGGCGGAGCGCCACAGCGCTCCTGTGGTGAACTTCACGTTGATGGTCGACAGCGGCTACTCGGCTGATCCGGCCAATGCAACCGGGACCGCAAGTTTTGAGCAACGCATGTTGGAGGAAGGCACGCCGACGCGCGATTCGCTGAGGATTGGCGAGGAACTGGAATCTCTGAGCGCGAATTTCAATGCCAGCGCCAGTCTCGACTATTCACTGGTGAGCCTCAACACGCTCTCGAGCACGATGGACCCATCGCTGGATATTTATGCGGATCTGATTCTGCATCCGGCGTTTCCGGAGAAAGAGTTCGTACGCTTGCAGAAGGAACGTATTGCCGGCATCCAGCGCGAGAAGGTGACGCCTCAGACCATGGCGTTGAGGGTTGTACCCACGCTGCTCTACGGCGAGGGACATCCGTACGCGGTGCCGTTCACGGGAAGCGGAACCGAAGCGAGCGTGAGCAAGATGACTCGCGCAGACCTGGCGAAGTTTCACAGCACCTGGTTCAAGCCCAACAATGCCACCCTGCTGGTCGTGGGCGACACGACGCTCGGGGAGATCAAACCGAAACTGGAAAAACTGCTGGCTTCGTGGCAATCGGGCGAAGTGCCGAAGAAGACTGTGCCGCATGTGGATGAGCCGGAAAAGGATGTGGTGTATCTCATCGATCGGCCGGGATCGGGACAGAGCGTGATTTTCGGCGCGCAACTGGCCCCGCCACAGAATGATCCGGACGCCATTGCGCTTCAGCTGGTCAATGGCATCTTCGGAGGGAAATTCAGCTCGCGCATCAATATGAATTTGCGCGAGGACAAGCATTGGTCGTATGGTGTGCGGGCCATCATGCCGCCGGCTCGCGGCCAGCGGCCTTACATCAGCATCTCGGCGGTGCAGACCGATAAGACCAAAGAATCCATGGTCGAGTTGGTGAAGGAATACAAGAATATCGCGGGCGCTAAACCGATCACGGAGGATGAACTGAAGGACGAGCAGGACAACATCACACTCGGACTGCCGGGCACCTTTGAGACCGACCAGCAACTCAGCGGCGCTTACGGCAACATCCTTCAATACGGGCTGCCGGAAGATTACTACAACACCTTCACTCAAAAAGCGCTGGCCCTGACGCCGGACACTGCCAATGAGATTGCGAAGAAGTATATTTTGCCGAACCATCTGGTGTGGGTGGTGGTAGGAGACATGAGCAAGGTCGAGGGCGGCGTTCGCGATCTGAAACTGGGCGAAGTCCACAAGATCGATGCCGACGGCAACCCGGTGCATTGAAAACGGGATTCCGTCTGAACGTCGACGTTTGAGAACCCGGGGCTCCATGCCGAGCGGCGTGGCGCCCCGGCCTTTTTTTTCGAGCTTCCTTGGACCCGAACATTGACTGTTCCTGAATCGAAAGCACTGGCCTGCCATCTAAGCTGGCACAACCTGCGCGTCTCGGCGCTGACTCTATGAAACTTCTTTATTCCTACACCAAGCAGTACTGGAAACTGGTGTTGGTCGCACTTCTGCTGGCGGCGACCAATCAGATTTTCTCTCTTCTCGACCCGCTGATTTTTCGTCATGTGATCGATGGCTATGCCACGAAGTATCACCAGTACACGCAGGCGCAATTTATCCGCGGGGCTGGGCTATTGCTGCTGGCGGCGGTGGGAGTGGCGTTTGTGTCGCGCGTGGCCAAGAATTTCCAGGACTACTTCACGAACGTGATCGTGCAGCGTTTAGGCGCGAAGATGTATTCCGACGGCATTCGCCACTCGCTGGACTTGCCGTATCAGGTTTTCGAAGATCAACGCAGTGGAGAGACGCTGGGGAAGCTGCAGAAGGTTCGTAGCGACGTAGAGAAGTTTATTACTGCGGCTATCAATACGATTTTCATTTCTCTGGTCGGCCTTGTGTTCGTAATGACCTATGCCCTAGGGGTGCACTGGTCAATTGCGCCTGCGTTTCTGATCACGGTTCCGCTGCTCGGGATCATCAGCTCCGTCTTGAGCCGGCGCATCAAGAAGATGCAGAAGACAATCGTCGCCGAGACCACGGCGCTGGCCGGTTCGACGACCGAGTCGCTACGGAATATTGAATTGGTGAAGAGCCTGGGACTGGCGCAGCAGGAAGTTGTCCGGCTTAACGGAATCACTGGCAAGATTCTCAAGCTGGAACTGAAGAAGGTGAAATACCTGCGCAGTCTGAGTTTCATCCAGGGAACGGCGGTGAATGCGCTGCGCACCGGCATCATGTTTCTGATGCTCTATTTAATCTTCCGGCAGAAAATTTCGATCGGTCAGTTCTTCTCCCTGTTGTTTTATTCGTTCTACATTTTCACGCCACTGCAGGAGTTGGGCAACGTCATCAACACTTACCGCGAGACGGAAGTGTCGTTGCAGAATTTTCAGGACATCCTCGATACGCCGCGCGATCCGAAGCCGATCGATCCTGAAGAGGTGAATGAATTGCTGACTCTGCAGTTTGACGGAGTCAGTTTTCAGCATCACAGTTCATCCGTTCTAGCGCTGGATGAAATCAGTTTCAGCGCGGCCCAGGGTGATACCGTCGCGTTTGTGGGGCCGTCTGGAGCTGGGAAATCCACGCTGGTGAAATTGCTGGTTGGACTGTACACGCCGAAATCCGGAGCGATTCTTTACAACGAAATTCCGTCGAATCGCGTGGATCTCGACGTGTTGCGCGAGAAGATCGGCTTCGTCACCCAGGATACGCAGCTATTTTCGGGATCGATTCGCGAGAACCTGCTTTTTGTGAATCCGAACGCAACCGATGCGGAGTGCATGAAGGTGCTGCAGCAATCCGCGGCTGACAGTTTGCTGTCTCGCGCCGATCGCGGGCTGGATACGCTGATCGGCGAGGGTGGAGTCAAGGTTTCCGGAGGCGAGAAGCAGCGTCTTTCGATTGCACGCGCGCTTTTGCGGCATCCGCAGTTGCTGGTTTTCGATGAGGCTACTTCCTCGCTGGACTCACTGACTGAAGAGGAAATCAGTCGCACCATTCGCGAGGTCGCAACCAATCAGGAGGCGATTACGATTCTGATTGCGCATCGCCTGTCGACCGTGATGCATGCGGACAGAATCTACGTGCTCGAGCGTGGACGGATCGTGGAATCAGGACGCCACTCCGAGTTGCTGGACCAGAAAGGGTTGTACTACGCCATGTGGCGCCAGCAAGTGGGCGAGCGGGCTTTGGCAGAAAGCCGCTGATGATGCAGAAAATTGCAACATGCCGAGCCTCCTGAGCTTCGACAAGGCCGCCTGAGTGTGCAAGATACTGCACACTTGCATCTGTAGTTCGATGCGGTTAGAGTTTGGCAAGCAGGATTTTCCGACGCGATAAATGCGTTTGTTCGGCATCGGTTTCATGAGATAATTTTTGCCTCCCCTCCTCCTCAATTAAGCAATCGCCTTTCTAAGGAGCAAGCCTGTGCGTGGTCGTTCAGCACTGTCCCGCTGCGTTCTGTCCATTGGTGTCCGCGGTGTCCGCCGGTCGTTCGCGGCTTGTTTTCGTGCCCACGCCGGCCTATGGGTAGCGTTGAGTCTGGTTCCGTTGTGCAGCCTGGCCGCGCATGCGGGAACGCCCGCAGTCACTTTTTCTCCTACGAGCCTCACTTTTGGGACGCAGCTCCGGGGAACCACCAGCCCGTCGCAAAACATTACCCTGACCAACACTGGCACGGCCAGCCTGAGTATTACCGGCATTCGAGCGAGCGCATATTATTCCGAGACCAATAGCTGTCCGGCAAGTCTCGCAGCCGGAGCCAGTTGCACGATCTCAGTCAGTTTCACACCGGCGGCAAATGGCACTGTCACCGGCACGATTGCAGTGGCGGACAACGCGGCTGGAACTCCGCAAGAAGTCACCCTGACCGGCACGTGCACCGTCGCCAGTTTGACGCCCGCGAGCTTGAGCTTCGGCAACCAAACCGTCGGAACCACAAGCCCCGCGCAGGTTTTGACCCTTTCGAACGTGGGCGCGAATACGATACGCGTTTCGGCGATCACCATTCAGGGCGCCAACCCCTCCGACTTTTCCCAGACCAACAATTGCGGCTCGATTTCTGTCGGAGCGAGCTGCTCCATTAGCGTCACCTTCACGCCCGCGGCCACGGGGGTTTTCAACGGCACGGTCAACGTAACTTTCGCGTCGTCAGTTTCGCCGGTCCCAGCTACGCTCACTGGCACTGGCACCAGTTCGAGCAAGGTTGCACCCATTCCTTATCTCAATGGTCCTCTGGCTCCCATGACCGCCGCGCCGGGAGGATCGAGTTCGACGCTGACGCTGAACGGTTCGGGATTTGTGTCCGGGTCGTCCGTTCTTTTTAATGGCAGCAGCCGGGCCACGACATTCATCAGCTTGACCCAACTGCAAGCTGCGCTTCTTGCCTCGGATGTCGCTACGGCAGGGACGGCTCAGGTGGTTGTGACGAATCCCGCTCCGGGAGGCGGGCCGTCGAATCCTCAAGCATTTCAAATCACCAATCCCACGTCGACGATCTTGATGGCCGGGGCTACTCTTTCGGTGGAGACCGACCCGCGAGGGACGATTGTGGCCGATTTCAATGGCGACGGTAATCCGGATGTGGCCCTTGTGGATCGGGGCACGAACACGGTTACGATTCTGCTGGGCCACGGCGACGGAACATTTTCGGCCCCGGCTAGCTACGCCACTGGAGTTGACCCTATCGCTCTGGCAGTCGGCGATTTTAATGGGGACGGCAAACTGGATCTGGTCACCGCTAACCGGGCCGCCTACACAATCTCAATTTTGCTCGGCAACGGCGACGGCACATTCGGCAGCCACGTGGACTATACCGCCGGCACCGAACCTATGGCCATCACCACGGGAGACTTCAATGGCGATGGCAATCTGGACGTTGCCGTGGTTAATAACGCCGACAACACTGTCTCGATTTATTTAGGAGTCGGAAACGGCACGCTGCAAAATCCGCTGATCTACTCGGTGGGAGCGAGTCCCATCGCAATTGTCGCGGGGAACTTTAACGGAGATGGAAATCTGGATCTTGCGGTCGCCGATGCCGGGGCCAACAACGTCGCCGTGCTTCTGGGCAACGGAGATGGAACGCTTCAGAATGCGGCCTATTATGCGACCGACGCCGACCCCTCTGGATTATTCGCGGCGGATCTTAACGGCGATGGAAAGCTTGATCTGGTTACGGCGAACAATGGAGGCGACGACATTTCCGTGCTGCTGAATAACGGCAACGGAACCTTCGCGACCAACGTTAATTATCCGGTGGGAACATTGCCTTTCGCCATCAGCGGCGGCGACTTTTATGGCAACGGAAAAATGGACCTTGCGGTCGTCAACTCCGGCGACAATACCGTTTCTATAGTCCCTGGCAATGGCGATGGAACGTTCAACCCTTCAGGATCGTTGACATTTGGAGTTGGGAATCAGGCTCTCGGGATTGCCGCCGCGGACTTCAACCTGGACGGCAGAGCCGACCTGATCGTTTCAAATTCGCAAGACAATACAGTCTCGGTGCTGTTGCAGGTTCCGAGCGTCACGTTTTCGACGCCCAGCCTGGCTTACGGCACGGAAGCCGTGGGCAGCTTAAGTCCGCCTCAGACGGTTGTCTTGACCAACTCGGGCAGCGCAGCGCTATCTATTAGCAGCGTTGCGGTCGGTGGTTTGAATGGCTCGCAGTTTGTTCAAAGCAGCAATTGCACTGGCAGTCTCGCGCCGGGAGGCACCTGCCCCATCAACATAAGATTCGAGCCGACGGCGCCGGGCACGGCTCAAGCCACCCTTACGATCACGGATAGCGCATCGGGCAGCCCGCAAGCGGTCGCACTGCTCGGCGAAGGCGTTGAACCGACGGTTGTGCTCTTGCCCGTGAGTTTAACTTTCGCGACTCAGACCGTGGGTACCAGCAGCGCGCCGCAAGTGGTTACGCTCACCAATACAGGCAGCGAAGCGCTCACCGTGACTTCAATTGCTCCCAGCGCAGGCTACTCGCAAACCAACACCTGCGGATCTTCGGTTGCGGCGGGCGCGGCCTGCAGCGTTACCGTAACTTTCACGCCGACGACGACCGGCACGGTGGCTGGCACCATCACCATCGTGGACAATGCCGGAAGCTCGCAGATGATTAGTCTCACCGGCACTGGATCGGGCGCGCCGGGAGCGAGTCTCTCGCCCACTTCGTTGACCTTTACCGGCCAAACCGTCGATACCACGAGCGCTGCGCAAACGGCAACCCTTACGAACACGGGCAGTGGACCGCTCAGCATCACGAGTGTGACCACAACCGGCAATTACTCGCAGACCAACAATTGCGGAACTTCGCTGGCAGCGGGGGCGAATTGCGCGATCAGCGTATTCTTTACTCCCACGGCCACAGGGACACTTCATGGAAGCGTAGTGGTAGCTGACAATGCGACGAACAGTCCTCAGAACGTGACCACGACTGGGACGGGCACCGTCTCAACAGTCGTATTTGTGCCGGCCGATTTGAGTTTTGTGAGCCAGGTTGTACACACCAGCAGCGCCAAGAAAAACGTCAAGTTCAGCAATAACACCGGGGCCACAATGACAATCTCGAAGATTGCGGCTTCGGCGAATTACTCGGAGACCAATTCGTGTGGCACCAGTCTGGCCTCGGGAGCGTCCTGCACGATTGCCGTGACTTTCACGCCGACTACCACCGGCATTCTCCCCGGAGCGATCACGGTTACCGATAGCGCCAGCAGCGGCACGCAAACCATACCTTTGTCGGGAACCGGAATTGCAGCCGCAGTAACTTTTCTGCCGGTCAGTCTTACCTTTGCTGATCAAACGGTCGGCACTCCAAGCCCTGCCAGCGTGGTGACGCTGAGCAATACCGGCACGGCCGCCCTGACCATCAACACCATCGCGATTACTGGTGCCAATAAGAGCGATTACATACAATCCAATACCTGCGGCGCCTCGGTCGCGGTGGGTGCATCGTGTACCATCAGCGCGACGTTTACGCCTGCCGCGTCGGGCATTCGTACGGCCAGCATATCGGTCGGCGATAGTGCCCCGGGCAGCCCGCAGACCGTGCCCCTGACAGGAACCGGCATCGCGCCGACCGTTACTCTCTCGCCCACTAGCACAACCTTCGCCACTCAGACCGTCGGCACGACAAGTGCGGCGAGTGTCATCACGCTCAGCAATCCGGGGAACGCAACGTTGACCATCACTTCGATCAACGTTACTGGACCCAATAGCGGAGATTTCAGCGAAACCAATACCTGCGGGACTTCGCTTGCTCCGGGGACGAGTTGCACGATCGGCGTGTTGTTCACTCCGCTCGCGCCAGGAACGCGCCAGGCCGCCATCTCGGTCGTGGACAATGCCACAGGTAGCCCGCAAACGGCTGCACTCAGCGGCGTCGGAACCGCGCCTTCCGTCACTTTCAGTACTTCGACGATCTCGTTTGGCACTATCTCCGTCGGCACGACCAGTCCGGCCGGGGGAGTGACGTTGTTCAACATGGGCAATGCCACCTTGTCCATTTCCAGCATTACCATCACGGGCACGAATGCGGCAGACTTTGCTCAGACCAACACTTGCGGTGCTGCTGTAATGGCGGCGAACAATTGCACCATCAGCGTCACGTTCACTCCCAGCGCAGCAGGAACGCGGACCGCCGCAATCTCGATTACGGACAGTGCCACGGGAAGTCCACAATCTGTGAGTCTTACCGGGACGGGGACCAGCGGCGGACCCGCGGCATCAGTCTCGCCGTTGAAGCTCACGTTTGCTTCGCAGAATGTTCTGACCACTAGCCCAGCGCAGACGGTCACGTTGAGCAACGGCGGCACGGCTGCGCTGAGCGTGATCAGCATTGTGGCCACTGGCGACTACGCGCAGACTAATAACTGCGGCACTTCTCTGGCAGCGGGAGCTAATTGCAGCGTCCAGGTTACTTTCTCGCCCACAGCCACGGGCACCCGCGCGGGATATATCACATTTGCCGACAACGCCCCAACCACCCAGCAGACGGTTACTCTGTCGGGCACCGGCACCGCGCCCAACACCACGGTTTCGATTTATCCGGTGCAAGCCTCAGTGACTCCTGGGCAGAGCACGCAGTTCCAGGCTTCCATCAGCGGCGTTGCCAGTTCCAACGTCACCTGGGCAGTCGATGGAGTGACCGGCGGCAACAGTACCACTGGAACGATTTCGTCGTCCGGTGTGTATACCGGAGCTTCGGCGGCGGGTCCGCACATTGTCAAGGCGACCAGCAATGCCAATACGACGCAGAGCGCGAGCGTGCCGGTAGTGGTGACCAGCTACGCGGGCACTTTGGTCTACCACAACGACAACGGACGCACCGGGCAAAACCTGAGTGAAACGGTCTTGACCAGCGGCAACGTCAACGTAAACCAATTCGGCAAACTGTTCACGTATCCGGTGGACGGGCAAATTTATGCCGAACCACTTTACGTTCAGGGTGTCGCGGTCGCCGGGTTGGGCGTTCACAATGTAGTGTATGCAGCCACGCAGAACGACAGCGTCTACGCGTTTGATGCGGACGGGACAACGACGACGCCCCTGTGGCAGGTGAGCCTGATTCCCGCCGGAGGCCAAGTGCTCCTCGACTCCGACATTGGCGGCTGCTCCAATATTTCACCGCAAATCGGCATCACCGGAACGCCGGTGATTGATCCCGTGACCAATACTATGTTTGTGGTCGCGCGCAGCAAGATCGTCAACGGCGCTAACACAACGTACTATCAATATCTGCACGCGCTCGACATTACGACGGGGCAGGAACGCGCGGGCAGTCCGGTGAATATCCAGGCTTCCTTCACTGGCGACAACGGACCGGTAGCCTTCAATACGGAAATGCAAAACCAGCGCGCCGGATTATTCCTGGATAACGGCGTGGTCTACATTGCGTGGGGCTCGCATTGCGACATCCTGCCATATAACGGCTGGCTGATGGGGTATTCGGAGAGCACTCTGCAGCAGACAGCGGTCTTCCTGAGCGCTCCTAACGGCCAGCAAGATGGAATCTGGCAGAGTGGCGCCGCTCCGGCCGTCGACGAGTACGGCTACATCTATGCCATGATCGGCAACGGAACTACCGACGTGAATGTTGGAGGCATTGACTACGGCGAGGCCCTGATAAAGTTCAACGCCAGCAATCTTTCGGTTGCGGATTATTTCCTGCCGTCGAACTTTGCCAACCTGAACGATTCCGATCTCGATCTGGGATCGGGCGGACCTCTGTTGATTCCGGACCAACCGAATCCTCCAACCCAGATGCTGGTTGCCGCCGGTAAGCAAGGGATGGTTTACCTTGTGAACCGCGACGATCTGGGCCAGTACAGCGCTGGCGGGAATAATGTTCTGCAAGTTCTGCCGGCCGGGACTGTGCCCACCGCGCACAGCATGCCGGCATTCTGGGAGAACAATGTTTATTTCGTGGGCGTGGGAGATTATGCGAAGTCCTACCTGCTGTCGAACGCCCTGCTCTCGACGTCGCCCACTTCGGAGTCTGCAACTCAGTTTGAATATCCGGGAGCGACTCCGGCGGTGTCGGCCAATGGATCAAGCGACGGAATTCTCTGGGTGTTAAGCACGATTAAGGGCTATCCGGCAATTCTGTATGCCTACGACGCCGCCAACCTTTCACATGCGCTTTACAACAGCAATCAGAATGAAGGGCGGGACCAAGCCGGGATTGCGGCGAAGTTTGCCGTCCCCACCGTGGCGAACGGAAAGGTTTACGTCGGGACCTCGGTCGAGCTCGACGTGTACGGATTGTTGCCTTAGGCTCCTGTTGCCTCAGGCTTGGGAGCAGTCGATCGCGCTTCTTGCGATCCCGGAGGAATGCGTCCGGGGCTACGAACTAATATCTACTCCTTCGTGACGTCGATCATGTTGTCATCGGCATTGCGGTCGATAAGCTTGTTGAAGGGATCGATGCCGGCGAGAGTGGGCTGCTCGTCAACTGTAATCACGAAGGTCCGGTGTTCCTCACTGATTTTTTCTTTCTTCAGGTAGAGCGGCTTTTCCTGATCTTTTTTGCCGCTGAACACGCCGATCTCGATGTAATCGGCGAGGGGCATGGGCGTTTCCGCGCCGTTGCCGTCCGCTTGCACCTTGCGTGCCTCCACTTGCAGCGTGACCTTATATTTGCCGTCAGGCTGTTTCTGCGAGGTTGCGGAGACAGCTTTGTTGTCGTAAAGGACGATGCGGTTGAAGCCGTCGTCGACAAGATATTGAAGTTCGGGCGGGGTCTGCGCGCGGATGGCGTCAACCAGCATGCTGGTGTCGGGATAGGGAGTGTCCAGCGCGGCCGAGGCGTTGGGATTGTCGCGGCTGTCGATTTGGTTGCCGGCGTTGGCGTAGCGATACTGCATCAGGAAATTGTGCAGCGCGAGATTGAGCTTATCTTCGCCAATGTAATCGGCCAGCGTGTATAGAATCTGGCCGCCCTTCTGGTACCAGACATAGGGCTCGCGCTGCACCAGCGCGAGCGGCGGCTCGTGGCGGATTTCCCCGGCGCGGCCGCGCAGATAACCATCGAGCTCGTGGCGGAGAAACCGATGCATAAGGTCGCGACCGTACTTGTGCTGCATCACCTGCAACGCTGAGTATTCCGCCAGACTTTCCGACAACATGTTGGAACCTTCGGCGTCGGCGCCGATGAGTTGGTGCGCCCACCACTGGTGGCCCAGTTCGTGAGCAGTCACAAAGTAGGTGAAGTCAATATCGGTTGGCTTAATGACCCGGCTGATGAAGCCGATGGCTTCCGAGTAAGGCACGGTATTGGGAAACGACTGGGCAAAAGTGCGGTAGCGGGGAAACTCGAAAATGCGGAACTGCGTGAATTGGTAAGGGCTGTAGACGCGCTGATAGTAATCGAGGCCGGCGCGGGAGCTGGCCAGCATGTCGTCGACGTCGTAGGTGTGTGCGGGATCGTAATCAACCTCGAGTGCGACATCTCCGTTCGGCCCGTGGTAAGTTTCCTTCCGGCTCTGGTAGCGGGCAGAAATGTAGGCGAAGAAGTCGAGGATGTGGGTCGAGCCCATGCTGTACTCGTAGAAGTTTCTGCCGTCGGCCTGCCAAGCGCGCTGCAGATATCCGGGCGCGATCGCGATTTGATCGGCGGAGGTGCTGACCACGGTGTGATAAGTAATCCAGTCCGACTCGCCGCGGAAAAAGACGTTGTTCACGTCGTGGACGGGGTCGCCGCGATGAGCCATTTCTTCCAGAAGAGGCAGGTGCTCTTCGCGGCGGCGGCGTGGATCGTCAAGTTCGACATTGGTGTTGTAGCCGATGTACGGAAAGTAATTGGAGTCAAAGAAGGTACCGTTATAGGCGAACTCGGGAGGTTCGTTGCCGTCGCGGAATCCGCGGGTCTGGTGGCCGACGTTGCAGGTGAGCGTAATGGTTTCGCCGGGCGCCAACGGCTGATCGAGGGCGTAGATGGAATACATATTACGCGGTGATGAACTGACGAGATGGAACGGCCGGTCGAACTGGAGGTTGGTGACTGATCGTTGCTGGTCGGTGATGTGAATCTGCGGAATGGGTTGGCCGGTCTTGTTCTGCAGCGTCATGCGAACGCTTCCGTCGAAGGAGCGCTTATCGGGATAGATGTTGACGGTGGCGTCGACGGCGGTGACCTTCGGCTGGAGAAGGTTTTCGTACTGTTTGAAATGGCGTTCGTAGTCAGCTTGAATGTCGCGGCGCGCTTTGGAGTCGAGGTATTCGTTGAGAACGTGCGCATTGTAGAAGTACCAGGAGCCCGCGCCGACGGCGATGATTACAAAAAACAGAAACGCGGGAATCAGCCTTGGGGCGCGCTGCAAGGCCAGGCGGGTGCGGGCGCGCAGGGAGTCTTCGGCTCCGCGGCGGGCGTAGGCGATGGAGACAACACCAAGCGCAGCGCTGATCGCAAGCCAGTAGGTCGTCGACCAGAACAAGACATGCACAAAGTGGCCGTAGCCGTTCATGTCAGAGTAGGTGTATTGAGGTGGGTTGAGAATGAGGTAGAGAGTATTCTCCCAGCCAAAGCTGTACAAGATAGGCACAATCACGAAGACGCCGATAAGGATGGCGTAGCCTACGAACTTGTTCGACACGACGGTCTGCACGAAAAGCGCGAGCAGGATGAAGATCAGGATCTGCGGGAAAGTTACGAGATAGAGTTCCTTGAAGTATTGCAGGAATTCGTAGTGGTAGTAGCCAAAAAAGGTCTGCATCACAATGCCGATCACCATGGCGAAGGTGATGAGGATGAGTTCGACCACCACGACGGCAGTGAGGCGGGAGAACCAGTCGGTGGACTCTCGCATGGGCAGAGCGTCGTGAATGCCGTCAAAATGCGTGTCGCGTTCGCGCCAGAGCAATTCGGCAGCATAGAGGACCGCGACAATCAGGAGAAAGAGCAGAGCGCTGCCCTCCACCGATTGCACCATGAGGTAGGTCACCGGCCAAACATTCTGGTCCGCGACGCGCCCGGCGAAGTAGTCGTTGTTGATTCCAAAGGCGACGATGAGGGCGACCAGGGCCCAGAACGGTATGTCGCGAAGAATGTTACGCAGGCGAAGCCGGCAGAGCGAAACGTATTGCGCCCAAGTAGTCGCGGCGGTGAAAGATTGATGTGCCTGGGGAAGCCGGGCGACCACGAGAGAACGGACCGGCAGAGCTTCAGCGAGTTCCTGTTCCTTAGCTTTAGCGGCACGGCGGCCCTGAGAGCGGGCAGTGAGAGCTTCCACGGACATGGGAAAGAGCGCCCAGACCGAGACGAGTGACAGGACTCCGACGCCGGACCACAGAAGACGGTTGTACAGGAAGACGCCACCGATGAGGCTGGGCGACAGCGTGACCAGCTGCGTGTTCCTTTCGATGACTGTCCAGTAGCGGGTGACGTCATGGATCAGGATGATTCCGATGGGATCGAAAATGCCAGACCAGAAACGTTCGAGCGAGCGGGTCGCGAAGAAGACGGTGATACCGATGACATAAATCATGAACAGGGCCACACCCTGCAGATAGACGATAAAGATTTTGCGCGACAGAGCGCCGACGGCAAAGAATGCAGATCCCAGGAAGAAAATTTGGACGACCAACAGCGTGAGGAAGGGCTGGAGGTAGGTCCAGAGATGATTCGGACCGATGCGGGTGTGATCGGCCCAGGGCGCGAAAGTTCCTAAGTAAGTGCCCAGCAGCATGCCGGAGAAAACGAATACGGTGGTCACGAACGAGCCGGCCCAGCGTCCGCCGAGGTAGGCGAACTTGGAGATCGGCTGAGTGAAAAGAATCTGGTAGGTGTCGCGCTGGAAGTCGCGAAGAATCGAGGTACCAAAAATGGCGGCGATCACGATGATGCCGAAGAGTCCGGCAAGGACGTTGTCGAGAATGTTGGCATAAGGTCCATTGAGCAGGACCTTGCCATTGCCGCTGCCCACCGGGCCGAAACTTTCCGAAGCAACGCAGAGGAAAGAAAACGCAGTCCACCCCAGGAAGTACATATAGGTGGAGAGGCTCTTGAAGCGGAACCTCAGTTCGAAGGTGAAGAACTCCCAAAAGAGTGCCACGTCGGATTCCTCCTGATGCGGGGCGTAAGGATCGAGCATTAACCTCGGTTAAGTTCGAAGTGCTGCATTGACTCGCCTAATTCGGACGCTGTTGCTTGGACTGCTGCGACAGGTTGAGGAAATATACATCTTCCAGGCCGGAATCGACGGAGCGGAAGCCGTCGCCCGGCGATATGTTGGCATGCACGCGAATCTCATGCTGTCCGCCAACCAGGTGAGTGGAGATGACGTGGAGTTGAGTTTCGATGGCGCGCACTTCCCCGTCGGTAGCAACCACCTTCGACCAGATCTTGCCTTGGAGCGCTGCGAGGGCTTCGTTGGGAGCGCCCTCCAGAAGCAGTTCCCCATTCGCGATGATGGCCATGCGGGGGCAGAGCTGGCGGACGTCATCCACGATGTGAGTCGACAGGATGACAGTGCGGTCGCTGCCGAGAGACGAGAGCAGATTCAGGAATCGATTGCGCTCAGCGGGATCGAGGCCAGCAGTGGGTTCGTCGACAATAATGAGCCGGGGATTGCCCAGCAGGGCTTGCGCGATTCCGAAACGCTGCTTCATGCCGCCGGAAAAAGTAGAGAGCGCTTTCTTGCGGACTTCCCACAAGTTGGTCTGCTGCAGCAGCGCGTCCACGGTTTCCTTGCGCTCGGACGAGGAGCTTACCCCCTTCATCACGGCGAGATGGTGCAGCATGTCGTGCGCGGATATTTTGGGATACACGCCGAATTCCTGCGGCAGGTAACCCAGGATGCGGCGGACTTGGTCTTTTTGGCGCAGCACGTCAATGCCGTCGAGGTTGATCGTGCCGGAGTCGGGATCCTGCAGCGTCGCGATTGTGCGCATCAGGGAACTCTTTCCCGCACCATTCGGCCCCACCAGCCCGAACATGCTGTTACCGATGGAAAGCGAAAGGTTCTTCAGCGCCTTGACTCCATTCGGGTAAGTTTTGGAAAGACTGTTAATCGTCAGTGCCACTACCACCTCCACACTTGAAAATGTGTTTCAGACCTCATAAATCGCCAGCGAGCCGGAATGGGGAGCTATTCTACTACCCTCGGTCATGGAAGATGTCTCGAATCTGGCGAACAGAATTCAGCTAGCTAAATTCGGCGTTTCTGCGTTCGCGGGTCTGCCGGCCTCTTGCTCGAACCCAGCTGTTTTCGTATAAATCCCACCAAACGGATATACTTCTCCGACCGTTGCGCCGGCTCCCGCCGGTACTCGTGCGGAAAGACCTACTGAAACCGAACTCATGAACCATAGCGCCGGCTCCGATTGCAATACCGTGTCCCGGTTGTTCCGCTCCTATCAGTGGAGATGCTTGCTGTGCCTGCTGGGTTTGCTGGCCCTGAGTTTCAGCGGCACGGCGCAAACGCCTACTTCGACGACCCTGGAATATCCCACGCAGGACTACCTGGTTTATGTGGTGTGTGAGTCGGCGGACAAAATTGTGCTCATTCGTTTTGGTCCGGGGGGCGCGAAAATTGAAAGCCAGATGCGCACTGGCTTGATGCCGATGGACGTGAATGGGCCGCACGGAATCGCGGTTTCTCCAGACAAAGAATACTTTTATGTTTCTCAAGGCCATGGGCGGCCCGACGGATCAGTCTGGAAATATCGCGCCGGCACTGATACGGTCATCAAGTACACCGGCCTTGGCCTCTTCCCGGCTACGACCGACATCAGTCCAGATGGCAGCTTCATTTACGTGGCCAATGCCAATTTCCACGGCGACATGGTTCCCTCGTCCATTTCGGTCGTCGCCACAGATCAGCTGATTGAGGTCAAGCGCATTCAAACCTGCACCATGCCCCACGGTTCGCGCCTGAACCACGCCGGCACGAAACATTACTCGGTGTGCATGATGGACGATATGCTGGTCGAGATCGATACCAGCAAGTTTGCCGTGGATCGCTACTTCATGCTGGCCAAGGGCAAGGAAATGGGCATGACCGGCGCTCCTTTTCCGCTGTCTTCTCAGTCAATCGGCGATAGCAAAATGGCGGACCACCAGATGATGGATCACAAACCCGTTTGCACACCGACTTGGGCGCAGCCATCGAATGACGGAGCTGTGATTTATGTGGCCTGCAATCAATCGAACGAGATCGTCGCCGTCGATACCGACACTTGGACTCTGGCGCGCCGGTTTCCCGCCGGGACTGGCGTCTACAATCTCGCCATGACGAAGGACGGACGCTTGATCGCCACCAACAAGCGTGGGCAGTCGGTGTCCATCTTCGATCCGATCACCGGTCGCGAACTGGCCAATATCCCGACCAAGCGGAAAATTGTGCACGGGGCGGTGGTTTCACCGGACGACCGTTATGCATTTATTTCGGTGGAAGGCGTGGGCTCCGAACCCGGGACTGTCGAAGTGATTGACCTCGGCAGTTTGAAAACCGTCGCTACCGTCGATGTTGGGCCGCAAGCTGCCGGTATTGATTTCTACAAGATGGAGCCGAGTAAACCATAGTTAAGAAACCGCAAGTTAAAAAATTCGAACCAACATCACAGCTTATGCAAAGCTGGAGGTTAAATGTTCAAGCGTAAGGCAGGTATCGTGGCACTAGCAGTCATGATTTTTTCTGCGCCGGTAGCGTTGTGGTCGCAGAATGCGGCTCCGGCCGCACAGGAAACGGCACCCACGACTTCCGTGGCTCCCGCCAGCGTCGAAATCACTCCCGGCACGCTCGATGTCCACGTTGGGGAAAAAGTAAAGTTCAGCGCTGCCGCCAAAGACGCTGCGGGCAACGCCATCGACGAGAAACCTTCGGTCTGGTTTGCTGCTCCGTTTGATTTGGCCGGCGCGGATGATTCGGGCCAGGTCACGTTTCATGCTCCTGGAATGGTGACGGTAGGTGCGGTGATCGCGGGGAAAGCGGGCTACGCCACGGTGAACGTAAAGAATACGAAAATCGCGAGCCTGGACATCTCGAAGCCAGAGTATCCGATCGTTGTCGGCGGAGCGGAACAGATTATGGTGATCGCGCGCAGCCCTGACGGCAATCCTCGCAGCGATGCGGTGCTCACCTGGACATCGGAAAAGCCGTCGATTGCCAGCGTGGATGCGGCCGGCCTGGTAACCGGAATCGCGCCAGGGACGGTCACAATCAAGGCAACGTCCGAAGGCGTGAGCAACAGCGTCACATTTCAGGTGGCGCGCGACGCTGTTCACAAACTGACGGTCAAGCCCGCTACGGCGGAAGCCCGCACTGGCGACGTCGTTCACTTTAGCGCGGCTGCGCTCGATGGCGGCGGCGGCCATTTGAAGGATTCGTCGGTGCGCTGGTCTTTGAGCGGAAGCGAGAGTGGAGGCAGCGCGACCGTTTATCCGGACGGCGCGTTTGTGGCCGAGAAGGCTGGAACTTACGTAGTAGTCGCTAGCAGCGGCCAGCACAGTGCCGCCGCATCGGTCGTGGTTCGGCCACGCAACGTAGAACGCGAAGTGGACGTCGTGGCGCATGTCCCCATGCCGGATCTGCAAATGTCGGAGGAATGGATTATCGGGCACCACGCCTACCTCTCGACCATCGCTGATAAGGTTTTTGTCTACGACATCGCCGATCCCGCCAACCCCAAATTGCTCGACACTCTCAAAGTCGACGCCCGGATAATCAACGACATCAGCACTACCCCGGACGAAAAAATTGGCGTCTTCACGCGCGAGGGCGCTTCCAACCGCAAGAACGGCATCGTCTTCCTCGACACTTCCGATGCCACGCATTTGAAGGTTCTTTCCGAATACACGGCGACGGTCACGGGTGGCGTGCACAGCGCTTACATCGACGGACACTATGTGTACATTACCGACGACGCCACCGGTTCTCTCCGCATTATCGATTTTCAGGATCCGAAACATCCCAAGGAAGTGGCGCGCTGGCAAGCAGAAAACCCGACCGTATTCACCATAAACTCAGCGCATGGCTCGATTACCAGCGGCCGCTATCTGCATGACCTGCAGGTGAAGGATGGTCTCGCCTATCTGGCCTACTGGAGAGATGGGTTGATTGTGCTCGATGTGGGCAATGGTGTGGCTGGCGGTAGTCCCGAGAATCCTAAGCTGGTCAGCCAATATCGCTTCAACCATTACGAGCTTTACGGCGATGGCTGGCTGGCAGGCACGCACAGCGTGTTTCGCTACAAGAATTATCTGTTCGTGGGTGACGAGGTGTTCCCCGCCATTTTCGAACTGGATGATCGAGATCGCATTCCGGTGCGGGCCATCTGCCACGTCATGGATGTGTCCGACATCAAGCATCCGCGGGAAGTAGCGCAATATGAAGTCCCGGAGGGCGGCTCACATAACTTCTGGGCGGCGAACGATATGCTGTATGAGGGCTACTACAGCGGTGGCGCGCGCGTGCTCGATATTTCGGGCGAATTGCGGGGCGATCTCTATCGCCAGGGACGCGAGATTGCCCGCTTCTGGACGGGAGACGGCAAAGGATTCCGGCCCAATCTGCCGTTTACCTGGGGCGGACAGCCGTGCTCGGTGACTTGCGACAGCCCTCTGCTGAATAGTTTGATGTATTTCAACGATATCCACTCTGGTCTGTGGATCACGAAACTTGGCGAGCCAAAGTTCGAGGGCTCGACCAGCTCTCCGGCGGTGCGCAAGGGAGAACGGACCATTCACTAAACAAACCGGATCGCGCTACGGACTATCTGCCAGCTGGCAGTTGTTGCCGAAGGTGAACGAATGCAGCGCCAGATCCGGACCATCAACGCAAGTGGCATAGTTTTGGGATTTCCGGCAGACATTGTGTGTGGTCTTAATAACCGAAATAAACTCTCCCCGCCATCGAAGGCACCGGTACGAGCGCCTTCGAATGCGAGGAGAGTGCGTTGCCGCTTTCGCTGAACCAATCCCAGCCTGCTCCCGCAGACTAGAAATTGAACTTCGCCGTCAACTGGATCAACCGCGGTGAAGCATCACCGCCCAGGAACGATCCCAAAATGCTGGTGGGCGTGTTTACGGTGTCCAGTATGTGGCCGAAGTTGCCGTTGTTGATGTCATTCACCGGACCTTCAAAGTTCGGATGGTTGAACAAGTTGAAGAATTGCACTCCGATTCCGAGCTTCGCCGTCTCCGAGTGTGGGATGCGGGTGTACTTCATCACAGTCATATCCGTGTCGAAGTAGTGAGGTCCGAAGAACTGGTTGCGCCGCTGATTGATAGTTCCCGTATCCAATTGTGCCTGACCCGGACCGTTGGTCCCTCCCGTAGCGATGTCCGGGAAGAGCGCGGACGACAGGCAAGGACCAGCCGTGGCCGTGCTCGGGCTATTGCAAACTGGCATGGACGATGGACCCGCGTAGTTTGCATAGGCCGCCGATCCGTAGCCGAAGCTGCCCAGGATATTCGAGGCGCCCGTATTCACTACGGTGTAGGGCAAACCGGAGCGGGCAAACAGCGTACCGGATAGCTGCCAGCCCTTCAATGCCGCTGTTGGACCTTTGGGCAGCTCGTAAACGTAGTTCATACTCAGGTAGTGCCGCGTGTCGTAGTCGGCGCTGCCGTAGTTGTATTGGCGAATATCGTTGTCGTTGATTGGGTTGAGCAGGCTGCCAACTCGCCCGATGCTGCCGTTGTTGGCAATAAATCCGTTGAAACCTCCGTTGGAGATTTCATCGAGCGCATGGCTCCAGGTATAGTTCGCCTGCAGCTGCAGGCCTTGAGAAAAACGGTGCTGTGCCGTGACCGTCAAACCGTTGTAATTCGAGACCGCCGCGGTCTCGATCTGAGTAACCGTTCCGAAGCGTTGATCGGGCTGAGCTGCAGGCAGACCGATGAAGCCATTCGGGCAGGTGGATGTTGGGCAGTAAGCGTTCTGATTATTTTCGAACGCGGTTTCATGGTAACCGTGGTTGCCGACATAGTTGACGATCAGCGAAGTGTTGCGGCCAACGGCGTGTTGCACCTCGAAGTTCCATTCCCAGTATTCGGGAGCGCGTATCGAGGTTACATTGTTAAATCCCGGAGGGGCGAAGGCGGCCCCTGCCGCAGCCACCTCGGCTGTAATTGAGGCGAGGGTGCCTCCACTGGCAAAGCCCGAATTTAATGCGGCGTTCGAGGCGGCCGCAGCGCTGAAGATGTTGCCGCCGTTCGCGACTTGCTGCGGCGACAGATTGCCGAAGATGTTTTCGACGAACGAATTGAGCACTGGCGTGTTGCTCGACAGACTATCCGCAACTTGCCCGGGGAACGTATCCATGAACAGCCCTATGCCGCCGCGCAAAACTGTGTTCTTCAACCCCGGCGGCGCCCAGGTGAAACCAAAGCGAGGCTGCCAGGCGATGGTCGTGAAGGAGGGGATCGCCTGCCTAACCCCGGTCTGGATCACCTGATTGTAGGGAGTGTCGACGTTGTGGTCGATGCTGTCGAACGTTCCCGCCAATTTCGCAAAACAGTTCGCCTGGCAGATAGGGATGGAGTTGTGATCGGCGCGCAGGGCAAACGTGAGTTTCAGATCGCTCCTTGCCTTCCACTCGTCCTGCACGTACCAGCCTAGTTGATAGAGGTTGATGTGCTGCACCAGGGCGGTGGGGAAATTCTGCTGGAACATCAGCGCCTGTCCGGAATAGAAGCCGCTGATGTCGAGCGGGAGGGCAAGGCCGCTCGAAAACGGTCCGTAGTCGTGATCGCTGACCAGGTTGCGGTGGAAATACAAACCCAGTTTCAGAGTGTGAGCGTTACCCAGGCTGTAGGAATAGTCGTCCACCGCCTGGTAGCCAGTGACGTTGCGTCCCTGCGGCCAGATATAGTCGAGGCCGCCCATGGTGGTGAACGACCCATCGCCGAGCACCACCGAGGTCGGAAAGACGGACAGCGTCTGGGCCAGGTTGGCAGTGGAGAAAATTGCACTGTAGTACTGGTCCGAGATAACCAGGTTGTTGGCGGCCTTCGCCCCAAAGGCGCGATTCCAGCTGACCTGCCCTTGATATTCGGGCTGGGTGCTGACTGCATTGAAAACGGAATTGATCTGGTCGGTGGCGGTCGCCTGCACGCCTTTGTCTTCCTGCAGGCGCAAAAACACTTTGTCGTTGTTGGTGACGTTGAAATCAAAGCGTCCGGAAGTAAGGAACTCATGGGTGAAGTTCGGCGCGGTCCCGCGGTAGGAATCGGCGCACGGCAACCCGCCGGTGCCACCAAACGCGTTCCCCGTCGTGGGATCGGTAAACGTACTTCCCACACATCCTGTCGTGTCCGTGGCGTTGGGAACTCCCTTGATCGCGCGTGAGACGCCGATGGCGTTGTTGTACAGGTTAAACATCTGCTGGTAGAACGGCACCGACTGGCTTAAGCCCGTGGCCGCGGAGTTCAGGTTGTCAATGACCGCAGCCTGAAATAACGGATCGGGAACCTGAACTTGTGCGCTGGTTGGCAGGATGACCCGCAAGCCTTCATAGTTCCAGAAGAAGAACGCCTTGTCTTTCTTGATTGGTCCACCAAAAGACGCAGCATATTGATTGGCGTTGACAAAGGGACGCGGGGCAACTCCGCCAGCGTTAAAGAAGTTGTTGGCGTTCATGACGCGGCCGTCCCAGAAATAGTTGGCATTGCCGTGCCAGTTATTGGAGCCGGACTTGGTAATGTAGTTCACGTTCGCGCCGGCAAATCCGCCGTACTGGCCGGAGTAGCCGTTGGTTACGACGGTCGCTTCCTGCACTTCATTGTTGCCCAAGGTGAGATTCGTGGCGCCCGAGTTGTTCACGTTCAGGAACGGATCATTGTCATACATACCGTCCAGGGTGAAGAGGTTGGAGGTCGCCGACACGCCAAAGCTGGAGAAGTTGCCCAAGCCCATGCCGGTATTCATGACCGATCCTGCCGCTGTCTGCGCCACGAAGGTCAGATCATTGCCCGGGTTTGGAACTTCGGATATCGAACGCGCATTGAATGTTGTCGAAACGTCGGAGGTTTCTGTCTGCAGAAGTGGAGACTCCCCCGAAACCTCCACCGTTGTTCCCTGAGACCCGACCTCAAGCTTCGCGTTCACAATGGCGGTTGCGCCCACGCTCACCGTAGTGGTCGCGGTGGTGGTCTTAAACCCGGCGGCGGCCATGGTCAACGAATTCGTGCCTGGCTCCAGCAACGGAAACTGATAGCCGCCCTGAGCGTTCGTCTTCGACTCCTGGGTGAAACCTTTGTCGACACTTTTCAAAGTCACGGACACGCCAGGAAGCACGGCACCGCTTGAATCCATCACGGTTCCGTTGATTGTGCCGTTCACCGTGCTCTGAGCAAACAAGCCACTCGCGAACAATAAAGTCATCACTGCAGTCGGAACAAATAGTCTGTTAAGGATCGTCAAACGCATGTTTTCCTCCCAATATTGACAGTCACAACAGCAATCCCGTGACCATCTGTATTGGCATGTTTCGTGCGAATTACGGAACACAGGAGCAAGGGACAGGCCTACATTTGTTCGACAACAGCCCGACGCGATTTGGATTTCTGTCGCAGGCGGATTGTCTGATCTAAGCAACAACACCAGAGTCGGTATCTACAAGAAACAGAATTTCCCTATTGAATCCTGCACAAAAGCGGAGAATCAGCCTGGAAGCCGCGCGCTGAGCTCGTTGTTCTCCCGAAATATGGAAATGCCATTGGCCCACCAATGGTCGAAAGAGGCTGGCGAAACGCAAGGCCGAAACGATCTGTTTCGACCCAAGCATCCGCTGATCGAATGGGAGCATCCCACTACGTTGATGGAAGCCTCCCGACGATCGCCGGCAGCAGCGGTGGCGGATGGCGCGTCGCCTCGCATGGCCTTCAAACTGAACGGAAGGATCTGCTTCGTTCAGTTGGGGGATGCGCTGGCCGTCGAGGCAAAGGGAAACAGTGTACTGATCCGGAAGGAGGCGAACTCCTATTCACTGCGCGGGTCGATCTCAGCAGTGGAAAGACAGCTAGAACCCTACGGATTTATACGAATTCATCGCTCGGTACTCGTAAACAAATCTTTCGTGCAGGAAATCTGGGCTCGTCCGACGGGCGAGTATGGCCTGCAGATGAAGGGCGGGCAGGAATACACCGTCACGCGCACCTATAAACCAAATCTCAAGTCCATTGCGGAATTGTGGATTGGTTCTGTAACGCTTTTTGCAGATTGATCTTTCTCTGAACGATGTGCAGAGGAAGTCTCAGAGACTTTAGTGGTCGCGCAGGCCTCGTCAGCAGCTTCACTGCAGGATCTCCGCTTCTGCTGCTAGACCATGCGCGGAATCGGGGCTGATCCAGACCGTCACTTTGGAAGGTTCGGCGGCGAATTCGTTGCGGTCGTTCCAGATCGCAAACACTTCTGGTCTTAACTCAAACTTTACTTTTTTTGTTTCGCCGGGAGGTATAGAGACTGTTTGGAATCCCTTCAGCATGCGGACCGGTTCTGCCACGCTGGTCCCGCGTAGTTGAATATAGAGCTGCGCAACTTCTTCGCCGGCTCGCGATCCGGTATTGGTAACCTCGGCGTCGGCGATCATGGCGGCTGTCCCAACCAGTCCAGCGGCTAAGCTCTTATTAAGTACCGCCGCACTCATGCGCTGCACACTGATGGTGGTGGCTCCGTAAGCGAAGCTGGTGTAAGAGCCTCCGTAACCGAAAGGAAATTGCGGCGTATTTTGTTCATCGATGTAGCGCGAGACATACCTTTCGGCAATGTTGGCAGGCGGGCGAGTGAGATCGATGCCAGCAGAAGGACGACCCGTGTCGAGCGAGTTGTAATAGAGCGGCTCCTGCCCCACGCTGCGCGGCCAACTGACGACTAGCTTTCCACTGGGATTCACTTCGCCCAACAAAGTCCGGGCGAGGGCGGGTCCGCCGGCAATTCCCGGGAACCAGGCCGCGATGACTGCCTGCACATGATCAAATGCCCAGGGCACGGTCAACGGCCGTCCGCTGAACAGAATCAGGACTATCGGTCTTCCGGTGCGAGCTATCGCTTCCAGCAATTCCTGCTGCCGGCCCGGAAGTCCCAGATGTGCGCGCGACGCCGCTTCCCCACTCATCTCCGGACTTTCTCCCAGGGCCAGAACGACGACGTCCGCTTTTTGCGCACCCGCCACTGCAGCTGCCATCTCCTGGTCGGTGCCGTCAAGAATGCCGGCTCCTTTGAACTGGAACACGTGACCATCGCCCATTCGTTGCGTCAGTGCGGCTGCGAGCGAGACGCGAGGGCCAGTTCCCGGAGGCGCTCCATTTGGATACGAGGAATCTTCGGCGAGCGGCCCGATTACTGCGAGGTTCTGGGCTCTGCTCGTTAGCGGAAGCAGCGGTTTTCCGTCGGGTCCGTTCGCATTTTTCAGCAGCACGAACGAACGTTCGGCTGCGGTCTGTGCCAGCGCGATGCTGTCCGGATGGTAAAGCGCCTTTGCTGCGGCAGGTTCGTCCACGAAGGGACGTTCAAACAGGCCGAGCGCAAGCTTAACGCGCAGCACATGTCGAACCGCTTCATCTAATTCCGCCGGCGTGGCCTGACCTGAATTCACAACCTGCTGCAGGTTGTCGTGGTAAAGGCTGCTGACCATGTCCATATCCACGCCGGCAAGAAACGCCTTGCGGGCCGCCGTCGCGCCATCGGTCGCGATGCCATGCGGGATCAGTTCGCCAACCGCGTTCCAGTCGCTCACGACCAGGCCTCGAAAACCCCACTCTTTTCGCAGAACCTGCTTCAAGGTAAATGGATTAGCCGTTGACGGCACTCCATTCAAGGAATTGAAGGCGCTCATCAGCGAAGCCGTCCCAGCTTCGACCGCGGCGTGAAACGGTGGCAGGTAAACCTGACGTAAAGTACGTTCGGAAATCTCGGTGCTGTTGTAGTCGCGTCCCGCCTCGGCCGCTCCGTAGCCGACATAATGCTTGACGCAAGCCGCAATGCTGTCCGCTGCACTCAGACTCGAACCCTGATAACCCCTCACGTAGGCCGCGGCCATCGCGGAGCCCAGAAACGGATCCTCTCCTGCGCCTTCGGCCATGCGCCCCCAACGGGCATCGCGCGCGATGTCGACCATGGGAGAAAATGTCCACCGGATGCCGTCGGCGGACGCTTCCATCGCCGCCACGTGGGAAGCTTTCTCTACGATTGATGGATTCCAGGTTGAAGCGAGTCCTATGGGAATTGGAAACTCCGTTTTGAATCCGTGGATGACGTCGAGTCCGAATAGGATGGGAATGTGCAGCCGCGACTTCTCCATCGCGATTTTCTGGTACCGGTTGATTTCGGGTGGATCGGTCACGTTGAACAGCGAGCCAATCTGCCCTCGGGCGATCATGTCATCGTAGTCGGTGCGTCCCGTGCCCGGCCCGGTGGGCTGTCCGGCGGAGTATTGCACTAACTGTCCGACCTTTTCTTCCACCGTCATGCGTTGAAGGATGGATTCCACTCGGGCGTCGAGACCCGGGTCCGCAACGCCGGATGGCGAGACTCGGGTGGATGACGCCTGAGCGAACGCAGCCACGCTTAGAATTACGCAACTGAGGACCACGCCGATTCCGTCGTACGCGAGAGCGCGTGAGATCGTGTCTACCCCGCTCCATCGGCGATCGGAATACGGAACGGGGATTCGAGTAAGTGCTGAGAATGGCATGGGTGGTACCTCCGTCGGGCCCAAGGGTCAAAGTTGATTAAGCTTCCTACTAAATCGGGTTAGTAGAGGGTTCCCGCAATGTATAGAAAACGTTTTTCTCCACAAAGTCAATAAGTATTGCGCACCCGTCGTCTATATAAAGCTGCAACCGATGCTTGCTACGCTGATTCGTTTATGCGAGACTGCGCAGCGTGACGACAAAGAAGAAGGGCAAAGAGTTTGGCAAGGCCGTGCGCATGGGGGCCAGGCCGGTGAGCCTGAAGGAACTGGCCGAGCGCCTCGGACTTTCGCCCGCTACGGTATCCCTGGTGATCAATCGCTCGCCGGTCGCGGACACGATTCCACAGGACACCAAAGACCGGGTTCTGGCAGCCGCCAGCAAATACAAATACCGGCCAAACTTTTTCGCCCGGTCGTTGCGCGCCCAGCGCAGCTTCACCATCGGAGTCATCGTCCCCGAAGTCAGCGATGGATACTCGGCCTCGGTCATGAGCGGGGTGGAAGACCACCTCTTGCAGGAGGGATATTTCTACTTCGTAGTAAGCCATCGCCATCGCCCCGACCTGATCGATGAATATCCCAGACTTTTTCTGGAGCGATCGGTCGACGGCTTGATCGCGGTCGACACTCCGTGGAGTCTCTCGCTTTCGGTGCCTGTGGTGACGGTGTCGGGGCACAATCAGGTGAAAGGCGTAACCAAGATCGTGCTGGACCACGTGCGTGCCGCGGAAATTGCGCTTAAACATCTGTGGCAGTTCGGTCATCGCAGCATCGCGTTCATCAAGGGCCAGGAATTCAGCTCCGATACCGAAGTCCGGTGGGCCAACATCGAAAAAGCTGCGCATCAACTGGGCCTTCGGATTCCCTCCGCTCTGGTTTCTCAACTCAAAGGCGATTCGCCTTCTCCCGAGCTTGGTTATGAGGCCACCCGGAAGTTGCTGGCATCGCACCGGCCTTTCACTGCCCTATTTGCGTTTAACGATATTTCTGCGATGGGCGCGATCCGCGCTTTGCGCGAGGCCAAGTTGCGCGTTCCCGAGGACGTTTCGGTCGTTGGCTTCGATGACATCCAGAGTGCCGCCTACCAGAATCCGGCGCTCACGACCGTGCGCCAACCGCTGCGCGAAATGGGCAGGATTGCCGCCGAGACTTTGCTGCGCCGCATCCGGGACCCAGGATCGGATGCGCAAGACGGCGAGATCGTGGTTAAACCCAAACTGATGATCCGCGAAACTACCGGCCACGCCTCGGGCCGCGAGCGTCGTCCGAAGTAGCAATGCGCCTCTCGTGCATCGGCGGACCTCAATTTTCATTTCTTCTTTGGTTCAGCAAGGCGGCCAGGAAATTGGCCGATCGCAACGTCCCTGCGCCGCGTCAATCGTTTTGATCACCGGGGATTGCCGAGTGCGAGTCAGCTGTGTTTTTTCTCTTACGTTTTTTCTCTTACAAGGTCGGAACTCATCGCTGTCGCTGAAGACTAACGGGTCCCGCTCACAGCGCGCGGCGGCGCATTCTTAACATATTTGTCAAACCAACGCAGCATCTCGTACACCAGTTGTTCGTTCGACTCCATGGCGGTGTACCAGTGTGGCTCGTGTGGCAGCAACACCAGGCGAGTCGTACCGCCATTGCCTCGAATGGCTTCGTAGAGCTTGCTGGCCTGAATTGGCGTCGTGCCCGGATTGGCATCCTCGGCGCCGTGCACAATAAGGAGCGGCGTCTTCAGTTTGTCGGCAAAGAAAAACGGAGAGACTTTCAGATAAACGTCGGTCGCCTCCCACACCGAGCGCCGCTCGCTCTGGAAACCAAAAGGCGTGAGCGTCTTGTTGTAGGAACCGCTCGTAGCCGCGCCCGCCCGGAACAGGTCGGAATGGGCCACCAGATTTGCAGTCATCAAAGCGCCGTGGCTGTGTCCGGTGACTCCAATGCGGTCGGGGTCGGCGACGCCGAGTCGCACCGCCTCGTCGACTGCAGCCTTAGCGTCGGCGACGAGCTGTTCGAGATAAGTGTCGTAGGCTTTCTTCGGATCTCCGATGATGGGGAACGAAGCGTCGTCGATGATGGCGTAGCCGCCGAGAAGCAAGAGCCGATATTCGTATAGCTGGGTAAAGGTTTCCTGCGAGCCAGTGACTTGGCCGGCAGTCGACGCGTCTGCGTAGTCTAGAGGATACGCATAAAGAATGGTGGGGACGCGTGTGCCCTCCTGATAACCGGGCGGCGTTAAAAGCGTGAACGACAGGTCGAGCCCGTCGGCGCGCTTGTACTTGACGAGACGCTTCTTAATCTCCCTCAGGACCGGCGTAGGATCGGGAATGTGAGTGATCGCCACGCCGGCTGAAGCAAAAATCGCTTCTCTGGTGGACGCATCATTGTTACTCGCATCATTCTTATTATTGCTGATAGATTTTCCCAGTGTTCGCGCATACGCATTCGGCGGGTCGGATGGCGATTGATGCCAAGTCAGAAATGTCTTAGTGTCGGGTCCCGTGAACGAAAGGAATCTCTCGAAAGAAGTCTTATCACAGCGAAACAGACGTTCGGACTTTTGGGTAGCGAGATTGAGCCGATCGAGGAACGGCCGATCTCCGTCCGGCGAAGAGCCGAATCCGGAAAGGTAGATCGAATCGCCGTCCTGTCGAACCACCCACGACCCGTTCGCAAGCTGGCGCCGCACTGGAAAGCCGGGATCCTTATAGTTCTCATCGGTCGACAGATCCCAGAGCAAACGAGGCTTTTGCTGTTGATCATCCACGTCGACGATAAAAGTCTTCCTCCAGTGCCGGTTGTTGTCGTATTGCGTCAACAGAGCAGTATTCGATTGTTCACTCCAAGCGAAGCCGGCATAACGCTGCTCGGTACGAGTGATTTCCACGGCGGACGAGCTAAAGGGCGCCTTGAGCAGGAAGATCTTATCGCGAGCCGGAACATTCACATTCCAGTCGCCGCCATCCAGCGCTTCTGCCCAGACGAGCGTCGCGGGATCGGTAGGCCGCCAGGAAAAATTGCGAGGACCCAACCGAACCCCATGGATGGGAACGCGATCCGCCAGAGGAAGCGACGCGATGGTATGCGCGACAACGTGAGCGCGTTGCGATACGTCCCAGACTTCAACTTCCTTCGGGAAACGATCGTAAGTGGTGACGTAGGAGTAGGGTTTGTGGATCGCGGTAATGAGAATATGTTTGCCGTCGGGCGCGGGATCAAGCGAGTCGTAATTTGCCGGCTTCCCAATGGGGGTGATCGCCGCGGTCGCGGCATCGACCAACGCGAGTTGCGAAGTCGCGAAGTAATCGAAGACATCCTCGTCATGCTTGTTGTTCAGCGTGTCACGGTTTTCGTAGGTACTGCTCTGTCCCTTTTCGCCGTCGGTCTCCTGGATACTGGGGCCAATCGGCACGATTGGCTCGGGCGGCGGCGCGCCCATCCCGGCGGGCACCAGCTTCACTAAAAGCGTTTTCTGGTCCGGCATCCATTTCATTTCATCCTCGAACATAGGGTTGAGACGGGCTTCGGGGACTCGATGTACTTCGCCAGTCTTGGCATCGCCAATCCAAAGTTCGACCGAGTCGGGAGCGATGTTCACGAACGCGAATCGTTTTCCGTCCGCCGCCCAAACCGGCTCACCCGGGCACGCGCCAGCAGGAAGGGTGACATGAATTTGCGAAGCGTGACCTTGCGCGGCATCGCTGATGTTCACTAAATCGAAACCCGTGGCGCACCGCGTTATTCCGTAGCCGCCCGGAGTGTCGTGCTTGCTGTGATTCTTCGGCTCCACGCGCACGCCTGCCAGGCGCAGGAAAGGCGTCGCCACCCGCGCAATCGATGGGTATTCCTGCCATGACACCAGAAGAATCGAGTCGTGCGTCGGGCTCACGTCGGGCTGTGGCGGCATGGGAGCACGCATTACATCGAGAATGTTTTTCGGCGGCTGGTTATATCCAGATGTGGTCTCGCTCGAAGCCGCCGGCGCGGTGGCCGCCTTCGAAGATGTTGATGCCGATGTCGACTGCGCTGCCGTGGGCACCTGCGCCGCACCGACAACAAGTACTCCCGTCAAGAAAAGTCCCAACGCATTCTGGATTGTCATAAATTTCTCCGCTTCAACCAGCTAAAAACTAGCAGACAGTGGCGTGCACCGTGGTGGGTCACGCGGGAATCGAATGTTCGCCTGCTTGTTGTGTTGAAACCACTCTACGGCGCAGCCGCGATCCCAGTGACTGCGGCGAACAAGTACCTTACGAATAGCCCGAGTTGCTTGGTCTGAATGCGCTCGTCATTGCCGTGTACCCCCCGGCTTTCTTCTTCGGTCCTGGGAACGCCGATCCCGTACGCCTGAACGCCTTTGGTTCGCAGAAACGAGGAGTCCGTGGCGCCAGTCGTCATGGTGGGCAATGTAATGGCCTCCGGACTCACTTGCTTTTGCGCCCGCTCCAGTGCGGCAAACATTTCCGTGCCTAACTTGCTGGGAGGCGACGCCGGCATTGAAAACGAACTATCCTCGGCAATAACTTTAACCTGGGGATCGTCGATGACTTCCGCCAGCATCTCGCGAAATTTTCCCAGGTCTTCGTCGGGTAGCGCGCGCACGTCGAGCGTCGCTTCCGCGGACGGCGGAATGACGTTGGATTTATAACCTGCCTTCAGCATGGTCGGTACAACGGAGGTTCGCACCATTGAGTAATACTGAGGCTTCTTGTGCTTTAGTTCCTCTTGTACTTTCGGATCCAGCACACTGCGATACCACCCCGCTTCCTCCGGCGATGAAATCGTGGCCAGGCGTTCGAAAAATGTGCGCGTGGTTTCGTTGAGACGCGCCGGAGTATCCCACGTTCCAACCTTCGCGACAGCAGCCGCCAAGTGCACGACCGCATTGTCAACTCGAGGCACCGACCCGTGTCCGCTGCTACCCGTAGCTTCCAGGCGCAAGGCTCTCGGGAGCTTCTCGGCAGTCGCCACCCCGAAATACTTCACTTTCCCGTTCTCGACCAGCGATCCGCCACCCTCGTTGAGCGCAAACTCGCAATCAATCTTGTCCCAATATCGCTCGACGATGGTGGCCATGCCGGCGGGCGAAGACATTTCCTCGCTGGCTTCGGAGAGAAAGATTACGTCTCGCTCAAGCGGCACCTTCAGGCGCTTCAATTGCAGCAGGATCTCCAGATTGGCGGCCACCATGGCCTTGTCGTCAGACGCGCCACGACCGTAGATCACTCCATCGCGCTCGCTGGCGGCGAATGGGTCAACCGTCCAGTGTGATCGATCGACGGGAACAACATCTTCGTGTCCCATGAGCAGTAACGAGCGCTTTTTTCTGTTGCCCTTAAGCCGCGCGACAATACTGGCGCGGCCCGCTACCGGCTCAAGGATTTCCGATTCGATTCCCTCACTCTTCAGCACACCCTCAAGATAGTGTGCGACCTTCGACTCATCGCCCGGAGGGTCCTCAGTATCAATTCGAACTAGATCGGCCAGAAAATGCGCGGCCTCGGCTTGCGCCTGCTCCGCATTCAACGAGAAGCGGCTGGCCTGTGCCAGGCTCACGGATGAGGTCGCGAGCGCATAGCTTCCAACGCACATCGCGAGTATCGCGAATCGAATCAACCCCGCCTCCCGGCGAGAGATTATAGCGTAGTCCTAAAGCCCCAAAATGGGCCATTCGCGGCAACCGCTCTGGCCTGAAGCAGTCGGATTTGCACGAATCTCGTGCGCGAGGGCTCTTCGAAGAATCGAGAAAACGAAATTGCGGCTGACTCCCCAGCGAGGTGCTGCCATAGCTACAGAAAACCAAATCGGGTGGAGTGGGCACATGCAGATAAGACGTAAGTAAAGGAACGCGCAAGTTTGCGAGGCTGGAGCGGCAAAAACCCTCATCTCAAACGTGGTAAACTGTAGCTCCGCACGCCGGAGAGGTGGCAGAGTGGCCGAATGCGGCGGTTTGCTAAACCGTTGTACGGGCTAACACCTGTACCGAGGGTTCGAATCCCTCCCTCTCCGCCAGCAAGTCTTGACTGCAGAGAAATTGCGCGTCGTCTTGCCCCGAAATACGCCTCACCAGCTTCGATTGCTGGGGCCACTCAGTTTAGCTAGTCCGCTCAGGAATCCCGCGCCTGGGGAACAAACGGCCCCCAAACGGTGTGCATGTCATATCATGTTGGGGCAAGGGAGCAGTATCAATCCCAATCTATGTTCACGCGAATCAGAGTTTGTCTCTTCTTGGTCCTGATCCCGGCCCCAGGCCTGTCCGGCGCCGATTTTGCCATGAAGGTGACCGACAAGAATTACCTCGATACTCGAGGTTTCAGCGTTTTTCTCTACGACAGCACTTACCATCCGGTTTTTGTGGACCAAAAGAATACGGCCATGGAGATGATTCTTCACGGCCAGCGCATCGCCACGAACGGCGACGTGCGCCTGATGCCAACACCCGAGCAGTGGGACCTGGTGGCAACCCTCAAAGGTCGCCAGGCCGACAAGGCAAACAGCCGACTCACCGCCGACCTCGCTTTCCCGACGTTCGATTTCAATTACACGCTGGAAGTCTCCGCGGAACCAGGCGGCGTGAGGGTCAGCATCAATCTCGACAAGCCGCTACCGCAGAAACTAGCCGGGCGGGCGGGGTTCAACCTGGAGTTCCTGCCCTCGATCTACATGGGCAAGGCTTATCTGGTGGACGGAACCACGGCCGGCATCTTCCCGCGAACGCCTAACGATCCTATGGTCAAGGTGGTGCCCCTGCCCGACGAACCGAAGAAGGCGTACTACTTGGAGGACTGGGAGAAGGCCAAGGGATACACTGAGCCGCTGCCGTTCGCGGAGGGCAAGAGCATCACCTTGGGGGTCGACTACGCGCTGGCCCGGGTCAGCGTTAAGTCGGATACAGCCGACCTCATGCTGTTCGATGGACGCAACCGGGCGCAGAACGGCTGGTTTGTGTTGCGTTCGCTGATCCCTTCGGGCAAGACCACCGGAGCCATCGTATGGCACATCAGGCCGGACGTAATTCCGGACTGGACGCGGCCGCCGATGATCGCGCACAGCCAGGTCGGCTATGCGCCGGGTTTCTCCAAGGTGGCGGTCCTCGAACTTGACCCGAAGTACAGCGGCCCGAAGACGGCCAAAGTGCTGCGCCTGATGGAAGACGGATCTTACCAGCAGGCGTTCGAGGGCCCGATCACGCCTTCTACGCCGTGGCTGCGCTACGTTTATTCGAAATTCGACTTCACCCCGGTCAAGGACCCCGGCCTATATGTAATCGAGTACGCAGACCAGCGTACGGCGCCCTTCCCCATCTCCAAGGACG
>Ga0302324_100000495_pt1 | contig 105397 bp, 97 predicted proteins | sample Palsa_T0_1_FD_201949 | JGI IMG/M metagenome (GOLD analysis project Ga0302324, IMG submission 201949) | Peat permafrost microbial communities from Stordalen Mire near Abisko, Sweden - Palsa_T0_1 | ecosystem: Environmental > Terrestrial > Soil > Palsa > Peat permafrost | place: Sweden: Abisko... | reverse complement strand
TCGAGATGGGGCCGAGGCCGGTTCCATACAACGTGATGATGCCGTTGGGCGCCGCGGCAAGCTGCGTGGAGTTTACCGGTACCGTTCCGTCGGTCTGGTTATTTTGGACCACGCCCGGACCAGATCCGGTTCCTGCGATCGTAAAAATGCCAGGGCTGCTTGCGACGATCCGCACTGGAGCCACTCCGGAGGCTTGTCCGTTGAAGGTGACCTTCACCGCGGCAATTCCGAGCGGTGCGTTGGATGGCATCACCGCGTTGATTTGCCCGGCGCTCACATACACCGGCAGTGCGGCCACCGTGGTGGCGCCCTGAGTCACGCTGACGGAGACACCGCCAAAGGTGGTCCCAAGCGGGTAGGAAGACACCTTCACGCCCGGTTCGGGTCCCAGGCTCGATCCGTAGATGGTGAAATAAAGAGCCCTGCGCGATGCCTCCGGAAGGAACGCCGGAGGGGGCGCTGCTGGCCGCGTTTAGGACGCCTCGATAGCTGATAATCGGTTGTGCGGGCAGCAGAGACGTCGCCCACCAGAGGAGGAAGACCAGAGCTGCGGACTTTACCATCAGACGTATTATATGATGACCTGACCGATGTGTCACGAGGTATGCCGCAGAGCAGTTGAAACGCCTTTGCCACGGGTCGAGTCTAACGGTTGCGGGCGGCGCTGGATCTTCACCCCCGTGCTGTCGAACTAAGACTCACGCTAGCCTAAAGGACACCATGCGCTTGAACATTTCTATTCGCTCGCTGTTACTCGCAACGATCCTGCTGGTTTTACCAGCCGCGTCGTCTGCACAGATCATCCTCTCGATCGGGATCGCCCCGCCGCCACTGCCCGTATACGAACAGCCCCTTTGTCCGGGCGATGGCTACATCTGGACCCCCGGATATTGGGCTTACGCGGCTGACGGATACTTTTGGGTGCCCGGCACATGGGTATTGGCGCCGGAGCCGGGTTTCCTCTGGACCCCTGGCTACTGGGGCTGGGGCGATGGCGTGTTCCTTTTTCACGAGGGCTATTGGGGTCTCCACGTCGGATTCTACGGCGGCATAAACTACGGCTTCGGCTACGTCGGTGTCGGGTTCTTTGGTGGAGAGTGGCGAGGCGGAACCTTCTTCTATAACCGATCCGTGAGCAACGTTCACGTGACGAATGTCTACAACAGGACCGTGGTCAATAACGTCACGATCAACCACGTGAGCTACAACGGAGGCACGGGTGGAATCACTGCTCGCCCCACCCCGGAGGAAGAGGCGGCCGCGAATGAGCGACATGTACCGCCGACCTCCGCGCAGACTCAGCACGTTCAGACCGCCAGCAGTGACCGAAAGCTTTACGAGTCGGCCAATCAAGGCAAGCCTCCGATTGCAGCCACCGCGAAACCCGACGAGTTTAAGGGATCTGGCGTAAAATCGGCTAAATCTGCGGCGCCGGAATATAGGCCGGCAACTGCTCGCACGGTCGCCCCGGCAGCCGGAAACACCGCCGCTTCGCGTCCGGGCACTCCGGTCCATCCTAACGACCTTCCGGCTGTCGCGCGGACCGCTCCCAACACGGGGAACCCAAAGCTCGACAAGAAGTACCAGCAAGAGCAGGAAAAGCTGGCCGCCAGCCAGGATCGGGAGCGACAGCAGCTCCAGCAGAAGCAGGACCAGGAACATCAGAAGCTAGCGCAAAAGAAGGCCAATGCGGCGGCTCAGCAGCAACTGGAGCAGAAGCACCAGCAGCAGACGCAGCAATTGGCGCAAAGACATGCGGCGCAGCAGCAGAGGTTCCAAGCCGCGCATGCGCCAGCGGGCCGGAGGTAGCGGGTTCGAGCCCCGTCCACGCTATTCTTTAGCCGATCTGCCCGGTCCAGCGCGCCGCCATACTCGCGACGCCGACCGTCGCCACAATCAGTGCAATTGTCCAGATGTAGCGCCGCAGCAGACGCTGTTGATCGGATTTCGTTGGCATTAGGATCTGGCCCGTGCCCGCGGCGTCAGGCTGTACGCGCAGGCTTCGAGACTGATCGCGAATGCGCACCAGACCTGCCAATGCGACAGAAGCCCATGGGCGATGAAGAACGTGTTGGTCCAGCCGGCTTCCACGCCGAAACGCCAGGCGGCAAGCGCGCCGGCGGCGGCTGCGACTGGCGTTAACAACAGGCCCACCAGCAGCGGGGCCTTGACACTACGGCGGCGAGTCATCGGACCGCCACCGGTTCTCCGATTTGCTCGCCGATGATTTCACCCGAAACAACCAATTCCACGCGGCGATTCTGTTGGCGGCCGGCGGCTGTGTCGTTCGAGGCTACCGGCTGACTCTTCCCAAAACCTCTGGATGTAACCGAAGTGCTCAGCACTCCTTGTTCGGTGAGGTAATCGCGCACTGACTCGCCGCGTTGTTCGGAGAGCTTTTGATTGTAATCGTCGCCGCCGACGCTATCGGTGAAGCCTTCCACGTCCAGTCTCAAACCAGGGTGGCCCGAGATGATCCCGGCTACTTTGGCGAGCTTCTCGCGAGCCACGGGACGCAACGAATGTTTGGCCGTGTCGAACAGCACGTCCGACATATTCACGATCAGCCCGCGGGCTGTATCCCGGGTCTGAAGAATTGTGTTGAATTGCAGCAGGAGCTGGGCGCGAAGTTGCGTCTTCTCGGCTTCGGCTTGCGCTTTCTCCTTGGCGGCGCGCTCCACATCGGCCTGGGCGGCGGTTCTCTGCGCTTCATTTTCCAGTTTCAAACGATCCGACTCCTGTTTCAAGAGGTCCGTCTCGGTTTGGGCCGCCGCAAGCTGCGTGTCGCTTTGTCGTTTCAGGCGATCCGCCTCGCTCTGAGCGGCGGCGATTTGCGCGGCGTTCTCTCCCTTGAGGCGCGCGGCGTTGTCGAGCGCGGTCAGCCGGGCTTGCTCCGCTTCTCGCGTGACGCGGCCGGCCTCGGACAGCGCGGCAGCACGGTCGCTCTCGGCGCGTGCTTCACGCTCCGCTCCCACCCGGCGCTCGGTGGCCAGTTGCTCTTCTTCGATCTTCTTGACGGTGATGATCCGGGCGTCCTCCGCCATTTGAACGGCTTCGCGCGCCACGGTGCCGATCGGCTTCTTGCCAGCTTTGCCGATCAGATAGCCCTCGGCGTTATCCAGGCCCTGGACAGCCTTCTGGAACGTATCGCCGGCATACTGCTCGGCGCCGGTCCAGCGCGCGATCTGCACGGCGTTGCGCGCCTCATAGAGCTCTAAAGGCACTCTCGGATCCAGCCGCCGAGGCTCAAGCTCGCGCGGCGAAACGTTCAACACGTACTGCCCCCGCTGCAGCAGCTCGTATTTCGCGTCGACTTGTTCGATGGTTCCAGTGGTGTCTTCCCTGACGAAGTTCTCCATCACCACCAAGTCGCTGGGCTGCGTGACGGCGAAGTACGGCTCCGCGGTCACGATCAAGCCAAATGACTGCAGCTCGGTGGTTGCGTCCAGTTTCGTTTTGCCGCTGTTGTTGAGCAGCACTTCTCCGACGTTCGTCGCGCGGCCTTCCGGAGTGATGGCCCACATCACATAGGTCAAATACTCGGGACCAAACTGGGTCGCCGGCCCGAGCTTTTCCATGTCCGCATCAATCTTGATGACGCCCTGCTTGCTTTCCACCTTCGCTTCGCCGCGGGCTTCGGGCATCAACGCCGTTCCGCGAAAACCGATCTTGGTCGATCCGCTGCGGTGATGATAGTTGATGGCTTTGGTCGTCCGACCGACCACGGTTATGCGATAGATCGGAACGGCCCCGCCGTTTTCAATGGGTTGTTGAGTTGGGTTCGGAGCTTGCGGCGCCTGGGCCAGCGCGAATCCGCACATCGTCAGAAATAAACTTGCAAATTTCATGTTTCTAAACCTCGATCCTGTCAGCGACGCGGATGAGAGTGCACGATCGGAACCGAATGCTGCTCGCGTAGCGATCTGTTGACGCTGTTCGCTAGCCGGGACCGATATGCCAGGACGAGCCGTCAGTGAGGCTTAGCGCGAGTAACCATATGCGGTCAGTTGACCAGGAGCGGTCAACGATTTCGGCGAACCGGCAATTTCATTGGGGTTTGGCTTTGGACCGACTCGTGCACACCGTAGTCCCGGAAGGAGTACAAGAAAATGCTTTGGACAATCTTCATCATCTTGCTGGTGCTGTGGGCGCTGGGGATGGTCACTTCGTATACGATGGGCGGGCTTATTCACATTCTGCTAGCGATCGCAGTGGTGGTGTTAGTGATCCGCCTATTTCAAGGACGCAGTATCGCGTAGGGACAGCCTGGGGAAGCTGTTTCGCTTCCCCCGCTTGTCTTCAGTTGAACAAGCCGAGCATATAGGCGATGAGGAGAATAATCAATATTGTCCCAAGTCCTATACCAGCCCCGCCGCCGTAGCCCCAGCGGCTATGACCGTAGTAACCTCCGCCGCCGCCTAAAACTAACAACAAAATGATGATCAGTATCAGCATTACCGTTCTTCCTTCCTTCTTGCGCCGGTTAGCTACTTCTCGAATACCTTCTTAACCTGGCCGACCTTCTTTTGCACTACACCGGCAATTTTTTCGTCTTGGCCTTCGGCCGCGAGGTTAGGATTGTTCATGACCTGTCCCGCTGTCTGTTTGGCTTTACCCTTCACTTCGTGAAGCTTGCCTTGGATCTGATCCTTCGTGCTCGATTTCATATAGCCTCCTACCGGCGTTGAACCAAGCATCTTTAAGGCCACAATTGCGTAGTCGGGCTACGCAAGAATAGATCGCGTTTTTGAGCCGATTTCCGCCGGACCGGCTTCCTTCTACAGACGGTTAGCCAGGTGCTCGTCGGGCTGCGATTGCTTCTGAGCGCGGGACCACTCATCCGCCTGTTTCTCGGCTTCCGCCCTCGCGATTCCGTAACGCTCCTGAATCCGCCCTACCAACTGGTCCTTCTTGCCGCCGATGGTTTGCCAGTCGTCGTCGGTGAGCTTGCCCCAGCGCTCTCGCGCCGATCCCGTAAACTGTTTCCACTTGCCTTCGATTTGATCCCAGTTCATTGCGTGAAGCCTCCGCCCGGCTTGGGAGCAGGTCTCGCGCCATTCCGAATTCGAGGATGTGGGGCCGTCCCCCCGGCTGCCCGACGCAGTGACCGCGGCCGACGCCGGCGAATCCTAGAGATCCTTGCGCGAGATCTCCAGCTTCCGCATCATGGCGTTTAACGTGGTCCGCGGCAATCCGAGACGGGTGGCCGCGGCGCTAACCACTCCATTCGTCTCCCGGAGAACGCGGATGATGTGTTCCCGCTCCACTTCGGCCAGCGTGGCGCCGGCGGGCGATTCCAAAGCCTCGGCGCGGATTTCAGCCAAGGGAACCCGCAGGCTGGGGCCGGGCGAGAGAATGACCGATCTCTCAATGAAGTTCTCGAGCTCCCGCACATTCCCCGGCCAGGGCCAGCTTAGCAAGGCTTGCATCGTGTCGGCTGGAATCTTGTCGATCTGCTTATTCATCTTGCCTGCGTAGGTTTGGGTGAAATGCCGCACCAGCACGGGTATGTCTTCCGGATGGTCGCGCAGCGGAGGGATGGTGATCGGGAAAACCTTCAACCGGTAGTAAAGATCGCTGCGGAACAGCTTGTCTCCCATCATTTGCGCCAGATTGCGGTTGGTGGCCGCCAGCAGCCGGACGTCGATGGGGATGGTGCGGGTGCCCCCCAACCTCTCGAACTCCTTTTCCTGCAGGGCGCGCAGCAATTTGGGTTGAAGCTCCAAAGGGATGTCTCCCACTTCATCCAGGAACAGAGTTCCCTGGTGCGCCATCTCGAAGCGGCCGATCTTCTGCGATAATGCGCCCGTGAATGCCCCTCTCTCGTAGCCGAACAGCTCGCTCTCTAAAAGCCCGGTGGGGATGGCGGCGCAGTTCAAAGTGATAAAAGGACGATTGCGGCGATCGCTCAGCTTGTGAATGGCGCGCGCCACCAGTTCCTTTCCCGTACCTGTTTCTCCCAGCACCAGCACGGTGGCGTCGGTGGGCGAAACGATTTCCACCTGCCCCATGACGCGCTTGAGCGCGGCGCTGGTTCCGACAATTTCCTCGAATTCGTGCGCAGGCCCAGGTTCGCCGGCTATCTTCTCGGCGCGCTCCCGCTCCGTGAGATCCTGCACGAAGGTAATCCATCGAAATGGAGAGGTAGCCAGGACCGCGCTGGCGGCCAGAACGCGCACCCGGGTTTCGTCCTTGCGAACGTATTCCATTTCATAGGGCGTACAGGCTCCGTGCAGCAAGCATTCTTCATGGGCCCGCTCATCCAACGGCAAGTATTCCGGCGCGGCGATATCTGCCCAATGCAGCCCGACGGTGGCCAAGTCTTCGCGGCTGTATCCAACCATACTTAGAAACGCGTCGTTCGCCTCGATAATGCGGTCGAACTCACCCGACACGATGCCGGCGATGGTCGCTTCCGCCGGAAGCTGTTGGGGTTTTCCTCGCTTATGTAATAGCGCCTCGTCGCTGCGGTGACGCGTGCTAAAGTCGCGCACCACCCTGGCAAAACCGTGCAGCTCCTGGCTCTCGTCTCTTAGAGCCGTTGTCAACACGTTCGCCCAAAACCGCGACCCATCCTGCTTCCTGTGCCATCCCTCATTTCCCAGATGACCCTCGAGTGCTGTCCTTTTCAACTCTTCCTGCGGATTGACTCCAGCGGTGTCGTCACCTGAATAAAGGCAGCTTACATTTTGACCGACAATCTCTTCGCTCTTGTAGCCGTAAATGCGCTCTGCTCCCGAATACCAGGCCACCACCTGGCCGCCGGCATCCAGGGACAAGAGCGCGTAGTCCTTGTTCCATGCCGGAAGGCCTCCGCCGGGGTCGACCGGACCCGTGACGCGTTTGTCGCCGCTCTTGTCGTGCAGGGCTAGGACATGGCATCCCGGCAACACGTCGCTCTTGGCGGTGTAATGAAGCTTCCGCACCCCTCCCTCCGGGTCCGGCAGGGCAAAAGCGCCTTCTTGCACGCCCTGCTGCAGGAAGGTTCGCCACAGCGGCGCAAGTTGAGGCTGAAAGCTAGGCTCGACAAGATCGTCAATCCGGTGGCCGATCATCTTGCCCAGCGAGAGTCCGAACAGGTTGCCCGCGCCGGAGCTGGCGTCCAGGCAATCGCGGTCGTTGTTCAGGATTAGAATTGGCTCGGACTGGTGGGAGAGAACGGCCCGGAATAGGTGCTCGAGTTCCTTCAGGCCATCTTCCACCAGCCAGCCACTGGATTCGTGCATTGAGGCTGCGGAGTTCATTGCATTCTCTTCGCCCCGTCGATCCAGGAGGCCGGGTAGTCTCAGAGACTAGGCGGTAGGCGCATAGATCGTCTCGAAAACAGCAGGTAGCCGAGATTGGCGGTCATCTACTATGATAGCGCCTATTTGACGCATTACCAGTGAATTATTGACCAAACTTGGTCATGCGACGACCTATGGTCAATCCCTGCTCTCACTAGTGTCAACAGTTTGCGATGCGTAGCCCCTGAGGGGTTGGGCAACGGATTGCTTTGTTCTTCATCGAGGAGCATCAAAATGCCTCTGCTGAACTTGGTGGTTATGTTGATTGTGGTGGGCATGGCGCTGTGGCTGGTCAATCGCTATATCCCCATGGCTTCCAGCATCAAGACGATCCTCAACGTCGTCGTCGTGGTGGCTGTCGCGGTTTTTGTGTTGAAAGCCGCTGGCCTTTGGGGTGACGTTACCAGTTTCCGAATCGGGCACTGAGCTTGGGTCAAGTATCGGGCATGAAACGCGGCAAGAAGAGCACTGACAAGCCGGATTTCGATCTCCAGGGCTTTCTTGCCGCGGCCGGCAAGGGACGAACGCTGGCAGACCACCCCAAGAGCCACCAGATCTTTCTGCAAGGCGACCCGGCGGACGCCATCTTCTACATCCACAAAGGCAAGATCAAGCTCACCGTCGTCTCCAAGCAAGGCAAGGAAGCAGTGGTGGCCCTGTTAGGCTCAGGCGACTTCTTTGGTGAGGGATGCCTGGCCGGCCAGCCTGTGCGCATGGCCAGCGCCGCCACCATGTCGGAGTGCTCGATCATGCGGCTGGAAAAGGCCGGCGTGATCCGTCTGCTTCACGACCAGCCGGCATTTTCCGAGCTGTTGCTCCGCCATATGCTCTCCCGCAACATTCGGATCGAAGAAGATCTGGTGGACCAGCTGTTCAATTCCAGCGAAAAGCGTCTGGCGCGGGTACTCCTTCTGCTGGCTAATTTCGGGAAGGAAGGCAAACCCGAGCCGGTGATTCCAAAGATCAGCCAGGAGACCCTGGCCGAGATCGTCGGCACCACCCGCTCGAGAGTCAGCTTTTTCATGAACCGCTTCCGCAAACTGGGCTTCATTCAATACAACGGTCAGGTCACCGCCGGCCTGGAAGTTCATAGCTCGCTGCTCAACGTCATTCTGCACGACTGACGCCCCGGCTTGAGAAATCCAGAATCCAGTCGGTACTCGCGGGCTTCAGCCGCGTTTGGCCGTTGTCCAGAATCGCAAGCCGCTCCGATGCGGTAGCCGTTTGGCTGTGTGTGCGCTGCGCCTTTAATGCTCCTGACCGCCGCGCGGCGACATCCGGATCGCCCAGGGGGCGACGGCAGCGTCGCGGCGCCCCAGCGGTCTCGGTCCGGCCGACACCGCTTCGAGGAGTCGTCAATATGGTTGAACCACTAATTTCTATGGCGAAAACGCGGCTGAAAACCGCGTGTACCAACACGGCTGAAAACCGCGTGTACCCTTTGATGTCGCTCACCAGTTGTGAGCAATTCTGCACAGACTGCCTCAGGCGAATCGTAGATACTTTATTAACTTCCCCCGTCTGTAGTTGTGGACTCGGACGCGACATTCCGGGTATAGCCCAGGACCGTGCACCGAGAAGCGCTGAAATGCCGCGAAAGGAGGCCACAAGCCATGACACGCGGAACGATTTTGGTGGTCGACGACAACCTCGACGTTCGCGCGTTCGCAAAACGGTTGTTGGAAATCGCGGGTTGGACCGTGCTTACAGCCGCCGACGGAGAAGAGGGACTCCGTTACTTCGAAGAGCATCGATCGAGTATTGTGCTGCTGCTCACCGACGTGATGATGCCCAACATAAACGGCCTCGAGTTGGCTGATCGCGTGCTAGAGATGGATTCACAACTGCCGGTTTTGTTTATGTCCGGAAACGCCTGGGGTGCTTACCGGGGATTGGAATGTGTCGCGAAGCCCTTTCGGTCCGCCGAGCTGGTCGCGAGAGTGAGCCACATGCTGAAGGCGAAAGCACGCGCGGAAACAGCCGTCTCCGCGGCCTAGCCTGGGCTGAGTGGCCCGAACTTTGGAAAAGAGTCCGATTTGGAAAAGAGTCCGATAATGACAAGAACCGATGCATCTTCGACCACGATAATTCTTGGCGAGTCCATCGAAAACCGCGAGGCTCCCGCCACGCGAGCGTACCGGCTAACGAAGCCCTTCGCGGCCGTGCATTTCGAACCAGCGGGAAAGGGACGGATCGTTGTCTTGCCGGAAGGCGCGGAGCTTCGCGTGAACGGACCCTCCAGCCTGTGCGGATGTTTCGAGGTCATGTTCGAGAACCAGCTTTACAACATGTTCAAAATCGACTTGCTGGGGCCCTGGTCCACACCAATCAAGGCGACGGCAATTAAACGCGCTTTAATGAAAGGCAACGCAATCAAGCCGATTCGAGCCCTGGCGGCAGTGGGAGCTTGCGCTTAGCCCGATGCCGACTTGGACGCACTCATTCGCCAGAAACCTCCCGTTCCCAGAAGAACATCCCCGCGCGATGGCAGGCAACCAGCCGCTTCGAGCGGAACGCCGGTCAAAGCTTCGCTATCCACTGGACCTGAGCGTTCGCTTCCGCCCTCTTTCCGGAAAATCTCCTTTTTCTGGCTCGGGCCGCGCGGTTAATGTGAGCAGTGGCGGCCTCTTGGTGGTTTCCCAGCACGTTGCCTCCCAACGCGTAATCGGCGTGGGGGAACAGGTGGAGATGAGCATTGAGTGGCCGTCTCTGCTGGATGGAAAGATTCCTCTTCAACTTTTCGCCGTAGGGCAGGTGGTTCGCAGCAGAGAATCCATCTTCGCTGCGACGTTTGAGGGATACCAATTCCGTACCGTGAGAAGCTCGAATCTGCCGCATGCCCGCTTGGGAGGCGACGTCGTGCAGTGGCCGGATTGAGCAAGCCGAGCTGAATAGAGCTGAGACGACCAACCGTTCCTCTTCGCCCGCACCCAAGCGGAAGTTACGACCGTATTTGGTCAAGTGACCCCATCCGGTCAACCCTCAGGCTGGAAACAGCTTTCCCTCGCCCTCGGGCATCCACGTATAGCTGTGTGAACGGGTGAAGATGGCCGATTTCGGGGCCGCAGCCACCAACGGAGCCAAGCGTGCCTCCCGTTGGGCGTGGGTTCCGCTCACATATTTTAGATCATCAGAGGAGTAACAAGTGACTTTGTTAAAAGCAGTACCAACCGTGTTTTGTGCGGCGCTCATCGGCGCGGCATTTTCTCCCAACGTAACGGCCGACGAATGGAACCAGAAGACCGTGGTAACTTTCAGCGCGCCAGTGGAGACCCCAGGGGTCCACATCAAGGGCTGGGCGGTGTTGCCGGCCGGCACCTACGTTTTCAAACTTCTGGGCTCGCCGTCCGACCGCCACATCGTCCAGATCTTCAACAAGGACGAAACGGTGCTCTACACCACAGTCCTGGCGATCCCAAATTATAGGCTCCGGGCCACCGGCAAAACGGTGATCACCTTTAGAGAGAGGCCGGTTGGGGAACCGGAAGCGCTCCGGGCATGGTTTTATCCTGGCATGAACTTCGGCCAGGAGTTCGTCTATCCGAAGGAAAAAGCGCTGGAGCTGGCCAAGGAGACCAACATACCCGTTCTTTACACGCCAGTCGCGATCGTTGCCGTGGAGCCGGCGGCGGCGGTGGAGGAACTGAAGCAAGTGCCGGTCCAGGCCGTGACGCCCGCTGGAGTAGACGTTGAAGTGGCTCAGGTGGTCACACCGCCACCGCCCGCGGAAGCACCAGCCGCGGCGCCGGCAGTTGCGCAGACGCTGCCGAAAACCGCCAGTCCTCTGCCCCTGATCGGGCTGTTCGGACTGCTGGCATTAGGCGCAGCCTGCACCCTCAAGTTTGCACGCGCACGTGCGTAGCAGCTAAGTGAACATTCGGGTCTGCCTCCCCGGCGCGCCGTCTTACCGGCGGTAGCGGAATGACGGGCCGGGGGACGGAGCCTGGGAGACAGCGAGCAGCGAGGGGAGCCGACAAAACATGCGACAGAGAGTCATTCCCATATTGGCGTCGCGCGTGAGTATTTCCCAATTGGATGGCGACGGTTCCCATAAAACCAAGGCGCGGGGCATGGCAGTGCTCACTACGCCACTGCTCAACAAAGGCACGGCCTTCACCGCGGAGGAGCGAAGAGAGCTGGGCCTCAACGGCATGCTTCCCCCGGTTATCACCACGCTCGGGGCGCAGGTAAAGTCAGCCTATGCTCAGTACCAGGGCCTGCCGGATGCGCTTAGCAAGAACATCTATCTGACTGCGCTGCACGACCGCAATGAAGTGCTGTTCTACCGTTTGTTATCGGGGCACCTGCGCGAGATGATACCAATCGTCAACGATCTTACGGTCGGCATGGCGATGCAGCAGTATCACCACGAGTGCCGGCGTCCGAGGGGCGTTTACCTTTCCATCGATCACATGGACGGAATTGAGGAAGCTTTTTCCAACATCGGCGCCGGACCCGAAGACATCGACTTGATCCTGGCGACCGACGCCGAGCAAATCCTGGGGCTGGGCGATTGGGGCGTGGGCGGCATCGAAATCTCGATCGGCAAGCTCGCGATTTATACCGCGGCGGGGGGGATCGATCCCACGCGCGTGATTCCGGTAATGCTGGATGTCGGCACCAACCGCGAAAGCCTGCTGAAGGATCCGATGTACATCGGGAACCGGCATCCTCGCGTCCGAGGCAAGCGTTACGACGCTTTCATCGATGCCTACGTGCAGACCGTCACCAAGCTATTTCCGAACGCGCTGCTGCAGTGGGAGGACTTTGGGCCCGGCAACGGACGCCGTATCCTGGAGAAATACCGCGGCCAGATCTGTACCTTTAACGACAATATGCAGGGCACTGGCGCGATCACGCTGGCGGCGGCGGTTTCAGCCGTGCGCGTCTGCGGATCGCCGCTGCGGAACCAGCGCGTCGTGATCCTGGGCGCCGGAACGGCGGGCTTGGGAATCGCCGATCAAATTCGCGATGCAATGATGCGCGAGGGTCTGAGCCGGGAGGATGCGGCCGCGCGCCTCTGGCTGGTGGATACCGAGGGCCTGCTTACCGATGACATGGGCGAGCGGCTGCTGGATCACCAGGCGCCGTATGCGCGCCCCCGTGCCGAGGTGAAACGCTGGAAGCACAACGGCTCGAAGGGCGCCACGGACTTGCTCGAATTGGTGCGACAAGTGCGACCGACCATGCTGATCGGCGTTTCAACTGCCGCGGGCGCTTTTACCGAAGCCGTGGTCCGGGAAATGGCCAAGCATTGCGACCGTCCGATCATCTTCCCGCTTTCAAATCCGGCGCTCATGTCCGAAGCCACGCCAGCCGACCTGATTGCCTGGACGGATGGGCGGGCTCTGATCGCCACCGGCAGCCCGTTCCCGCCCGTCACCTACCGGGGAGTCACTTACGTAATAGGGCAGGTAAACAACGCGATGCTGTACCCCGGCCTGTGTCTGGGCGCCATCGTTTCTCGGGCCCGCCGGATCAGCGACGGAATGTTCGCGGCCGCGGCGAACGCGGTCTCGAGCCTGGTTGCGGTGCGCCTGCCCGGCGCGTCGCTGCTGCCGCATGTCGACGACCTGCGTAACGTGTCCCTCACGGTCGCCGTGGCGGTCGCCGAAGCCGCCGTCGAGGAAGGTTTGGCGGGCGTGAAATTCGATGACATCGTGCAACAAGTGGGGGATGCCATGTGGCAGCCGGAATATCGCGAGATTCAAGCGGTTTGAATGAGACGGACTCTACGATGGTCGCAGATTGCGTTGTTCGCGTGCGGAGCTCTGCTCTTGAGTTATTGCGGTTTCGTTATGGTGGACGCCTGGGTTTTCCAGCAGCGCGAAAGCCGCGAGTTGGACGGCCTTCTGGAACAACGTAGCCCGATAGTGCGCACGGCTCGGACGGTTAGTGCCGCGACTGCGGCGCCGGGCCTGATTGGCCGCGTTCGAATCCCGCGGCTCGGACTCTCCGCGATCCTGATCGAAGGGGACGACGCAAAAACGCTCCGGCGCGCGGTGGGCCACATTCCCGGTACGCCGCTGCCGGGGCAACCCGGCAACGTGGCGCTCACTGGACATCGCGATACGTTCTTCCGGCCGCTGCGGAATATTCGCGCCAACGACATCATCGTGGTGACCACTTTACAAGGCGAGTATCGTTACCGCGTCGTCTCCACGCGAGTGGTTGGTCCGGACGACGTCACGGTGTTGAACTCCAGCGAAGGTCAAATCCTGACGCTCGTCACTTGTTATCCGTTCTATTTCGTCGGGGCAGCGCCCGACCGGTTTATCGTCCGCGCCGAAAGGTTCGCGGGATGACCATATACTGCGCCAGCGTTTGCTGCGCGCGTGCATCTCTCATCACAATCAGGGCCGGGAGGCCTGACATTCATGAAAATTCGTCCGTTATACGACCGCGTGGTAGTCAAGCGCGTTGAGAACAAAGGGGACATGATGCACGGTGGCCTGCACATTCCCGATTCCGCGAAAGAAAAACCGCAAGAGGGCGAAGTGATGGCCATAGGGAAGGGCAAACGCCTGGAAGACGGCCAGCTGGTGGCGCTGGACGTTCAGGTGGGCGACCACATTCTCTTCGGGAAATATTCCGGAAGCGAAATCAGGTTGGATGGAACCGAGTACATGATCATGCGCGAGGACGACATCCTGGGCATTCTCGATCAGCAGCCCGCGGCTGCCAAGAAAGCGAGCTAATTCGATGGCAAAACAGATTGTGTACGCAGACAATTCGCGGCAGGCTATCCTGCGCGGAGTGAATCAACTGGCCGACGCGGTGAAGGTCACCCTGGGCCCCAAGGGCCGCAACGTGGTGCTCGAGAAAAAGTTTGGCGGTCCCACCATCACCAAGGACGGAGTGACCGTCGCCAAGGAGATTGAGCTTCAGGATCCGCTCGAAAACATGGGCGCGCAAATGGTGCGCGAGGTGGCGTCCAAGACTTCCGATGTGGCCGGTGACGGCACTACAACGGCGACGGTTCTGGCGCAAATCATCTTTCGAGAGGGCGTCAAAGCCGTAACCTCGGGCGTGAACCCCATGGCCATGAAGCGCGGTATCGACAAAGCCGTTGCAATCGCGGTGGAAGCAGTGCAGAAGATGTCCAAGCCCGTGACCGGAGACATGATCGCCCAGGTGGGCACAATTTCGGCCAACAGCGACGACACCATCGGGAAGATCATCGCCGAGGCGATGAAAAAGGTCGGCAAGGACGGTGTAATCACGGTGGAAGAATCCAAAACTATGGTGACGGAGCTGGTTACCGTGGAAGGCATGCAGTTCGACCGCGGATATCTTTCTCCCTATTTTGTTACCGACCCCGAGCGGATGGAAGTGGTGCTGGAGGATCCGTATATTCTGATCCACGAGAAAAAGATCGCGAGCATGAAGGACATTCTGCCGTTGCTCGAGCAGATCGCGCGCGCCGGCAAGCCGCTTCTGATCATCGCCGAAGAGGTGGAAGGCGAAGCGCTGGCCACCTTGGTGGTGAATAAGCTGCGCGGTACGCTCAACGTTTGCGCGGTGAAAGCCCCGGGCTTCGGCGACCGCCGCAAGGCTCTGCTGGAAGATATAGGCATCCTCACCGCGGGCAAGTCACTCGCGGAGGAGACCGGCGTGAAGCTGGAGAGCGTGAAGCTGGAGGATCTCGGCCGGGCCAAGCGGATCACCGTGGATAAGGACACCACCACCATCATCGACGGGGCGGGCGACTCAAAGGCCATTCAGGGCCGGATCAAGCAGCTGCGCGCGCAGATCGAGGAAACCAGCTCCGATTATGACCGCGAGAAACTGCAGGAACGGCTGGCCAAGCTGGCCGGCGGCGTGGCGATCATCAAGGTGGGCGCGGCCACCGAGACGGAAATGAAGGAGAAGAAGGCGCGCGTGGAGGATGCCATGCATGCCACCCGCGCCGCCGTCGATGAAGGCATCGTCGCGGGCGGCGGCGTGGCGCTGCTGTGCGCGGCCAAGGCGCTCCATGGGCACAAACTGGAAGGCGATGAACAGATCGGTCTGAACATCATCGCTCGCGCCTGTGAAGAGCCGTTGCGCCAGATCGTTCTCAACGCGGGCCTGGAGGGAGCGGTGGTAGTGGAGAAGGTGCGCGAAAACAAAGACCCGCATTTCGGCTACAACGCCGAGACGGGCAAGTACGAGGACCTGGTGGCCGCCGGGGTTATCGATCCCACCAAGGTGACCCGCACGGCCTTGCAGAATGCGGCCTCCATCGCGTCCTTGATGCTGACGACGGAAGCGATGATCAGCGAGATTCCCGATCGCAATTCCGCCCCGTCGATGAATCCGATGGGACACGGCGGCGGGGGCATGGATTACTAAACCAAAAGCCGGCGGCCCTCAGGCAACCAAAAGTCCCAGGGCCGCCGCGCTCATCATCGCCGCGCAAATCCATCCCAACACTTTCGCGACGCGGCCATTCACTCGCCCGCGCATTACTTTCTTGTCGCTGGTAAGCAGCACCACCAAAACCACTAGCGGTGGAGCGAGCAGGCCATTCAGGATAGCCGACCAGAACAGCATCTTCACCGCATTCAGACCCGCGAAATCGAGAGCCAGTCCCACCACCATGGCCACTGCAATGACCAAGTAAAATCGCGGGGCGCGGCGCGCCTTATCGTTCAGTGACTCCCCCCGCCACGACGCTGCTTCCGCGATTGCATAAGCGCAAGATCCCGCCAGCACGGGGACTCCCAACATGCCGGTCCCGACCAACCCCACCGTGAACAGCCAATAAGCACCCGGGCCCGCTAACGGCCGCAGTGCTTCGGACGCCTGCTGGGCCGTTTCGATGTCCCGTACGCCATGGACGTACAGCGTGGCGCCGGTCGTGAGAATGATGAAGAACATCACCAGATTGGAAAAGAACATTCCCGTGACGACATCGTCCTTGGCGATCCTCAATTCCTGATCGGTGGCGCCGCGCCGCTGCGCCAGGGTAGTTTTCCCCTGCTTCCGCTCTTCCTCCACCTCTTCCGCCGCCTGCCAGAAAAACAGGTAGGGAGAAATCGTGGTGCCCAAAATCCCCACCAGCACGGACATGTAGGATCGAGTCCATCCGATATGCGGCAGAAAAGTTCCTTGAAAGACGCCGCTCCAAGCGGGCCGCGCCAGGAAGGCTGTAATGATGTAAGCGAACAGCACCAGAGTCAGCCACTTGAAGACGCGCGCAATCAGATTGTAAGAGGTCCAGACCAACAGGCTGGTAATGAGCAATGTAAAGAAGACCGTCCAGAAATAGGACCGGATTCCCGTTACCATCTGCGCCGCGGCGGCCATGCCGCCCAAATCCGCGCCGATGTTGAAGACGTTCGCGACCACCAGCAGAGTGCAGGCCGGCCAAAGCACCCACCGCGGATACCGCAACCGGATCGCTCCGCCGAGCCCGCGGCCCGTCACCATTCCCAACCGTGCACACATCAGTTGTATGGCCGCCATCAGCGGGAAAGTAACCAGAGCCGTCCAGAGGAAGGAGTATCCGAAGGCCGCGCCCGCCACCGAGTAAGTCGAGATCCCCGAAGGATCGTCGTCGGCTGCGCCCGTGATCAGCCCCGGCCCGAGATTGTCAAAGAACCGTCGCACAATCCCGGGCTGTTTTGGCTGAGGCTTATCGGCGGTGGGGCTCACACCTCATAGACTACCGTCATCGCGCCCCGCGATCACATGTTTCTGAGATTGCAGGCAAAATAGCCTGAGAACACCGCGCAACCCGGAGAACTTCTCACATGGTCGATGGCGCTTGAGATTGTGCTTGACACTAATGTCCTCGTAGCCGCTCTTCGCTCCAAACGAGGCGCTTCGCACGAACTGGTCCGGTCAATCGGACGGGCCGACTGGCGGCTCAATGTTTCTGTCGCTGTGGCGCTGGAATACGAGGATGTTCTGAAACGACCTGGTATGTTTCAGGGTATTTCCGAGGCAGAAATCGACGACTTCCTCGCCTACGTTTTCAAAACTTCCAATCTGGTCCCGTTTGTGCTTCGCCAGCGGCCAACTTTGCGGGACCCGGATGATGAGCGTATTCTGGAGGTAGCAATGGCGTGCCGAGCCATGATCATCAGCCACAACAAAAGAGATTTCGCCGGGGCGGAACGGCTTGGCGTTCCGGTGAAAACGCCATCCGAATTTCTGAAGATGCTGAGAGAAGGCCAATGAGCGTCAGCGTTAGCGTACCCGACGAGCTATACGAGAAGGCGCTTAAGCTCGCCAAGGCGCAACGGGTTTCCGTCGATGAAGTGTTCGCGTCTGCGTTCGCCGAACAGCTATCCGCCTGGGAGCGGCTACAGCAGCGAGCCGCCGGCGGCACTCATGAGAAATTCCTTGCCGCGCTAGACAAGGCGCCTGACGTCGAACCTGACGGCTACGATCGGCCCTGAGCACTCCTACTTGGCCGGTCTCCCGTGCTCCAAACATAAAGCGACTAGATCGGAGATGTTCGCCTCACCCACGCACATCACAGTATCCGCGCCTCCCCAATAGATCTTCACCGTTCCGTCGGGCTCCGCAACCGCGCCGCAGGTGAACACCACATTGTGGACATACCCGGTTACTTCCCAGGGGTCTTCCGGTTGCAGAATCCAGGAGTCGCCCACGCCAATGATTTTGGCGGGATTCAGCAGGTCATGCAGAGCAACCCCCAGGCGATAGACCGATCCATCCATGGTCTTGAAAACTCCGTGATAGATGGAGAGCCATCCCTGATCGGTTTTGATGGGCGGCGCGCCGGGGCCGATCTTCATTTCGTCCCAATGATAAGGCTCCGGACGCATGATGAGCTGGGAGTCGCCCCAAAAACGCAAGTCCGGCGAATAGGAAATCCAGATCGACCAGGGCGCGATTTCCGAATGCGGCCGGTCCAGCCGGGCATAGAGTCCGTCAAACCTCTCGGGAAAGATCACCACGTTCCGATAGTCCGCCTCCGTGATCAGGGAGACTTTTTCCACGTGACTGAAGTCCTTCGTTTTGGCCAGCGCGATCCGCACTCCATTGCGGGAATAGGCGCTGTAAGTGATGATGAATTCCCCGTCGATCTGGGTGATGCGCGGGTCCTCCACGCCGAACTCTTCATAGGCGGCAAACGGACCGTCACGCTCGGGAACCAGAAAAGGCGCCGGATCGGCAGTGAAGCGGAATCCGTCGTGGCTGCGCGCCAATCCCAGGATGGATCTTCCGGTCCGGAGATGGGAGCGGAACAGCATGATGTATTTGTCCTGAAGCTTCACCACCGCCGCGTTGTGAACCGTCTCCACCGGATACGGAATCTGGGCTTTGGTAAGGATCGGATTTTGGCCGTATCGCCGGACAATGTCTCTCATGGCCGCCTCATTTCCAGATCAAAACCTTTGGTTTCCAGATCGAAAATCTTGCAGTAGACTCGCTCGTACGCCTGAACCATCGTTTCGATGGAAAAGAGCTCTTGGACTCGCTCTCGACAAGCCGCGCGATCGATCTCGGGAATCCGCTCCAGTGCCCGCACCGCTTCCGCGACGTTCGCGACCAGAAACCCAGTCCGTCCGTCTTCGATCACTTCGCGGCAGGAACCCAGGTCCATCGCGATCACCGGCACGCCGGCGGCATTGGCTTCCGCCAGGACCAGGCCGAATCGCTCCGGGATGGTGTTCAGGTGGAGCAGCGCTCGGGCACGCGCGAACAATTCGTTCTTACCTTCGACGTCCACTGGTCCGACGTAGCGAATCTGCTTGTCAAGGTGCGGCTTCACCTGCTCGCGGAAGTACGCTTCATCTTGGATGATGCCGGCGATGAGCAGCGGCAATCCACTTTGTTGAGCAACCTCGATGGCCAGATGCACGCCCTTGTCCGGATGAATTCGCCCCAGAAAAATCAACTCATTGCCGCCCGATTCCTGAAGCGGATACAGCGCTAGGTCGATCCCGTTGTACACCGTCGCCACATAATTCAGCCCCGGCGCGCGATCGGAGTCGCTGATGGAAACAAAATACCCGTCGCGGTACTTCTGATAGACCGGCATGATTTGCGGAGACGAGAATCCGTGGATGGTGGTAAGGACCGGGGTCTTGACGAGCCGGGTGTAGGTCAGCGCCATGAAGTCGTAATGGCTGTGGATCAGGTCAAACTCCGCGGCGTGTTCGAACGCTTCGGAGATTTGCAGATATTCCGCTACTTTGGGATCGATGGCCCGATCCTCTTCATAGCCCCGGTCGATCACGGCGTGCAGGTGAGCGCGCGTAACGGAATCCCGAGTGGCGAACAACGTGACATCCCAGCCACGGGCGACAAGTCCTTCGGCGATGTTGCCGGCCACTGTCTCCCACGCCCCGTATTGCAGCGGCGGCGTCCGCCAGGCCACCGGCGCGAGGACGGCCACGCGCTTGTTGCGGACCGCTCCCTCACGGTCGCGGCTCGGTATGTCGCGGCTCGGTACGTCGCGGCTGCTTTCCGAGCCGCGCACGTCAGTGAGCGGTCTACGCCGCATGGTCCACCTGCAAATTGAGCGAAGCCTCCATCCGCGACCCTGATCCGCCGGAATACCATCCCGCCACCGGCGATGCGAGATCGTGATCGAAGCCGGCGGCTACAGCGACGTGTCCGTTCGATACCGCCAGACCGCGGGCAGGATCGTACCCCCGCCAGCCGATGCCCGGCAAATAAACTTCAGCCCAGGCGTGCATGTACGACTCCTGATTGCTCAAGGAGGTACTGGCCGACGCGCATTCATATCCGCTGACGAACCGGGCGGCCAGGCCCATCACGCGGCAAGCATCGCAGAATAGCACCGCCAGATCGCGGCAAGATCCCTGCTGCAAGCTCAACGTTCGGTCCGACGGCCAAGGAGCGCCGTAGGGACGGATCACCTGGCGGCAGCTTTGAAAGATTTGCCGGCTCAGCGCCAACAGAAACCATAGTGTGTTCCATTGCGCTCCGGCGGCTACCCATTTCGCGTATTCCTTCACGGATTCGGCGACGTGCGCGTCATTGCGGTAAGGAGTGAGCGCCGCGCATACCGGCTCCAGATACCACAGCGGAAGCTTCAACGATTGGCCGGTGAGAACGTAATCGAACGGGTTCTGCCGAAGCATCTCCACAGTGAATCGGCTCATGACGCTCAACTCCCTGGTGGGCGTATCGAACCACGCGTGCAGCGCGAGAGTGCCATCCTGATCCAAACACTCCGTGGTCCCGGCGGGCACGGGCGTGATCTGAAGGTCGAATGCCAGCAACCGTTGCGTGCTGTTGGTACGCGGCCGAAGCCTGAAAATGTGCGGCTCCAGGAACACCGGGAAATCGTAGCGGTAAACCGTGGAATGCGAAACGCTGATCTTCATGCAGCCTACTCCATGGCAGCCAGCACCTCAGCCAGCGGGACGGTTGCGAAACCCGTGGCGTGATCGGCCAGGCCATAAGGGATGATCAGCTCGCCATTGTGAACCAGCGCGCCGCAGGTGTAAACGACATTGGGCACGTAGCCTTCCCGCTCGCTCTGATTCGGCTTGAGCAAGGGCTCGCGCAGGCGGCCGATCACCTTGCTGGGATCGTCGCGATCCAATAGGAAGGCGCCAATGCAGTATTTGCGCATGGGGCCGACGCCATGGCTCAGCACCAGCCATCCGGCCTCGGTTTCAATGGGCGATCCGCAGTTGCCAAGCTGGACCAGCTCCCACGGAAAAGCAGGTTTGAGGAGCAATTTGTGGTCGTCCCAAAAATGGACGTTGTCGGAGAACATGAGAAAGATGTTCTCGTTGTCCTGCCGCGACAGCATGGCATAAAGGCCATTGATCTTTCGCGGAAATAGAGCCATACCCTTGTTCTGGGCGGCCGGACCGTTGAGCGAGATGAATCGAAAGAGCAGGAAATTTGAAGTCTCCACCAGCTCCGGCACCACCATTTTGCCGTCGAAGGCCGTGAAGGTCGCGAAGTACCTGTGAGTGCCGTCCTCGTTCTGGAAACGAACGAAACGTGCATCCTCGATGCCATTGCGTTGCGAGGGCGTGGCCGGGAACAATATGCGCTCCGACAAGTTCTGCTGCGGCTGGAACTGGACCTCGTAGTTGGACCGGGCCAGCATCCAAATTCCTTGTGCGGCGGTTTGATCTTCTTGCGTCATTCCATCCGGCAAACGGAACTGTTCGGCTTGGAGACCTAAGCGAAGCTCGCCCAGCGCGAAGGACTCCCCGAGCGTGTTCATCACCCGGCGCGTGTATTCGCAGTCTAATCCCAGCTCCTCAAGTTTCCGCGCGAACAGCCCTTTCTCATAGACGGGATTCGGGGTTTGGCGGGGCTCGGTGAGGAAGCCAGCGGGGGCTGCAACCTCGATCCGTTGATCGGAATGGATGATCCCGGTTCGAAACGTGATGGAGGAAATGTGCCCTTCTCCGGTGGCGCGCAGGCTAAGAATGAATCGCAGCGCTCCCTCCGGCAGGCCCGTTTGATCGGGATGCGGAACAATGGAGGGATTGAACAGCGCAGAGGATTCCAAGGAGTATTCGGCCAGGAAGTAAGAGCCGATCAAGAGCCGTCTTTGTTCGGACACTTCCTGATCGGTCAGCATCAGGTCACGCACTTGTTCGAAGCGTTCCAGGAAGCGATTGCGAATGTTCTCGTGCCGCTGCGAAAATTCGGCGGAGACTTCCTCCAGCAGCGGGCCGACACGCTCTTCCGGCAGCGCCATGATCCTAGCGATGATCCCGGAGACGCGCTGCGAATTGCCAGGAATGAACGGGCGCAAAAGCACCCGCGACTGGTCGGGCTCGAGCACGGCGGCCGAGCGCCTGACGTGAATTGAGGCGTCGTGAATCGAGGCGCCGGGAATTGTGTTGGTGCTCACGGGTGTGCGTATGCTCCTATTGCGATCGGTTCCTTAAAGCTCGTCACCATGTTTTGCGCCAAACGCATTTCCGTCAGTGAAAGCAGGAAGGCCAGCGTGGATTCCGCGCCTTGATTTCCATTCACGCGATCCACGTGCAATCCATCTCCGCAGCCGCCGCTCTCGGGCGAGTAGAGTTCCAAGCCCAGGTCGTTCCAACCGATGAACCAGTCGAAAGCGCGCTCCGCCTGTTCGTACCACCAGACATCCGCCGTGGCGCGATAAGCCTCCAGACAGGCCGAGACCATGGCTTGCGCCTCAATGGGCTGCTGATCGAAATGAGCGCGGTCGCTTCCCCGGCGGTAGAAACCATTGCTGCCGATCGGCCGAAAGTGACCGTTCTCGGAGATTTGCAACTCGTTCAACCAGCGCAGGGCCTCCAAGCCTCGCTCAAAGACCGCCGGCTGTCCAGTCGCGTGCCCGCTCAGAATCAAGGCATGCGCGAGTTTCGCGTTGTCGTAGGACAGTTCGTCTTCAAACCAGCACCAGCCCGGCTTGGCGCTCTGCTCGGAAAGTTTCATGAGCCGGCAGGTCAGCGTCTCGCGGGTTTGATTGACCAGGCTATCGCCGCTTAGCCGCCGGAGGTATTCGTGGATACCGATGAGGCCGAACGCCCAAGCGCGTGGCGACGTGAAATCCGTCAAAGCCGGCAATGCCAGGGCGAATAGTTGTCCCGCGATCATCTGGAAGCTCCGGAACGGAGAACGTCCCACGCCGATGCCCAGAGCCCACAGCGCCCGGCCTTGGCAGTCCTCAGACCCTTGGTCGTCCAGCCAGCGGCGGTCGAAACTCATGAGGTTGTGAAAGCGCCGGGATCGGGTGTCGAACGCGTGATGCAGAAACGCGGCGCAAGTTGTGGCTATGTTCCGCGCCCGCTCCGGCTCCTCTTCCAGTTCGCCCAGCAGCACCGCCAGGATGAATGCGCGCGCATTGTCGTCGGTGCAGTAGCCCTCGGAAAAATTCGGGACGCCGAAGATGGCGTGCTGGAAAACTCCGGTGGAATCGGTCATCCGCGCTAGATGATTCAACTTCAACTCCGGCAGCTCGCGAGGTCTCTGGTCGAGTGTCTTGGTGACCAGAAACTTTCGAGAGAGCGCCGCGCCCTCCAGCCGCGACGACTCGAACACACGCATGTAGAGCTGCGCGACGTTGCTCCAAACCATCTCGCGGCCAATCCGGTAAGCGTTCTTGCGCATGGCGTGGCGGCGAGTGTCGTCGCGCAGCAAGCCAATCACCTCGCGCGCGATGGCCGGGGCGTCGCCGAATGGAACCAGGACCCCGCGATCCTCCGCCAACAGCTCGGCGGCATGCCAATAGGGCGTGGAGATTACCGCTTTGCCGGCTCCAAACGTGTACGCCAGCGTCCCCGAGGTGATCTGTGCTTCGTTCAGGTAAGGCGTGATGTAGAGGTCCGCTGCGCCGATAAAAGCCTTCAGATTCTCAAGGTCCACGAAATCGTTGTAAAAGATAACGTTCTTCTCGACTTTGTTTTTCTTGGCAAGGATTTCGAGGCTAACCCGGTAGGCTTCGCCATGTTCCCGCAGTTCGTTGGGATGAGTGGCCCCCAGGACGATGTAAACCACATCCGGAAATTCGGCCAGAATCTGCGGCAGAGCGTTGAGCATATACTCAATGCCCTTGTTGGGTGAAAGCAGGCCGAAGGTGAGCAGCACCACCTTTCCCTCCACGCCAAACTGGTCCTTGAAATAGGTGGGGTCGACGAATCCCACGTCCGGAATGCCATGAGCGATCAGATCGATCTTTTCCGGTGGCGCATGGTAGATGTCCTGGAGCATCTGCCGCCCGCGCTCAACCATGACCACCAGCCGCGTGGAAAGAGAGATTAACTCCTGCATGACGCGCCGTTGCTCCGGTCTCGGCTCGCACAAAACAGTATGCAGGGTGGTGACAACCGGCATCCTCAGTTCGCGCAGGAACGCCAGAATGTGACCGCCGGCCGGCCCGCCAAAAATGCCAAACTCATGCTGCAAGCAGACGATGTCCACGTTGCTGATATTCAGGAAGTCCGCGGCGCGCAAGTAGGACGATAGATCCTGCTCCTCAATCTCAAAACGAACTACTTCCGGGTAATCGTAACCATCTTTGATGTCATTGACGGACACACAGAAGCATTGGCTTTGAGGATGCGCGGCGGCGACGGCCGCAAGCAAGTCCGACGTGAACGTGGCAATGCCGCATTTGCGCGGCAAATGGTCCCCGACGAAAGCGATTTTGCGAACTTTGTTGGTTTGTTGCATGAGGCATTCCTTAGCTGCCTGGCGGGCTCCGCACTGGGCCGGTCAATCCGATCCCTTCTGCCCCGCGGCGGCGGTGAAATGCAGCGGGTCCCTCAGATTTTGCAGCTCGCGGTAGTAATAGATTGGGGAGGGTTGCTTTCCCCTGAATTTCAGCGCCTTCAGAAATTCGATTTCCTCCTCGGAGGCGTCGCCGCTGAGGGATTTGTCGTTGAGGAACTGTTCGAAGCCTGGTTCTATCGCGAAGCGTTTTTGCGGCTCCTTTTCGGCAAACTCAAATCGCTTCACGCTGCCTGGCGTCAGCCGGCGGTTCAGGACAACTTCCAGCGCAAAAGTCTTCAGGTCGATATCCCAGGAGTCGATCATCGGTTCCAGGAAAGAGACACAATTGTCGACGGAAATACTGAAGACGTCGGTGTCGAGAAATTCTAGAATCGCGACGCGCATTTGCTCGTAGCTGCGGTTGCTGAGTTGCGCCATCAACCGGAGCCACTCCTCGCTTCGCAATTCCTCCTTGGCGGTGCCCTGCGCGACGTCGAGAAATTTTTGCGTAATCAGGCGTTCGAGTTCGCCGAAGGGCTCTTTCTCGAAAATCCTGCGTGCTTCCTTTTGCCTTTCGGGCTGGCATTTGCGAAGAATCAAATCCCGGCACCGTTGGAAGAGCGGCCTGGGCGGCTCTGTCACTCGCTTCTTCAACTCCTCCTGACGCTGGACATCCGCGAGTCTGGAAAGCTCACCCGCCGGGAGCTTCAAGAATTCGCCTATCTTGTCGTAGATGTCGGTGCGCCCGGGGGCCGGCGGCGCCTTCTTTCGGGTGAGGAGCTGTGAGATATAGGAATCAGTGACTTGAGTGGCGGCAGCCAGATCTCTCTGGTCCAGGCCAAGCTCACTCAAACGTTGCTTTATTACGAGAGATACGTCCACATGTTCCTCAATCAAAGTTCACCGTTTTTAGTGAACCGCACTTTCATTTTGGCACGGCGCACCCTTGACACGCAAGAATAATTAACTGATACTGGTAAAGGAATCATGGACAAGAGGCTCGCTAAGCGACATAAGCGCCAGGTTTCTCGGGCAAAGGAACGCGTGAAGCTCTCGGAGCCAGATCTCAGGACACCGGAGCAGATCAAAGCCGCCCGGGAAGCAAGCCGCCCGGACCTGAGCCGCAGCACCGAGGGAAATGTCGGCAAATCCACGCCGTCGTTCCGGAGCAGCCAAGCCCGCGGCACCGGCAGTGCGGCGAAAACTGACGGGTAGGAACGAGGCTAGGAAACACTATGTTCTCCACGCAATGTCCGAATTGCAGATCCGTTGAATTTAGGGGTGTCGGCGTTCGAAACACCATGGAGAAGGCTTTCCATTGGATCCTCCTGCCCTACCGGTGCTCTCTTTGCGGCCGCCACTTCTTCCTGTTTCGGTGGCAGGCTCCAATTGAGGGAACTGCCTGACGTGGCGCGAGTATCACGAACTCACAAAGCATAGCGTCCAGTCGCTGCGGCGAACCCGGCACGTTCTCGATTGGAAGAACATGCCCGATCCGTTCCGGCATTACGAGGGCGTGCCGGTGCTGGATCTTCCCGCGGATCCGCCCAGCCCTGAGATCCCCGCGCTGGAACTGCTTCAGGGCGCTTTTGGCGCGACGACTGCGGTGGATGGCCCCGCGTTCCTCTCCGAACTGCTGTTCTATTCCGCGTCGATTAGCGCTACCAAGTGGGTTCCATCCACAGGCGACCGGTACGCGTTGCGCGTGAATCCATCCTCCGGCAATCTGCATCCGACCGAATTTCACTTCATCACGCGCGGCCTGAAGCAATGGCCGGACGGACTGTATCACTACCGTCCGTCCTCGCACATGGCTGAGCAGCGCGCGATTGGCGATTTCGAGACGAAGCCGATCGCGAGCTCCGCGCCGATCGTATTCGTTCTCACCAGCATCGCGTGGCGCGAGGCGTGGAAGTATCGCGACCGGGCCTATCGATATTGCCTGCACGATATCGGGCACGCCTGGCAGTCGCTCGCGCTCGCCGCTCGAGCCATGGGATGCGACAGCTTGGCCCTGAAGGATTTCCCGGATGATGAAGTCGCGCAGTTCTGCCGCCTGCAAGAAGACGAGTGGCCGATGCTGATTCTCGAACTCAGTGGCGAGTCGATTCCCTTGCGCGAGCCCGAGCATCTTGAGGCAGAGCATCGGGAGACCGTTTGGTACGGCGGCCAAGCGAACCAGCTTTCGCAAGAGACAATCGTTTATTCGTCGATTGAAGGAATTCACAGCGCGACGAAACCGGTCACAAAATCTGACGCGCGCGCGGAGCCGGCTCCCACGGGCATTGGCGAAATCAAGCTGCCTCCACCCGCTTCGTCGCGGCTCAGCTTTGGCGAGGTTGCCCGAAAGCGGCGCTCGGCGCTCGATTTTCTGGGTGGCGCCCAATCGATTTCGTTCCCGCAGCTTTCGGCGATCTTGTCTATTGCCCGCCCGAATTTTATCCAGCTCTATCTGTACGTTCATCGTGTCGACGGCCTCGATCAAGGCGTCTACCGATACTGGCCCGAGCGAGCCGAGCTCGAGCAAATCAAGAGCGGCGATCAGCGCGTCGCGGCCGCGGGCCTGAGCCTCGGCCAGGATCTCGCCGGTAACGCCTGCGTGGCGTTTTCAATGATCGCGGATCTCGACCGCGCCGTCCGCGCGCATGGCGACCGCGGCTACCGCTATGTGCATTTCGAAGCAGGCGCAATCGGACAGCGGCTTTATCTTGCTGCTGAAGCGCTGGGGCTAGGAGCGACCGGAATCGGCGCGTTCTTCGATGACGAAGTGCACCGTTACCTCAACCTGACGCCCGAGCAGGGACAGGTGGTGTACCATTTCGCGATCGGTTATCCGGTGCCCGATCCGCGCATTGTGGCCTAAAACCCGCTTGCTCACGCGTGCGGCTCAGAATCGGAACCGAGCAGCGACCGTCAGGGAGCCGGTACACGGGTGCAGGCCTGACTACCGTTTGCGGCGCGCCAGCACTTTGCGCTTCGTCGTGGTTGTTTCCACCTTGATTTCGGCGGAAAACGCCTGATCCAGCAGCTCGGCCAACTCCTGCTGATGGCGCTTGAGCGAACCCGCCGCCGTACTGGCGCTGCGCGCGCGGCCTGCGTAGCGGAGCACGCGCTCGGTGGGACCGAGGATCGGCTGCATTTGCTCCTGCACAAAACGCCACGCTCCCATGTTGAGCGGTTCCTCTTGCACCCACACCACCTCGGCGGTCCCCGGATAGCGCGCCAAAATATCACGCACTTGCTCAGCCCGGAACGGATACATCTGCTCCAGCCGGACCACCGCCACATCCTGGATCTTGCGCTCGTCCCGCGCCGCCAGGATGTCGTAGTAAACCTGTCCCGAACACATCAACACGCGATGGACCCGCGACAATTCGATGCCCGTCGTGTCGTCCAGAACTTCGCGGAACGATCCCGTCATCAAATCGTTAATGTTCGAGACGGCCTTGGGGTGACGCAGCATTCGTTTGGGAGTAAAGACGATCAGCGGCTTGCGGACCCCGCGCCGATCCGCCCCGCCATGCATCTGGCGGCGCAGCAGATGGAAATACTGCGCGGGCGTGCTGGCGTTCACCACCTGCAGGTTGTCCTCGGCGCAGAGGGTTAGGAAGCGCTCGATGCGCGCGCTGGAATGCTCGGGCCCTTGACCTTCGTAGCCATGCGGCAACAGCAGCACCAGACCGCTCGGCTGGCCCCATTTGGATTCGGCGCTGGCCACGAATTGGTCGATCAGGATTTGCGCGCCATTGGCGAAATCGCCGAACTGCGCCTCCCACAGCACCAGCGTCAGCGGGTCGGCCACGCTATAGCCGAACTCAAAACCCATCACCGCGTACTCGCTCAGCGAGCTGTCGTAAACATCGAAGCGCGCTTGCTTGGGCGCCAGATGCTGCAAGGGAATGTAGCGCTCTCCGGTTTCGCTATCGTACAGCACCAGGTGGCGCTGGCTGAACGTCCCACGGCCGCTGTCCTGTCCGCTCAACCTGACCGGCGTACGCTCCAACACCAGGGTACCGAACGCCATTGTTTCCGCGGTGGCCCAATCAATCGGCGCGCCGCGCAGAATCTCCTGGCGTTTCTTGAGCGTGCCTTCAAGCTTGGGATGCACGTGAAATTCGTCGGGGAACGTGGTGATGCCGTGCACCACGCGCTCCAGCGCCGCCCGATCCACCGCCGTATTCGGACTGGGCGCCACGATATCGTCGAGTTCCACCGAGCTCAGCTCTTGCAGTTGGTACTGCTCCTGGTTTTGCTTGGAAGCGTCGTAGATGTCGTTGAGCCGTTGGTTGATGCCCTTGCGGATTTGCGCAACCTGCTCGTCATCGATCAAGTGCTCGCGCACCAAAAGATCGGAGTACTGCACCGCCACCGAGGGATGATTGCGGATCTTGCGATAAAGAATCGGCTGGGTATAGCTCGGGTCGTCGCCTTCGTTGTGACCATGCCGCCGGTAGCAGAACATGTCGATCACCACGTCGCGCTTGAAGGTCTGGCGGTAATCGTAGGCCATCTGCGCCACGCGGATGCAAGCATCCGGATCGTCGCCGTTGACGTGGAAGATGGGCGCCTGCACCATGCGCGCGACGTCGGTTGAATACGGCGTCGAACGCGCTTCGTTCGGATTGGTGGTGAATCCGATCTGGTTGTTGATCACCAGGTGAATGGTGCCGCCGGTGGTGTAGCCTTCCAGTTGCGAGAGGTTGAGCGTTTCTTGAACCACGCCTTGGCCGGCGAAAGCTGCATCGCCGTGAATCAAGATCGGGATCACGCGCTCGCGGTTAGTGTCGCCCAGCCGGTCCTGCTTGGGCCGCACCAGGCCTTCCACCACCGGGTCCACCGCCTCCAGATGGCTCGGGTTAAACGCCACCGAAACCACGATCTCGCGGCCCGACGAGGATTTCCGCACGCCGCTCGCGCCCAGATGGTATTTCACGTCGCCCGAGCCCTGCGTGCTGTCGGGATCGATGCCTTCAAACTCGGAAAACAGTTGAACCAGGGACTTGCCGACAATGTTCGCCAGCATATTCAGACGCCCGCGGTGAGCCATGCCGATGACCGTCTCATGCACGTTGGTGTCGGCCGCGCGGTCCAGGATTTCGTCCAGAATCGCGATCGCCGATTCGCCGCCTTCCAGCGAAAAACGCTTATGCCCGATGAACCGCGTATGAAGAAAGCGCTCGAACTCTTCGGCTTCGATCACGCGCTGCAACGCGCGCAGCTTGGTTTGCGGATCCAGCGGCCAGCGATTGCCGGTCGGCTCCATCCGGAGCTGCAGCCAGCGCTTCTGCTCCGGAATCTGGATGTTCATGTACTCGCATCCGATCTTTCCGCAGTAGGTCTGCCGCAAGGTTTCCAGGATTTCGCGCAGCGTGGCGGTCTTCTGCGGCTGATCGTCTTCCGACATCAACGTGCCGGTGAGAAACTCGCGATCGAGATCCCAGATGGTGAGCCCATACGTGGCCGGGTCGAGTTCGGAGTGATACACCGGCTCCGAACCTAACGGGTCAAAGTCCGCAATAAGATGGCCGCGCACGCGATAAGCGTTGATCAACTGCAATACCGCGGCTTCTTTCGCCACGTCGTCGTGCTGGCCGCCTCTGAGGCCGGCAATCGAAACCGGGCGATCCGGCTCCCAATGCACGGGTTTGTGGGGGATCTTGAGATCCGAAAAAATCTGCTCGTAAAATCCGCCGTCGCCCTCCAGCAACGCTTGCAGACTGCCCAGGAACATGCCCGACTCCGCGCCTTGAACGACACGGTGATCGTAGGTGCATGTCACCGTCATCACCTTGCTGAGCCCCAGCCCGGCGCGTAGCTGGTCGGTGACGCCGTGGTATTCCGCCGGATAATCGATGGCGCCGGTGGCGATGATGGCGCCCTGGCCGGGCATCAGCCGCGGCACCGAACCAAGCGTGCCCACCGTGCCCGGATTGGTCATCGAAATCGTGGTGCCTTCAAAATCCTGGACCGTGAGCTTGTTGTTTCGCGCTCGAAAAATGATGTCGTCGAACGCGGCCACGAACCGGGCGAAATCCATCGAGCCGGTGTCCTTGATGTTCGGCACTTTCAAGGACCGCGTACCGTCCTTGCCCGCTACATCCACCGCGATGCCGATGTTCACGCCGTCGCGAACCACCCGAAACGGCTGGCCATTGGTTTCCGCGTACGCGTGATTCAACGTCGGATTGCTGCGAAGCGCCTTCACGATGGCCCAGGCGACGATGTGCGTGTAGGAGATCTTGCTCTTGCCGATCAGCGCGCGGTGTTCGTTCAGAATGCGGCGATTCTCGTCGATGACCTTCACCGGCATCACCCGCTGCGACGTCGCGAGCGGGATGCTGAGGCTGGCGTTCATGTTTTCGGCGATGCGAGCCGCCGCGCCGCGCAACGGCATAAGCGTTTCACCGGCTATCGGCTGATGCTGGGGAACAGCCGGCAGCGTGGACGCCGGCGCATGGCCGCCCTTCTGCTGCTCCACCGTTTGCTCGCCGGAGGCAGTGCCACCGTCGGTCTCGAAGACTTCCTTCCAGCTTTCGTCGACCGCCTTGCGATCGTTCAGATACTGCTGATATAGCTCGTCTTCGAGCCAAGTGTTGATACCTAGTTCTGGCGCACGTGATTCAGACATGAAATATAGAAGGGCTTAACTTCTATCATAGCGTGGTGGTGGTTGGTTGTTGGTGGCTGGTGGCGGAGGACGATACTAACGTTGCGCTAGGCTGTCGCCTCCGCCGATGTTGTCTGACTCGGCCTGATGTTGTGGTTCATGCGGAAAAAGTTGGTGGGGTCGTACTTGTTCTTCAGGGCAACCATACGGTTGTAATTCGGGCCGTACGCCTCCCGGGCATGCGGGTCTGCCTCGTCTTCCAGATAGTTGACGTACACGCCCTCCGTCATGAACGGCCGCATGGCTTCAAAGAAGTCGCGCGTCCATTGGACGTTCTTTCCATCGTGTGGATCGGACTGAATGACGAGGATCGAGCCTTTCAGTGTTTAGAGGATGCTTTCCAAGGCCGGGAACCGTGCATGGTAAGCCTGAAAGTGGATCCTGTATTCGACCCGATACGAGCCGATGCCAGGTTCGCGCAGATGGCGCAGCGAGTTGCGCCGGAGCCTTAACGCGGGGCCCGGCCCACGACCAAGCGCCCGGAAGCTGATCTCCCCGTAAGCTCTTGCCTGTAAAGGTCCGTAATCCCAGCAACCCCGCCTATCGGCCAAACATCTGATTGAGTGGATGGAGAAGAGCATATGAAACCGATCTTTCAGAGCATTGCATTGGCCGCGGCGCTGGCGATTGCGGGCGTGCCGATGTTCGCCAGCAACGGCAACATGCCGCAGGATTTGGGCGATCAGGTTCGCCATGAATTGGTGATGATCCCCTATTACAGCGTATTCGACGACTTGAATTACCGCGTCGATAACGGCGTCGTAACGTTATCGGGCGAAGTGACGCGACCCGTGGTGAAGGACGATGCCGAGCGATCCGTTAAGCATTTGGCCGGCGTGACGCAGGTGATCGACAATATCCGCGTTCTTCCTCTGTCGTCGTTCGACAATCGCATTCGAATGGCGGAATACCGCTCGATTTACGGATTCGGCGGCCTGTATCGATACGGGATGGGTACCCAGCCCTCGATCCACATCATCGTCGACAACGGGCACGTGACGCTGGTGGGCGTGGTGGATCGTCAGGCCGACAAGGACACGGCGAACATCCGGGCGAACACGGTTCCCGGAGTTTTCTCGGTGACCAATGATCTCCGGGTAGTCGAACAAAACTAAGCCAAGTTCCAACGAGCCTTCCGCGGCTTCGGTACACTGGTAAGGCATGTGTGCAGAAGCCGCGAGATTGCCGCTCGTATCCGCGGACCTGCCCGAACTCACCGATCCCGCGCTTTATCTGAATCGAGAACTCAGTCACTTGGAGTTCCAGCGGCGAGTTCTGGAGGAATCCCGCGACCGCCGCAATCCGCTGCTGGAACGTGTCAAATTCCTTTCGATCTTTGGATCGAACATCGACGAGTTCTTCATGGTGCGCGTCGCGGGCTTGACGCAGCAGATCGAAAACGGCGTTCATGAACCCGGCATCGACGGCCGTGGCCCTTCGGAAACTCTGGACGCCATTCGCGGCGTGGTTGGGCGCCTGCTCAGCGATGCATATGATTTCCTCAGGGAAGAGCTGATTCCCGCGCTCGAAACCAACCATATTCGCCTGTTGAATCTCGCGGACCTCAGCCTGGAACAGCGCGCGCAGCTGGATACCTTCTTCGCCGAAAAGGTATTTCCGGTTCTTACCCCGCTGGCGTTCGATCCGGGCCGGCCGTTTCCGCACATTTCGAACCTCAGTTTGAATATCGCGGTGGCGGTCCGCGAGCCAGGCGGTCCGGAGCACTTCGCTCGCGTGAAGGTTCCCGACACCTTGCCGCAGTTGCTCCCGGTCGCGCTGCCTTTGAGCGCAAGTTCCGCGTCGCGCGAATACGGTTTTGTTTGGCTGGAGCAGTTGATCGTCGCCAATCTGCAGCATTTGTTTCCGGGCCTGGAGATCTTGCGGGCGCACGTCTTTCACCTTACCCGCGACGCCGAAGTCGCCATCAAGGAACTGGAAACGGACGACCTGCTCGAAACCATCGAAGAGGCCGTGTGGCAGCGCCGTTTTCGCGACGCCGTGCGTCTGCAGGTGGACGCGCTCATGCCCGCGTCGATGATCGAGTTTTTGTCCGGCAAGCTGGAGCTGGATTCCTCGGACATTTACCGCGTTCACGGACCGCTGGACCTCAGCCGCTTGCGCCACCTGCTGAATCTAGATCGTCCCGATTTGAAGGACAAGCCGTTCCTGCCTTATACTCCGGCGGGGTTTGCATCGAAGGAAGACGATGTCTTCGATCTCATCCGTCAGCAGGACCAACTGCTGCATCATCCCTACGAGTCCTTCCAGCCGGTGGTCGAATTCCTGCGCAAGGCCGCGCGCGATCCCGACGTCCTGGCAATCAAGATGACGCTGTACCGCGTAGGCCGCAACTCGCCGATTGTCGAGGCGTTGCTCGAAGCCGTGGAAAACGGCAAGCAGGTGGCCGTGGTGGTGGAGCTGAAAGCGCGCTTCGATGAGGAGAGCAACATCGAATGGGCTCGATCCATGGAACGCGATGGCGTTCACGTGGTTTACGGACTGCTCGGCCTCAAGGTGCACTCCAAGGTGATCCTGGTGGTGCGCCGCGAGGGCGACTCAATCCGAAGGTATTGTCATCTGGCCACGGGCAATTACAACCCGGCCACGGCTCGCCTCTACACCGATCTCGGTATGTTCACGTGCGATGAACAGATCGGCGCGGACGCCACGGATTTGTTCAATTATTTGACCGGCTATTCGCGCAAGAAGACGTTCCGCAAGCTATTGGTCGCGCCGCTCAATCTCCGCCAGCGCATGGAAGAGATGATTCAGCGGGAAATCGACATCCAGCGCCAAGGCGGCAAGGGCCGGCTGATCCTGAAGATGAATGCGCTGGAAGACGGGCCCATCATCAAGCTGCTCTATCAAGCCTCCCAAGCGGGCGTGAGCATCGATCTGATTGTGCGCGGCGCATGTTGCCTGCGTCCGCAGACCCCCGGGGTCAGCGCGAACATTCACGTCCGAAGCGTGTTGGGCCGGTTTCTGGAGCACAGCCGGATTTTTTATTTCCGCAACCATGGCTCCGAGGAATGCTATCTCGGCAGCGCGGATCTGATGCCGCGCAATCTAAACCGGCGCGTCGAGGTTCTCTTTCCCGTGACGCAGCCGGAGATGATCAAACGGCTCCGCGACGAAGTCCTGCATTCCTATCTGCACGATGAAGTCGGCGCGCGCCACATGTACAAGGACGGCTCCTACTCGCCCAAGTCCCGCCGGGCCGGCAGCGACTGCCAAGCTTGGTTCCTGAGCCAGCGCACGATTTCCGCGGTGCGCTAAACTGAACAAATCCCGGTGAAAATGTATTGCCGGAAGAACTAGTCATGCGACTGGCCCTGTTCGGCGGCACATTCGACCCCATCCACAGCGCCCATCTCGAAGTGGCGCGCGAAGCCGCGGATCAATTCGCGCTCAATCAGGTCTGGTTTATTCCAGCCGCGCATCCCCCGCACAAAACCGCGCACACCGGCGCCAGTTATGAGGACCGCTTCCGCATGACGGAACTGGCTTGCCAGGCCGATCCTCGCTTCCTGGCATCGCGCCTGGAGGCGGGCGATGGAAAGAGCTACTCCGTGGATACGGTGGAACGCGTCCGCGAGCTCGGCCAGCAGCCCTATTTCATTATCGGGGCGGACGCTTTTGCCGAAGTCGCCACTTGGCACCGCTGGCAGGATCTGGTGCGCCTGACCGAGTTCATTGTGGTGACGCGGCCGGGCCATCCCTATTCAACCCCCCCGGGCGCGCGGGTGCACCGGCTGGACACCGTGGCGCTGCCGGTATCGTCGTCCGAAATCCGGCGGCGATTGGCGGCCGGCGAAATTCCAGCGGAACTGCCGCAGGCGGTGGCCCGCTACATCGCTATGCGGAGCCTGTACCATTCGGCGGACAGCCCCGCCGAGGCCAAAACTCTCTGAGTACTGCAAGCGCTCTTTTCAACCGGCGTTAACCGAGCTGTAATGCATTCGTAACGCAAATCGGGTTACCTTCAAAGGGAAGGCCATGAAGAAAATAGTCCTCATCGAAGATGATGCCGACCTCTACGCTCTTCTGAAATACAACCTGGAGAAGGAGGGGTTCGCGGTCGCAGGCGCACAGACCGGACGCGGCGCGATCGAGCTTTGCCGCCGCGAACGGCCGGATTTGGCGATTCTCGATATCATGCTGCCGGATTCCGACGGCCTCGAGATTTGCAAAGGCCTGCGAAATCATTCCGAGCTCGCGCACGTGCCGATCATTTTTCTCACCGCGCGCGCTTCGGAAACGGACCGAATTCTGGGCTTGGAGCTGGGAGCCAACGACTACATGGTGAAACCGTTCTTCATCCGCGAACTGATCGCTCGCGTGAAGAACCAGTTCCGTTCACAGACCTCGCCGGCACGTACGGTCAGGGCAGGGGATCTCGAGCTGGACCGGGCAAGCTGCAGGGTTACTTTGCGGGGCGCCGAAGTCGCGCTTACCGCAACCGAGTTCCGGTTGCTCGAATTTCTGATGAGCCGCCCCGGCGTCGTTTATAGCCGCGAGCAGCTTCTGGATTCTGTGTGGGGACACGACCGCGCTGTTACCGATCGCACCGTGGACGTGTATATTTTGCGGCTCCGCCAAAAGATCGAGCCCGACCCCGCCAATCCGTCGTTCATCCGAGCGGTGCGCGGCTTCGGATACAGCTTCAACGAGTACACCGTGGAAGCGCCGGCAAGAACCTCGGCCGTTGGCTAACCAGGGGAGCCTTGATCACGTGATCGGCGGATCCACGCTGCCGATCGAAAACAGCGAAAATTCGTCTTCCGGCCACTGTGTCGGCCGGCCCTTTTCCTCGCGCATCCGCCCATATCGCCCGGCATGGAAGAGGAGCGGATGGCCCTCGCCGGCTTCAAAGTGCTCCACGCGTCCGATATAGAGCGTGTGGTCGCCCGCTGGATGAATGTCGATGACATCCACCACGAAGTACGCCACTGCTCCGGCCAGCAACGGAAGATCCCGCCGCGTAACAAAACGAATGTGCAGGCCCGGGACCGTGCGCCCGGCGAAATGGTTGCTCAACGGCTCCTGGTCTTCGGCCAGCACGCTGATGCCGAAGCGCCGCACCGAGGGCAGGATCCGGTGCATATTGGAGCGATTGTCCAAGGAAACCAAGATAAGCGGCGGATCGAGCGACACCGAAACAAATGCATTCGCGGTCATGCCGTGCATTTGATCCTGGTACTGCGCGGTTAGGACAGTGACGCCGCTGGCGAATCTGCCCAGCGCGTTGCGGAACTGTCGAGTGTCAATTGCTGTATTGGCCACTGATTGCCGCGAGCGTCACTTGCGGCCGTTCTTCATAACAATATTAATATCATCCGGATTGATCAGGTCCGGGACCGTCCAGCCGTCCAAATCGTATTCGGCCATGCACTGCTCGGCGAAGCCCTTGTACTTCGCGGATTGGCCCAACTGATCGGCCACCATCAGAGTCTCAAAGCGAATGCTCTCGTGATTGCCGAAGTAGTTGCGCTCATACAGCTCGTGCCGCCCGCCGAATTCAGTGCCGATCGCGTCCCACATCAGCTTCATCAGCTTCACGCGATCCAGCGCCGAGTAGCCGTTGGAGCCGCGCACGAAGGTCTCCAGGTAATTGCGGATTTCGGGTACCTTGAAATCGTTCGCGTGAGAAGGCAAGTAAATGAGCGCGCTCGCCAGCACGTTCTCGATAATTTCCTTCAGGCGCGGATAAATCAAATTGGACGCCACGCGATACGCCAGGCCGTAGTCGAGATTGGGCAGCACGTAGCCGGGCGTCCACGGCGTGGTGGTGCGCGCCATCGCGTCGGTCAGGCCCCAAAAAAGATTCCGCCACGCCAGCACCTCGCCCACTTGCGCCTGCACGCCGCGAAAATCCTTCGAGCCGGTGGCCTCCACGCCCTTGAGCAAAAGCCCTGCGATGAAATCGAGCTTCACCGCCAGACGCACGCAGCCATGGAACATGAATCGGGGCAAGAATCCGGAGCGCGGGAAGAAGTTGTTGACCTTGTCGATATCCCCGTACGCGAAGACGTTCTCCCACGGAACGAGAACCTTGTCGAAGACGATGATGGAGTCGTTCTCGTCCAGCCGGCTCGATAGCGGATAGTCGAACGGACTGCCCACGGCCGCCGCGGTCATCTCGTACGATGGCCGGCAGAAAAGCTTGACACCCGGTGAATCGGTGGCGACGATGCAGACGAACGCGAAATCCTTGGTCTTGATGGGCAGCGCCCCGTTGTTCGCGATGAAGTTGTAGTGCGTCAGCGTGGATGTGGTAGCCACCACCTTCGCGCCGCTGACAACCAAGCCCGCGTCGGTTTCCTTCTCCACGTGCATGTACACGTCACGCACTTCGGCGAGTTCCTTGTTGCGATCCACGGGCGGATTCACGATGGCGTGATTGACGAAGGTGACTTCCTCCTGCACCTTCTTGTACCAGCGCCGCGCATTGTCGGCATACGGCGTGTAGAAGTCGGAGTTGGCGCCCAGCGTGGCCAGGAACGCTGCCTTGTAATCCGGGCTGCGGCCCATCCAGCCATAGGTGACGCGAGCCCATTCGGCGATTGCGTCGCGCGATGCCACCATTTCCTCGACGTTGCGCGGAGCTTTGAAGAAGTGATGCGTGTAGCCGCCGCTGCCGGTGTCGGTCGCGGTGCAGAGCGTCGACTTGCGCTCATCATGCAGGGCGTCATACAAGCGCGCCAACATGCGAACCGTATTGCGAAACGCCGGGTGAGTGGTGACGTCCTTCACGCGCTCGCCGTAGATCCAGATCTCGCGTCCATCGCGCAGGCTTTCCAGGAACTCCTGCGAAGTAAACGGCGCGCTACGCGTGGCGCCGAACACGGGTTTGGGTTGGGCTTCAGTCGACATTATGTTTCTATGTTTCTCCAGTTACGCGAATTTTGTCCAATCGCGTTCGAATCGGAACACTTCCTTGGCGGGCGGCAGCGGCGCTTGCGTCTCAATCCAACGCACCGGTTCCACGCCCTGGTTTGCAAAGCTGTGGATGCAACCCACGCCGGTCCAGATCACGTCGCCAGGGCCCAGGTCGTAGCTTTTACCGTCCGCGACGGCGTGGACGCGGCCCCCGACGATGAAATACGACTCTTCGAAGGTGTGATCGTGCGGATCGATCTTCGCGCCGGGTGAATATTGAATCAAGAACAGCGATTGGTGCGTCGCTCCGAACGAACGATCGACGAACATCTTGATCGCTACCCCCGTCGTCGGGTTAAAGCCTTCCATTTGCGACGCGCCGCCCGGGCGCGGCAGTTGCGACTCGTCGAAGTGACCGATCGGAACGCTCGCGTCGGGGGACGGAGCGTCGCTTGTGAAAAACGTATCGCGGCCATATTCGATCGCACGCGGTTGCGGCGCTTGCATCTCGAGCCAACGCACCGGCGCGCCGCTTGTGTTGCGCCACGCGTGCCGCAGGCCGGTGGGGATCAACCCGAAATTTCCTGGACCCAGCGTGTGATTCATCTCGCCAATTTGCGCGGACACGCTTCCTTCCAGGATGTAGAAGCTTTCTTCGAAGGAGTGCAGGTGCAGCTCGATAGCTCCGCCCGCGTCAAGAAAACAGATGCCCGTGCCCATGTGAACCGACCCCATGGCGCGATCCACGTAGGTCGCGCGGCGGAAGCCGGTGCTGTGCTGCTGGTAGAGCTCTGGGGTACGGGCTGCGGCTGGGTCGATCTTGGAGACAGCGTGCATGGCGAGTCGATCTATTATGGCTCTTGTATCTACGCTACGGGAGGCCAGCGGGATGGAGCTAGCAGGAAGCTCACTTTTGTGAACAGAATCGTGACTCGGGCGGTACGCTACCAGGGGAGGGCGGCGGTGCTGACTCCGAGTGCGATTGCCAGAGCATGATCGAGTTGCTCCAGCCTGCCACCCTTCAGCGACCCCACGTAGTGTGTGAGGAGGGACTTCGGAAGGCTAACCAACTCGTCGCAATGAACGCTGGAGTCTTTTTTCAAGCCTTCGTCAGGGCCGACGCTCACCTGCGTGCTTAGTCCATCGTGTTGTGAGTAAACCGGCGCGCAGACTACGGACGCGAATCGGGACTCGATCAGTGCTTGTCGGCTGACAACTATGAACACTCGCTGCCTTCGCGGATCTCTAGGTCCCGGCTTTCGGACCAGATAAAATTCGCCGCGCTTCACGGCCACTGCTGGTATTCGAGCGTGTCCATCGCCTCGCGGTTCAGGCGTTCGGCGTTTCGGTTGATGATCTCGAGATCGCGCCGATCGCGCTGATCGCTTTCGAGGCGAGCCAGGTAGGCACGTGCCGCACGCTCAAGCAAAGCGGAGCGGTTTTTGTCCACGCGATCCAACTGGCTAATCAGTTCCGAAGGAAGTGTTATGGAAGTCTTGACCCTCACAAGATAAGTATACCGCAAACCATACCGCCGTCGAGGCGATGAGGTCGAGCGATTGGGCCAGGAACGCCCTACGGGACCAAGCTTCCTTTTACCGCTGTGCCACACTGAAAGGTGGATGCCGCTCGTTCCCCCCTACATCGAGTCGTTGCGCCCCTACGAGGCCGGGCGCGGCGCTGAAGAAGTCCGGCGCGCGTACGGTCTCGCCCGCGTCAGCAAGCTCGCCTCGAACGAGAACCCTCTGGGCCCCTCGGCGCTGGCGGTCGAAGCCATGGAGCGCTTGATGGACACGCTGCATCTTTATCCCAACAGCGGCCTGGATCTGCGCCGCGTTCTCGCGGAGGAATACGAAACCAAAATCGAGAACGTGATCGCCGGCAGCGGCTCGGAAGGCATCATATCCAATATCATTCGCACCTTCCTGGGCGATGAGGACGAAGTGCTCACCACCGAAGCCGCGTTTGCAGGTTTCCAGATGCTGGCGAAATCGCGCGGCGTGGCGTATCGCACCGTGCCATATCGCGATTGGCATTATGACCTGACGGCGCTGGCCGGCGCGATCAACGAACGCACCAAGATCATTTACCTGGCCAACCCCAATAACCCCACCGGCACGATTTTTTCAAAGCATGAGTTCGACGAGTTTTACCGGCACATACCCGAGCGCGTTCTCATTATCCTGGACGAAGCTTACTTCGAATACGCGAAAGACACCCCGCGCTACCCGGATTCGATGCATTACCGCTACGACAACGTGATTACGCTGCGAACCTTTTCGAAGATTTACGGGCTGGCCGGAGTTCGCATCGGTTATGGGTTCGCGCATGAAACGCTGATTACCAACCTACTCAAGGTAAAGCTTCCGTTTGAGCCCAGCACGCTGGCGCAGGCGGCCGGCATCGCTGCCCTTTCCGACAAGGAGTTCCTACATAAGTCGCTTGAGCTGAACGCGCGCGGATTGAAGTTTCTCAGCGAAGGCTTGCGCGAGATCGGCCTGACCGTGGTTCCTTCGGAAGCCAATTTCGTTATGGTGGTGCTGCCCGGCGCGGCGCAGGCCGCTCGACTTACATCTGACTTAGTCAAGCAAGGGATCATCATCCGACCGCTGGTAAATTGGGGTCTTCCTAATTGCGTTCGGATTTCGACCGGAACGGATGAAGACAACCAGCTCTGCGTGGAGGCAATCCATCTACTTTGCGGGAGCGGTGCGACCCGCTAGAGGTTTATTTCGGTGCGCCGATCGCGCGCTCGAGCGTCAAGCGGATAAACCGTTGATAGGGCACCCCCGCGCGGGCGGCGCGTTTGCGGACAGCATTGTAAAGCTCTTCAGACAAACGCAGGTGATGGACTTGTCTTTGGGCTTGATCTCGAAACGCGTTAACTGTGCGCCTGAAAGGTCGTACTGCGTCAGGTCGGCCTTGTCCATTTCGTCGCCTTTGCGGCGAAGCGTGAACACGATGAATACCCCCACGTCCATTTTCCGTTCGGCCTATGGCTCGAAAACGGTGCTCGCTCTGCGCATGGGCTACATCCGGGAGGATGGCGAGCGGGCGAGTAAAAAGACCTTCAATAGTCGAAACGGAAAGCCCGTGCTTCTCGCACTTGGCACGATTGCCCTTGTCCCATTCGAAGCCATTCGCGTGCAAAGCCATGGTAGCACCGGAGGATATGCAATTGTATAGGCAAGTGTCGACCGGGACGATCCTCGCGGATCGACGGATAGCTTTCTGAAAGAAGCCCTTGTGGTCAAGCGCACGGTGCGCTTACGCGAGCCTAATTCGTCTCGACGGGTTTTGTTTCCTTCTCGGCTTCGCCCGCTGCGTCTTTCGTTTCGCCCTTCAGCTCTGCCGCCAAAATCGGCTTCAGCGCTGCCAAACTTACGTCACCGTTGTACTGTTTCCCATTGATGTAGAAGGACGGCGTTCCGTACACGCCCGCCGCTTCCCCATCGGCGAGATCCTTGTCAACCACTGCTTTGAATTTGCGCGAATCGATGTCCGCCTTGAACTTGTCCACATCCAGACCAAGCTGCTTGGCCCAGAGCAGCACGTTCTCGCGCGACAACCGTTGATAATTCTTGAAGAGCAATTCGTACATCTCCCAAAACTTCCCCTGTGCGCGAGCCGCAAGTGACGCCTCGGCGGCGAATTGCGCGTGCGGGTGCATGGAAAGCGGGAATTGCTTGTAGATCAGCTTGATGTCCTTGGGATACGCGGCCATCACTATATCCACTTGCTTCTCCGCGGCCGAACAGAACGGACACTCGAAATCGGAGAACTCCACCAGCGTGATGCGCGCGTCGGCCGGACCGCGCACGGGCGAGCCGTCCACCGGAATGTTCACCGGCGCCTCCAGCAGCTTCGGCCGATGAGCCTTGGGCGACGCGTCCATCAGCTTGCTGATCTCGATCAGACTCTTGCCATCCTTCACGCCCTGGATGGCGATCTTGGCGAGCGCGCGGCTGTAGGAGCAATTCGAGTCCTTCATGATGCACTCGGCCGTCTTCATGCCGCATTGGCAGGAGCAGTCCTGCTCGCGCACGATTTTGAGCACGGCCTTCTTCTGAACCGGCGTCAGGCCTGACAGATCGATGTCGCCAAGCGTCTGCGAGGTCTTCCAGGCGTCCGCGGCGTTGGCCGCGCCGGCAGATGACGGCGTCTGCGCAACCAGCGTCAGGGCCATGAAGAAGCAAAGTACAACGATGCGGAGTCGCATTCCTTTATTATGGACCAATATTCGGCCGGCTAATCCAGCTCGGCGTGCAGGAAGCTCTTCAGGTCTTCCTCGTTCACTTCAGGTTCGCCCGGCGCAACGTTCGACAGTTTCCCCGCCTTCATCCAGGCCTCCAGTTGATCCACCAGGCTGAACAGATGGTCGAACGAATCCACGATGAACAGCAGCGGCTGGTAGTGATTGATCTCGAAGCTCTGATTAATGGCCCATTCCAGCTGGATCGGGTAGCGCTGCACGTCGGGAGCTTCGATGGCGTGGGCGATCTCGCCATGCGAGCTGAGCAGGCCGCTGCCATAGACCTTCAAATCGTCGCGGCCCCCCTTGTTCCCTCCCCGCATCAGGCCAAATTCGATGGTGAACCAAAAGAATCGCGCCATCGCCTTGATGACGCTGGTGAGGTAGTGAATGCGCGTATCGGGTCCTCGAATGCCCGCCGCCATTTCCGCCGCGGTGTGCGCGCATTCCCCGAAGCGCACCAGGGCCTCCGCAAAGTTCTTGTCGGTGTGCATGGGGACGTGGCCGGCCACGTCGTGGAAAATGTCGGGCTCCGGCAGGTAGTCGAGATGATCGGAACGGCGAATTGTGATGGTGGTGGGAAAGCGGCGGTTTCGCAGGCAATCAAAGAAGACGAAGGTGGGCACATAGCCGCTCACCGCTTTCGCTTGAAAGCCTGTTAGAGGGCTTAAGAAGCGATTCACTTCTTCGAGACGCGGAATACGCTCGGGATTCAGGCACAGCGAGTGGATACCCTTCAGGAAATGTTCGTTGGCGTAGCGATCCCAACACGGCAGCATGCGCGCGTACAGCTTGCGCCAGGCCTGATGATTTTCCTCGGAATACAGTTCGTACGGCTGTTCAATGTAGAGCTGGCCTCGCCGCTTGGCTTGCTCAATGAAGGGCGAGTCGGCGGTGGTCAGGCCGGGACTCACGATTGAGCTCTTCATAATCGCTCCCCGTCCATATCATCGCTCCAAAAAGCACCACACGCAAGTGGTGCCCAGACGCCGGCCCCATGTGCTGTCAATGCCGCGCTACAATGATCAACTTGACTATCGATCCCGCCTGCACCGATTACCCCAACGTTTACAAGCTTCTGCTTGGCGCGGTGGTTCCTCGTCCCATTGCCTTCGTTTCCACCGTAAATCCGGAAGGCGCGTTCAACGTCGCTCCGTTCAGCTTTTTCACGGTTGCCAGCGCGAACCCGCCGGTGCTCGTCTTTAGCGTGGGTAGCCGCGCCACTCCGGACCCGCGTAAGGACACGCTGCGCAACATCAGCGCTGCCCGCGATTTCGTGGTGAACGTCGTTTCCGAGGAGTTGGGGCAGAAGATGAACCTTTGTGCGGGCGACTATCCGCCGGAGGTCGACGAGTTTCAACTCGCGGGCCTGACGCCGATTCCGAGCGACTTGGTGAAGGCGCCGCGTGTGGCCGAATCGCACATTAATATGGAGTGCCGGCTCCTCTATACCATCGGGTTAAGCGGGCTCACGAGCGGCGGCACTCTGGTGCTGGGCGAAGTGATCCGCTTCCATATCGACGACGCGTACTTCCACAACTACCGGATCGACCCGGATAAGCTCCGCGCGATCGGACGCATGGCCGGCAATAGCTATACGCGCACTCTCGATCGCTTTGACATGATTCGCCCGGCCTAGCTAGCGAACAGCCGTTCGAAAATCTGGCGCGTGTGGTTCTGGATTTTTGCCAGCTCCACTTTCAGCGGCAGCCCGTTCCGGCGTTCCGGAATCCAACGATGCACCAGGCCAGTCAGAACCTGGAGCTGCGATTCGGAATTGGGAAGGCTGGTCTCGGCGTGACCTGAATAAACGCGTAGCGCGTGATCCACGGCCCGATAGAATGTCGCGGCTTCCAGCAGGAATTCGGCGTCGGCCCGCTCCAAGTGGCCCATGGCCTCGATGATCTCCACGCGCGCAGGCGTGTTCAGAACCTTATAAAAAATTCCTCCGGCCTTCAGGCGCAAAAATAACAGCGAGAAATCGATGTCGTAAAATCCGCCGGGGCCGGCCTTCAGCGGATGATCCGGGCCTTGTTCCTTCTCGAGGCGCAATCGCATTTGGCGCAAGTCTCTCTTCGAACGGCCTCCTTGGCCGTAGCGGCGCCAATCCACCTTCTGGAGCTCGTGCAAAAACGTGGTGGCGCGATCGGTGTCGCCCGCGACGGCGCGCGACTTCATGTAGGCGATGCCTTCCCACGCCTCGGCGCTCTTATCGAAGTACTCCTTGTACGACGCCTCGGACTGCAGCAGCGCACCCGCGCTTCCGTTCGGCCGCAGGCGAGTGTCGACGGTGAACATCATGCCGGTGCCCGTGTAAGCGGTGATCAGATCCACGATGCGCTCGGCCACGCGCGTCCAAAACACATGTTCCTCGCGATCCTCTTCGGGCAGAACGAATACCAGGTCGGCGTCGGACGCAAGATCGAATTCCCGCATTCCGAGCCTCCCCAGCGCGATCACCATGAGCTGCCGGTGCGGCTGGTATCCGGGAGCAACGGGCGGGTGCGAGGCCGCAACGTGCTCCACCGCCATTCGATAACAAGCGGCAATCGCAGCGTCGGCCAAATCGGAAGTCTGCTGTAGCGTTTCGAACACCGGCACGCGCTGGCACATGCTGGCCGCCTGGATGCGAAACATTTCGCGGCGGAAGAAGCGGCGCAGATCCGAGATGTCGTCGAAGCCATCCGTGGCACGCGCAGGCGGGCGGCCCAATTCTTCGATCAATTCGGGCTGGCGAACCAGTTCCTCGGCAAAGTATGGGCTGTTTTCGAAGATGTCAAGCGTCGATCGCGCCACCACCACATTAGAATTAAGCAGCGCGAGCCAGCGCGAATCCGGCATCAGCTTCTCCAGGAAGTGTTCAAACGCTGCCGCCCCCCGGCGCAATTGCAGGCTCGAAACCAGACTCGCCAATTCCGGCGCGCGCTCATCCAGAAACCGGATCAGGTTGCTGGACGTGGGCTCGACAACTTCCAGAGTTTCGATTTGCGGCGTCACGGCCGGCGGCAAGCTGTAGTAAATCGGCCGCTGTGCGTGAATCACACGCTCGTAAATTTCCTGCACCGCTTCCAGGTGAGCGTTCAACTCGTGCAGCAGCTTTTCACCTGACGGTGCGCTGCCTAGCTGGGCCGACGGCATTTTTTTCGCCAGCAGATCCAACTCCCGCGGCGAGGTGGGCAGCGAGTGCGTCTGGCGATCCTCCGCCATCTGCAGCCGGTGCTCCAGGTTGCGCAGGAAGCGATAGGCGGAGATGAGACGCCCGTACTCGGCGGCCGAAAGCAGATCCTTGTCGCTCAGCCTCGATAGCGCCAGCATGGTGCCGCCATGCCGCAACCACGGGACTCGTCCGCCATGCAGCCGCTGCAAGCACTGCACCAGAAACTCGATGTCGCGAATGCCGCCCGGAGCCAGCTTCACGTCAAACGCCGGTTTGCCGAGCTTCCGCCGGTTCAACTTTTCGCTGATGCGCTCGCGCGTGGCCGACACGGCTTCCACTGCCGAAAAATCGAGCGTGGTGGAGTAAATCAGCGGCTCAACCGTTCTCAGCAGTTCACGCCCGGCCGCGGGATCGCCGGCCGCCACGCGCGCCTTAATCAGCATCTGCAATTCCCAATCGCGCGCGCGAGCCTGATAGTAGCTCTTGGCGCCGTCCAGCGAGATGCAGACTTCGCCCAGGCTTCCATCCGGCCGAAGCCGCAAGTCCACGCGATAGCACAAGCCCTCGGCGGTGTACGTCGAAAGCAGTTCCGTGTATTGGTTCGCGACCTTTTTGTAGAACTCCTTGTTCGAAATGGGATGCTCGCCGTCAGTCTCGCCGTTGGCCGCGTACACGAACATGAGGTCGATATCCGAGCTGTAGTTCAGCTCGCGTCCGCCCAGCTTGCCCAGCGCGATCACCGACATGCCGCATTCCCGAGTTTCGCCATTCTCATCGACGTACCGCGGCGTGCCGTGCCGCGCCGCCAGATCCGCGCGGATGCGCTTGTAGCTGATATGCAGAATCGCGTCGGCCAGGTTCGAGAGCTCTTCGGTTGTCTCCGACAAGCCGCCGAGCCCAAGCACGTCTCTGAGCAGGATGCGCAGAATCTGCTGGCGGCGGAAAAGCGCGAACGAAAATGCCAGCGGCTTCTCCTCCGGTTGACTCCGCAGGAATTTGCCGAGACGCTTCTTGTAATCGCCAGCCGTCAGCACGCGTTCCATCGCGGAGACGTCTTCCAGCCATTGCGGATTCTGCAGAATCTCTTCAGAAAGAAAACGGCTGAACGAAGTGACTGTCACGAAATGCTGCAAGCCGGCAGGGGACTGCAACAATCGTTCCAGGGCCTTCGGCTGGTGCTGCTTCAGGCGAAAAAGATAGTGAATCGCGGCATCTGGGTCGATCGCGGCCCCGAGGTATGCTTTGAGCCGATCTTGTTCCTCCGACGGGAGATCCAAGGACTGGAGCGCCGCCTCTCCGCGGACGAGAGCGGGCGTGCGGAGGGGCTGGGTTTCGAGCAGGCTGGCCATTCAGTTAGACGACTTGGTCTACTAACTGGATTATATCCCTTTGCCGGACCACGCCGGCGCGCAGCACGCGCGCATAGAACCCGCTCAATCCCCAGCGCGGCGAGGAAACGTCGCCCGCATGCACTTGCGCATCGTAAACGGCTTGCTTGATCGAAGCGCCATAAACATCCAGTTGAGCGCAAGGAGCGCGGACCTTGGAGAGCTCTAGTAGCACCTCGCCCGCGCGGTATCGCTGGCCGATGCGCATCTCGCGCCGGTCCAAGCCGGCCACCGTCAAATTCTCGCCTAGCGCGCCCGCATGCTGCGGATAACCCTGCGCGATCAGTTCCTGGATGCCTTCGCTGGCGATCAGCAACAGTGCCTGCTCGGGGCCACCATGAATTTGCGGATGCGCCCACGAATCGCCACGGATTCCTTGCGGCGTGACCTCGGCCTCCGCGATAGGCCACTTGGGGATTCCCCCCGGCGAAACATTGATCTGAACAATGAAGCCGGTCACCTAAGACCCACCTAAAGACGGTGTCAGCCGGTCCGCCCGGCGCAGCGCCGGAAACAGCCAGTTCCACGCTAGCACCACCGCGATGGTTCCCGCTCCGCCCAGTACAACCGCCGGAACCGTGCCGAACCATTGCGCCGTAATCCCCGATTCGAATTGTCCGAATTCGTTCGACGCTCCGATGAACAGCATATACACCGCGCTCACACGGCCGCGCATCTCGTCGGGCGTCGCGAGCTGAATCAGGGTCGATCGCACAATCACGCTGACCATATCGAACGCGCCCGTCAGCATCAGCGCGATCAGCGACAATACAAAACTGCGAGACAGCCCGAAGACCACCGTGAACACGCCGAATCCGAAGACACAATACAGCATGCTCAGTCCGGCCCGCCGCCGCAGTGGAAAGTGCGCGAGCAGAATCGCAACTGCCACGGCGCCCACGCCAGGAGCCGCGCGCAGCAACCCGAGTCCGGACGCGCCCGTGTGAAGTATGGCGCTTGCATACACCGGCAACAAGGCAGTCGCACCGCCCAGCAGGACCGCGAAGAGATCCAGCGACATGCAGCCGAGAATCAACTTGCTGCGCCAGATATACCGGATTCCGTCCAAGATCACGCCGGCCGGTTGTTCCGCCGTCAAACGCGGCGCGATGTTGGGACGTATCGCCCATAGCAGCGTCAGGGCGATCAAGTACCCGATCGTTGCGCAACCGTACACCGGCGCCGGCATCGACGCAATACCGTAGATCAAGCCGCCTGCGATCGGCCCGAGAATGGTTGCGGTTTGAAAGAACGACGAACCCCACGTCACCGCGTTCGGAAAATGTTCCGGCGCCACCAACTGCGGAAGAAAGGCCTGACCTGCCGGTCCCTGAAACGCTCGTGTGACGCCGTTGGCGAGCAACACCGCGTAGATCGGCCAAACCGATGCGATGCCGTGAATACCGAACGTCAGCAGCGCAACGGCGCACAGCGCAAATCCGATATAGCAAACCTTGAGGATCGCCTGACGCGCAACGCGGTCCGCCGTGTGTCCCGCGACGAGAAACAGCAAAACACCCGGCGCGAATTGCGCCAGACCCACCAGCCCCAGATCGAGTGGCCGGTGCGTCAGTCCATAAATCTGCCAACCCACTGCCACCGAGATCATCTCCGACGACACGACAGCCAAAAATCGAGCCGTCATGTATAAGCGGAAATTGGGATAACGGAAGGCGGCGCGCGGTTCCAACTGTCAGGTTGACACAGTTACAAGTTTGGGCGTGGCCAGTCAGTTGCTCTCCAGACGCGAGGAGGTACTTAACTATGCAATCGTGTAGAAATTTCCTCAAGTGCGTTGCGGCGGTGGTTTTGTTTACGGCGTGCGCATTCGCGAACGACCACCAACGCCTGAATGGCGTCTGGCAACTAATCCCAGCTCGCAGCGAGTTTAACGGTGAGCGGGTCATCCAATTCGGTACCGTCACCATAAATGATCGTCAAGGTAATATTTTCGTCCAGCGAAATTTTGATTTTGACGCCCCGAATCAGTCGACGAACAGCAGCTTCACCTCCGATTCCCGCGAGAACGCCACCATCAAGGAGCCGGGATTTAAGAGCAAAGCGAAGTGGGACGGCCATGTGTTAACCGTCAACACTACGCGGAACGGCGAGACGACGATGGAACGCTACAGTCTCCGGAACGACGGCACTATGATGCTGCAGCTTGATCGGCCCGGTCATCAACCCGAGACATTGTATTTTCAGCGTTACTGAACCGATCAAATGTCGTAATACAACGCAAACTCGTACGGATGCGGGCGCAGCCGGATCGCATCCGCCTCATTCTTGCGTTTGTAGTTAACGAACGTCTCGATCAGCTCTTCGGTGAACACATCGCCCTTGAGCAAAAACGAGTGATCATCCTCCAAACACCCCAGCGCCTCCTCGAGCGACGCCGGCATGGACGGGACTTTCTTCATCTCGTCCGGCGAAAGATCGTAAATGTCTCTGTCCAGTGGCTCGCCCGGATCGGCCTTGCTTAGAATTCCGTCGATGCCCGCCATCAGCATCGCCGCGAACCCCATGTACGGATTCGACGATGGGTCCGCCGGCCGGAACTCCACGCGCTTCGCCTTGGGACTCGCCGAATACATCGGAATGCGCACGGCGGCCGAACGATTGCGCCGCGAATACGCCAGATTCACCGGCGCTTCGTACCCCGGTACCAGCCGTTTGTAGCTGTTCGTGGTTGGCGCGATGATCGCCGACAGCGCCCGCGCGTGCTTCAACAATCCCGCGATGTAATGCAGCGCCAGCTGGCTCAGCCCCGCATACCCATCGCCCGCGAATAGCGGCTTTCCGTCCTTCCACAAGCTCTGATGCGTGTGCATTCCGCTGCCGTTGTCGCCAAACAGCGGCTTGGGCATGAACGTCACCGACTTGCCGTATTGATAGGCCACGTTGCGGATCACGTATTTGTACAGCATCATGTTGTCGGCCGACTTCACCAGCGTGTCGAAACGCTGATCGATCTCGCACTGGCCGCCGGTGGCCACTTCGTGGTGATGGCATTCGATGTTGATCCCGCAGCGGATCATCGTCTCCACCATCTCGGCGCGCAAGTCTTGATAGTGATCCGTCGGTGGAACCGGAAAATAGCCTTCCTTGTAGCGCGGACGGTAGCCCAGATTCTCGCCCTCGCGCCCCGAGTTCCAGCGGCCCTCCTCGGCATCGATGAAGTAATAACCGGAATGCTGGTTCTGATCGAACCGCACGTTGTCGAAGATGAAAAACTCGGCTTCGGCGCCGAAATAAGCCGTGTCGGCGAGGCCGCTGTTCTTCAAGTAGCTTTCGGCCTTGCGCGCGATCCAGCGCGGATCGCGCTCATAGTGCTGGCGTGTGATCGGGTCGATCACATCGCTGGTCATCACCAGCGTGCGCGTCTCGCCAAAGGGATCGACGAACGCGGTGCTCGCATCGGGGATGAGCAGCATGTCGCTCTCGTTGATCGCCGCCCAGCCGCGGATGCTTGACCCGTCGATACCGAAACCCTCTTCAAACGAGTCTTGGGTGAGCTGGCTGATGGGATACGACACGTGCTGCTGCAGGCCAGGCAGGTCCGTAAACCGGAGGTCAACCTGCCGAATCTCTTTGCTTTTCGCAAACTCCAAAACTTCCTGCGGATTCATGTTTCCTCCATGCGTCCAAACGCGCTAGCATAACATCGTTCGAGGTCCTATGGGCGATGATTTTGGCGGCGGCGACGATTTCGGAGATGTGGGAAATGGTGGCGACGACGGCTTCGATGACCAGGGCGGCGATGACCAAGATGGCGGCGACGACCAGGAGGGCGGCGATCAGCCACCCGACGACGATGATCAAAATGGCGACGGCCAAGATGACCAGGGCCAGGATCCGGACGACGACGGCAATCTAGACGACGTCTTTGCCACCAGCGACGATCTCCCACCCGTCGACGACGACGTCTTCTCCAGCGCCGCCGATTTCCCCAACGCCGATCCGGCCGACTTCGTCGAAGATACCGGCGGTTGGTCCGCGGACGACTATCAGCAGTCCGCCGAAAACCTCTTTGGCGATCATCCCTTCTTCGGCGACACGCTAGTCCAGCAGAAAACCGACGAAGGCTTCCAGCCCTACCAAGACGCCCACTTCAGCGACGCCTTCGATCAAATCGCACCCGGCACGTCGGAGACCGTGCAACTCTTTGAGCGCGACGGCAGATTGGTCGCCTTCGGCCTGGTTTCGCAGGCCGTGCTCGAGATGTTGATGGCGCGCTACACCGGCATCGATTGGAACAATCTCGACGTATCTACGCCGCTCAAAGGCGAGGCGGTGCCACCCCAGCCGCTGCCGCCGGCCTTCGCAAACATCACCGAACAAGACGCCGTCGACCTGCGCAAATACTGCACTCCCGTCGCCGATCAAGGGCAAACCGGCCGTTGTTCCGCATTCGCCTGGACGCACGCCACGGAGATGTCGCGCAACATACTCAACGAAGAATCGCCGCGCCTCTCGCCCAACTACACCATGCTCGAATTCCAAAAAATGCAGGGCGACGCGCGCGATTACGAATATGCCTACCAGGGCGGCGACGGCACCGCCGCCGGACCGGAACCCGGCGAAGTGCTGGCTGAGAATGGAACCTGCCGCCAGGAGCTCTGGCCGGACGACCGCCCCACGCCAACTGCCCGCGAAGACCAATTGAAAGCCGACGCCGAGCGCTATCGTTTGCAAGCCACGCCATGGCCGATCGCGGTGGATGACGTTCGTAAAGTCCTGAGCGCCGGCTGTCCGGTTCACGTCTCCATGAACACCGGCAGGGCGTTCTCCGGCGTCGGGCGCGATGGCGTGTTCAACGCAGCCGAGGCGGCGACAGGAAGACACGGCCGTCACGCCATGTTGATCGTGGGCTACGTCGGAAATTTCTTCACGCTGAAGAATTCGTGGGGCACGGATTGGGGCGACCAGGGCTATTGCTACGTCCCGAGGAACGTGCTCGCCGCCTCAGATCCCGAGTTCGTAGCCGTCTTGCTCCGGCGGCCAAACTAATATGGCAACCAAGAAAACCACCGAACCGTTTCAGGTTGTAAGTGCGCTGATGCACGCTTATGCCACCAACAACCGCATCAACGAATTCCTGATTCGCAACTTGGCCGACGCCGCATGGCGCGCCGCGCCTCCGGGTGGAAAAGGCCGCGAAATCGCCGCCATCGTGGCTCACATCCACAATGTTCGCCTCATGTGGCTCAAGAGCGCGGGCAAGACGGCGGCCATTCCGCCCAAGTTGGAAGGCGACGCCTGCACGAAGCTAGCCGCAATCCAAGCTCTTGAGTCAAGCTCGAAAGCGATGCAGGATGTTCTTCGGGCCGCGCTCGAAAGCGACGGGCGCGTGAAGGGTTTCAAACCCGATGTGGCCAGCTTCCTCGCTTATCTTCTGGCGCATGACGCCCATCACCGCGGCCAGATCACGCTGCTGGCGCGACAGATCGGCCATCCGGTGTCCCAAAGCGCCATGTTCGGGCTGTGGGAGTGGGGTACGCGATAGTCTGGCACCAGTGAACCCAGCGCCTTGTTCTATTCGTAAACTTCGCGCCGATGGGCGATTCGCGTCACGCTGATAAGTTTCGCCTTGTCGTCGATGATGTACACCACGCGCCAATCACCGACCCGGACGCGCCACTGATCTTTGTAGCCCTTGAGTTTCTTGCAACCCGCCGGCCGTGGAGTCTGGCCCAGAGACTCGACCTTGCGCACGACACGGGACAGCACGTCATCCGGTAAAGCTTCGAGTTCCTTCCTCGCTGGAGGCTTTACCTCGACGGAGTAACTAGTCACGCAGCCGGCCGCGCTTCATGAGGTCTGCTTTGATCTTTTCGAGCGGTATCCCTTTTTCCTTCCGGCGCGCTTCCGAAATCAGCCCGTCCCAAAAATCCTCTAACACCGCGCCGTATTTTTTCAGGTCGATTTGAACGGCCACCTTGCGGCCCTTCTCATCGGTGACAAACTGGATTCCGCTCATGCTTCCATTTTCCTTCAGGTGATCGGGCGCACGCACTCCTGCGTGCCGAGCGTGAACAGCCGTTACTTCTTCTCGATCCGCATCCCGTAGAACGACCGCCACACAAAGAAGAATGAGATCGCCAGAAAAACCGCCGCCAACGCGTCAGTGAACCCGGCGCCTTGATCCTTGGTCAGCGAAACGGCCAATTCCACCGCCAGCAGCCCGAACAGCGTGGTGAACTTGATGATCGGGTTCAGCGCCACCGAGGACGTATCCTTGAACGGGTCGCCCACCGTATCGCCCACCACCGTCGCATCGTGCAGCGGCGTGCCCTTTTGCTTCAGCGCCGTCTCCACGATCTTCTTCGCGTTATCCCAAGCGCCGCCCGCGTTCGCCATGAAAATGGCTTGATACAACCCGAACACCGCGATCGAGACCAGGTAGCCGATAAAGAAGAACGGCTCCACGAACGCAAACCCCAGCGTCGCGAAGAACACGGTCAGAAAGATGTTGAACATGCCCTTCTGCGCGTACTGCGTGCAGATCTCCACCACCTTCTTGCTGTCGGTCACCGAAGCCTTGGTTACGCCTTCCAGCTTGATGTTGGCTTTGATAAATTCCACGGCCCGATAAGCGCCCGTGGTCACTGCTTGCATGGACGCGCCGGTGAACCAGTAGATGATCGCGCCGCCGGTGATTAAGCCCAGCAGGAAAGGCGCATACAGAATGGACAGCCTCGCCAGCAATTCCGGTTGCAGTTTGTTGGTCAGCGCCACAATGATCGAAAAAATCATGGTGGTCGCGCCCACCTCGGCGGTTCCGATCAGGACCGGCTTGGCCGTCGCCTTAAAAGTATTGCCCGCGCCATCGTTCTCCTCCAGATTCTCCTTGCCGTTCTCGAAGTCGGGCGTGAATCCGAAGTCTTTCTGAATCTCGCCGGAGATGTTGGGGATGCTCTCGATAGTGGAAAGCTCGAACACGGATTGCGCGTTGTCCGTCACCGGCCCGTAGGAGTCCACCGCGATGGTTACTGGACCCATGCCGAGGAATCCGAACGCCACCAATCCAAACGCGAACACCGCCGGAGCCACCATCAGGCTGCCGAACCCCAGATTGCTGATCAAATAGGCGATCGCCATGAGAGCCATCATCGTCAACCCCAGCCAGAAGGCGCTGAAGTTGCCGGCCACCAGGCCGGAAAGGATATTCAACGACGCGCCGCCCTCGCGCGATGATGTCACCACCTCTTTCACGTGAGCCGAATTCATCGACGTAAACACCTTCACCAACTCCGGAATAATGGCGCCGGCCAGAGTGCCGCAGGTGATGACGGACGAAAGCTTCCACCACAGAGTAGTATCGCCGCCCAGGCTGGGAATGATTTGGCTCGATACCAGGTAAGTCGCCGCGATGGAAACAATCGAAGTCAGCCAAACCAGCGAGGTCAAGGGCGCTTCGAAATTCATTTTGGCGACGTTGCCATAGCGGCTCTTGGCGATGGCTTCGTTAATGAAGTAGGAAACCGCGGACGACACCACCATCATCACGCGCATCACAAAGAGCCACACCAAAAGTTGCACCTGAACCAGCGGATCGTTCACGGCCAGCAGGATGAAGGTGATCAGCGCCACGCCCGTCACGCCGTAGGTTTCGAATCCGTCCGCGCTCGGCCCCACCGAATCGCCCGCGTTGTCGCCCGTGCAATCCGCGATCACGCCCGGGTTGCGCGCGTCGTCTTCTTTAATCTTGAACACGATCTTCATCAGGTCGGCGCCGATGTCGGCGATCTTGGTGAAAATGCCGCCCGCCACGCGCAACGCCGCCGCGCCCAACGACTCGCCGATCGCAAATCCGATGAAACAGGGGCCGGCGTAATCGCCCGGAACAAACAGCAAAATGAACAGCATCAGCACCAGCTCGATGCTGATCAGCATCATTCCGATGCTCATGCCCGCCTTCAGCGGAATCGAATTGCAGGGATACGCTTTGCCGGTTAGGCTCGCGAACGCCGTGCGCGAATTGGCGAACGTATTCACGCGAATCCCGAACCACGCCACGCCGTAGCTGCCCGCGATGCCCACCAGGCTGAACAGCAGAATGATCGGCAGCGTCACGGCCACCGATTTGCCCGGCGCGGGCGCCAGCCAGCCGAAGTACGCGCCGATGATCACCGCGATGAACACCCAGAGAATCAGCAGAAACTTGCCTTGCGTGATCAAGTACGTCTTGCAGGTCTCATAGATCAGCTCCGAGATCTCCAGCATCGACTTGTGCACCGGCATATTTCGCAACTGAGCGTAAGTAGCCATGCCGAACACGAGTCCCAGCGCGCACACCAGCAGCCCCCACATCAACAACGTCCGGCCGTTCGTGCCGCCCAGAAAAGTCGCTTGCGCCAAGTCGGGCAATACCAGGTTGGCTTCGCCCGCGGCTGCCGATTGCGCGAACGCCGGAACCGGTACGCTCATCAGAATCAACGCCGCTAACAGGAGCGGCAAGACGATTAACGTGGCGCGCCGGCGAGTGGGCACGCAGACTGTCAGCATTCGATCGATTCCTCCATGAACTTTCGGAAGCCTCCCGTAGGGAGACAAACAGACGGGTATTACGAATCCCTAAATACCTTGGATCACGATACCGCACTAGGACAAGAAGGTGCAACCGACGATTCGGCGCCCAAGATTCGGCCGCCGCTCAGATCACCTCCAGAATCAGGCACTTAAGGTAAAGCGTTTCCGGTACTGTGAGTAAGACCGGGTGGTCCTGGGACTGCATGCGCCGCTCCACCACCCGCAGCTTTTTTCCGGTATCGAGCGCCGCGGAAGCCACAATCTCCAGCAGCGTCGCCTCGCTCAAGTGGTGCGAACAGGAACACGTCACCAAGATCCCGCCCGTCGAAAGCAGCTCCAACGCCCGCCGGTTGATTTCCCGATACCCGCGCATCGCCGCCTCCAAGCTCTGCCGCGATTTCGCGAAGGCGGGCGGATCCAAAACGACGATATCAAAATGCCGGCGCGCCGACGCATGTCCCGCCAGCAGCTCAAACACATCCGCCTCGCGCAGCTCGATATTGCCGATCCCATTGGCCTCCGAATTCAGCCGCGCCACCCGCAGAGCCGCTTCCGAGCTGTCCACCGCCTCCACGCTCTCGCACCGTGCCGCCATATGCAGCGCAAACCCGCCGGTGGATGTGAAGCAATCCAGCGCCCGTCCATGCGCGTACCGGGGCGCATACCTTGCCGCCGCCAGGTAATTCTCGCGTTGATCCAGAAAAATGCCGGTTTTCTGCCCGTGCAACAGATCCGCGTGCAGCTTCAACCCGTTCATCTTCACCACAACCATCTTGGGAACTTCGCCCGCCAAAATTCCGCATTCGAGCGGCAGCGCTTCGCGTTTCCGAACCGCGACGTCGTTCCGCTCCACGATTCCGCGCGGCGCAAACAGCTCCTCCAGACAGCTCACAATCTCGGCCTTGGCGCGATCCATGCCCTGATCCAGAGTCTGCACCGTCAAGTAGTCGCCATAGCGGTCGATCACCAGTCCCGGCAGTTGATCGCCTTCGCCATGCACCAGCCGATAGGCCTCGGAATCCGTGACCACGCGTTTGCGATACGCCTCGGCCTGGGCTATGCGCCGCAGGAAGAACGCCCGGTCGATGGTCTCCTTGCGATCCGAGAGCATCCGCAATGAGATCTGCGACGTGCTGCTGTAATGCGCCGTCCCCAGCGCCGAGCCTCCCGGATCCACCACCAGCACCGCCTCGCCCGCCTCAGCTTCCCCGCGATCCAGTAAATCGCTCGAAAAGATCCAGGGATGCCCCGATGCAATCCGGCTCGCTCCCTTTCGATTAATTCTTACCGTGTGCAAGATTCCAGTCTAATTCGCGCTACCCTCTTAGGTATGGCTGCCAAACCACTGTTCCTCGCTTGCTTTGCTCTCTCGGCCAGTGCGTTTGCGCAAGCGCCGCAATTTACGATCCAGGATTTGGGCGCCTTGCCGAATCTTCCGGCTTGCAACGCCGTAGGCCTCAGCCAAGGTGGAAACGTGGTTGGATATTGCTCCGCCCAACCAGTCAATCTCCTAAAGGCGCCAACCATACACGGGTTCCTGTATTCCAATGGAGTCATGACGGACTTGAACCTGACCGCCCAGCCGACGCCCCTGCCGATGGCGGTCAACGATTCCGGAGTCGTCGCGGGCGCTTACTTGGACATCAATCGGACTAATTTTACGGGCACCGATGTACCCTTCCTCGTTCAAAATGGAGTCGTTACCCTGCCGACGGGCCCGATGACAGGTGTGCTGCCGGTTGGTTTAAACAATGCGGGCCAACTGGCCGGCGACGCTCTTCAGGTGAGCGCGAAGTCGGCTGACATTTTCATCGACAGTAGCGCGGTCCTGTACACGGTTTCCAGCGGCGCCACTACGGCTTTGCCATCTCCATCCGGCGAGGAAGGAACCGCGGCTTTCGGAATAAACTCGAGCGGTACGGTCGCCGGGGCCAGCATTAACACGGCTGGTTCCCCAATCGATCCACTGCTCTGGCAAAACGGCAGCCCTCTGACGCTCTCGGTCCTTTCCGCTTTTCAGCAGAGTCTGGCGACCTCAGTGAATGATTCCGGAATCGCCGCCGGCATCGATTTTAACATCGACTTTTCCGTCCTCGTCGATCCCAGCGCCTCGGCCCACGCCGTCCTCTTCACCGCCGACAGGTCCGTCGGCGACCTGGGCGTTCTTCCGAACACCACCAACAGCTTTGCCACGGGGATCAATAACTCCGGCTGGGTGGTCGGCTTCAGCACTAACAATACGCCCGACTACACCTTGCACTTCGCTGGAATCTTTTACCCCGCGGCCAGCACCTACCAAGCGTTCCTCTATGCCAACGGCCAGATGTACAACCTGAATACGCTGCTGGTGGACGGCGTGGGCTGGAATCTCGCCTTCGCCACCGCGATCAACAATGCCGGACAGATCATCGGCACTGGGCTGTTTCTTGGCCCCAGCGGCAGCACTCAGCAACACGCCTTTCTTCTGACGCCCGTGCCCGCGGCTGCCGGGCCCAGCATCACCAACGTGGAGGGTGGGGGACTCAGCAATCCGGCCGTGACCAGCATCTCTAACAACGGTCTGTTCACCATTTTTGGCAGCGGATTGGCTGCGGCCAAGGCGGGGCTCACCGAGTCCGAGATCGTGAACAACGAATTGCCGACCATCCTGGGCGGTACTTGTGTCCAAGGCGGCAGTTCCAAGTTCGGATTGCTCTACGTCGCCCCCGGCCAGGTCAATGCCCTGGCAGGCGATCTGCCCTCTTCGGGAACCGTGCCGGTCTCAGTGATTACGAATTGCGGAACCGCTAACGAAGTCGCTACGCCGGTGGTTAACGTGCCAGTCGCCGCGTCGGCGCCCGAGTTCGTCTATTTCATCCAAACTTCCAACGGCCAAAACCCAGTGGCGGCCATACAAGCCGTGAGCGGCGCCTACGTCGGCGCTCCTGGATTGATCGCCGGTGCTACCTTCGCCCCCGCGCAGGCCGGAGATGTTCTGACAGCCTTCGGCGTCGGTTGGGGACCCACTACTTCGAAGGAACCCGTCGGGACTATCGATACCGCGGCGGAGGCCCTGACCAGTCCCTACAAGCTGACCCTGGGTGGCGTGCCCGTGGATGTGTCGTATGCGGGATTGGCGCCTAATTACGCGGGCGTCTATCAGATCAACTTCACCGTGCCGTCCGGACTCAAGAGTGGGAATCAGCCGCTGGTGTTGGACATTAATGGAATATCCACGCCGTCCCAAGCCTACATCACCGTGACTAACTGAACCGCGCGCCAGCAGCACATCCGGAGACGACCGGAAGTCGTGCACTGGAGAACCTCCACTCGAAGAAGGCCGGACGGGTGGCGCGTGAGCAAGCGGCCTTAAACTAAACCCCGCGCCGCATGGCTTCCAGCCGCGCAATGCGATCTTCCGTCGATGGGTGCGTCGAGAACAGCCGCGTCAGCCCACCCCCCGTGAACGGCTGGATGATAAACAAATGCGCCGTCGCCGGATTCACGTCCTGCATCGGAATCCGCTTGGAGTAGCTTTCGAGTTTGCCCAGCGCCGAGATCAGCTCGTTCGGATTGTGCGTCACGTGCGCCGAGGTTTCATCCGCCGCGTATTCCCGCGTCCGCGAGATCGCCATCTGAATCAGCAGCGCCGCGATCGGCGCGAGGATCAGCATGATCAACCCCGCCCAGCCGCTGCCTCGCTCATCGTCGTCACTGCGCCCGCCAAACCAAAATGCCATGCGAGCCAGAACAGTGATGGCCGCCGCCAAAGTGGCCGCGACGGAGCTCGTAAGAATGTCGCGATTCTTCACGTGCCCCAGCTCGTGCGCTACCACGCCCTCCAGTTCCTGATCGTTCATCAATTGCAATACGCCCACCGTGAACGCCACCGAGGCGTGCTCGGCATTCCGGCCGGTCGCGAATGCGTTGGGCGATGGGTCCGCAATCAACCACAACCGCGGCATCGGCAAACCCATGCGTTGGGTAAGGCTCTGCACGATCGGAAACACGCGCGAGTACACTTCCGGATTTTCTTGCGGCGTCACCGGCTCCGCCGAGTACATCGCCAGCGCCATCTTGTCGGAGAAAAAATAGCCAAAAAAGTTCATCGCTACCGCGATCGCGAGCGCGATGTACAGGCCGCGCCGTCCCGCAAACATCTCGCCGCCCGCCAATAGCAGACCGCTCATGACGCCAAGCAAGAGGACCGTCTTCACGCTGTTCATAACTTCAACCTACCACCGGTCAAAAAAACATGGGGCGGTCCAAGCCCGCCCCACACGACCTACAACCCACCGCCCACGACCTTTTCGGTTAGTTGTTACTCACTTGCACTTTGATCGCTTTCGGTTTTGCGATCTCTTTCTTCGGCAGCGAGATGCTAAGTACTCCCGCTTTGTACTCCGCCTTCACGTTCTCGGTGTCCACCGTGTCCGGAAGCGTGAAATAACGGACGAACGAACCGTAACTCCGCTCCAGCCGGTGGAAGCCCTTGTTCTTCTCTTCCTTATCGAACTTCCTCTCGCCTTTCACGGTTAGAGTACCGTTCTCCACCTGGATGTCGATGTCCTTCATCTCCACGCCGGGAACGTCGGCTTTCAGGATCAACTCGTTCTCAGTCTCTAAGATATCTACCGCTGGAGACCACGGACGAGTCTTGCCTCCGTCCTCGCTCAACAGACGATTGATGCTGTCTTGGAACAGTCGCAGCCCAGTCGGAAACTCTTCGGTGTCCGCAAATGGTGCGTATTTGATTAGTGGCATAGTGTTTGAACCTCTCATAATCTTACTTCAACTCCAGTATAAAACTTGAGCTATTGATTGTCAATATATGTAGGAATAATTTTCTTGCGAGATTCTTGTATCTCAGACCAAAAAGGTCCGGTATACTGTGGGTGAGGTCATGGCCACCCCCTAACCTGCGGTCCTTGACGTGCCCCGCCGGGAGGCGGATACTAATTGATGCTGCAAATGAGTGTCAACAGCGGACCGGGCGCTGCTCCACACGGCGCGTTTGCGCGTACACTCGCACAACTCCCTGAGGGCGAAGCCGGCGTGCTCGATCACCTCGATCTGCCCGACGACATCGCTCGCCGCTTGATGGAGCTCGGCTTTCTTCCCGGCCATATTATAGTTCCGGCCCGCAGCGCTCCCGGCGGCGAACCGCGCGTCTACCGCGTCGATGGTTCCGAAGTCGCGCTCCGCCGCGAAACTGCATCGCGTTTGATCCTCCGGCCATCCAAGGGAGCAGTATGAGCGCAGCGAAGGTCACGCTATGAGTGAGTGCCACGATTGCGGTGCATGTGCGGTTGCCGTAGCGCCATCTCCACTGCACAAGGGCCTTCGCACCCACGTCGTCGCCATCATCGGTCCGCCCAACTCCGGCAAATCGACGCTCTTCAATCGCCTCACCGGCCTGCGCCAAAAAGTCGCGAACTTCCCCGGCGTTACCGTGGAACAGCGCGTCGGCAAGGCCAAAATGGACAAGGCCAAAACTCCGCATCACAGCGAAGTGGTCCTGGTCGATCTACCGGGCGTCTACAGCCTGAATCCGCGCTCGGAAGACGAGCAAGTCACCCGCGATGTGCTGGCCGGAACCATGCCCGGTATCCCAAAGCCGGACGCGTTGCTGCTGATTCTCGATTGCACCAACCTCGGCCGCCACCTGGTGCTCGCCGCGCCCATCCTCAGCCTGAAGCTGCCGACGCTGGTCATTCTGAACATGGCCGACGATCTCAAAAACCGCGGCGGCCACGTCGACACGGCCGAGCTCGCTAATGAACTCGGCTCCCCGGTGGCCCTCATCAGCGCCGCCAAGGGGCAAGGCGTCGAAAAGGTCTTCCAGTTCATGGAGGGTACCTCCGCCGGAACCACTTCGCTCGCCCCTCCCCGAGTTGAGCTGCCCATCCTGCAAGACATCCCGCGCTGCCGCCAGTGGGCACATGACATCGGAACGGGCGCAGCTTATCGCGCCCCCGCGCCGCCTATATGGACGCGCCGTTTGGATTCCGTCTTCTTGCATCCCATCGCCGGCCCACTGATCTTCCTCATGGTCGTTGCCGGAGTTTTCCAAACCATCTTCAAGGGCGCCAAGCCTCTGATGGACGGCCTGCAGAGCCTCATTCAAACATCCGGGCAGGGGATCGAACACATCCTCCCGCCCTCCATTTTCCGATCGCTTCTGGTGGACGGCATATGGAGCGGCGTCGGCGCGGTCATCGTCTTCCTGCCGCAGATCCTGCTGCTGTTTCTCTTCATCGGAATTCTCGAAGACTCCGGCTACCTCGCCCGCGCGGCCCTCATAGCTGACCGCACCATGGCCAAGTTCGGCCTGCAAGGCAAATCGTTCATCCCCCTGATCTCCGCCTACGCCTGCGCGGTACCGGCGATCATGGCCACGCGCACCATCGAAAACAAGCGCGACCGCCTGGCCACCATCCTCATCGCCCCGTTCATGACCTGTTCGGCGCGCCTTCCCGTGTACACCCTGATCATCGCGGCCTTCATTGCCGATCGCCCCCTGCTCGGCCATTTCTTCGGGATGCAAGCTGGAGCGCTGCTCGGCCTCTACGTCCTCGGTTTTGTCGCCGCCATCGCCACCGCGCGTCTGCTGAAATCTTCCATCTTGAAGAGCGAGCGCGTGCCGTTCGTCCTCGAAATGCCGCCCTACCGCTGGCCCACGCTGCGGTCGCTCAGCCTGCGATTGATCGATCGCTCCAAAGTTTTCCTGCGCCGCGCGGGCACCGTCATCCTGCTCGTGATCGTCGTTCTCTGGGTTCTCGAAAACCTGCCGGTGAAGAACGGCCAACCGCCCGAGATCGGCAGTAGTTTTGCCGGCATGATCGGTCACGCCGTAGAGCCCGCCATCAAGCCCCTCGGATTCAACTGGAAGATCGGCATCGGGCTGATCAGTTCCATCGCCGCGCGCGAAACCATCGTCGGAACGCTCGGCACCATCTACGGCAAGGAAGGTACGTCGGAATCGGTCGGGCTGCGTGAAGCGCTGCGGAGCGATTTGACTCCCGGCGGCGCCGTCGCGCTGCTGGTCTTCTTCGCGTTCGCCATGCAATGCATGTCCACCATCGCCGTCGTGCGCCGCGAAACCGGCGGCTGGAAGTGGCCCGCCATCCAGTTCGCCTACATGACGTTCCTGGCCTACGTGTGCGCCCTGATCACCAACCAAGTGGTGCGCTCCGGCATCTTTACCTAACCATCACTGCACCACGTACTCGTAACCGAGCCGCGACCAGCCGAGCCGCCACCAGCCGAGCCGCGACCAGAGGGAGCGGTCCCGTCTGTTAGCATAAAACTTCAATGCACAACGTCATCATCGTCGGCTCCGGCTGCGCCGGAAACACGGCAGCCATCTACGCCGCGCGCGCCAATCTCAAGCCCCTCGTCGTCGCTGGACACGAGCCCGGCGGCCAGCTCTCGCTCACCACGCTGGTGGAAAATTTCCCCGGATTCCCCGAGGGCGTCGAGGGTCCCGTACTGGTGGAAAACATCAAGAATCAGGCCGAGCACTTCGGCGCCGAGTACCTGCACGGTACGGTTATCGAAGCCGACCTTTCTAAGCGCCCCTTCCGCCTCAAGGTGGATCACGAGTGGCTGGAAGCCCGCACGTTGATCATCGCCTCGGGCGCATCCGCGCGCTGGCTCAACCTGCCCAACGAACAGAAGCTCATCGGCCACGGCGTCTCGAGTTGCGCCACTTGCGACGGCTTCTTTTATCGCGGCAAGAAGATCATGGTGGTGGGCGGCGGCGACTCCGCCATGGAAGAAGCCAATTTCCTCACGCGCTTCGGCGAGGAGGTCGCGCTGGTGCACCGCCGCGAAAACTTCCGGGCATCCAAGATCATGCTGGAGCGCGCGCGCAGCAATCCAAAGATCAAGTTCTTAAACAACACCGTGGTCGAGGACGTGTACGATGCCAGCCAGCACCTGGTCACCGGCGTGAAACTGCGCAACCTCAAGACGGATGAAGTCTGGGAGCGCGACGTGGACGGCTTCTTCGTCGCCATCGGCCATATCCCCAACACCGTGCCCTTCGCGGGGCAAATCGATCTCGACCCCGACGGCTACATCATTTCCCACGGCGGCGCGCGCACCAACATCACGGGCGTTTTTCACGCCGGCGACGTCCAGGACCGGACCTATCGGCAAGCCATCACAGCGTCCGGCGCTGGATGCATGGCCGCCATCGAAGCCGAGCGCTTCCTCGAAGCCGAAGGCCACTAGCTCCCTGTGGCGCACGCACTCCTGCGTGCCGCGTCGCCACTCTTGGCGACGCTTAGTTCGTACCATGGTACCGTGGTAACATGGTACCCATGCCCCAGCACATAGTTGAACGGATCCAAACCGGCGTCCGCATGGAAAAGCGGCTCTTGAAAGTTCTCAAGGCCTTCGCCGATTACCGGGATTTGACGCTCGGCGATCTCCTGGAAGGCATCGTTCTGCATGCTTTCGATGGAAAGTGCCCTTTCAATCGGGACAGTCTAAGACGCATCAAAGAATTGAAGAAGTTCTACGGTCTCGATTTGGATTCCACCTCCAGCCACCGCCTCACCGAAGCCGGTCCAAGAAAATGACGGATGACGAATTCATCGCCGGCTTCGAGAACTGCACTCTTGCTAATGGGTCCTTTCACCACTCTGACCATGTCAGAATGGCTTTCCTGTATTTATGCCGATACCCGGCCCTCGAAGCCCTCCAGCGATTTTCCTCAGCGCTGGCTCGATTCGCTATGGCTAATGGCCACCCCGAGCTTTATCACGAGACCATCACGTGGGCCTTCCTGCTCCTGATTCGCGAGCGGCTGGCTCGGACGGGATGCCGCCAGACCTGGACTGAATTTGCGGCCAGTAATGGCGACCTGTTGAACTGGAAGGATAATGTTCTCAAGAGATACTACCGCGGCGAAACGCTAGCGTCTGACCTTGCGAGAACGACCTTCTTGTTTCCCGATAAAGCTATCCCCGAGTCGTAAGCAAGACAGCGCGCCTAGGAGCCGAACATATACAATCGCTCCATGCGCAAGGTCATCCTCCTCGCCGGCATCACGCTCGATGGCTACCTCGCACGCCCCGACGACAGCATCGACTACCTCGAGATGACCAAGGAAGGCGGCCGCGATCTCGCCGCTCTATTTGCCTCCGCCGACACCATCGTCATGGGCCGCAAAACCCTCGACGCCGTGGTCGCCATGACCGGTGCCTCCTACGAGTCTCCCGTGAAAGGCCCTACCTTTGTCTTCTCGCGAACTCAACCGCCCGGCGAACGCGATGGCGTCATCTTCACCAATCAATCTCCCGCCGCCTGGCTCAGAAAAATTCGCGCCCGCCCCGGCAAGCACATCTGCCATATGGGCGGCGGTGAGTTGGCCCGCAGCTTCCTCGCAGCGGACTTGATCGACGAGCTGTACCTCGGCGTGGCTCCCATTTTGCTTGGGCGTGGTCTGCCGCTCTTCCCCGCCGGCTTTCCCCAACGCGACTTCACTTTGGTGGAGAATAAGACTTACTCGAAGAACCAGATCTCACTAACGTACCGGCGCGTTCGATCAAAGAGGAAACGTAAATGAAAAATTCACTCTGTCTCACTGCTCTGCTCTGCTGGGCCGCCACTGCGCAAACCACCGCGCCTACTGGCTCCATCGCCGGCACTCTTCTTGACTCGATCGGCGACCCCATCGGAAACTACGCCGTGCAGGCGAAGAACGCGGAGTCCGGATCCGTTTTCAAAGCCACCACTTCCGCTGCCGGCAAATACACGCTAGCGGACCTGCCGCCCGGCACTTACGACGTCTCCGCCTCCGTGCCTGGTCTCAGAGCGTTCGAGAAGAAGGGAGTCGCTGTCCAAGCGTCCCAAACAGCATCGCTCGATATTCGCCTGGGCGACACCACGCAGCTCAACACGCTCGGCGAAGATCGTTTTCGGATAGCTGCCGACTTGCAGAGGCACGCTCCGCCCTCTGGTCCTACGCCGCGCACCTACGACGGCAAGCCCGATCTCTCCGGCGTCTGGTGGCAGCCCCGCACCGTCGACCCCGGCAAACCCGAGTTTCTGCCTGCGGCGATTGCGATTCAAAAGCAGCGCCAGGAGGCCAACGGCAAGGATAGCCCGCAGGCGCATTGCCTGCCCTCCGGCCCGCTGCGCAATGGTCCGCTGTGGGAATTCGTCCAGAGCAAGGATTTTCTGGTCTACATCTCCGACGACGAAAGCCCCGGCTTCCATCAGATTTATCTGGACGGCCGCAGCCATCCCGCCGACCCGAATCCAGCGTGGTACGGCCATTCCATCGGCCGTTGGGATGGCGACACGCTGGTGGTCGATCGCGTCGGCTTCGACCCGAGAGTCTGGCTCGATCTCGATTCGCACCCGCACTCGGATAAACTGCACATCATCGAGCGTTACCATCGCCCCGACCTCGGCCATCTCGAAATCGAAATCACCGTCGACGACCCGGGCGTCCTCGCGAAACCTTGGACGCAGAAACGCATCGCCGACCTCGCTCACGAAGAGATCTTCGAGTTCATTTGCACGGAGAACAACCGGGACGTCCAGCACCTGGTCGGCAAATAATCAGCGCCGCTTTTCAAATCTCGGGATAGAACTCGAAAAACGCGTCGAGCGACTGCAGCAGCTGCTTGCGAATCTCGTCTTCGCCGCCTTCCAGCAGATGCATGGTCACTTGCGCCTTCTTTCCGCTCTTGAGGGTGACTTCCGCGTCCCCGACTTTTTCGAGTTCGTCCGCCGGAAGCAGACGCATGCCGTAGATGAGCGCGAGTTTGGCCATCCCTCATTCTAGCGAGAGTCTTTGTGGCGCACGCACCTCTATGGCGCCCGCAGCGTAATGCAGGACTTGACCCATCTCTGAGCCGCCGCGATAGACTTGTTTGATCCGTTATGTCGCTTGATGCGGACGAAAGACTCGGCCTCTACGATCGCACCCCGGATAATCTCGGTGACGCAATCAGCCGCGCCGATCTCGATGCCGTGGCCCTCATCGACATAGGCGCCCACGGTGGTCCGCGCACCCACTCCTTCCGGCAACTGGACGATTGGAGTGATGCGGTCGCGAGAGGCCTGCTGGCCAGGGGATTGCACTGTGGCAACCGGATCGCCATCGTCTCTGCGAACCGGGCCGAGTACCTGGCGGCGGTCCTCGGCGCCATGCGCGGCGGGCTGGTCCCGGTTCCGGTCAATATCAAGCTCCCGCCCGCCGGCGTGCAATACATCATCCGGGATTCCGATGCGAAGTTGGCCCTGGTGGACGCCGAACGGATGGATCTGTGTCCCCAGGATGTCTCCCGGATCTGTTTTGACGGGGATGGTGAAAACACCTTCGCGGCGCTCTTGTCGCCCGGAGACTTTCGTGCGGTGCGGCCGGAACCTCGCCAACCCGCGATGTTCCTCTACACGTCAGGGTCCACCGGCCAGCCGAAAGGCGTCGTGTTGTCCCACGAAAGCCATCTCTGGGTTCTGGACAAGCGGCGGCGTTCTCCCCAGACAGAGCGGCAGCGTGTCTTAGTGGCAGCTCCGCTTTATCACATGAACGCGCTGTGTACGTCGCACGCAGCGCTCGCCCAGGGTGACTCCTTGGTGTTGTTGCCGAAGTTCACCGTGAATCGCTACCTCGACGCGATTGCCCGCTATCAATGCACGTCCCTTACGGCCGTCCCCACCATGCTAGCGATGCTTCTGCAGCAGCGGGAATTGCTGCTCGCCACCGATCTCTCGCCGGTCCGGGCCATTCGCATGGGCTCCGCGCCTGTCTCCACGGGGCTTTATCAATCCATCCGCGACCAGTTCCCCGGTGCCCAGGTTACCAACGTCTATGGCACCACCGAGGCGGGCCCCATCGGCTTCGGGCCGCATCCCAACGGTCTTGATACGCCGCCAGGCTCGTTGGGTTATCCACACCCCGAAGTGCAGTTCCGGCTGAGGGGTCCGCAGGATCTCGCCGCCCAAGAAGGCATACTGGAGATCAAGTGCCCAGCCCTGATGAACGAATATCACAAGCTGCCGGATCTCACCAGGACGGCGCTGACGCCAGACGGCTACTACGTAACCGGCGACGTTTTCCGGCGCGATGAGAACGGCTTCTTCTATTTTGTCGGGCGCGCCGACGACATGTTCGTATGCGGAGGAGAGAACATCTATCCCGGCGAGGTGGAAAGAATGCTGGCGAGCCACCCGGCGGTGCAGCAAGCGTGTGTGGTCCCTGTTCCAGATGAAATCAAGTGGCAGAAGCCCGTGGCTTTTGTCGTCGCCAGGCCAGGCGCTGCGGTGAGCGAACAGGAGCTCAAGCAGTACACGCTCCTCCAAGGCCCCGCCTATCAGCATCCCCGGCGGATCTGGTTTCTCGAGGAGCTTCCTTTGACCGGAACCAACAAGATCGACAAGCACGCACTGTCGCATTTGGCGGCCGGACTGCTCAAAGACAGGGAGACAGCGTGAAAGCATTGGTGCTGCGGGAGCAAGGCCCGGAGGCGTGGCCGATCGTTGAAAGCGATTTTCCGGATCCCGTGGTGGGTGAAGGCGACGTGCTCGTCAAAGTGCGGGCAACATCGCTCAACTATCACGATGTGTTCACGCGTCGTGGGATGCCGGGCATCAAAATCCCCTTGCCGCTGATCATGGGCCTGGATTGCGCGGGAGAGATCGTGGGCATTGGTCCTGGAGTACAGGGCTGGTTGGTAGGAGATCGCGTGCTGATCGATCCGCGAAACCGCGTCGATGGCGGGCTGGTGGGAGAGACCATTCAAGGCGGACTTGCAGAGTTGTGCCTGGCCCGGGCGCATCAGCTGATTCGGATTCCGGACCAATTGAGCTACGTTGATGCGGCCGCTTTGCCTTGTGCCTACGGCTCCGCGTTGCGCATGATGTACACCATCGGAGGCGTTTCCCGTGGTGAGAAAATTCTCATCCTTGGCGCCAGCGGCGGAGTCGGCGTGTGTTGTGTCCAACTCGCTAAGCTGGCCGGCGCCATCGTGATCGCCTGCGCAGGCACCGATGAGAAGGCGGATAGACTCAAGGAATTGGGAGCGGACCACACCATCAACTACGTGGAGCGGGATTTTGCGCAGGAGGTGTACGGTCTGTACGACAAGCCCGCCCGGCGCGGTTCCGGCACCCACCAAGGCGTCGATGTCGTGGTCAACTACACCGGCGGCGACACATGGGTGAAGTCTTTGCGGTGCCTGCGCGTGGGCGGGAGACTGCTGACGTGCGGCGCCACCAACGGCTACAGCCCGGCCGAAGACATCCGCTTCATATGGACATTCGAACTCAAGATTCTTGGATCCAATAGTTGGGACCGCGAGGACCTCAACCAGGTGGTCGCTCTGGCGCAATGCGGAGCGTTGAAGGCAGTTGTGGCAGCGACGTTCCCTCTCGAGGAAGCGGCGGAGGCGCTGCGACGGATCGAGAACCGTCAGGTATTCGGAAAGGTAGTGGTGACGCCGTGAGCGATAACCCGTTGAGTGCTGCACAGATTCAAGAACAGTTTCTCCGTTCGCCGTTCAATGCCTTCCTGAACCTGGAAGTGCAATCCGCCGATTTGGAAAAGCAGGAGCTGGTGGTTCATCTGACGATGCGTCCGGAGTTCGAGCGCTTCGGCGGCGCCGGACAGTGGCACGGCGGCCCGATCGCTGCCGCCATAGACGTTACCGGCGACTACGCGCTGGCCATGCTAATTGGCACCCCGCTACCAACCATCAACCTCGGCGTCGACTATTTGCGGCCCGCCACAGGCCGCCTGACGCTGATCGCGCGCGTGCGCCGCCGCGGCAAAACCGTGGGGGTGGTGGACGTGGATGTCCTGAATGAATCCGGTGGTCTGCTGGCCGTGGGACGAGCCAGCTACTCCACCGCTGCGGTCACGCGATGAATGACAACCGAACACGCCCAGACAAAATCCTCACCGTCGGGTTTTATTGGGCAGCGTGGCTCTTCTCCTACGCGATTCGATATGCCTTGGGTATCGTGGCGCCGATTTTGATGCAGGTCTACCACATCGCTCCACGGACGATGGGCTACATCCTGTCAGGGTGGACTTGGTCGTATACCGCGGGCATCCTCGTGATGGGGCCGTTGGTCGACCGGTTTGGCGCGTGGATCGTCACCGGCGCGGGATCGGCGGTCTGGGGTGTTTCCACGGTAGCTCTGCCGCTCGCCCTGGACCCTTCGTCCTTGTTCCTGATCCGCTTGTTGTTCGGCTTGGGCCACAGCGTTCTGATCGCGGGAACGGCGGCGTCCATCTCGCGCGAGTTTGGCGGAAAGGAGCGAGCGCGAGCCGTGGCCACGGCGTATTCCGGGAATCAGGTTGGTTTGGCGGCCAGCGCGACCGTGGCGGCCTTCATCCTGGCTCAGGCCGGCTGGAAAGCAGTGTTTTACTGGATTGGCGGGACCAGTTTGTTATTTACCCTGGCGTGGTTCGTGTTCTATCCGGACAAACAAATTGGGACCAGCGCAGTTCAACCCGGCCCTGCTCAACCGGGCCCTGCTCAACCCGACCCTGCTCGTCCCGACCCTGCTCGTCCCGACGATGTCCGGCCCTGGAATTCCTGGGTGGCTTTCTTTGGCCACAGGTCCACCTGGGGCATCGCTCTCGGTCAGATGGGATATCTGTACGCGCTGGGAGTTTTTGTCAGTTGGCTGCCCGCATACCTGGTGCTGGAGCGTAAGATGACGGTGCTCAAATCCGGAATGGTCTCGGCTCTTCCGTTTTGGGTGGGAATCGTCGCGACCCTGGCGGGCGGTTGGCTCGGAGACTACCTGGTCAAACGCGGCGTAAGCACCACGCGCTCTCGCAAAAGCATCATCGGCACGGGACTAATTGCCGCCACGGTATTCGTGAGTTCCGCGGCCGTGGTTCAGCAGACCTGGCTGGCGGTTGCGCTGATCACTCTTTGCGTCGGCTCCCTTCGCATGACCACCGGATCGGTCAACGCCCTTCCCATCGATTTGGCGGTGCGTTCGGCCGTGGGCGCGCTCAGCTCCATCCAGAACTTCTTCGGCAATATCGGAGCCGTATTGGCGCCCATCGTCACTGGATACCTGGTCAGTTCCACGGGATCTTTCACCATCGCCTTAGTGGTTGCCGGCGGGATGGCGACCGTCGGTGCGGCCGCCTACATCTTCATCCTTGGCGACGTTGGGCCGAGCCAGCTAGGACCCGCCTGACGCGCGACGTCAAAGTGGGGTACACGTGGCTTTCAGCCGCGTTTTTGCCAAATCGGTACACGTGGCTTCAGCAGCGTTTCGCCAAATCGGTACACGTGGCTTCAGCCGCGTTTCGCCAAATCGGGCGAGAAGCCGCCGCCTGAGAGTTTTTATGGTTGTACCACTGATTGGCTATGGATTTCCATCGCCGGCTGGAACATTCCTCGCGCCCGGGCTCGGCGTACTTCTTGACCTGGCGGCTGGACGGGTCGCTTCCGGTCACAAGGGTGACCGACCTGTGGACCCGTGACGGACCCAAATTCGTCGAATTGGAACGACTCCTCGACGCGGTGTCGACCGGACCGAGATGGCTGGAGCGGCGCGACGTTGCCGGGGTCGTCGCGAATGCCCTCTGGAAAGGAGCGCGAGAGTCCAGATATGAATTGGGCGCCTGGGTGTTGATGCCCAATCACGTACACATTGCGCTTCGCCCCCTGGGCGATCAGGATCTCGCCGCGGCGGTCAGCAGCATTAAGGGCAGTAGCGCACACGCAGCCAATCGGCTACTGCATGGGAGCGGCTCCCGATTCTGGGCAAGGAGTAGGCAAAACGCGGCTAGAAGAAGCCGCGTGTACGACTGCGTTACCCGGTAATCGAGAACAATCCAGTGCGAGCCGGACTGTGCGGCAGCGCGCAAGACTATGCTCGGGTTTCTCCTGTTGGCCCGGCCTTTTCCGAAAACCTGCACTTTCAAGTCGCACGCCAGGACCCGTTTGACGCGCGACTGATGCTCACTCTTGCTGTACACTCGACGTATGCGTTCCAAACTCTATCATTTCGTCAGCCTCATCGTCGTCGCGGCTGTTGCAGGGCCGGCTTCCGCGCAGATGGATGTAAAAGCCGTCGTCCTGAAGCACCTGCAGACCTCGCGCGACTTCACGCTAAAAGTGGCCGATCAGATGCCGGCGTCGGACTATGGTTTCAAGCTCACTCCTCCGCAGATGAGCTTCGCCGGACAGATGGTCCATCTGTCGCAATCCTTCGACGAGTACCTCTCGCCTCTCACCGGCGGGACGTCGAATCCGGGGAAGCCGGCGTCAATGAGCAAGCAGGACGTGATCGCGTTTGTACGGCAATCCTTTGATTCCGCGATTGCGAGAGTTTCGAAGCTAACAGCCGCACAGATTTCGAAGACCTACAATACCGGCGAGGGGACTTCCACCGGCCTGGACCTGCTGATGGGGCTGCTCGACCACACCACCCACCATCGCGCTTCATCCGAAATGTATTTGCGGGCCAAGGGCATTACTCCGGCCGAGTATCAGTTTTGAGTGTCGCCACCTCGACGCCTTTCATTTTTGCGCGGCATTCTTGGCCGGAGCCTGCTTGAGACTGGTGTAGACGGCCTCCACGAACAAGTCCGTGGTCCAGGGCCCGGTGGCGGCGCCGTAACGCGTATCGTAGTCCGCGGTAACCCCTGCCGCCTTCACCTGCTCCAAAGTCGCGCCATTTTTGATCAATGCCTGAACCCGGTCTCGAATGATCACCAGCATGTCGCGGTATTCCACCACTTCGTGCTCGTCGCACAGGTAGCCGTGCCCGGGGACAATCAACGTACCGCCCTCTGACTCGTGTTGGTACACCGTCCTGTTGAGGATGTCGTTGAGCGCGTCGATCTCGCCTTGCACGCTGCCGCCGTTGTTCCGGTCAATGAACGGATACTGGGTGGTGGTGAAGATATCGCCCGTCGCGATGATATCGGCGCGGCTGAATTGCACGATGCTATCGCCATCGGTAATCGCATTCGGTTCATGGAAAAGCTGAATGTCGTCGTCGTTATGAAACGTTCTTCTGCGCTCTTTCAGGTAGGTATCGCTGGGCCAGCCTGCCGCCGGGGTGGGGGCGCCTTTTCCAGTGGGCGCGCTCATCCGGTTGGCCACGTTCTGATGCGCCATGATGGTTGCGCCGACCCCTGCATCCACAAACTGCAGCGAAAAGAACGAGCCCTGGACGCTGGGATCGGAGCCGGACTCGCGCAGCTTCACATTTCCGCCGGTCTGGTCGGGATGGAAGCTGGTGTTGACGAGAAACTGAATCGGCTTGTCGGAGAGCTTGCGGATCGCCGCGATTATTTTGCCGGCCATTTGGCCGGTGCCTGAATCGACCACCAGGGGCCCCTCGTCGCCTACCTGCACGGTGACGTTCCCACCATCGCCCACCAGCATGTAGACATTGCGCCGCACGGGCCAAACGTGGATTTCGCCGTCGTGCGGATCCGGGTCGACGGCGCGGCTGGTCTCGGCAGGCCCCTGGGACGGGCGCGTTTCGGCCATCCCCTCCGCTTCGGTGGCGGTCTTCAGCTTCGTCATGTATTCGGGGTACATGGTCTCAGCCCCGCCCAACGCCCCCAATAGCGGAAGCTTGTACTTGTCGGCATATTCGGTGAGGAACGGATGCTGGCCAAACAGGAAATTGGGCACCTGATCCGGTCCTCTTCCGATGATTTGCTCTCCATCGTCGCAGGCGAACAACCAGAAGTTGGGGTCCACGGGCTGGCGATACAAATCCGTGGTTCTTACCGAGGGCTCGGACAAATAGACTGGATCGTTGATCACGGAAGTGTATGTGATATGGTCCCCATGACGGACGAAGAACTCCACTAGCGTGGCCTGGTCACTCTCGGGAAGGCCGTTGCGACGCAGCCAGCCCTGCTTGATGTGCGTCGTGTTTACCATCAGGGCATTGCCCACGAACGTGCCGGTTGAGAATCCCATCCAAGTGTGCGGCGCGTAGGCGGGAGGATGCGGCCGGCCATCCATCCAGATCACTCGGTGTCCCTCAAAGGTTTGGTGGTACCAGTGGATGGCGATCAATTTCTGCGTATGAGGGTCTCGCTCCTCCCAAGCGCGGGAATTTCCGATGGCGCGCACTTGATAGGGGGCGACGTAGCCGTCGCATTGGTGATGCCGCAACGTGACGCGCGACGGATCATAGGACAAGGCAAACAGACGGGCTGCCTCATTGATCGGGAACCCGCCGTAGTCCACCAGCTCAGGGCCGGCTCCGCGCTCCAAGGAGTCCTCGTGAAAAGGGCTAGTCCACCAGCCCGAGAAATCGATCGCGGGCGAGGGCCTCGCTTGACCGAACAGTGTTACGGCAGTTACGAGCGCGCCGGCTAGCAAGAAGAAGTGCGGCCTGAAGCTCCCCATCGAATTCTCCGTCATCGAGCCGAGCATCCAGTTGGATTCCACCCGGAGGCGTCGCTCTGCTTCTTGAAGTGCGTGCTGGTCCAGAAGGGCTGGAGCAAGTACATCGGGTCGTTCACCTCGGCGCTGACCACCAGCAACGAATCGCCGCCGGGAACATCGAAGCGGTCGAAATACTCGGTAACGACGGCATCGGCGCTGTAGGGAACTCCGTTCTTGCGCAGGTAACCCGGCCGCAATTTGGTGGTCACAACTTTCAACGAACCTCCGCTCTGTCCCGCTCCAGCACCCGGACCGAGCATGAACCCGAATCCCATCGGCGATCCGGGCCGGTCCCAGGTGGCCGTTGAAACACCCTGCCAGTCGCCTCCGCGGCTCTGCGCCGGGCCGAAGGAAAATAGCCGCGTCTGGCTACCGGCGTCGGTGTCGAGCCGGAGCGCGTTGTCGCCCTGCCACGTGATGTGAAGCCGGCCAGGGAGGCGTAGGAGGCCCGGAGCGCCGTATGCCTTGCACTGCTGGCCGGACGTTTCGTCTTTTGCCGGATCCCAAGCTTGCGCCACCTTGCGACCCTCCGCGTTGAGAGGAACGGAGGTGAAGTCGCCCTTGGGAGACGTAACCATCCGGAAGCGCCAGTCCTCGGTGACGAGTGAGACCCAGTAGCCGGTAAGATCCACCGGCGCGGCGGCCAGCGGTGAACGGGGTGGCGGCAAGGCGCCCTGAGCGCAAGCCTCCCGTGGGATCACGAACGCCAGAGCGGCAATGACGAACAGTTTCAATCCCACGTCAATTTCCGCGCCGCGCGATTTGAGCTTGCATGCATTCGGACATCACGTTGAGGAATCGTCCGTACGTCGCTTCGCCCACCACGAAGGGACTTGGCGCGCCCGATTTCCGCGCTTGCAGCCTGGCAAGTTTCTCGCCGATCCCATCCATGAGCGGGTGATTCTGAAGCTCCACGTCGACCCTCATTTGCCGCGTGATCTCGGCGAAATGATCGATCGACCGCAGGTATTGATGCAGCCCTTCGGTTGAAATGATCCTTGGAGTCAGAACGGTTCCACCATAGAGGCCCGCCATGTGGATCTTCCCAGCGTCCTTCACCGGGAAAATCAAACCCAAGGACCCCGGCGTGTGTCCCGGAATAAACACCGGTGTCACCTTCTCGTCTCCCAGGGTGATCGGCTGGCCCTCGACTGCGACCACGTCTCGCCTGGGCGGCACCACAGGCGGGCCTTTGGCCTGCGCCCCGGACTTCTCGATCAGTTCCCAATCCGCGGCCGACAGCGCCACGCGCGCGCCAAAGTGTTCTTGCAAATATTGCGCACCCCCAAAGTGATCCGCGTGGCCGTGGGTGACGATCACGTACTTGATCTTGGACGGATCGAGCCCGAGCTTCTTCAGGCCGGGAAGAAGAACCGTGTCCACCTGGTCGGCATAACCCGCGTCGATCAAAAGGATCCCATCGCTGGTGGTAACAGCATAAACCGCGGTTCCCGACCGGCCAATGACGTAGACATTGTCAAAAATCTTGGCCGGCTCCAGCTCGGGGTCGTCCGCCCGATTCGGCGTCGCGCCCTCGGCGCAGAAGAATTCCGCCGCTGCGGACCATTGCGGGTACGCGGCCTTCCTCGCTGCCGCGATGTGCTCGCCAATCTGCGCGGAATCGGGTCCTTGCGCTTGTGCGGCACCCGAGAGCATTCCCAAGAGCAAGCCTAAAATCACGCGACTCATTTTCGGCATATTGTTTTCCTCAAGTAGCGGTTAATGTTGCGCGAACCTCGGCCACGGGATTGTATCACAGGGCCAGCGGATAAAATTCCCACTGATGGTTGTGGCCCCCATAGTCGCGCTCGGTGTCCTTTCACCATCCAACCATTGCGCCTGTTTACGACGCATAATTGTACGTGAAGCGAAACCCCTGCGTGCCGGGAGGACAGCGCTGGAGCACAGCGATGGAGGAGAGCGATGGAGGAGCGCAATGCGTAATCGAAAGATGTGGATCTGGATCGCCTTGGTAGCAGCGCCGGCGTTCGGGCGCGCCCAGTGGTTAAATCATCCCACTCCTGGGATTCCGCGAACCCCGGACGGCAAGCCCAACCTTTCGGCGCGGACGCCCCGGGCAGCCGATGGAAGACCCGACCTTTCGGGGCTCTGGCAGACGGACGGCGCCCCACCTGAAATCTTGGAACGCTTCATCGCCGGAGCGACAAACGGCGCAGGTGAACCACCTCCCTCGGAGTACTTCCTTAATATCTTCTCCGATTTCAAACCCGAAGACGTGCCGCTGCTCCCCGCTGCCGCGGAACTATTCCGGCAACGCGCTCGGAACTTCAGCAACGTATCTCCAATCTCGCACTGTCTTCCGGAGGGCATACCAATGGTGGAAACGGCGCCTGCTCCTTACAAGATCATCCAAACGCCCGGATTGACGTTCATGCTTTACGAACGGGACACCACCTTCCGCCAGGTGTTTACCGACGGCCGAAAGTTGCCCGATGATCCGCAACCGTCTTGGCTGGGGTACTCGGTCGGCAAATGGGACGGCGATTCGCTGGTGGTGGACACCATCGGCTTCAATGACCGAGGGTGGCTGGATGCGCGGGCCCACACGCATAGCGAAGCGTTGCACCTGACCGAGCGATTTCGGCGCCTGGACTTCGGCCACATGGAAGTGCGGATGACCATCGACGATCCCAAAACTTATACGGGGCCATTCACCATCAAGCTGAAGCAGCGCCTGCTTCCCGACACCGATCTGCTGGAATCCTTCTGCGCTGAAAACGAGAAGGACTCAGCTCACGTCGAAGGCAAGTAGACACCCACGTTCCGTAACCTGGCGCGCGCACTCTACTTGGAGGGAGCGGCTGGCGGAATTTTCTTCCGATACTCCGGATAAAGCGTCTCCGGCATTCCGATAGCGGCGTCGCGCGGAACGCCGTACTTCGTGGTCATCTCATCGACGAAGGGATTTTTCTCGGGCAAATAGTGCGGAGCGGTTGGCCCGACACTCCCTTCGTACGCGGTAACGCATGGCGGCCCGATGGGAGCCTGAGGCGTCGCGCTCAGTTGAAAGCTTCTCGACAGCATCCACGGCTCGGCAAGGTAGATTGGATCCTCGATGATCTCGAGAATCGTCAGGATATCGCCGTGGCGGTAAAAACGCATGGTGGTCGTCGCTTCATCGCTCGAGGGCGCGCCGGTCTTTCGCAGGAACCCGGCCTTCATGTGTGTGGTGTAGGTGACGAGCGTGTTGCCTTCCCATGCGCCGGTGGTGAACCCGGCGCGCGTATGCAGGGCATTTTCTGACGGATGAGGGCGCCCGTCCATCCAAATCGTCATCGGCGCACGATCCTCCCACCCGCCGATGACATAGGAGATCACGTTTCCTTTGAGCGGATCGGTTTCGCTCCAGATCCTCAAACCAAACGGTCCCTGGACGAGATAAAAGACCGGCCATCCTTGGCATTGGTGTTCCACCATCTCGAGTTGCGACTCGGAATAACCTAGTGCTCGAATCCGCCCTTCGTCGCTTAGGGGAATTCCCGTGAAGTCCACGGGCAACCCGTCGCCCGTAAGGAACTCGTGGTTTCTTGGCGTCCAGGAGCCCGTAAGCTCCACCTGCGCGAGTGCGGTGTGGCACGCGAACAGCGCCAGGAATAGCAAGGCGAGTGTCCAAACGGTTAAACGGCTCATTTTGCGGTGCACGCCTCGGGATCCCATTTCGATCCGTCGGCCTCCTTCTTGAATTGCGAACTCGTGGTAAAGGGCTGCCTGAGGTACTGCGTATCGTCGACGATCGCGGTCACCAGCAGCACCTGGCCGCCACTGCCGCCTGGGATTGGTCCAATATCGAAATATTCCGTAACCGTAGCGTTCTCGCTGTAAGGAACGCCATTCTTTCGCAAATATCCGGGCCGCAGGTTGGTGGTTGTTACTTTCAGCGATGCCGGTTTTTCCCATTGGGCGCTCGAATAACCTTGCCACGTCCGCTCACCCGGCGACGCAGATGGTGCGTTGAAATGAAAAAGGCGCGTCTGCTTGCCCGCGTCGCTGTCCACCCGCAGCGTGTTATCGTCCTGCCACGTGATGTGAAACCGCGCAGCCAGCCGCATGATCGCAGCGGCGCCATACGCCTTGCATTGATTGCCGGCGGCTTCGTCGGCCGCAGGGTCCCACGCGTCCGCAACCTTGCGCGCCTCTGGAGTCATGGGCACGGGTTGGTAATCGCCTTTGCGCGGCGTGATCATGCGGAAACGCCAGTCTTCGGTGACGAACGCGACCCAATAACCGGTGATATCGATGGGCGCGGAGGCTTTCGCCGTTACCGCGGCGCGCTCTTGCCCGGCTGCGGGCGGCTGGGCACCCAGGGACAGCGCGGCCAGCATCGCGATGAACAAGACTCTCATTGCACTTTGTTACTCATGCTGCGGCCCATAGTTTGATAGATCGCTTCGACGAAGTCGTTCGTGGTCCAAGAACCTGTGTCGGATCCGTACCGGTGCGTGTAGCCCCGGGCGGGCGAGGCGGCTTTGACTTGTTCCAACGTGAGACCCTGTTTCATTAAATCGCGGATGCGGTCGCGAATGATTGTCACCATGTCGCGGTAATCGACCACGTCGAGTTGATCGCAGATGCGGCCGTGGCCGGGAATTATCAGCGTGCCCTCTTCGCGCGATACGATCGGCACCGACGGAATGGCCGTATCCACCAGCTTCTGCAAGGCTGCGATTTCGCCCTGAATACTGCCGCCCTTACCGACATCGATCACAGGGAATCTGCGCGTGTCAAAAACGTCGCCCGCCACGACAACATCGGAACGGCGAAAGAAAACAATCGCATCGCCATCCGTGTGCGCGGCCGGCTGATGGAAGACTTCAATGCCCTCGCCGTTGAGGTACATGTATTTCCGCGGCTGATCGAACGTCTCCGTCGGCCACGCGTCAATTGGAAATGGTGAGGGGCGCCCGCTCGGCCCGCTCATTCGCGTCAGGACTTGTTCCACGGAAAGTATCGACGCTCCGCCTCCCAGGAAATTGGTGGCGAGACCGGCTCCGCCGTTTCCCGTGAATAGTGTCTGCCCGGCTTTTGCAACAGCGGCATTGCCTCCAACATGGTCCGGATCGGCGCTGGTGTTGATCACGTAACGGATGGGTTGTGCCGTGACCTTCTTGATGGCAGCAACGACCGCATCCGCGTTCGCGGCGGTTCCTGAATCGACAACCACGACGCCATCCACTCCGACCTGAAAGCCGATGTTGCCGCCGGCGCCCGCAATCATGTAGAAGTTCGGCCGTAGTTGCAGCACCTCAAGATCCGCGGCCAAACCAAGCTTGGCAAAACCAGGGATGGAGACTAAGACGGCGGTCGCGATGGCGATTGTGCGGCTCACAAGGGGCATAGGCCTCAAACAATTCTACTCCCGGCCCACGTGCGGTAGAATGGTGGTTTCAGCGGCGCGGCTTCATAGGCAAGGGCTGCGCGGTCCAGAAAATCGAGAAATCATTCCGAACAATGAAAGAACGAATACGCTCCACAACCATCCTCTGCGTGCGCCGGGGTGGGAAAGTGGTGATGGCGGGAGACGGGCAGGTGACGCTCGGCCAGGAAGTGCTGAAAGCCTCCGCGAAAAAACTTCGCCGGCTGTACAGCGACAAGATCATCGCGGGTTTCGCCGGTTCCACCGCGGATGCGTTCGCGCTGTTCGCGCGTTTTGAAGCCAAGCTGGAACAGTTCAACGGCAATCTCGCGCGCTCGGTGGTGGAGCTCGCCAAGGAGTGGCGCACCGACCGCGTGCTGCGGCATCTGGAAGCGCTGCTGCTGGTGGCCGACCTCAACAACACATTCATCGTCAGCGGAAACGGCGATGTGATTGAGCCGGACGGCGAGGCGGCGGCCATCGGTTCGGGCGGCCCGTTCGCGAAATCGGCAGCCACGGCGCTGATCGAAAATACTAAACTGGGAGCGAAAGAAATAACAGAGAGGGCCATGAAGATCGCCGCACAAATTTGCATCTACACCAACGAGACCGTGATCTTCGAGGAGCTGGGCTAGATGCAATACTGTTCATGCCCAAGGTACACGCGGCTTTCGGGGTACACGCGGCTTCAGCCGCGTTTGTTCGGTACCGTAGAGACGCGACTAAAAAGTCGCGTGTACCAGCGTCTCATAAAGCGAACGGTATTGAGGGCTAGATGGTGATCTATTTGCCTGGCCAAGCGCTGGATGAAACGCCGCTGCTCGACGAGCTGACACCTCGCGAGATCGTTCAAGAGCTTGACAAATACGTGATTGGGCAGGCGGACGCGAAGCGCGCCGTCGCCATCGCGCTGCGTAATCGCATCCGCCGCCAGAAGCTGGAACCCGAGCTCGCCGATGAGGTGATGCCGAAGAACATCCTCATGATCGGGCCCACCGGCGTGGGGAAGACCGAGATCGCGCGGCGGCTGGCCAAACTGGCCAACTCCCCGTTCTTAAAAGTAGAGGCCAGCAAGTTCACCGAAGTGGGCTACGTTGGGCGCGACGTAGAAGCCATGATTCGCGACCTGGTTGACATCTCCATCGACATGGTGCGCGAAGAGCGGCTGGAAGAAGTGGCCGAGCGCGCCGAGAAAAACGCCGAGGAGCGGCTGCTGGATCTGTTGATGCCCCCGCAACCGGAGGTTTCCGAAAGCGCCGAACGCACGCGTGAGAAACTGCGCGAGAAATTGCGCGCCGGCAAACTGGATGATCGCATGGTGGAGATCGACGTGCGCGAGCGCGGTCCCACGTTCGAGATCAGCACCAATACCGGCCTGGAGGAAATGGACGTCAACCTGAAGGATGTTCTGCCGGGCCTGTTCGGACAGCGCACCCGCAAACGAAAGATGCGGGTTGCAGAGGCCGCCGAATACCTGGTGCAGGAAGAAGAGCAGAAGCTCATCGACATGGATCAGGTGACGCGCGTCGCGCTGGATCGCGTGGAGCGCAGCGGCATCATCTTCCTGGATGAGATCGATAAGATCGCAGGCCGCGAATCCGGCCACGGTCCCGACGTCAGCCGCGAAGGCGTGCAACGCGATATCCTGCCGATCGTCGAAGGCACCACGGTCAATACACGGCATGGTTTCGTGCGTACGGATCATATTCTGTTCATAGCGGCGGGCGCGTTCCATGTCTCCAAGCCCAGCGATTTGATCCCGGAGCTCCAGGGCCGGTTCCCGATTCGGGTCGAACTGAAATCGCTTACCGAAGCGGATTTCATCCGCATTCTCAAGGAGCCCAAAGGCGCGCTGGTCAAACAGTACATCGCTTTGCTGGATACTGAAGGTATCAAGCTGGTGTTCACCGACGACTCCATCGAGCAGATCGCCGGCTTCGCGGCGCGCGTCAACCAAATGGCCGAAAATATTGGGGCGCGGCGCTTGCACACCATCATGGAGAAGCTGCTCGAAGAGATCTCCTTCGCCGGGCCCGACCTCAAGAAGAAGAACGTCCGCATAGACGCCGTGTATGTTCGCAAGCAACTGGCCGACATCGTGAAGGACCAGGATCTGAGCCGGTACATCCTGTAGCCGATGCGCACGATGGCCGTGATCCTTTGCGCCGCCGTCTGTGCGCTGCTCACCGGGTGCGGCTCTGTCGGTGAACCTCTGTATCCCGCGCTGCGAATTCCTGCGCGCGTCATCGATCTCGCGGTCGGCGAGCGCGGCGCCAATTTTGATTTCGATTTCACGATCGCGCCGCTGACCACCGAGGGCGTGGCGCTCACCGATATCGGCGGCGTGGAGTTGCGCGTCGGTACCAGCCCCAGCAATGGATTCAACCTGGAGGAGTGGATCAAGACGTCCACGCGCGTTGAGGTGCCCACGCCGGACAAACCCGGCCCAGTTCATGCCGAGTTTCCCGTGGCGAAATTCGTTGGCCAAGAAGTGGTGGCGGCCGTGCGCGTGACCAACCCCAAGGGGCGTGATGCGGGTTGGTCGGATTTCAGGATCCTCCAGGTGGAGCCGCCGCTCGCAACACCCGCCGATTTCCACGTTGCGGCCACGGCCAAGGGCGTCGAGCTGACTTGGCGCGCCGCCGGAATCAGCGAATTTCGCATCTTTCGAAAGAGTGAGCAGCAACCCCGCCCCATACTGCTTGCCACCGCGACCGAGTCGCCTTACGTTGACATCAGCGCGGAGTATGGCAAGACCTATCAGTATTCTGTCCAAGGCGCGCGCGGCAAAGTGGAGAGCGATGTGGTTGGACCCGAAGCCATCACGCCGGTGGACACTTTCGCGCCCGAGGTTCCGGCCGGCCTCACTGCATCGGTGGGTCTTGGCGCAGTGGAATTGGCATGGACGCGGAACACCGAGTCCGATTTCAAGGAGTATAGAGTTTTCCGTTCCGAGGAAGGCGGGCCGTTCGCCGAAATCGCGCGCGGTTTAGAGGCCCCCACGTATTCGGATCACGCCGTTCAGAGCGGAAAGCATTATCTCTATCAAGTTTCGGCCATCGATCAGATCGGCAATGAGAGCGCGCCATCCGCTGCCGTGGAGATCCTTGCTCCTTGAAGAGCGCCCAATGAAGATGAGTGACCAATGAAAATCGTCCGCTATAGTCCCGACGGCACGCGGCTCCTGCCGCCGTGCGTCCCATCCAAGATCGTGTGCGTCGGCCGCAATTATGCAGAGCACGCCAAGGAAATGGGCAACGAAGTGCCCGCCGAGCCCACCATTTTCCTGAAGCCTCCCTCGTCGTTAATCGCGTCGGGCGACGCCATCGTTTATCCTCGGTTGTCGCAACGCCTCGACTACGAAGGCGAATTGGGAGTTGTGATCGGACGGCGCGCCCGCAACGTGAAAAGCTCCGATGCCGCCGGCTACATCCTGGGCTACACCTGCGTCAACGATGTCACCGCGCGCGACTTGCAACGAAAAGATGGCCAGTGGACGCGCGGCAAAGGCTTCGATACGTTTTGTCCGGTGGGGCCGTGCATCGTCCCGCGCGATGAAGTGGATCTCGCCGGCTTGCGCGTCCGGACGTTCGTCGATGGTGAGAAAAAGCAAGATGCGTCCATTACGGAAATGATGTTCAGCGTGGATGATATAATTGCGTACGTTAGTGCATTCATGACGCTCGAGCCGGGCGATCTGATCGCGACAGGCACACCGTCCGGTGTCGGTCCATTGCAACCAGGCTCGCAAGTGCGGATTGAAATCGATGGCATCGGAGTGTTGGAGAATACCGTCGTGGCGGAGGATTAACCCATAGTTCCCGCGGAAGCACTTGTCGCCGGCGCCGTATCGGCACCGCTTGTTGCGGTGGGCGTTTACGTCGTGCTGCGCATCAGGCGCAAGCCAAAAGATAAAGAGAAGCGGCGGCGGCTGGAAGTGAACTCGAATGGACGCTTAGGGGACGCCACCATCCTCGAAATCAGCGGTGACGCGATCTTCTACGAGTATTCGGTTCGCGGCATCACATACACGGCATCCCAGGACATCTCGAAGCTGCACGAGCTGATTCCGGGCGATCCGCAGCGGTTGATCGGGCTGCCGGCGTCGCTGAAATATTCGTACCAAAATCCGGCGAACTCGATTCTGCTGTGCGAGGAGTGGTCCGGGCTGCGCGTGGGACGCCGGCCCGTGAATGGTATAGTTGGCAGTACCAGGCCATGAACGGCAAATACTATCGAGAAAATGAGTGGTGGGTCAGTCCCTATAATTTTGTTCCAGAAGTAACGTCTACGTTTCAACTCCCCGCGCGAGTGAGCATTCACGACGCCACGCTGCGTGACGGCGAACAGACGCCGGGAGTGGTCTTCAGCATCGCGGATAAGGTGGCAATTGCCGAGAAACTGGCCGAAATCGGCGTGGATCGCATCGAAGCCGGCATGCCCGCCGTTTCCGAACAGGATTTTCAAGCCATCAAGGAGATCTCGCGCCTCGGTTTGAAATCGCGCATCTTCACCTTCGCGCGCGCTATGAACGCCGACATCGATAAGGCCGCCGAATGCGGTTGTCACGGCGTGATTATCGAAATTCCGATCGGTTATCCGAAGCTCAAGTACCAATTCAAGTGGACCTGGGAAGACGTTCTGAAGAAGAGCATCGGTGTCATCAACTATGCGAAATCCCGGGGTCTGTACGCGGTGTATTTTCCGTACGACACCACGCGCGCCCGCGAGGATGATCTCACCAACCTGCTAACCCGCATTATGCAGGAAGCGCCGCCGGACTCGGTCGGCGTTGTGGACACCATGGGCTGTGTTCTGCCCGAAGCGATGAAGTATCTGGTGCGCCTGGTCAAGTCGATCACCAAGCTCCCCGTGGAAGTGCACACGCACAACGATTTCGGCATGGCGGTTGCGACGGAACTGGCTGGCGTGGAGGCCGGCGCGGAAGTGGTGCATAGCTGCGCGAATGGCCTGGGAGAGCGCACCGGCAACGCCGCGCTCGAGGAGTTGATCGTCGCGCTGCATGTGCTCTATGGCTACGAAACGCACTACGACCTGGGCAAACTTCCCGAACTCGGCGAGCTGGTCAGCCGCATCAGCCAGTTCGACATCGCGCTGAACAAACCGATTTTGGGGGAGCGCAACTTTACGCGCGAATCGGGCATCGGCGTTGACTTGGTGGTGAAGGAGCCGCTGGCGATGTTCGGAACGCATCCGGCGCTCACGGGCCGGCGCGGCGAAGTGGTGCTGGGGAAGAAGAGCGGGAAGGCGTCCATCACTTACAACCTGGAACGGCTGGGAATCACTGGCGCCGATGACGAGGCGGTTTCCGAGATGCTGCGCCGCGTCAAGGACAAGGGCATCGAAAAGCGCGGGCTCCTGAGTCCGGCCGAGTTTAAGGAAATCGTCGAAGACGTACTCGTTGCCAAGCGTTAGGCCGAAGGACGCGCGATTTCGCGAGTCTATTTTCTTACATACCCGGCACTAGCGGACCGCTTACCGGCCTGGCGGTGCGCTTCATCCGACAGCGCGTGGACTCCGCTTGCATCCACCCAGCGGTTGTAGAAGTTGAAGAGAGCGCACACTGTTATGGCGTAGTAAATCGCGGCATCGTCCCAGCCTGCGGCGTGCAAAGTTTCGATGTCTCGCGGCGTGATGCTGGTTGAGCGTCGATTCACTATGTCGACGAAGCGGAAAAGCGCCTTCTCCTTTTCAGTCAGCCCGCACTTTTCTAAATCGCGAATCACGCCGGAGATGAACTTTTCAGCGTCGATGTCCGCCTCCGATTCCTGTTTCAACAGAACGGCCGCGACCGCGGCGTGGGCCTTCGTTCAAAATGGACAATCGTTGCGGGCCGAGGTGAAGGCAGCAATTAACTCCCGAAGCCACGGGCTGAGCGGAGCCGGCTCGCGCATGACCTCTTGCGTAAAGCGCGCCAGATGATCGGTCGCAAGCGGCCTGAAGGCGAACAGGTGCCAGATTTGCGCGTACTCGGCGCCCGCGGCTTGCATCATGTGCAGTGCATCGGCGTATGGTCCCGGCTGCGGATTGTCCTCCACGCCAGGAAGGAGCATCGCTTCCATTTTGGCGCCTTTTTTATCGATATCGCCCATGTTGCACTCCAGGTGAATTGTACTCCATGTGGACAAATCAAAGACGGGCGGCTGGGTGTACACTGATAGGGGTCTAGATGCGCCGCCTAGCAGCATGGGGACTGATTCTGTTGGCCGTAAATGGCGCCTATTTGGCCGCTTTCGCGCATGCCACCATTTTTTACGAAGCGAATGTTTTGCTGCATCTCGCCCTGGGCTTGGCGCTGGCGCTAGTTGCAGCGCGCTATGCACGCCGCTATCCGATCGAATGCGGGATCTTTTTGGCCGCCGCTGTCGTGGCCCTGTATTTGGTGTTCCAAGGCAACACGTACGATCAGCGCGGCGTACTGTGGCTGCACATCGGACTCGCGGAAGTAGCGCTGGCCATCATCGGGTGGCGATTGAAGCCGTCGCGCATCGGGGTGGCCGCTCTCAGCGTACTTGTCCTTCTTCCGATCGCAGGGGAACTCTGGCCCGCCGCCAAAAATAGGATCAGCAATCCGGCGAGCGCTCCGCTCTCGATGGATTTGGAAGGAGCGGGCGAGCATTCTCCCTTCGCCCCGTCTTCGGCGCAAACCAACACCGGCAGGATTATTCCCTCGAACTTCTTCATGGACTCAGCTGGCTGCGGCCGCTGCCACAAGGACATTTACGAGCAGTGGCAAGGCTCCTCGCATCATTTCGCTTCCTTCAATAATCAGTTCTACCGGAAATCCATCGAATACATGCAGGACGTGGTTGGCACCCGGCCCAGCAAGTGGTGCGCGGGCTGTCATGACCACGCGGTGTTCTTTAACGGCCGCTTCGACCGGCCCATTCGCGAGCAGATCGACACGCCGGAAGCCCAAGCCGGCCTCGGGTGCATGTCTTGTCACGCCATCGTTCACGTGGGTGGCTCCATGGGCAACGCCGATTTCACCGTCGAATACCCGCCCCTGCATGAGCTGGCATCGAGTGAGAATCATTTCATTCAAGCGTTGGACCGCTTTATGATCTATCTCAACCCGAAGCCTCACCGCGCGACGTTTCTCAAGCCGTTCATGCGCGAGCAAGCCGCGGAGTTCTGCGCCTCCTGCCACAAAGTGCACCTGGACGTTCCGGTGAACAGCTATCGGTGGGTGCGCGGATTCGACGATTACGACAACTGGCAGGCCAGCGGAGTTTCTGGTCAGGGCGCCCGCTCGTTTTACTATCCAACGAAGTCGCAATCCTGCGCGGATTGTCACATGCCGCTGGTGGCATCGCACGATCCCGGCAACCGCGCGGGCCAAGTGCACTCGCATCGTTTTCCGGGCGCAAATACAGCTGTGGCGTTTGCTAACCGGGATGATTCACAACTAAAGGCCGAGGAAGACTTTCTGAAGTCCGGGTTCATCACGGTCGACATTTTCGCCGCATCGCCCGCCAGCGACCACACCGGAACTGCGGCCATGCTGCGACGCAACGACTCGCCTCAAACCAACACCACCTTTGCAGTTGGCGAAGAAGCCGAGCAGCACGGAGACATGGTAATTCGCGAGGTTGGCAAGGTCGCGGCTCCGCTCGATTCTTCCGGCGCGAAGCTGGAGCCCGGCAGTACAGTGCGCGTTGACGTGGTGGTCAGAACCAGAAAGATCGGGCACTTTTTCCCAGGCGGCACCGTGGATGCTTTCGATGCGTGGCTCGAATTACAGGCCCGGGACAGCGATGGCCGCATCATTTTTTGGAGCGGCAACGTCACGGATGGCGGTCGAGGTCCGGTGGAACCCGGCGCGCATTTCTATCGCTCCTTTCAGCTCGATGGCGACGGCAATCCCATCGACAAGCGAAACGCCTGGCAGACGCGGAGTTTACTGTATGTAAGACTCATCCCGCCCGGGGCGGCCGACGTCGCCCATTATCTGGTTCGCGTTCCCAACCATGCGCGCGGGCCCTTGCAGTTTACCGCGCGGCTGAATTATCGGAAATTCGCCTGGTATTACACGCAATTCGCGTACGGCGCGCACCGCAAAGGGGGCCAAGATCCGAGCCTGTTGACTGTAGACCACAACGGCCTGGATTATGAGTTCGGCCCGCGATTCATTCCAGCCAACGTGTCGGGAGCAATTCGCGATCGAATTCCCGATCTTCCGATCGTGACGCTGGCGGAGGCCAAGGCCACGGTGCCGCTCGGCGAGCCGGCTTGGGCGCCCGCGGCCCATCAGAAGGATCGTGAGCGCTGGAACGACTGGGGCATCGGTCTTTTGCTGCAAGGAGATCTCAAAGGCGCGGAATATGCGTTCCGCAAAGTCACCGAGGCCGAGCCCGGTTATGCCGATGGCTGGCTGAACCTGGCCCGGGCGTTGATCCAGGAAGGCGAGACCGATGCCGCCAAGCCCGACATCGCTAAAGCGCTTCAAATCGCTCCACAATTTGGACGCACGTGGTTTTTCAAGGCCGCGATCCAAAAGGCGGATGGGGACTACGATGGCGCGCTTCAATCGCTGGACCGCGTTCGCTCCCAATACCCGCGCGATCGCGTCGTATTGAACCAAATCGCCCGGCTTTTGTTTCTGAAGCGCCAGTACGCGCGAGCCATCGAAGCGTTGCGCGCCGTGAACGCCGTGGATCCAGAAGACGTCCAAATGCACTATACATGGATGTTGGCCGCTCGCGGCCTGGGAGACACGGCCGCCGCGCAGCGCGAAGAAAAGCTCTTTCTCCGGTTCAAAGCGGAAGAAGCTTCGCAAGCGCTGACCGCGCGCCGCCGGGCATCGAGTCCCGAAGACAACAACGAGCGCCAGCCGATCCACGATCATGAGAGCGCGATAAAATGACTAGCTGGTGGCTGGTGACTGGTGTAGTGGTGGGCGCTACAACACTGGGCGCGCCTCTGGCATCCGACAGCGGGATCGTCTTTACCGATGTCACGGCGCAAGCTGGCATTCACTTCACGCACAACAGCGGCCGGGCGGGCCAGAAGTACTTGCCGGAGACGCTGGGCTCGGGTTGCGCTTTCTTCGATGCCGATGGCGACGGCTGGCCCGACATCCTGCTGATCAACGGCAAGGACTGGACGCCCCACGGGAAGAAGTCCCTGCCCGCGCTCTATCGCAACAACCACAACGGCACGTTCACCGACATCACGCGTGGCAGTGGCCTCGACATCGAAATGTACGGCATGGGCGTCGCCATCGGCGACTACGACAATGATGGCCGCGACGACGTGTACATAACCGCGCTGGATGGCGATCATCTTTTTCACAACGAAGGCAATGGGAAATTTCGCGATGTGACCAAGCTCGCGGGCATCCAAAACGCGAGCTTCGGCACCTCTGCGGCGTGGGTCGATTACGATCGCGACGGCAAACTCGACCTCTTCGTTGCGAATTACGTGCAGTGGAGCCCGAAGCTGGACTTGTGGTGCTCGCTCGACGGCGCGACCAAGTCGTACTGCACTCCCGAATCGTACAAGGGGACCCGTTGCAGGTTATTCCACAACCTCGGCGGCGGCCGTTTCGAAGATGTCGCCGAAAAGGCGGGCGTGGGCGATCCCACCAGCAAATCGTTGGGGGTCGCGGTTTTGGATTACAACGGCGACGGCTGGCCCGACCTGTTCGTCGCGAACGACACGCAGCCCAACAAGCTCTATCGAAACAACCGCAATGGCACCTTCGCGGAAGAAGGCATGGCGGCTGGAGTGGCGTACGGCGAAGAGGGCATCGCGCGCGGGGCAATGGGCGTGGATTCCGCGGATTATGACCGCAGCGGCAGGTCGCATTTGCTGGTCGGCAACTTCTCCAACCAAATGCTTGGCCTGTATCACAACGAAGGCAACGGGCTGTTCGTGGATGAGGCGCCTTCTTCCACCGTGGGCCGGTCCAGCCTGCTCTCGCTGTCCTTCGCCGTCTTCTTCTTCGATTACGATCTGGACGGCTATCCCGATATATTTACCGCCAACGGCCACATCGATGAACAAATCGGCCGCGTGCAGCCCAAGGTGAGCTACCGCCAGGCGCCGTTGCTGTTTCGCAATCTAGGCGATCATCACTTCGCGAATGTGACAGCCGCGATGGGCGCCGCTTTCAATCGCCCCATTGTCGGGCGAGGAGCCGCCTACGCGGATTTCGACCGCGATGGCGATCTGGATCTTCTGATCTCCACCAACAACGGACCCGCCTATCTGTACCGCAACGACGGCGGCAATCGCAATCACTGGCTCACCATCCGGCTGGCCGGCACCAAGAGCAATCGGGATGGCATCGGCGCAGTGATTCGTCTCCAAAGCGCTTCCGGCAAGCAATCCAGCACCGTGCACAGCGGGTCCAGCTATTGTTCGCAGAGCGACCTGGCTGCGACGTTTGGACTGGGGAAAGACACCTCGGCGTCCATCGAGATCGCGTGGCCCAGCGGCGCCAAGCAGTCCATCGGAAGCGTAGCCGCCAATCAGTTCCTGATGATTGATGAAAGCCGCGGCGTGATTAAACGAGAGCCCCCAGCCACACGCTAGCCATGCAGCAACTCTTAGGCAAACAGTTGCGCCGCGAGCCCCTCTTGTTGATAATTTTCCTGCTCGCGGTGGCGTGTTCTAAACCGCGTAATCAGGGGCTGCTGGATCAGCACCGCAATCTCGGCAAGGCGTTCTATGAGAATCCCACCACTCAACAAAACGCGGTCCGGGAGTTTCAGCAGGCGCTCGAACTCGCGCCCGATTCCGCCCGCGACAAACTGAACTACGCGCTTGCGCTGCTCAAGGTCCAAGGGCGGGAAGAGGAAGCCATAAAACTCCTGCAAGAGGTGCAGCGCCAGGATCCCTCGCTGCCGCACACTTGGTTCAACCTCGGGATCTACTATAAGCATCAGGGCGACACGAAGCGAGCGATCGAGCAATTCTTGGGGCTGCTCGCCCGAACGCCGGACGAGTCCATCGCGCACTATCAACTGGGCACCCTCTACAATCAAACGAACCTGCACAGTGACGCGCAAGCTCAATTCGAAAAAGCTGCCGAGCTGGATCCGTTGCTGGCGGCCGCGCCGTTCCAACTTTACAATCTATACCGGCTTGAGGGAAACACCGGGCAAGCGAATCGCTACCTCGCCGATTTCGAGCGCATCCAGAAGTTGCAGAAGAGCTGGGTGATTCCGGAAAACGTAGAGTGGTCGAGCTACGCGGAAGTCTACGACCCGCCGGAAGCTCGCGTGGAAGCGGCAGCGCCGCCGGAACCGAAGTTCGCCGACACGCGGCTGGAGGGAACGGTTGATCCAACCACCGCGGGCCTCACCTTAATCGACTCCACTGGCAGCGGCCAAACCGATCTTCTGGTGTGGTCTTCCCAAGGAATCCGTTTGTTCCTCAAAGGGCAGCAGCCCGCCGCCGCGACGGGCCTGGAAGGACTGACCGGCGTGATCGGCGTGGCTCCGGGTGACTTTGACGATGACGGCCGGATGGATCTCTGCGTGCTAACCGAGGCCGGTCCGGTTCTCTATCGCAACACGGGCGGCAAATTCGTCCGCTACCCGGCGAACCTTCCCGCCCGGCGCTTCGATGCTGCCGTATGGATGGATGTCGATCACGATTACGACCTCGATCTCATCCTGCTCGGGCCGCAGCCGGCGCTATTGCGGAATCAGGGAGCGGCGGGATGGGAGGATCGGACCGAGGATTTCCCGTTTGTGAAGGGCGCGGTCACCTCCGCCAGGAAGCTGCGCGTCATTCCCGACAGCAAGGCGTTCGATTTGGCCGTGTTCTACCGCGATCGCACGCCCGTGCTGTATCGCGATCAACTGGGCGGCAGATATACAGTGGAGGCGTTCCATGGGCCCGCCGACACGGATCGGAAGCAAGTGGATGCCGACTTCGACGCAACCGGGCGGCTGGACCGTGCCCGCATCGATGCGGACGGCAGCATTCATTTCCTGCGCAACCAGAGCGGTTGGAAACACTGGATCCGCGTTCAGCTCCACGGCGTGCGAAGTCTCAAGCTGGCTCAGGGCGCGTTGGTCGAGATGAAGGCTGGAGCTCTATACCGCCGCCAGTTCTACAATGGCGTGCCGCTGACTTTCGATGCGGGAGAGCACGCTTCCGTGGACGTCGTTCGCATCACCTGGCCGAACGGGCTGATCCAGAACGAAGTCCAGCAGGCGACGAATCAGACGCATATTTATCAGGAAGCGCAACGGTTGTCCGGCTCCTGCCCGATGATCTGGACCTGGAACGGGCGCGAGTTCCAGTTCATTACCGATGTTCTGGGAGTGGCTCCGCTGGGCGCTCGCGATAGCGATGGAAGTTACTTCCCGGTGAATCACGAGGAGTATGTCGAGATCCCTGGCGCGGCGCTTCAGCCCGTCCATGATGACCAGAAGCGTGAGCACTACGAAGTTCGCGTCACCGAGGAGTTGAGCGAAGTGTCGTATCTCGATCAGATCCAGTTGTACGCGGTCGATCATCGAGCCGGCACTGAGATCTTCACCAACGAGAAGTTCAAAGGTCCTCCCTACCCCGAGTTCCGCCTGTTCAGTGTCGAGCGAAGGATCTATCCCAAAAACGCGCGCGACGACCACGGCGAGGATGTGCTGCCGCAATTGATCGCCAAGGATCAACGTTATCCTGACCATTTCCGCCGTTCCGAAACGGGCGTGGCGGATCTGCATTCACTCGATTTGGATTTCGGCGATGCCGCCCCGTCCGGCAAGGCGATCCTGTTGCTGAACGGATGGGTGGATTGGCCGGATGGCAGCACCTTCCGCAGGGCCTCGCAGGAGTCGGAGGCCGGCTTGGTGATGCCGTATCTCCAGGTGCAGGACGCCGCCGGCGCCTGGAAAACCGTGAATCAAGATATGGGCATGCCGGCCGGAAAGCCCAAGACGATCGTGGTCCCAGTCGACTTTCTTTCCGCGAGCCGCAAGGTCCGAATCGTCACCAATCTGTGCGTGTATTGGGATGAGATCTTCTTGAGTGAGGGCGCGTCGGACGCTCAAATGAAGCCTGCTCTCATACCTTTCCACTCCGCCGATCTACATTTTCGCGGATTCTCGGAAACGCGCATTCACCCGCGGCGCAAACAGCCGGATACATTCTTCTACGATCATGTTTCGCTAGCTTCCTTCTGGAATCCCACCCCTGGCCTCTATACAAGATTTGGCCAGGTGGACAGCCTGCTGCGCGGCGTCGACGATCAACTGGTGATCATGGGCTCGGGTGACGAGGTGCGCTTGCAGTTCCCTGCGGCGGCCGTCCCAGCGCCGCAGGCCGGATGGACCCGCGACTTCCTGCTCAAGGTGGACGGTTGGGCCAAGGATCGCGATGCGAACACCGCCTTCTCTTCCACTGTTCAGCCGCTCCCGTTCCATGGGATGTCCCGGTATCCGTATCCGGCGAGCGAACACTTCCCTCGGGACGCCATGCACGATTCCTACCAGCGCACCTACAACACGCGGCCCGCGGCGGTGTTAATCCCGCAGCTACAGCCCGCCGTTGGCCAAGAATGACGGATGCGGCGAGGCGTCGGCTATTGATAAGTCGGTACACGCGGCTTTTCAGCCGCGTTTTTGCCAAATCGGTACACGCGGCTTTTCAGCCGCGTTTTTTGCCAAATCGGTACATGCGGCTTTTCAGCCGCGTTTTTGCCAAATCGGTACACGCGGCTTTTCAGCCGCGTTTTTGCCAAATCGGGCGAGAACGCGCCGTCCTGGGGGTACACATTGCACGTGGCTCCGTGGGCGATCAGGATCTTGCCGCGTGCGGCAAGACTGGCCCTGGTCGATCACCTGGAAAAACGCGGCTCGAAAGCCGCGTGTACCCGACCCACCGTACGTACCCCCGTCAGAACGTAAAGCGCGCCACCAACTGGCCGGATCTCGGATTGGTGCCAGCTCCGTTGAGAACGTCCACGAACCCGTAGCCTCCGTTCAATGCACCGGAGGTACCTGGCAGGCCTGGGAACGGGTTCCCGGTAGTAGCCAGCGTCGTGCTCGTCGTGGCCCCAGTCGGCATGGGATAGACTACGCGGTTGAACACATTAAAGAACTGCGCCTGGATCAACAACTGGACTTTCTCTCTTACGCGGAAACTCCGGCCCAAGCTGAGCGATTCCGCAGGCTGGCGCTGCCACCGGCAATCGCTGTAGTAAGGCGCCGCGTCGCCAAACGTCTCCGTGGTCTGGTTCGACCACGCTTTCGGATTCAGCACCAGCGTCTTCGTCGGGTCGAAATGGCTGTTCGGATTCACGGCCAGGCAGTTCTGGCCGGGAACATAGTTCTCCAATGGTTCGGTACTGAGACCGCCGCCGGAGAAATTCGTTACGCCGTTCAGGGGAGTGGTGCCGACACCCATGGTATTCCATAGCGTGATGTTGGAAGCCGGACTCTGGATCAGCATGCCGCTCGCATACTTGAGAACGCCACCGATGACCCAGTCCCGGACCAGCCAGTTAGCAGCCTTGCCTGCACCGCTTTCACCGAAGGTCTGTATCTTCGGGGTTGTGTAGCTGAACGCTATCACCAGCACCTGCGGCTGATCGAAGCCGGAGAGCTGCTTATCAGTCCTCAGGTTGAACGGGTCGTTTAGAACCGGATCTTGCGGAGTCAGGTACGAAGTGTTGGAATTGGCCGAGTTGGTCAACGACTTCGAGAAAGTGTAGGCAACGGTAGCGGTCAAGCCATGAGAGTAGCGCTTGGTGACCTTAACCTGCAGCGCGTCGTACCAAGTGTCCCCATCTGGTGGCCCAAGGAAGTTCGGGACGCCGTACCACTGGGGATAAGGCCGCAGTGCTTGAGCGAGAGTCTGGGTGGAAGGGAAGCCCGGGTACACGTTATTGGGATTTGTCAACGCCGGGAATCTTGCGGTCACGGCCGGGTTGCTGATCTCGTCCTGGAGCAATTGATAATCGGCCGGATTGGTGAAAGACATGTTGCTGGTTGTGCCGTACACGCCCGCTCCACCAGGACCTTCGGTGGTCAGGTTCGAAAGACGTTGCTGTGTCAGTCCGTTGAAGGACTGGGTATCGAGCAAAGGCGCGGTAAACCAGGCACCGCGATTGCCAACGTAATTCGCGTCGACGATCAGGTTGGGAGCGAGCTCCTGCTGGAACCCGATGCTCCACTGGAAGATACGGGGCATCCTGCCGGTCTTGGCGATAGTGATGAACGGCTCCTGGGGCAGGACGCATGCGGTTCCACCGCAACTGGTGCCAGGCACTGGGATCGGGAATTGGTTGTACTCGGGGAACGTGACACCCGGGAACGGGTTTCCATTCGACAATTGAGTGGCTGGGAGGAATTGCCCAGGCGAGGCGGCAGTATAGAAGTTGGCCACGCTGGCCGACAGGAAGGCGTTGTCGGCCGACGACGAGTAAGCGATTGACCCGCCGGCGCGGAACACGGTCTTGGGTGTGATTTGGTAGGCAACGCCTAAGTGAGGTCCAAGCGAGAAGGGATAAGCGTTATTCAGCGGACCCTTGTTTGTGGCGCCATACACGATCCCGCCCGCCAGCCCACCGGGACTGTAGGCGGATGCAAGCGCGGTATTGACACAAGTGAAACAGGCGTCGGACATGCGCCCGTGCTCCTCCATCAATGTGGTGGCGTAATCCCACCGCAGACCAAGTTCTAAAGTCAGCCGGCGACTCACCTTCCAGCTATCCTGGATAAAAGCACCCCAGGTATGGTTGCCCAGCCGCGTATCGTTGATCGCTGAAGTTTCCACGCTGGAAACCTGGCCTAGCAAGAAGCTGGCGTAGGGGAATCCGGACGTGAAAATGAGTGGTTGGCCATATTCCTGGGGGTTCTCGGTCTGCTGAGCGCTGAACGTGTATTCGCCGAACGCGCGAAGGCTGCTCTGCTGCGGGAAGCCCTCCAGCACCATATCGGCGCCCGCCTTGAAGGTGTGATTACCATGGACCCAAGTCACGCTGGTGTTACCGGTCGGCTTGATGTCCCTGTCTTCGTAGCCCCCGGCGAGAGCGCTGGTCCCCGCGCCGGGAGCAAAAAAGCCCGACCCCAGAGCCAGTCCGCCGCCGACAATTGCATCGTTCAACCCGCCGAACGACGGCATGTAGTTGCTGGCAGGGAACGGTAGGAAGGTATGGCCCCCGGGAGCGCCGCCGTACCCGTTCGCTGCCGCCGCGACCGCCGCGGGGCTAAAGGAAGAAACTTGCGGCCCAAGATCGGGGTGATAGTAGTAGAGCAAGCCGGCGCCGAAATGGAACAACAGCGTGGGGGTGATGGTGTCGTCGAAATTGAGGCGGTAGGTATACGCGCGATCGGCGTCCGGGACCGCCGGAGCTAGATTGGTGGCAAATCCGTTCGCGTTGGGCGAATTAGTTTCCGTCACGGAAATGTAGCCGGACAATTTCATTTTTGAACTGAGCATTTGGTCGATCTTCATCGACGGGATCGTGGTGTGCTGGAAATTGGAATAGGAGGGGATGGCGTAGTTGTTCAAGCCCCCTGTGCCCGTAAGATTGGGCGCGGGGAAGAAACTTTGTAGATACAGGGCCACCGGGTCCATCCGGCTGATGGGAATCGCGTTACCCGGAAACGGGGCTTCCGTGATCTTTCCGGTTGCTGAATTTGTGGTTCTGGTTGCCGGATCGAAAATCTCGTTCACAGCGGCGTCCGAGGGAAATACCCCAGGCACGGGAATAGGAAATGGACCGAAGGCCTCGGCACCGGCGAAGTTCCCGCTTCGATACGCGGTGGTAGGCACCGTCGCGAGCCCGTTGTTTGTTATCACGGTCTGGCGGAACTGCTCGAAGTTGAAGAAGAAGAATGTCTTGTCTTTGCCGTTATATAGCTTCGGGATCTTGACCGGTCCGCCCAACGTAAAGCCGTAATCGTTGCGCCTTACGTCGTTCTTGATGTGGCCGGAGTTGATGTCCGTAGCGCAGTTATTTGTCTGGTTGCAGTTGGCCGTAAAAGGCAGACCGGAGTCCAGGACAGGATTGACAAAGTAGTCGTATGCGCTCCCGTGATATTGGTTCGTCCCGGATTTCATGGTGAAGTTCAGATAACCACCGCCCGCCCCGCCGTATTCAGCGGCGTAGTTACTGGTTTGTACCGAGACTTCCTGGACGGCATCGGTTCCCTGCTGGGTGGACTGATTTAGCTGGCGCCACAGACCATTGGTGGCGTCCATGCCCTCCACCATGATGGTCTGCGAACTCGAGGGCAGGCCGTTGACACGCAGCACTGAATCCGATGTCTGTTGAGCGCCGGGCAGTATGTTCAGAACGGTCAGCGGATCGCGGATATTACCCAGACCGGTGCTGCCACCGGTGCCGTTGGTGGTGAACAGTGGTAATAGGTCGGCAGCGGAATAGTCGACCTGATGGCTGATCTCGCCGCTTTCCGTTTTCAGCAGCGGGGCTTCCGCGTTGACCGTGACCGTGTCCGTGGAAGCGCCTACCTGAAGCACCGCGTCGACGCGTATCGTTTCCGCCACCTGGACCAGCAGGCCGGGCCGATCGAACTTCTTAAAGCCCGAAGATTCCACCGTAAGCTCGTACGTGCCTGCAGGAAGATTGGCCAACGTGTAGTTGCCGGTGTTGCTGGTACCAACCTGATAGACGGCGGCCGTCTCGGTATTCGTAACCTGAATGCTTGCGTTGGGAATTACTGCGCCCGTCGGATCCGTAACCGTTCCGGTAATCGTGCCGCGATCTCCTTGAGCAAACGCTGCCAAGGCGCATATCAGATAGAGTCCCGCTATTCGCAACTGCATGTAATTCGCCTCCCGAACTACAAAGTTCAAAGGTCGTTACGTGCCACTGACCCTCAAAGACAACCTAGACCTCGGATAATGATATAACAGTTAATCGTCCGTGTCGACATCTGGCGTTAAGATTTGGCGTTAAGATTTCCTGGTGGCGTCGGTGGCTGGACTTTCGTGTAACCCTTCAACACGAGAATTTGACCCAATTTTGACGCCGGGCCAGGTCTGGCAGAGCGTCCGGGCGTTCAGCCTGGGCCGACCATCACGCGGCATGGTGCGGCTGCATCAATTTCTTTGATAGATAGTGGGTTTCAGGACCCCAGGCTCCTCAAGTTACTTTCGATCTGCGGCAGCAGATTCGATGGCCCGTTGCGCAGCACATACTGATGGGCTTGCTCGAGATATTTTCGCGCAGTCGCCCGATCGCCAGTGTTCACGTACGCCTGCACCAGGAACATCATCGCAACGGGCGTGTTCTGGTCTTCCACCTTAAGCGCCGGGAGCAGTACGGGGATGGCTTCGCTGCTGCGGCCCGCATAGAGCAGGTTTTTCGCCAGTTCCAGCCGGGCTACGCGAAAATCGGGCTGCTGCGCGACGGCGATGCGATATTGCTCGATTGCATCGGCGGGACGGTGCTGGCGTTCGCGCACGTCGGCGAGCCAGGCGTGGGCTTCGGCGTTGTTGGGCTTAAGCTCAATGGCTTTATCGAGCTCGGCCACGGCCGCATCGTACTTGCCCTCGGCCGCGAGCGCCGTGCCATGGTACATGTATACCTCCGTGAGCTGCGGACTGGCGGCGCGGGCTCTCTGATAGAGATCTTCCACTTCCTCTGGAGTCGCCTGGTTCGGGTATTGAGCGATATAAAGAAGGTTTACCAGGCAGTCCAGATTATCCGGATATTGTTTCAAAACATCCTTGTAAATCCGCGATGACCCGTCAAACTCCCGCTTGTTCATGAGCCTTTTGGCTTCCATGAGACGGTTCTCAATGCCGGTGGCGAGCTTCGTCATTTCGATGTAGAGCTCATCTCCAGCGGGCGGGTAGTGGTCCTTATGGGTCTCCGCGAGCTGGTAGTCTTCTTCGGTTTCCGCGTCGCGGCCAAGTCTTTTGCTGGTTTCACCCAGGCCGAACCAGGCGGAACCGAAGGCCGGCCAAGCCTCGGTGGCGCGGCGATAGAGACGGTCGGCAGCGGCGAAATCCTGTTGCGCGAACTTCACCCGTGCCATGAAGTACAGAGCCAGCGGCGAGTCGGGATTTTTCGCGAGGAAAGGTTCGAGCGTGGCGGCGCTTTCGGGGAATCGTCCCAGTTTCAGCAGCAGTTCGGCTCGTTTGAGGATCGCCGGGGCATAGTCCGGCCGGATACGCAGACCTTCGGAAACCGACGCCAGGGCCTCATCCAGCTGGCCGGTTTTTTCGAGGCAAAGCGCCAGATAGTATCGCCACGCGAAGTCTTTCGGGTCCAGGCGCACGGCGCGTTGATAGGCAGGCACGGCGGGTTGGTACAGAGTGTGCGCTTCCAGAACCATGCCGAGACTGCCCGAGGCCTGGGCGCTTTTCGGATGGGCCACGGCTTGGTCGCGGGCTTTCAGTATGGCGTTTCTTACGTCCGCATCGAGACCGTCAACCGAAATGGCCGGGACGGGCGGGACGGATTTTGAGCACGACAACCCCAATAACGCCGCCAGTATTACGGAGGCGATTCCCCGCTTCATAAAGTATTGCCATGATATCATCCCTGTTTGAATCGGGCTCTTTTCGTACTGCCTTTAGCGGCATTGTTGTTGGCTTGCAAAACATCCCCTTCTCACAAATCATTCCTGTTCGAGGATGTCTCCCAACAGGTGGGGATCGATTTCTGGCAGTTTTCCGGCGCCACGGGCGAGATGCTTCTTCCCGAAATGGTGGGGTCGGGCGCGGCGCTGTTCGACTACGACAACGACGGCGATCTGGACATTTTTCTGGTCCAGGGATATCCTACTGCTCCTCAAGGCAAGCCGCTGGTGCCCGTTCCGCCGGGTTGGAAACCGGGTAACCGCCTGTTCAGGAATAATCTCGCCGAAACGGGCAAACTGACGTTCACCGATGTCACGGAATCGGCCGGCGTGGGCTTCGCGGGTAAAGGCATGGGCGTGGCCGCCGGCGACTACGACAACGACGGGTACACCGATCTTTATGTCACGAATTACGGCCACAACATTCTGTATCACAACAACGGAAACGGCACGTTCACGGACGTAACCGCCAGCGCCGGCGTCGCTTCATCCGGCTGGTCCACCAGCGCCGCATTCATCGATTACGACCGGGACGGCCTCCTGGACATCGCGGTGGTTCACTATGTCGACTTTTATCGCCGCCCCTGCTACATGTTCGAGGGCAAACTCGATTATTGCGGTCCTTCACCTTTCAAGGGAACGGCCACCGAGTTGTATCACAACCTCGGGAACGGGCGGTTCAAAAATGTTACCGATGAGGTCGGCCTGAACGCGAGGCTTGGGCCCGGGCTCGGCATTCTGACGGGAGATTTCGGTTCCGATGGGTATCCCGGTTTCATGGTGGCCAACGATGGCGCGGCGAATCATCTCTGGATCAATCAGCGGCGCGGCAACGACAGAGTATTCAAAGAAGCGGGGCTTACCCACGGGCTGGCCTATGCTTCGGACGGCAAGCCGCGGGCCGGCATGGGCATTGCTTCGGGCGATATTTTTGGCGACGGCGGCGAATCCATCATCGTGACGAACCTTCCGACCGAGGCGTTCACGCTGTTTCAACGCCAGCCGAATGGGGATTTTGTGGATGCCACGGAGCAATCGGGGCTGTCGCATATATCGCTGCCGTATACGGGATTTGGCGTCGGTTTGTTCGATACGACAAATAGCGGGTTATTGGACATGTTCAGCGCGAATGGCGGAGTGAGAGGCATGGCCGGGGATCTGAGCTCGAATCCGAAGGGCGACCCGTTTCCGTACCGCGAGAAGAAGCTGTTGCTACGGAATATGGGGAAAGGGAAGGGGTTCGAAGATATTACGGCTATGGCGGGTCCGGCGCTGGCTACCGCCGAGGTGAGCCGTGCAGCGGCGTTCGGCGACGTAAATAATGATGGCGGCGTCGACATCCTGGTGACGAATAATAACGGCCCCGCGCGTCTGCTACTGAACACCGTGCCGAACCGCGGGCATTGGCTGCTGGTTCATCTGGAGGGCACGAAGACCAATCGGTCGGCATATGGGAGCGTGGTGGAACTGGTGCGGATGGATGGCACATCGGTCAAAGGGTGGGTGAGAGGCGATGGCAGTTATCTGGCGGCCAACGACCCCCGGGTTCATTTCGGTCTGGGGACGGACGCCGAGGTGAATCGAATACAGGTTTATTGGCTGGCGGGTGAATGCGAGTCGTGGAAACAGACGGCGGTCGACACAATCGTGAATCTCAAGGAAGGGACGGGCCAGCCTTGCATATTCAGACAACGATGATATATCTACGGCAGGCAAGGTTAATCGTTCAAACCAGCTCGATACGCAGATCGCGGCCTACAGCGTGTGCCGCGCGCGTCAGGGTTTGCAGCGTCACCGAGGCATTGCCAGGATCGAGAAGGCGATCAAGCGCAGCGCGGCTCGTGTTCATGCGCCGCGCCATCTCTACCTTGCTGATTTTGTCCTTCTTCATCGCTTGCTGAACTTGCCACGCCAGCGTCTCTTTCAGAGCCACCGCGCGGGTCTCTTCGAGGACGCCTTCCTCTTTCAGAAAGTCCTCCAGTGACGGGCCGATATGCTTGTTGCGCTTTTTCATTTCGTAACCTCCTTCATTCTCCGTTTCGCCAGGGCCATGTCATCGGTAGGCGTCTTCTGAGTTTTCTTGATGAACCCGTGGAGCACGACGAGCATCTCGTCGTGAAGGCACAGGATGAGCCGGGCTACCCGCCGGCTCGGAAGCGACGAGCGCACTTCCCAAAGACCCTCCCTGAGGCTTCCCACAAGTGGCCTCCCAATCGGCCAGCCGAACTGAACCCGCATTCGGACTGGTATCTCCGGGCTTCGCTCATCTTGCGTCACCATCCCCAGTATGTACCAAAACTGATACGCTGTCCAATGGTGCTCCTCCCACTAGATCTCCCAACATCCGACGCAGCCGCGATAAGCTGCTCAAGGTTTGGATTCGGCATGGACCGCTCGGAGCCGGCGGTGAAGCTCAGTCGCGGCAATCTTACGCTCGCGAACGCGCCCATCACGGAGCGCATCCGCGAGCACTAAAAGCTCATAGAAGGACTCATCGCGCAGCGCCGCCGTCGGGGCGGTCTTGTACAAGGGTGCAAGCGAGAGACCCCGTTGCTTGCCTTCCCCATACGGCCAGACAGGAATCGGGTCGCCGGACTGGGAGATCAGCGCGCGCAAAGGCGGCGCCCCATACGAAGTTGCTACTCCTCGCGTAAGCTCCCCCCGTTCCGCGGGAAACACGTACTTCAATCCGTGCGTTAGAAACTCCTCCAGGGCCCCAATGTTCGGGCGATTTTCAAAATCGGGCCCATGAAGTAAACCGCTCGCGCGAGCGCGTTGTACGCTCGCGTGCACTTCCGACGGGCTCATGACCAATTCCAGCGCGAGGCGAGAATAGGGAGCACGACGCGACCGGTCCGCGACGATCTTGAGCACTACGTAAATGTCCTGCGGCTTCAGCTCTATCCTTTCCATCCTACATTTGCGATTCACGAATAGCGAATGATCAGGTCACTGACGAATCAAAATCTATGCGAATTCTTGCCTTGGTTGACAAAGTTTTTTCAACGTGTATACGCTGTCCCCGGGGTGATGCGGGGCGTGATACGAGGATGATACGTGTTGGAATTGTGCTCTCTTTGTTGTGCGTGCTGTCCGCGTGCAAATACGCGTCTCCTCATCGGGAGTTCCCTTTCGAGGACGTGGCCACACAGACTGGCCTCGACTTCTGGCAGTTTTCAGGCGCCACGGGAGACTTCCTGCTGCCGGAACTGATGGGATCGGGCGCGGCCCTGATCGACTACGATAACGACGGCGACCTGGACGTATTTCTGATCCAGGGCTCGCCAACGTATCCGCAGGGCACGCCGCTGGTGCCGATACCGGCCGGATGGAAACCGGGCAATCGCCTGTTCCGCAATAACCTGCGCGAAACCGGGAAGCTTTCGTTCACCGACGTTACCGAATCGTCGGGCCTGGGCCTGGCCGCTAAAGGCAACGGCGTGGCGGCGGGCGATTACGACAACGATGGGTACATCGATCTCTATGTCACCAATTACGGCCACAACGTTCTGTATCACAACAACGGCAACGGCACGTTCACGGATGTAACCGCGGCGGCGGGAGTGGCGTCGTCGGGATGGTCGTCGAGCGCCGCGTTCATCGATTACGACAAGGACGGGCTGCTGGATCTGGTGGTGGTTCATTATCTGGACTTTTATCGCCGGCCTTGTTACACGCCGCAGGGATCGCCGAATTATTGCGGACCGCAGCCGTTCAAAGGGACGGTCACCGAGGTTTACCACAACCTCGGGCAGGGGCGGTTCAAGAACGTCACCGATGAAGTCGGGTTAAGCGCGAAACCAGGGCCTGGGCTGGGCATCCTGACCGGGACGTTCGGCACGAGCGGATATCCGGATTTTCTGGTGGCCGACGATGGGGCGGCGAATCATCTTTGGATCAACCAGCGCAGAAGCCCGCAATCGAAGGAAAGCGATCGGGTGTTTCGTGAGGAGGGTCTGAGCCGCGGGCTGGCATACGCTTCCGACGGGAAGCCGCGAGCCGGCATGGGGATTGCTTCGGGAGATTTGTTCGGCGATGGCGGTCAAGGCCTGGTGATTACCAATATTCCGACCGAGGCATTCACGCTGTTCCAGCGGCAGCCGACCGGGGATTTCATCGACGCCACCGAGCAGAGCGGCCTTGCGCACATTTCCCTGCCTTTTACGGGTTTCGGCGTGGGCTTGATCGATATGGAGAATCGGGGGCTGCTCGATCTGTTCACCGCCAATGGCGCGGTTAACGTGGCGATGGTGCAGCCAGGGGACAAGTTTCCTTACCGCGAGAAGAAGCTGCTGCTGAAGAATATGGGCAAGTGGAAGGCGTTCGAAGATATTACGGCATCGGCCGGTCCCGTTTTTCAGATTCCCGAGGTCAGCCGGGCCGCGGTTTTCGGAGACGTAAATAATGATGGCGGGACCGACATTCTGGTCACCAACAATAACGGCCCCGCGCGTCTGCTGCTGAACACCGTGCCGAATCGCGGACACTGGCTGCTGTTTCATCTGGAGGGCACGAAGACCAATCGTTCGGCATATGGGAGCGTGGTAGAACTGGTGCGGATGGATGGCACGTCGGTCAAGGCGTGGGTGAGAGGCGATGGCAGTTATCTGGCGGCCAACGACCCTCGGGTTCATTTCGGTCTGGGAGAGGCGAAGGCAGTGGACCGAATACAGGTTCATTGGCTGGCGGGTGAATGCGAGTCGTGGAGACAGGCTGGGGTCGACACTATCGTGAATCTCAAGGAAGGCACGGGCCAGCCGTGCGAGAAGCTGTCTGCCGGTGCCGGCCACTGATATAGAATCGAGTCGTGCGTTCCCGCGCTCGGCACTTTCTGATGCTGGGGATGATCGTTCCCGGCTGTGTGGGCCAGCAGCAAACGCAGACCACCGCCGAGGTGACCCAGCGCGACGCGCCGTTCACCTTCAGCACCGGAGTAAATCTGGTGCTGGCGCCGGTGGTGGTTCGCGACCGCCAGGGGCTCGCCATCGGCACGCTGAAAAAGGAAGATTTCCAGCTCTTCGACAAAGGCAAGCTTCAGGAAATATCGAAGTTTTCCATTGAGAAGGCCGAGGCGCCGCCCACTCTGCCCGACACCTCGATCGAAACCGACGCCAACGGAAATCCCCAGCCAAAGCCCGCCGGAGCGGCCGCGCAACCCATCGCCGGGCATTTCATCCTGTGGCTCTTTGACGATATGCATCTGAGCTTCGGCGATCTGGCGCAAGCGCGCGAGGCGGCGAAACGCGTACTGAAGGAGTCGTTCGCGCCTGGCACCCGCGCCGCGATTTATACGACGTCCGGCCACACTTTGCTCGACTTCACCGACGATCGGGATAAGCTGGACGCTACCTTGGACCAGATCAAGCCGTGGCCCACGATACCCACCGACGCAGCGGTGAAGCCTTGCCTGGATGTGAGCTACTTTCAGGCCGATCGGATCATCAACGCGAACGATCAGCAGGCACTTGTTGCAGCGCAGTCCGATTATCTCTCGTGTCCGGACGCTATGGGCGTTATAGCCGAGGCCAACGCGGTCGCGAGTCAGAGCCGTCAGCCGGTCAACGTCCAGCCTTATATCGCCGAGCCAGTAAGAATGCTGGTGCTGAAGGAAGTCGAAATCGGCTTTCAGGATACGCGGAACACCCTGCTGGTTCTGAAGGGCCTGGTCCGGCGCATGTCGGCGATGCCCGGCACTCGCAGCATTGTTCTGGTTTCGCCGGGATTCTATCTGGTCAACGACCATCGAATTGACGAAATGGACGTGATCAATACCGCCATCCGTAACAACGTCGTCATCAGTTCGCTGGACGCGCGCGGGTTCTACTCACTGACTCCCGGCGGCAATGCCGACACCCCGGCCGGCGTTATCGATCCGAACACAATCAACATCAAAGCGAACTACCAGCGCCAGACCGCTCTCGCCAATATGGACGTCCTGGAAGAGTTCGCCGACGATACCGGAGGAGCCTTTTTCCACGACAACAACGATTTCGCCGGCGGACTGAAGCGGCTGGCGACGCAGCCGGAATACAGTTATATCCTGGGTTTCGCGCCGCGGAATCTGAAGCTCGACGGAAGCTATCACAAACTGAAAATCGTGCTGAAGAATGGCGAGGGACTGCAGTTGCAGGCGCGCCGAGGTTATTTCGAGCGCAATCATCTGGAAGATCCGGCCGAGGAGGCCAAGGAAGAACTCAAGGAAGCGTTCTTCTCGCGCGATGAAATACGCGAACTGCCCGTGGAGTTGAACACGCAGTTCTTCAAGACCGGCGATCTCAAGGCCAGGCTGTCCATTCTGGCGCGCATCGACGCCAAGCACCTGCATTACCGCAAGGCCGACGGCCGCAATGAAGATACGTTGACAGTGGTGGGAGGAGTGTTTGACCGAAATGGCGTTTTCGTCGTCGGCACTCAAAAAATCGTGGACTTAAAGTTCAGGGACCAGACGTTGAATGCGCTCCCCGAGTCAGGCATAACGGTGAAGACGAATCTGGATGTGGCCAGCGGCAACTACATCGTGCGGCTGGTGGTGAGAGATTCCGAAGGCAAGGTGATGTCGGCGCTGAACAGTTCCGTCGTAATTCCCTAGGAGCGCCGCGCGATCTCGGTGGTCGCGGCATTTTTTTGCGCCGGCCGCATCCATGCGACGCCCAGATTCTCTCGCTAGCCGGCTCTGGCCTTGTCGGCAATTGGCGTTTCTTGTTAAGATGACGACGTGATTTGAGCGGGAGTAATTCAGTGGTAGAATGCCAGCTTCCCAAGCTGGACGTCGCGGGTTCGAACCCCGTCT